>ERZ779737.17-NODE-17-length-177382-cov-22.959831_pt1 | contig 177382 bp, 149 predicted proteins | sample MGYA00511889_ERZ779737 | MGnify/ENA primary metagenome ERZ779737 (study PRJEB29588, sample SAMEA2163575) | human gut metagenome | biome: human gut; feature: human-associated habitat; material: faeces | place: Denmark | collected 2008/2010 ...
TTTATACACTGCAACGGACAAAATTATCTCAAACAGATGTAGATAACTTTAATGCGCAGTATCCTAAACTGGATGTAAAGTACACAAGAGTATTTCATGATCGTTTTTTAATTCTTGATAAAACGAAAGCATATCATGTGGGTGCGTCTTTGAAGGATGCAGGTAAAAAATGCTTTGGAATTAATCTGATTGAAGATGCAGGTATTGTAAGGGATATTTTACAGAGATTAGAATTAGAAACAAAAGAATAGAAAATAATTAGCACTCACCGGTTGACAGCCATAGAAAACTTTGCTAAACTCATGGAAATGTTATAAGCACAGCAAATATTTCTTATAAGTATAGCTTATATTACTGAAAGAAATCATTCACAAATCTTATTAAATGAACACAGGAGGAGAGAAAATGGGACAGATTATTGGTGAAGGCATTACCTTTGATGACGTACTGCTCGTACCGTCTTATTCTCAGGTAGTCCCCAATCAGGTGGATTTGACCACATGGCTGACAAAGAAGATCAAGCTGAACATTCCTATGATGAGCGCAGGAATGGACACCGTTACCGAGCATCGTATGGCGATCGCTATGGCAAGACAGGGTGGTATCGGTATCATTCATAAGAATATGTCTATCGAGGCACAGGCAGAAGAGGTAGATAAGGTAAAGCGTTCCGAGAATGGTGTCATCACCGATCCTTTCTCTCTGTCTCCCGAGCATACTCTGGCAGACGCAGATGCACTGATGGCGAAGTTCCGAATCTCCGGCGTACCTATCACCGAGGGCAGAAAATTAGTCGGCATCATCACCAACCGTGATCTGAAGTTCGAGACCGATTTTACCAAGAAGATCAAAGAGTCCATGACCAGCGAAGGTCTGATCACCGCTCCTGAAGGTATCACTCTGGAAGAAGCGAAGAAGATTCTGGCAAAGGCAAGAAAAGAAAAGCTCCCCATCGTGGACAAGGACTTTAACTTAAAGGGTCTGATCACCATCAAAGATATTGAGAAGACCATCAAATATCCTCTGGCAGCCAAGGATTCCCAGGGCAGACTGCTCTGCGGTGCCGGCGTAGGCATTACCGCTAACGTACTGGATCGTGTGGCAGCTTTGGTGGCAGCCAAGGTTGATGTCATCGTACTGGATTCCGCACACGGTCATTCCCAGAACGTATTGAACTGCCTGAAGATGATCAAGGAAAAATATCCCGATCTGCAGGTGATCGCAGGTAACGTAGCTACCGGCGATGCAACCCGTGCACTGATTGAGGCAGGTGCAGATGCCGTTAAGGTAGGTATCGGACCCGGTTCCATCTGTACTACCCGTGTGGTTGCAGGTATCGGTGTTCCCCAGGTATCCGCTATCATGGACTGTTACAGTGTGGCAAAGGAATACGGTATTCCCATCATCGCAGATGGCGGTATCAAGTATTCCGGAGATATTACCAAGGCGATCGCAGCCGGCGGTAATGTATGTATGATGGGTTCCATGTTCGCAGGATGTGAGGAGAGCCCGGGAGAATACGAGCTGTTCCAGGGCAGAAAGTACAAGGTATACCGTGGCATGGGCTCTATCGCAGCTATGGAGAACGGCAGTAAGGATCGTTATTTCCAGGAGAATGCGAAGAAACTGGTACCCGAAGGTGTCGAGGGTCGTGTGGCTTACAAGGGCAGCGTAGAAGATACCGTATTCCAGTTACTCGGCGGCCTCCGTTCCGGTATGGGCTACTGCGGTGCACAGGATATCGAGACCCTGAAGGAGACCGGCAGATTTGTGAAGATCTCCGCTGCATCCCTGAAGGAGAGCCATCCTCATGATATTCATATCACCAAGGAAGCTCCGAATTACAGCGTGGATGATAAATAAGTTGTAAGAAAATAAAATTTCCCTTACGGTCGATTCATGCAAAAAATGGTTTTGCCAAGAGAAAGTGTGGTACGTTATCTTTAAAATAATGGGTACACTGACCATTGATAAGGCGGATCTTACAGTAGGGGATGTTACAGAATTCTTCGAGTACACGAAGACCGGCGCACAGACCATCAATATAGCGAGCCTTGTGCCGAGCGCAAGAAGAAAGAAACAATAGTTTCGCATTAGCAGCCCCACCGCAGGGACAAAACTCTGCGGCGGGGCTTTTTGTGCATTTTGCGGCACACGTTTCTCTACGGGAATATAGCTTATAGTGGTAAAGGTAGAAAAATTAATAAACATGTAGAAAAATGTTAAAAACATAAAAATATTCATGCAATATAATGTAAAATTAGTATTAAAAACATTTGATTTTTACACGAATTTGGATTATGCTATACACAGAAGCTTTATGGAGGACGAGTGATGTATAGAAAGATTATGGACTTCTTAGAAACGTGGAAAGAAAGTGAACATCGTAAACCCCTTATTTTGCAAGGAGCAAGACAGGTGGGAAAAACCTACTCCATTTTAGAGTTCGGACGAACTCACTATGAGAATGTGGCATATTTCAATTTTGAAACAGATCCTAAATTGAATGAAACTTTTGAAGAAAACATCAGTCCTGATTATCTGATCCCCATTTTGTCTCATATTGCGGGTCAGACCATCGTAAAAGAAAAAACGCTGATTGTATTTGATGAGGTGCAGCTTTGCGAAAGGGCTCTGACTTCTCTGAAATATTTTAACGAGAGCGCTCCGGACTATCATATCATTGTTGCGGGCAGCCTGTTAGGTGTGGCTGTCAACAGGGAAAAGTTCTCGTTCCCTGTGGGCAAGGTGGATATGAAAACCCTGTATCCCATGGATATGGAGGAATTTATGATCGCTATGGGTGAGGGAGATCTTGTGAAGCAGATCAAAAGGTGCTTTGCAACAGATCAGCCGATGCCGGCGGCACTCCACGATGCGGCTATGCAGCTTTACCGGCAGTATCTTGTAGCAGGCGGGATGCCGGAGTGTGTGATGCAGTTTGCCCAGACAAGGGACTATATCCTGATCCGCCATATACAGGATACCATTCTTGCAAGTTATCTCAACGACATGAGTAAGTATAATAATCTGAATGAAATCAAGAAGACCAGGCTTGCCTATGACAATATTACCGTTCAGCTTTCGAAGAAAAATACCCGTTTTCAGTATAAGCTGATGAAAAAAGGAGGGCGGGCGTCTGAATTTGAGAATGCCATAGAATGGCTCTGTCTGTCCGGAATCGTATCACAGGTCTATAAGGTAGAGCAGATCAAAAAGCCTTTGGAAAATTATCGTGATATCGACGCTTTCAAGATATATGTTTCGGATTTGGGGCTGCTTTGTGCCAAGAAGGATCTGGCTGCCAATGATATTCTGTATATGGTTGAGGAATTGAACGATTTTAAGGGCGGTATGACGGAGAATTACGTCAATGTACAGCTCTCCATCAATGGTTACAATACTTACTATTGGGAGTCTGAGCGTGGTGCGGAGATAGATTTTGTTATTCAGCGTGACGGGCAGCTGATCCCGATTGAAGTGAAATCTGCCGACAATACCAGAGCAAAGAGCTTAAAGGTCTACATGGATACCTATAAGCCTGCATATGCCATCAAACTCTCTGCAAAAAACTTCGCAATTGAAGACAACAAAAAGATAGTGCCGCTCTATGCAGCGTTTTGCATCTGAATACGACAGGTGAAGTAAAAATAATTTTTATTCTGTTCTTTTGGCGGATAGTATTTTCTGGGGGTGCAACCCGTCCTCTACGGTCGATTCATGACATATTTGGGTCGATTCATAGTATTTGCAATAATTGACAAAATGAACTAAATTTTTCAAGCAATTTAATAAATATAGCAAAAAATGTAAAATAATAGCTTGTATCAATTTCGGGATGCATGGTAGAATATAAATATTCGGAAAAGAATTTCTGAATATTTTACAGAGAAACAGGGGAGCAAAACAGTGGCTGAGATTGCATTACGTGAATTGATAGACGAAAAGCGCCTGCAGCATCTGCAGAACGAGTTCTGCAAAGTGACGGGAGTGACGGCAGTCTGCGTGGACAAGGAAGGCAGAGCCATAACAGAGCCCTACATCGATAAGTCTCTGATACGATCGGATGGGGAAGATCCGATCGTCGGGGAGTATCGAAGAAAAGCGGCGCAGGCGCTAGACAGAGTACAGGAAGGATCCCTTGAGGAACAGGTGGTGGAAGAGCTGCCGGACGGTGGACATGTGGCAGCAGTTGCTGTCAGAGTGGAGAACACCATCATTCTATACTGGCAGGTATATGATCTGAAGAAGCTTGACACCATATCTTTTTACCAGATCCTGGATCTGCTGCGGGATACCAGTGCAGATATTTACAGAGACCGTATGTCCTGCTTCAGTGCGGAAGCCGAGAGCAGACGCAGCAGATATGCGGAGGAAGAGATGAGCCGCAATCTCCATACCATAGAGGCTACTACGGAGATCGTTCAGCTCTTAGACAGTGATGAACAGATTGAACTGACCATGAACCGATGGCTGAAGATTCTGGCACAGCACATTCAGGTAGACAGCGCAGAGATTTTTCAACTGCAGGCAGATACGGATACGATGAACGTAGCCGTCGAATGGATGGCACCGGGACAGATCTCTTATTTTGACAAGACCAGCGGGATTCCTGTGAATTCTTTTCTCCATACAGAGAAGCCACTGGTGGTATCTACGGACAGCGTGGGTAAGACGGACTCTGAGGAAATTGAAAAGATAGGCATGAAAGCCGTGATGATATTTCCTATCCTGAAGCAGGAGAGCGGCAATATGATGCTGTCTCTGAACCATAGACGGCAGGCACATGTATGGAGCATGTCGGAGATCAAATTTACTTCGGATGCGGTGAAGATCTTACAGAGTATCCTGACCAGGCGGATCCAGAAAAATTCCCTGGCAGGTTCCTATGCCGCACTGGAAGAGATCCTGGACAATGTGGGCTGTGCCATCTACGTAACGGATCAGAACACGGGCAGGATGCTGTTCGCCAACCAGATATTGAAGAATACGTTTGCCAAGGAACTGATGGATCATAATTTTGATGCCCTGTTACAGTCCAGCGTCCGCAAGGACAAGAACCGTACCGTAAGTGTTGTGTACCATGCCGAGAAGGAGATCTGGTATGATCTGCTGTGCAAGGAGATCGCCTGGGTAGACGGTAAAAAAGCCAACCTGTACTCTCTGTATGATATTACGGATAAAAAGCTGTACCAGCGCCGGATCGAGCAGCAGGCGTACACAGATTTCCTGACGGGACTGTATAACCGTATGTGCTGTGAGAGGGATCTGGCGAGACAGATCGATCAGGCGAAGAAGACCGGCCAAAAAGGCGCTCTGCTGTACCTGGATCTGGATGATTTCAAGCATATTAATGATGGACTTGGTCACCAGTACGGTGATGTGCTGTTGAAATCCATCTCCCACGCATTAAAACGGATCAACGGTATTGAGAATACCTGCTATCGTATGGGCGGTGATGAATTTGTTATTGTGATCCCTCCGGAAAGCTATTCCCGGTTTGGAAATATTGTGGAAGATATTAAGAAGATCTTCAGCAAGCCCTGGTTTTTGAAGGATGCAGATTATTACTGTACCATGAGTATGGGTATCGTTACCTTCCCGGATGCCGGAGATTCCGTGACAGATCTGATCAAAAAAGCGGATATTGCCATGTATGAGGCGAAAAAGACCGGTAAAAACCGTGTGGAAACGTATCGGGAAGGCAATGATTCTGTATCGGGACGCCGTCTGGACATGGAGAAGAACATGCGTGATGCCACGGTGGAGGGCTACCGGGAGTTCGAGGTCTATTACCAGCCGATCATCGATATTCAGGGCGGAAAGGATGTCTGCGCCGGTGCGGAGGCACTGATCCGCTGGAACAGCGCGAAGCTGGGTTTCATCTCTCCGGCGGAATTCATCCCGCTGGCGGAGTACCTCGGTCTGATCAATCCCATCGGCAATTATGTGCTGACGGAGGCCTGCAGCCGCTGCAAGCGCTGGAACGATACCGGATATCCGGATTATAAAGTAAATGTCAACCTCTCTGTGGTACAGCTCTTACAGCCGGATATCGTGGAGACGATAGAGAAGGCGTTACAGGACACCGGTCTGTCTCCGAAGAACCTGACATTGGAGGTAACAGAGAGCCTTGCCATCAACGATATGGAGCGTATGAAGGAGATCCTGAACCGGATCAAGGCACTGGGCGTCTCTCTGGCACTGGATGATTTTGGTACCGGTTACTCTTCCCTGAACCATATCCGTGAGATTCCCATCGATGTCATCAAGGTGGATCAGAGCTTCGTCAAGGATCTGGCGGGGGATGCTTACTCCCAGTCCTTTATCAAGATGGTGGCGGAGCTGGCACAGACCATCGGCGTCAGCGTCTGCGTGGAAGGTATCGAGACCCCGGAGCAGTTCAAAGTACTGCAGGGCATGAAGGTCAAATACATTCAGGGATATTATTTTGACCGTCCTTTGGAGCGCCATGCGTTTGAGGCAAAATATGTGAAGTAACAGTTCAGCCATAGAATAGCAAATGCGACGATCGGGTGCTTGCACACGGAGCGGCACTTTTGCTATTCTATGAGCGGAGCGCCCAAAACATGAATAAAAGATGAGCTGCATAGCAGCGACGGCTGCGCAGCAGACGCTTTTATGAAGGCTTTGGGGCAGAACTGTTACGGAAGTAACAAAATTATCAAAATCCCTCTTGTCAAGTATCGGGCAACCATGCTACTATTGATATAGCTACACGACTGGCGGAACGCAGCCTGCTGCAGTGGAGATACCCACAGGGAGTGTAGAATAGTGAAAGCCGACCGCCTGGGCACCGTCTATTTGTGGTGCTTAGGCGGATTTTTATTTTAAAGGATAAACGGAGGAAAACTATGTTACAACTGGAACAGGAACTGAAAAGCAATGCTTATCCCGGCAGAGGTATCGTGATCGGCCGTTCTGCGAACGGGAAATATGCCGTAACCGCGTATTTTATCATGGGAAGAAGTGCCAACAGCCGCAATCGTGTGTTCGTGACAGAGGGAGAGGGAATCCGTACCCAGGCTTTCGATCCTTCCAAGTTAGAAGACCCCAGTCTGATCATCTATGCGCCGGTACGTGTCCTGGGCAACAAGACCATCGTGACCAACGGCGATCAGACCGATACCATCTACGAGGGAATGGACAAACAGTTAACCTTTGAACAGTCCCTGCGCAGCAGAGAATTCGAGCCGGACGGACCGAACTACACACCGAGAATCTCCGGTATCATGCACATTGAGAACGGCAAGTACAATTACGCTATGTCCATTTTGAAGAGTGACAACGGCAATCCCGATTCCTGCCTGCGTTTTACTTATGCTTACGAGAATCCGCTTCCCGGAGAGGGACGTTTCATCCATACCTATATGCATGACGGCAATCCGCTGCCCAGCTTCCAGGGGGAACCGAAGTTAGTGGAGATCCCCGATGACATGGATGCTTTCACCGATATGCTGTGGAACAGCTTAAATGAGGACAACAAGGTCTCCCTGTTCGTTCGTTTCATCGACATCGAGACCGGTAAATACGAGACTAAGATTGTGAACAAGAATGTGTAAGGTTCTGAATAGTGAATATCGTAGATAGGAGAAAAATAAGATGAACGAGATTCAGTTAAAATACGGATGTAACCCGAACCAGAAGCCTTCCAGGATCTTCATGGAAGACGGCAGTGATCTGCCTGTTACTGTACTGAACGGCAAACCCGGATATATCAATTTCCTGGATGCTTTCAATGGCTGGCAGCTGGTAAAAGAGCTGAAGGAAGCTACGGGACTTCCCGCAGCTACTTCTTTTAAGCATGTATCCCCCGCCGGTGCTGCGGTAGGACTTCCCTTAAGCGATACTCTGGCGAAGATCTACTGGGTGGATGATCTTGGAGAGCTGTCTCCTCTGGCATGTGCTTATGCAAGAGCACGTGGCGCAGACAGAATGTCCTCCTTCGGTGACTTTATCGCATTGTCCGATGTCTGTGATGCAGATACCGCCCGTCTGATCAAGCGAGAGGTATCCGACGGTGTCATCGCTCCCGGTTATACCGATGAGGCACTGGAGCTGTTAAAGCAGAAGAAAAAGGGTGCTTACAACATCATCCAGATCGATCCTTCCTACCAGCCCGCTCCCATCGAGCGCAAGCAGGTATACGGCATCACCTTTGAGCAGGGACGTAACGAGCTGGACATCAACGGTGATCTGCTGTCCAATATCGTGACGGTGAACAAGGAGATCCCGGAGAGTGCTCTGATCGATATGAAGATCGCACTGATCACCTTAAAATATACCCAGTCCAATTCCGTATGCTATGTCAAGGACGGTCAGGCTATCGGCATCGGCGCAGGCCAGCAGTCCCGTATCCACTGCACCAGACTGGCCGGCAGCAAGGCAGACAACTGGTTCTTACGTCAGTCTCCCCAGGTACTGGGTCTGCAGTTCGTAGACAGCTTAGGCAGAGCCAACCGTGACAATGCCATTGATGTCTACATGGGTGATGAGTACATGGATGTGCTGGCAGACGGCACATGGGAAGGCATCTTCAAGGTAAAACCTCCCGTATTTACCAGAGAGGAAAAGAGAGCATGGCTTGACAAAATGCAGGATGTGACTCTGGGAAGCGATGCGTTCTTCCCCTTCTCCGATAACATCGAGAGAGCACATAAGAGCGGCGTAAAATACATCGCACAGCCCGGTGGATCCGTGCGTGATGCAGATGTGATCGCATGCTGCGATAAATACGATATGGTGATGGCGTTTACAGGCATTCGTCTGTTCCACCACTAAGACAGATATTTGCAGGCAGGACTGTAACAGGACCTGCCTGTATTTCATTTTTATGTGGGTAGCGATCCTGAGTTTCGCTGAATAGAATAAGAGAGACGGCCTGGGTAAAGTTACCGGGAGCATTACAACGAGGAAGATGAGGAAAGCGTAGTTATGAACAGACGAGGGGAAGAAAAAAGCAGAGAAATGATGCTGGATGAATTATTGGGATATGACCGTGTGACGATCCAGTGCCATGATAATCCGGATGCAGATGCGATAGCGTCCGGGTTTGGATTGTATTGCTTTTTCCGTGATCAGGGAAAAGACGTGAGACTTTTGTATGCCGGGAAAAACAGAGTGAGAAAGGCCAATCTGACGCTGATGGTGGAGAAGCTGGGGATTCCGCTGAAATATCTGGCGCATCCCGGGGAGGAGCCGGTGGATGGACTTCTGATCACCGTGGACTGTCAGTTCGGTGCCGGTAATGTGACGAAGATCCGGGCTTCGGAGATCGCAGTGATCGATCATCATCCGCTGGAGGTGATCTGTACGGAGAAAATGCGATTACAACCGAATCTGGGCAGCTGTGCGACTCTGGTATGGACCATGCTTCAGGAGATGCATTATCCGGTGGAGAAAAATAAAGATCTGGGGACCGCTTTGTATTATGGGCTGTTCATGGACACCAATCAGTTCTCGGAGCTGTCCAATCCGGTGGATATGGATATGCGCGAGAGCCTGAACTTTGACAAGAATCTGGTATCACTGTTCCGCAATTCCAATATTTCCCTGAAGGAGCTGGAGATTGCAGGAGTGGCGCTGTTACGCTGCAATTACAATGACGATTACCAGTTCGCTGTGATCCATTCCCAGCCTTGTGACCCTAACGTGCTGGGACTGATCAGTGATTTCCTGCTCCAGGTGGCAGGAGTGAATACCTGCGTGGTCTACAATGAGGATAGCAGAGGATATAAATTCTCTGTCAGAAGCTGTATCAGAGAGGTCAATGCCAATGAGCTTTCGGAATATCTTTCGGAGGGGATCGGCTCCGGCGGCGGTCATGTGGAAAAGGCCGGCGGCTACATCAGCATGAAGCTGTATGAGGAAAAATATCCCACACTGCATTCCGAGGCTTATTTCAACAACCGGATGACGCAGTATTTTGACAATTTTGAGATCGTATATGCGAAAGAACGCAAATTCCCTGTAAAAGAAGGTAAAAAATACCGCAGACGGAAAGAACTGATCGCCTGCCTGAAGGCAGCGGATCTGGCAGAGCTTGGAAAGGTGGTATCCATACGTACCGAGGACGGCACTATGGATATTGACACCAGACAGGATAAGTATTTCACGCTGGAGCGTACCGGGGAGCTGCATCCGGTCCCGGCCGGGAGATTTCACCGGATCCTGGAACTGTGCGAGCTGCCGCTGCCGGAGGAATATTGCAGCTCTATGGGATATATCCCGAGAGTCAAGGACGGCAGGGATGGAAGTAATCATCTGCTGACGGAATATGTCCATATGGGTATGCCTACGGATGCTTTCTGTATCTATGCCCTCGAACTGAAGCGGGGAGTAAAGATATTCCCCATTTGGGATGAGGATACTTATATGACGGGCAGGGCCGGAGATTATCTGGTGGCCAGTGAGGATGATCTGCACAATATGTTCATAGAGCCTGCACAGAATCTTCTGAATAATTTTGAAGAGATGGCATAAGAATCACAAAAAAAGGTTTATAAAATTTTCCTTGTGTGGTAAGATTAAGGTTACGAAAATAGTATTAAGTAAACGAAAGGCAAGGATATTACCATGAGCGAACTGGAAAAAGAAATCGTAGATTCCGCAGAAGTGAAGGAATCTAAGAATTTTATAGAGCAGATCATCGACAAGGATCTGGCGGAGGGGGTATACGATACCGTGCACACCCGTTTCCCTCCCGAACCCAACGGATATCTTCACATCGGACATGCCAAGAGTATTCTGCTGAACTATGGTCTGGCTCAGAAATACAACGGCAAATTTAACCTGCGTTTTGATGATACCAACCCCACCAAGGAAAAGTCTGAATTCGTGGAGTCCATCAAGGCAGATGTAAAGTGGCTGGGCGCGGACTGGGAGGACAGACTCTTTTTCGCATCCAACTATTTTGACCAGATGTATGAAGCAGCCGTAAAGCTGATCAAAAAGGGCAAGGCGTATGTCTCTGACTTAAGCGCAGAACAGATCCGTGAATACAGAGGAAGCCTGACCGAGCCCGGCAAGGAGGATCCCGGCAGCGTAAGAAGCGTAGAAGAGAATCTGGCACTGTTCGAGGATATGAAGGCCGGAAAGTATGAGGACGGCGCCAAGGTACTGCGTGCCCGCATCGATATGGCATCTCCCAATATCAACATGCGAGATCCCGTTATCTACCGTGTGGCACATATGTCTCACCAGAATACCGGAGACAAGTGGTGCATCTATCCGATGTATGATTTCGCACATCCCATCGAGGATGCCATTGAAGGCGTGACCCACTCTATCTGTACTTTGGAGTTCGAGGATCACAGACCCTTATATGACTGGGTGGTAAGAGAGCTGGAATACCCTCATCCTCCCAAGCAGATTGAGTTTGCCAAGCTGTACCTGACCAACGTGGTGACTGGTAAGCGTTATATCAAGAAGCTGGTAGAGCAGGGTATCGTGGACGGCTGGGATGATCCCAGACTGGTATCCATCGCAGCACTGCGCAGAAGAGGCTTCACACCGGAATCTATCAAGAAGTTCGTAGAGCTGTGTGGTATCTCCAAGGCACAGTCTTCCGCAGATTATGCGATGTTAGAGTACTGTATCCGTGAGGATCTGAAGACAAAGGCACCCCGTATGATGGCAATCCTGGATCCCGTGAAGCTGGTCATTGACAATTATCCCGAAGGACAGACCGAGATGCTGCCTGTAGTCAACAATCCGGAGAATGAAGCACTGGGAAGCCGTGAGGTTCCTTTCGGTAAGGAGTTATATATCGAGAGAGACGATTTCATGGAAGAGCCTCCCAAGAAGTATTTCCGTATGTTCCCGGGCAACGAAGTGCGCCTGATGAATGCTTATTTCGTAAAGTGCACCGGTTGTGTCAAGGATGAAAACGGTAAGGTTGTGGAAGTACATGGTATCTACGATCCGGAGAGCCGCGGCGGCAACAGCCCGGACGGTCGTAAGGTTAAGGGAACGATCCACTGGGTAAGTGCAGCTGAATCTGTGAAAGCACAGGTGCGTCTGTATGAGAATATTATTGATGAGGAGAAGGGTGTATACAACGAGGACGGAAGCCTGAATCTGAACCCGAATTCCCTGACCACTCTGACAGAGTGCCGCTTAGAGCCTGCATTTGCAAAGGCACAGGCGTACGACCGCTTCCAGTTCGTGAGACAGGGCTTCTTCTGCGTGGACTGTAAAGACACCAAACCCGGAGAACCGGTATTTAACCGTATCGTATCTCTGAAGAGCTCTTACGTACTGCCTAAGTAAGTTTGGAAAAGGAGAAACATATGTCAGACAAATTGTGCGGGCTGGCCGGACTGGGCCTGGATAACCTGGAGAATATGGATATTTTTGGACAGGAGAAAAAGGAAGAACAGGCAGCGGCCGAGGCACCTAAGATAGAAGAAAAGGACCTGATCTACGACAAGAATTTCACCTGCCCGGTATGCGGAGAAGATTTTCCCGCCAAGATCATGAAGACCGGCAAGGCGAGACTTTTAGGCACTGATCAGGATCTTCGTGCAAAATACGAAGGAATCGATGCGGTAAAATATGATGTGATCCTGTGTCCCCACTGTGGATATGCAGCGTTGAACAGGTACTTTAATAATATTACCAAGGTATATGCCAAACTGATCAAAGAGAATATCAGCAGCAAAGTACAGCTGCACACCTATGATGACGATATCTATACCTATGAAGAGGCGATCGAACGCTATAAGCTGTGCCTCGCAAATGCGGTGGTAAAACGTGCCCATGCCAGTGAGAAGGCTTATATCTGCTTAAAGAGCGGATGGCTCATGAGAGGATATCAGGAATATCTGGAAGAATCCGGAGATACGGACATGGCCCGTCTCCGTGAAGTGAAAAACATGGAAGAGACCTATCTGAAGAATGCTTATACCGGTTTCACGGAAGCACTTCAGACCGAAGGATTTCCCATGTGCGGTATGGATGAAATTACGGTGGAGTTCCTGATCGGAGTATTGGCCACCAGATTTCAGAAATACGATGTGGCAAGCCGTATGGTGGCTTCGATCCTCACATCTCCATCGGCTAATGCCCGTACCAAGGACAAGGCAAGAGAGCTTAAGGATCAGATCCTGGAGGAACTGAAGAGTCAGAAAAAGTAGGACAACAATATGTATGATATGACGATCCGGTTGCGTACAGACAGTGACAAATGTCTGTACCAGCAGATATATGAGCATATACGACAGGAAATCAGGGAAGGGAAGCTTCTGGCAGGAGAGAGGCTTCCCTCCACGCGTTCTCTGGCAGAATATCTGCAGGTGGCGAGAAGTACGGTGGACTATGCCTATGACCAGCTGTTAAGCGAGGGATATATTGAGGCAAAACCTTATAAGGGATACTTTGTCTGCCGGCTGGAGGGGATTTTTACCATGGAACAGCAGGAGATGACAGAGCCGGAGGTGGTCAGACCTGACAGTCAAGAGGACGGGACACAGGTGCAGGTCGACTTTTCCCCTTATGGAATCGATATGACCGGTTTCCCCTTCGGAGTGTGGAAACGGATCACGAAAAATATCCTGAATGATAGTAACAGTGAGCTGTTTGCCCAGGGAGAGCCCCAGGGAGATTATGACCTGCGAATGACCATCAGCCGGTATCTGCATTCTTCCCGTGGTGTGAACTGCCGCCCGGAACAGATCATTGTGGGAGCAGGGAACGATTATCTGTTACTGTTATTAGAGAAAATACTGGGGAGACATGTGGGGATCGCCATGGAGAACCCTACGTATAAGAGAGCTTACCGGATCTTTCAGTCTTTTGCCTATCGTATTTATACGGTGGATATGGACGATAAAGGGATGCGGGCGGACAGGCTTTCGGGGCTTCCGGTCCGGGCAGCCTATGTGATGCCGTCCCATCAGTATCCTACCGGTGCGGTCATGACCATCGGTAGAAGAGCAGAGCTGTTACGCTGGGCGGAAAAGGAACCGGACCGCTATCTGATCGAGGATGATTACGACAGTGAATTCCGCTACCGAGGAAAACCGATCCCTTCCCTGCAATCCTCGGACAAACGGGGCAAGGTGATCTACATTGGTACCTTTTCCAAAGCGATCGCACCGGCGATCCGTGTCAGCTATATGGTGCTTCCGGAGAGTCTGTTAGAGGTCTACCGCAGGGATTGTTCTTTCTATTCCTGCACAGTGTCGAGAATTGACCAGCGGATCTTAAATGAATTTATCCGGGACGGCTATTTTGAACGGCATCTGAACAAGATGCGGATGCACTATCGTGCCAAGCACGATCTGTTGCTTGCAGAGTTAGAGCCGTTTAAAAAGGCTTTTACAATCTCCGGGGAGGATGCGGGACTGCATCTTCTGCTGACGGCGAGAGGAGCTGTCACAGAAGCACAGCTATTGTCTGCTGCGACGGAAGCGGGGGTAAAAGTCTATGGCATGTCGGAAAATATGGTGGAGACCGATGCCCCGAAGGCAACGATACTGTTGGGATTCGGAAGTGTGAGTGAGCCAGAAATGAAAGAAGGTCTTCACAGACTGCAAAAAGCATGGCTGTAAGACCTTCTAAATAGGAATCCTTATAGATTCTTATTCTTCACTGATGGGAGGTTCTGCGTCCTCGGCATCTTCCTCGTCGAAGAACTCTTCTACGTTTTCCACGGTTTCATCCTCTTCCCCGGACAGATCAGCTGCCTGCTCGGAGAGGGGAGTGAAATCGGATGCATCAGTGTCAGCATCTGTGGTATCTGCCTTCTCGGGGGCAGAAGCATCGGGAGTCTGTGCGGCAGTATTCAGAGGAACATAATTGCGAGAGAATTCATTGCTCTCTTCGAGATCCTCATGGAAATCATCGTAATCGTCATCTGCTTCGGAAGATTCCTTCAGCTTGGAATCCTTCTGTTGCATATAGTAGTAAGCAGCTGCGGCTGCGGTACCTACTGCTGCGGTGAACAGCAGAAATTTGCCAAATTTTTTAGCCATAGGGTTGCTCCTTCCATGTTGTAGTGTATGTAACAGTTCGACTTCATATACATTTGTCCATACAACTATATGATAAACCTTATTGACCAAAATGAAAAGGGATATGTTACGTTATGAATGAGAAATTTTTTGATCTAAAAAAGGAAAAACAGGACAGGATGATCAATGCAGCACTGAAAGCATTTGCTCTTAGCGGCTATCGGCATGCCAGCACCGATGATATTGTGAGGGAGGCGGCTATCAGCAAGGGCTTGTTATTCCATTATTTCGAAAGCAAACTGGGAGTATATGCATTTGTCTATGATTACAGCGTCCGTTACCTGCTGTTGGAGCTGTCTACGGCGGTGGATGCGAAGGAAACGGACCTGTTTGCTCTGATGCAGCAGGTGGAATGCGGGAAAATGCATGCTATGTGCCGGTATCCCTATCTGCAGCAGTTTTTAAACCGGGCACAGTCTGAGAATGTAAGCGAAGCCCTGTTAGCTGCCGAAGAGAGCAGACGGCGCCTGGAGGACGCTTACGAAGCCATCTATGAAAAAGCGGATCTTACCGCGTATGCTTCTGCCAAGGATGCCCAGAAGCTTCGTAAAATGCTGGAGCTGACCATTAAGGGACTGATGAACGAGCGGATTTTAGAGGATGCTTTTCAGCCGGAGATGTTGTATGAAGAGATCACAGAGTATCTGAACTTAAGCAGAAGGCTGGCGGAACGTTCCACACAGCCCTCTGACAAAGAATTTTCGGAAAAATAGCATCCTATTTGCATCGTAATTCTGAAGGAAATGATAACTATTTAGACATCTTGTAGGCGGGATCTGCGGGATATCCGCCTTTTAATTTCTGCATGCCGCGCTGGATGGCATCTTTGGAATTCTTCCAGTCGGCGTCCTTATTTCGGTAATCGAATTTCTCCACCAGCCAGGACACATCCTCAGAGATCCGCTGCATGTTCGCTTCCATGATGGGCAGGAGACAGTCGTAGAATTCTTGCTTTTCCTTATCGGAGAGCTTGCGGTCTGCGGCTTCGCAGAGGTCTCCAAAGTGAGGCAGGCAGAAGCCTTTGCCGTCTTTTATTTTCTTACGGAAGCTGTCATCATTTTTCCACAGATAGAAGAAGGTGTCCAGGTATCTTTCATAAGTATCCTTGTACTGGGAACAGATATAGCAGGAGTCCTCTTTTGCGCGGATCCACATACCGATGGTATTTTCACTGCCCTCGGCTTTTTTGAATTTTCCCAGAAGAGAACTTTTTCCGGGGCGGAAGGAAGCGAATTCCTGCTGCATTTCCCGGATCATACGCTGGTAGTGCGTTTTCAGGATCCAGGCGTTGCCGAGAGTATTGCCGTAGTCGAACATCTTCTGAAAATGATAGCGGCAGAATCCGGCCTTGTCGGTCTGTTCCCTAATATCTGCTTCCATATAGGAGGAGCCGGAGCCTAAGACGAAATCCAACAGATCCTGTTCGATATTGCGGTGAATGTAACAAAAAGGGCACTCATCCTGGGCGTTTACGGCATCATTTAAGGGAATTGTGTATAATTGTTCTTTCATAGAAAACGATCCTTTCCTGACGATATTCTGTCTGTATGAAAACTATTGTAAACGATGTTTGAAATAATTGCAAAAAGATTACTGATTTGTAAAATAATGTCATTTAAAATTAAGAATTGTTTTGTTGTAATACATTTCATTTCAAGCTACTATGATAGTACAAGTGTAAAGCGAAAATAGAAAGATGTGATTTATTTGATATTCAGCAGTATTGAATTTCTGCTGTGGTTCCTGCCGATTTTCCTGATTGTCTATGGAATCACACCGCATAAATACAGAAACCTGACACTGCTTATAGGTAGCATTGTCTTTTATGCAATGGGAGATGCAGGAAATCTTGCATCTTTGATGATTTCCGTCTTATGTAATTATTTTATCGGGCTGCATCTGGCAAAGCGCAGCCCCAGGACGTTATGGCGCAAGAGGCTGTTGTTCGTGACAGCATTGAGTATTAACATTGGCATTCTGATCTGGTTTAAGTGCCGGGGAGGTTCTGCGGGACTTCCTCTGGGAATCAGTTTTTATACCTTTCAGATATTGTCTTATCTGATCGATGTATATCGCGGAGATGCAGATAGGGAGTATTCTTTTTTAAAATTTGCAACTTATGTGGTCATGTTTCCGAAGCTGATCTCCGGCCCCATTACCCGTTATGGTGAGGTGAAAGACAGCCTGTACAACAGGTCTTTTACTATGCAGGGACTGGAGGACGGCATGAAGCTGTTCGTCTTAGGACTGGCAGCCAAAGTGCTGTTGGCCGACCGTGTAGGGATCCTGTGGCATGAAGTACAGGTAACCGGATTCGAGAGTATCTCCACTCCGCTGGCATGGCTGGCAGCCATTGCTTATTCCATGGAGATCTATTTTGATTTCTGGGGATATTCGTTGATGGCAATGGGGCTTGGCAGAATGCTGGGAATCGAACTGTCCAGAAATTTCCACAGACCTTATATGGCCAGGGGGGTCAGGGATTTTTACCGCAGATGGCATATGACACTGGGGCAATGGTTCTGCCGGTATGTTTATATTCCGCTGGGAGGCAGCAGACGAGGGGAACTTTGCACGATTTTTAATCTGTTGGTGGTATGGATGCTGACAGCTTTCTGGCATGGCGCCGGCTGGAACTTTTTCTGCTGGGGCGGATTGCTCTGGATCTGTATTGTATTGGAACGGCAGCTGGGAAGATTAAAATTCGTACATAAAATGAAAGTACTGCCGCACATTTATCTGTGGCTGATCATTCCCGTAAGCTGGATGTGCTTTGCCATTACGGATCTGTCACAGCTGCAGGTCTATCTGGATAAAATGATGTGGCTGGTACCGGGCATCAGCGGCGGCTATGAGGATGCCTGGAAAGCATTGTCTAACTACGGTGGGCTGTTAGCCGTATCCGGGCTGGCATGTACGCCGGCAATCGAGAAGTTGTACGATTACAGCAAGGATAAGATCCTGATGAAAATATTGCTGGCAGCGGTATTCTGGTATTGCGTCTGGAGACTTATATTAGAGGGAAATAACCCATTTATGTACTTTAGTTTTTAGAAAATCTGGATAGGATAGGAAATATGTTACAGAAACTACGACAATGGATAAGAAAATTATCCTTTCCCATCAGTCTGCTGCTTATGGGAGTCCTGTTTTTTACATGGACGGACAACTGGCAGGTGTATACGGATCCCCTTCGGGAATTGTATAACAGGGGTGTGCAGCTGGCAGGCGGTGCCCGGATGGGTCATACATCGGAACCCGGACAACAGGACGGAACCGTATCGGGGGATACGGTCCCGGAAGGCACAGAAGATCCCACAGGGGAAAGTCGGACACCGGCAGTCGGAGAGACATCGGCAGATACGCAGACAGAGACAATGACAACGGAGGAACCACAACCGACAGAGCCTTCGGAAGAACTGCCGAAAGAAGTGGTCTACCATACGGTGGATGACAGCTATTTTGATGATGCTGTATTTATCGGGGATTCCCGGACAGTGGGAATGTATGAATACGGTGGACTGGAAGAGACCTCCACATTTTATGCCTCTACCGGACTTACGATTTATAAGATGTTCGATTCGAAAATAGTAGCGGTGCCGGGGCAGAAGAAAAAGATCACGGTGGAAGAGGCACTATCCGAGAAGCAGTTTGCCAAGATCTATCTTATGATCGGCATTAATGAGATGGGGACCGGTACGGTGGAATCTTTCATGAAGGCTTACGGGGAGGCAGTACAGCATTTGCAACAGCTGCAGCCCGATGCGGTGATCTACCTGCAGGCGATCATGAAAGTGACCACGGAGCGCTCCGGGCAGGGAGATTATATTACCAACGAGGGCATCGAAGCCAGGAATGAAGAAATCGCGAAGCTTGCGGATGATGAGAAGATATTTTACCTGGATGTGAATCCGCTGATCTGTGATGAGACCGGGGGAATGGTGGCCTCCTATACTTATGACGGAGTGCACCTGAAAGCCCAGTATATTCCCATCTGGCTGGACTTTTTGAAACAGCATGCAGTGGAATAAACTTTTTCTTGACTGTGGAACGATGAAAAGCTATCATGTAACTAATAAGGTCACATAGGTGTGGGCAGGTAGAGGACTATCTGCCTATCTCTATGCGGCAAATATTACAAGTTCACATGTCTATGACACAGGAGGAGAAAAATGAGCGAGAAGACTACACTCGGCGAAAATGGCATTTACGATGCCAGATCCTTGGGCGTGCCCAAGATGCTTCTGCTGGGACTTCAGCACATGTTCGCAATGTTCGGTGCTACCATTCTGGTACCCATGCTGACAGGTCTGGATGTTTCCACAACTTTGTTATTTGCAGGTCTGGGAACTTTATTGTTCCATCTGCTGACCAAGAGAAAGGTACCCGCATTCCTGGGTTCTTCCTTTGCTTTCTTAGGCGGTTATGCCGCGATTGCCCCTATGGCAGACGGAGCGGACAATTCCGCATTGCTTCCTTATGCCTGCTTCGGCGTGGCCTGCTCAGGTCTGCTGTACCTGGTATTATCCCTGTTGATCAAGATCTTCGGTACCGGCAAGGTAATGCGTTTCTTCCCGCCCATCGTAACCGGCCCCATCATCATTGCCATCGGTCTGACACTGTCCCAGTCCGCTATCAACAACTGTTCCGCAGACTGGCTGATCGCAGTGGTCGCTATTGCACTGGTAGTGATCTGCAATATCTGGGGTAAGGGAATGGTGAAGATCGTTCCGATCATCATCGGTGTTGTCGGTTCTTATGTGCTGGCAGCTATCTTAGGCCGTGTGGATTTCACGCCTGTTGCGGAAGCTGCATGGATCGGACTTCCCATCCATTGGAATGAGACCGCTTTCTGGGCACTGTCCGACGGCAACACTTCTCTGTTAATTACTTCCGTGATCACCATTATGCCGATCGCCCTGGCTACCATGGTAGAGCATATCGGAGATATCTCCGCTATTTCTTCTACTGTTGGTATTAACTATATCAAGGAGCCCGGATTGCATCGTACGCTGTTAGGTGATGGTCTGGCTACCATTATTGCATCCCTGTTCGGCGCTCCTGCGAATACCACTTACGGTGAGAACACCGGTGTACTGTCTCTGACCAAGGTATTCGATCCCAGAGTTATTCGTATTGCAGCAGGCTTCGCTGTACTGTTCTCCTTCTCTCCGAAGGTAGCAGCATTGATCGGATGTATGCCTACCGCTACCTGTGGTGGTGTATCCCTGGTACTGTACGGTATGATCTCTGCAGTCGGTGTTCGTAACATCGTAGAAACTCAGGTAGACTTCACCAAGAGCCGTAACGTTATCATCGCCGCTCTGATCCTGGTACTGTCCATCGGTATCAACTACAGTGCAGCAGGCGCTATCGCATTCCACATCGGCGAGATCACCATCAGCCTGTCCGGACTGGCAGTAGGTGCGCTGACCGGTATTATCCTGAATGCAGTACTGCCCGGCAAGGACTACAAGTTCGATGAGGACAAGCCCGATGACACCGGCGTATGCTTCGCAGTAAAGGGTCAGGAGAACTAAGACATTTTTGCTGAAAACAGCATAAACTGAACAAAGAAAGTAAGAGAGAGTATCCATGGCAGGAGAATAGGGCTGTGGATACTCTTTTTTTCAGTTTGCGTGCCCATGACGCGCAAACTAAAAAGGAGCCCACGCATGGACTCCTCCGGCTGTGCACCTAAACTTCTGATATCTCCGCGATCACTTGGTCAAGTACTTCAAAATAGTTCTCGAAGGTCTTGCGGCAGCATCCGGGATCGTCGATCACGATGCCTTCCGCGCGCAGTCCGGTGAGGGCAAAACCCATAGCCATGCGGTGGTCATCGTAGGTTGCTACGGTGCAGGGGCGCGGAGAACCGGGATAGATGGTGATACTGTCCTGCGTCTCTTCGCAGCGGATGCCCATGCGTGTCAGCTCTGTACAGATGGCATGGATACGGTCACTTTCCTGGAAACGGATGTGCCCGATGCCTGTGATACAGGTGGGGCTGTCGGCAAACGGTGCGATGGCTGCCAGTGTGATCGCCTGATCGGAACAGGAGGACATGTCCACCGTGATACCATGGAAAGCGGGAGCCTGCGCCCCAGCGTCCGGCAAAACGGCAGGAGGCAGCAGGAGGACGCCTTTCTCCGTATCCTGTGCGGTACATCCCATTTTCTCTAAGATACGTAGGAATTCCACATCTCCCTGCAGACTTTCAAAATGCACATGCTCTACACAGACCGGGATCCCCAGTAGCGGTACCATCGCATAGAAATAACAGGCAGCGGAGACATCCGGCTCAATCTGATAATCTAATGCTTTATAATGCTGACCGGCGGGAATACGGAACTGATCCGGGGCGGGACGCTCCACGCAGACACCGAACTGCTCCATCATCTTCTGTGTCATTTCGATATACGCCATCCCGTGGGTACCCTCTACCTGAATCGTAAAATCTTCCGAAGACAAAGTAGAAGCAATCAACAGCGCACTCAAAAATTGACTGCTGTGCCCGATATCAATGGAGATATGATCCTGTCCGAATCCATGAGCGGTCAGCGTAAAAGGAAAATGTCCCTCTTCTCCTTCACAGCGGATCTCACATCCAAGCTCTTCCAAAGAAGACAGAAGAGGTGCCATCGGACGCTTTCTCATCTGCTCCGAAGCATCCATATGAAAAACACCCTCCGAGACACCTAAGGTAGCCGTCAGAAAACGCGCTGCCGTTCCCGCACTTCCCACATTTAACGCAGCTTCTCCACAGGGAACCTTTCCTCCCAGTCCTTCTACCGTGACGATACAGCTCTCCTCATCCACCGTCGTCTTAAATCCCAGATCCTGCACACACTTAAGAAAATGCCTCGAATCATCCGAGAACAACACCCCGCGCAGCGTCGACTTTCCCTCCGCCAACATCGCCAGAAGGAGACTGCGGTTCGTGATACTCTTAGACCCCGGTACCCGGACAGTCAGCGGGTCAGCGGTTTTTCTTATTTTATTATATATAGTAGGAACGCGGTAAATTTTATCTGCCATGTAGTTGAGTGGCTCCTTCTGATTTAATATATTTTATATTGCAATATTTTCCTAAAATATGATAATAACCCAGTAGTCACGACAGCAAGTAAGAATAAGCAGGCCGCGTTTCTTACTTGCTGTTGGGGCTACGGACTCACTATCTAAATCATACCATTTTCCATTCCCCTGTACAACTCTCAAAAATTTTTTAAAATAATTATTGACATTCCTAGCGGAATAGTATAGTATAAATCCATAACATCCATATCAAATAAATAGGAAATAAAAACAAACATAATTTTCAAGTTTAAGGAGGATTCTATTATGAGCAAGATTTACACATCCGCAACCCAGCTGATCGGACATACACCCCTTTTAAAGGTGACAAACTACCTGAAGGACCAGAACATCGAGGGAGTAGAACTGTTAGCAAAGCTGGAGTACTTCAATCCCGCAGGAAGCGTTAAGGACAGAATTGCACTGGCAATGATCGAAGATGCCGAGAAGAAGGGTATTTTAAAAGAAGGTTCCACCATCATTGAACCCACCTCCGGCAACACCGGTATCGGCCTGGCAAGTGTGGCTGCAGCCAAGGGTTACAGAACCATTCTTACACTTCCCGAGACCATGAGTGTGGAGCGTCGTAACCTCCTGAAGGCATACGGTGCAGAGTTGGTACTGACCGAAGGAGCCAAGGGTATGAAGGGTGCTATCGCCAAGGCAGAAGAGTTAGAGAAGTCCATCCCTGGCGCTGTGATCCTCGGACAGTTTGATAACCCCGCGAACCCTGCTGCACATGCAGCTACCACCGGCCCCGAGATCTGGGAAGACACCGATGGAAAGGTTGATATCTTCGTAGCAGGTGTTGGTACCGGCGGAACCGTGACCGGCATTGGTACTTATTTAAAATCCAAGAATCCGGGTGTGAAGATCGTAGCAGTAGAGCCGGCAGATTCTCCCGTACTTTCCGGCGGACAGCCCGGACCTCATAAGCTGCAGGGTATCGGTGCAGGATTCGTTCCTTCCGTTCTGAATACCGGCATCTACGATGAGGTATTCACCGTTACCACAGAGCAGGCATTTACCACCGGCCGCCTGATCGCTCATAAGGAGGGTATCCTCGTGGGAATCACCTCCGGCGCCGCTCTGTACGCAGCAGCACAGATCGCAAAACGCCCTGAAAATGCAGGAAAAACAGTCGTAGCATTGCTTCCTGACTCCGGTGACAGATACCTGTCCACCCCGATGTTCGCAGAAGCTTAAGACGAAATTTACAGAACTGGACAGACTTGCATTCTTGTGTTAGAATGTATGGCATGGTACTAGGAATTCAAGGAATTCGCGCTTTTCTCCCCCTTAAAAGCACGAACCTGGAATGGAGGAACTTATGGAACCGATCATTCAGATCAAGAATGTAACAAAAACTTTTATTGGTAAAGATAATCAGGTAGAAGCCTTAAAGGGTATCAGCCTGGATATCAACAAGGGAGACATCTACGGCATCATCGGTATGAGTGGTGCCGGAAAGTCTACCCTAGTACGTTGCCTGAACTATCTGGAGAAGCCTACCACAGGAACCGTAGTCGTAGAAGACCAGGATCTTTCGACACTGACTGAGGCAGAACTTCGTAAGGTTCGTACAGGCATCGCAATGATCTTTCAGCATTTTAATCTGCTCATGCAGAGAAGTGTTCTGGACAATGTATGCTTCCCCATGGAGATCGTGGGTGTGAAGAAACAGGCGGCCAGAAAGCGCGCTATGGAACTGCTCGAGATCGTAGGACTGAAGGAAAAGGCAGACTCCTATCCTTCCCAGCTCTCCGGTGGACAGAAGCAGCGTGTGGCAATCGCAAGAGCTCTTGCCAATACGCCGAAGATCCTGCTGTGTGACGAGGCGACCAGTGCGCTGGATCCCACGACGACCAAGGAGATCCTGAAATTATTACAGGACATCAACAAACAGTACGGCATCACCATCGTGATCATCACGCATGAGATGGCTGTGGTACAGGAGATCTGTTCACATGTAGCCATTATCGATGCCGGAGAACTGGCAGAGCATGGTACGGTGGAGGAGGTATTTTCCAGACCCCAGTCCCAGGCAGCCAGAAAGCTTGTGTTCATGGTGGATCCCAAGGCGAAGGAAATGTCCGGCAAACGCTGCATCCGCATTGTTTTCACCGAGAATTCTTCTTTCGAGCCTGTGATCGCCAATATGGTGCTGGAGTGCAAGGCTCCCGTCAACATCCTGTTAGCGGATACCAAGGACATCGGTGGTATCGCCCATGGACAGATGATCTTACAGCTGCCGGAGGATGAACTGGCAGCGAACAAGATGATCCATTATTTACAGGAGAGAAAACTGGAAGTGGAGGAGCTGAAAGACTATGTGGGATAATGCAACGATTATGATGCTGGTGGAAGGCACCTTTGTTACTTTGTATATGACCCTTGTTTCCACATTTATGGGGTATGTACTCGGACTTCCTATGGGAATTGCACTGGTAATTACCGCACCCAAGGGATTACGTCCCAACAAGATCATTTATAAGATTTTGGATGTGATCGTCAACATTGTGCGAAGCATTCCGTTTTTGATTTTGTTGATCATGATCATCCCTTTGACCCGTATCATTGTAGGAAAGAGCTACGGCCCGACGGCTACCATCGTTCCTCTGACTCTGGCAGCGGCACCGTTCATTGCCAGAATGGTGGAATCTTCTCTGTTGGAGGTAGATCACGGAGTGATTGAAGCAGCACAGAGCATGGGAGCTAACCTGTGGACGATCATCTGGAAGGTTATGCTGGCAGAATCCAGAACCTCATTGCTTGTGAATGCGACCATTGCACTGGGAACGATCTTAGGCTACTCCGCTATGGCAGGTGCCGTAGGTGGAGGCGGACTCGGTGATATTGCGATCCGATACGGTTATTATCGTTACCAGACCGATATTATGCTGGTGACAGTAGTATTGTTGGTACTGTTGGTACAGCTGCTGCAATATATCGGAATGACGATTTCCAAGAAATTGGATAAGAGAACCCGTTAGGGAAAACGAAAAGATTGAGGCAGATGTAAGGCATCTGATTCAATAGACTAAAATTTTTTACCAAAAGATTTAGGAGGAGAAGTATTATGAAAAAGAAAGTGATTGCTTTGATTGCAGTTGCAGCATTGTCCGTGAGCGCACTGACCGGCTGCGGCAGCAACGACACAGCTGCTCAGACCAGCGAGGCAGCTGCAACAACAGCTAACCAGGAAACCGCTGCCCAGACTACCGAGGCAACAGAAAGCAAGGAAGTAGCTGACACCGATACCACTATCAAGGTAGCTGCAAGTGCAGTACCTCATGCAGAGATCCTGGAGGCAGCAAAGCCTCTGTTAGCGGAGCAGGGTTATACTCTGGAGATTCAGATTTTTGATGACTATGTACAGCCTAATTTAGTAGTAGAGTCCGGTGATTTCGATGCAAACTACTTCCAGCATATCCCTTATCTGGAGAGCTTCAACGAGGAGAAGGGTACCCACCTGGTAAATGCCGGCGGTATCCACTATGAGCCTTTCGGACTGTATCCCGGAACCGAGACCAGCCTGGACAACATTGACAATGCAACCATCGCAGTACCCAACGATACCACCAATGAGGCACGTGCTCTGTTACTGTTACAGGATAACGGTTACATCACCCTGAAGGATGGTGTGGGTCTGACCGCTACTACCAAGGATATCGTAGAGAACCCTCACAACATCACCTTCGTAGAACTGGAAGCAGCACAGGTTCCCAGAACACTTCCGGAGGTATCCTTCGGTGTCCTGAACGGCAACTATGCTATGGAAGCAGGCTTAACTGTTGCAGACGATGCTCTGCTGTATGAGAGCGATGATTCCGAAGCAGCCGCTACTTATGTAAATGTAATCGCTGTTAAGGAAGGCAACGAGAATCTGCCTAAGATCAAGGCGCTGGTAGATACCCTGAAGTCCGATGAGATCAAGCAGTTCATCAACGACAATTATAATGGTGGCGTTATTCCTTACAAGTAAAGTGAAACGGATTTACATGTAATACAACATAAGTAATGCGAAAATCCGGAGAGCATTCCGTGGAATGGGAGGAGATTTCTCCGAACAGAGTTCGAGTGGGTGCTCTCCAGATTTTTCTGCTGTTTCCACAAATCCTATATGAACTATGGGAAAAGAAAATAAAGAAAAATAAGGTAGAATCTGTGGAAAGCGCAGAAAGATTGGAGCAGTTTGAACCGCTTTGGCTTAAGCCGGCTGATATGAAAAGCAAAACAGAGCAGGAGAATGCTCGGAAATGAGGATAGGATGAAAATTTCAACCAAAGGAAGATATGCAGTACGTGTCATGCTGGATCTGGCATTGAACAACAACGGAGAGTGTATCAAGGTAAAAGAAATTGCTGCCAGACAGGGGATTTCCGAAAAGTATCTGGAGCAGATCATTGCTGTGTTGAATAAGGCAGGATATGTGAAGAGCGTCCGTGGTGCCCAGGGCGGTTATCGCATTGCCAAAGACCCGGCAGATTATACGGTGGGAATGATCCTGCGGCTGACAGAAGGATCCCTTGCACCGGTGGCCTGCCTGGAAGACGGTGCGGACATCTGTGAACGCTGCGATACCTGCGAGACCCTGGAGGTATGGCAGGAGCTGTATGATGCAGTGAATAAAGTAGTGGATGGCGTGACGATCGCAGATCTGGTGGAACGACGCAACAAGCGCCTGGAGAATCTGGATTACTCCATATAACATGATATCAGGGTCAAAAGGTCTAAGCCCACATAAGAATTGACAGCAGCCCGGCAGGTTTCCTGCCGGGCTGTTGTCTGTTTGCAGAGAATGAAAGGGGGGCATTCCTGCAGAAAATGTCAACCAAAGGAATGAATGGTTAACAACTTTAGTATATCGGGAGAAGAACCTATTGTCAACGAAAGTCTGACAAAGGTTGACACCCTTTCATCGACAAATATCGCGTGAAACAAATTTTAAAAATGATATAGTTATAAAAACTACATCAAACAATATAAAATACCACGAAAAGCAACGTAATGCTAAAAACTCATTGCTTTTTACTCTATAACATGGTAAGCTAAACTCTGAAAACAAATAGAAAGGTGCATGCCATAATGAGCGAAGCATTTCATATTATATCAGACGGTTCCTGCGATCTTCCCGTGGAACTTACCCAAGAGAAAAATATTACAGTAGTTCCTTTCTATGTATCTTTTGAAGAAGGAAAATATCAGAAGGAAATGGTAGAGATCGGTGTACGTGAATTCTATCAGGAAATGGTGGATCATCCGGATGTATATCCCAAGTCCTCTATGCCGTCCGTACAGGATTACCTGGATGCATTTCTGCCTTATGTCAAAGCAGGAACCCCCATTCTCTGTATCTGCATCACGACCAAATTCAGCGGCTCCATGCAGTCTGCGCTGAATGCGAAGGCGATTCTGGAAGAGGAATATCCCGAAGCAAAGATCTATGTCTGCGATTCCACAGTGAACACAGTTCTTCAGGGAATCTATGTACTGGAAGCAGTAAGGCTACGAGATGCGGGCACAGGATATCAGGAGAGCATTGACCGCCTGAATGAGATCAAGAGCTCTGGAAGAATCTTTTTCACGGTCGGAAATATGGAATACTTAAAGCATGGTGGACGCATCGGCAAAGTAGCAAGTGTAGCAGGAAGCCTGCTTGGCATCAAGCCTATCATCACCTTAAAAGAAGGCGAAATTTTCCCGTCCGGTATCGGCAGAAGCCGCCGCAAGACCGTGGACAAGACTATCGACCTGCTACTGGCATATCTGGCAGAGGAGAAAGCAGATATTGCAGATTACAGTATTTGCATAGGATATGGCTACGATAAGGAAGAAGCCGTGGAGTTTAGGGACAGACTGGTAAGCAGACTGAAGGAGAAGGGATACGACATCGACACCATTCCCATTTTCCAGATCGGTGCTACCATCGGCGTACACACCGGACCTTATCCGCTGGGAATCGGTGTCGTGAAGAAATCCATTAGAGAGTAACATTCCATTTATTTTTTGCAGGCATCTAACAGCTCCTGCACATTTTCAAAAGCATAATCCGGCAGGTATTGGGTATTCGGCTCCCCCTCGGGAGTCAGAATATCCTTTTTTTGTGCCTCGCCGGTGAAAAGGACACAGGTGTCCACACAGCCGTTGATGCCGCAGGCAATATCAGTGTACAGGCGGTCACCCACCACCAGAGTCTCTTCGGGGGTGAAACCGGATACCTTTAGGCATAAGTTTACGACTTCTTTGCTGGGTTTGCCTAAGTAAATGGGCTGCTTATCGGTGGTAGCGGTGATCATATCACAGATCGCACCGCAATCGGGAATAAATCCGAAGTCGATGGGGCAGCGCAGATCCGGATTGGTACCGTAGAAAGGAACGTCCTGGGTGAATAAAACTTTGCAGACTTCCGTAAGCTTGCCGTAATTTAATTCACTGTCGTAGGCAACCACCACGCAGTCGATATTCTCTTCGCAGACCTCGGTGACATGAAGCCCATTTTTACGCAGTTCGGCGACGAAGGAAGCAGTTCCCAGTACGAAGATTTTTTTCTCTGCATAATTTTCCTTCAGAAAGCGCAGCGTCATATAGCCGGAGGTGATGAACTGATCCTCTGTGCTATCCAAGTGAAACGCATCGTGGAATTTCTTCACATAGTCCAGTCCGCTTTTTGTGGAATTGTTGGTAATGTAATAAGCCCTGCCACCGATGGCATTGATATAGCGGATCAGATCCGCACTGCCTTCGTACAGGGTATCGCCCACGGCAATCGTTCCGTCAATGTCGAACAGGAAAAGTTTTTTATTTTTCAGACGAGCCAGTTTAGCGGCATCGCTGTATCTATGCTTCGGGTCAAAAGTGTTCATAATGGTCCTCATTTCTGAGCTTAAAATGCTCAGGTTCATGTTAGCAATGAATGTAGTCACTGTCAAGGAAAAGACAGCGCGCGGAGGAAAAATGTGCGGAGGGAAAATGTGCGGAGGAAAAATGTGCGGAGAGAAAATGTGTGAAGGGAAAATGCGCGAAGGGAAAATGCGCGAAGGGAAACGTAAGTGGAATTGCGTAAGCATTTATGGTATGATAGCCATAGGCATGAGCTGTGCTGCCCGTGTTCCTAATGTGATCAGGCAACTTGCAGACAAGATTACGTAAGAAATATGGGAAACAGGGTGAAGCAGCTTAACGACTACAAATAAAAAGGACAACATTACTGTTATGGATGAAAAGAAGGATAAAGGTTTACAGGGAAATGAAAAAATAGAAGAGGCAATTCTGGCATTACAGCAGGAGCCCACGGAAGAGCTTCTGGCACACGCCCTGACGGTGGTGCGCAGACGGATGCGGGAGCAGGGGCAGTTCATCGTGGCGGTGGAACCGCCTTCCGCAGATGTGAAAGAAGCGGTGATGCAGGCTGCCGGAACCGCTATGCGCTTACAGGCGGTGCAGACCTTAGACGGGAAAAAATGGTGGTCGGCGTTCACCGGCTTTGAAGAAGAATTGAAGGGAAGCGGCAGTGTGATGTCTACGTTTCTCACGGATATCGAGCAGCTGTTTCGCATGACGCTGACCGCAGACGGCATTGAAGGCGTAATCCTGAATCCCTGGAACCGGACATTGATGTTGGACAAGCAGCTTCTCCGTATCATTCTCGGAGAATAACAAAAAAGGAGAATCAGAGCATGACAGAAAGCTATGAACTGCAGGTGCTGTTCACGGAGGAAGAGCGGAACACTTACGCCGACTGGGGTATCAAAAAAGAGAAAGTACTGATACCATTTGCCATAGCGACAATCCTGATCTATGTGATGACGGCAGCATTTGTCGTAATGAAAGTCTGGGGCGTGCGGGACAGTGATCATGTGTTGTTCCAGATGCTGGTACTGGGCGACTGGATCCCGGAACTGACGGGAGTGCTGGCGATCCTTATGACGATCCTGCTGCCGGGGCCGTTAAATTTTATATTGGACAAAATATGGAAAAAACCGGCAGAACCTATGACACTGATCGTAGAACCGGAAGGAACGAACGTGAAGATTTGTAAGGCTCAGACTGGCAGAGAAGAGAATCCGAAGAATCGAAAGATGGCGACGGAGACGGAGAACTATCCGCTGGCACAGCTGTTCGCCTTCTTAAACCCGAAGGACAACACAATCTGTTATCAGAAGAAATGGTACATAATTGGAGAGAATACCATAGAAAACATATATCCTGCAAAATACAGACATCCCTGGATGGATCACCCGGAAAATAAAGCAAGCGCAATCACAGATGTGCAGAGACTTACGGATATTCTCAAAGGGTACGAAGCGTCCCTGGAGGCTGTCCACAAGGAACAGGAATGGCTGGATAAGCAGATAGGACTGACAGGAAAGGGAACAACATGAAATTTATATCGTGGAATGTAAACGGCTTGAGAGCCTGCATGCAGAAAGGCTTCTTAGATTTTTTTAAAGAGATAGACGCAGATATTTTCTGCTTACAGGAGACTAAATTACAGGAGGGACAGATTGATTTAGAGCTGCCCGGATATCACCAGTACTGGAACTATGCGGAGAAAAAGGGTTATTCCGGTACCGCCATTTTTACCAAGGAGGAACCCTTGCAGGTGACCTACGGCATCGGCGTGGACGAGCATGACCATGAGGGCAGAGTGATCACGGCAGAGTACCCGGAGTTCTATTTTGTGACAGTCTATGTACCGAATGCCCAGCAGGAATTAAAGCGCCTCGATTACCGGATGCAATGGGAAGCGGATTTCCTGACTTATCTGAAAAAACTGGAAGAGAAGAAGCCGGTGATCTATGCCGGAGACCTGAATGTTGCGCATCAGGAGATCGACCTGAAGAATCCGAAGACGAATCGTGGCAATGCGGGATTCACCGACGAGGAGCGCGCCTGTTTCTCCAAAGTACTGGAAAACGGATTTATCGATACCTTCCGCTATTTTTATCCGGACCAGACTGGAATCTACTCCTGGTGGTCATACAGATTCCAGGCGAGAGCGAAAAATGCCGGATGGAGAATTGACTATTTCGTGGTATCGCAGTGCCTGCAGGACAGACTGGCGGATGCGAAGATCCACACGGAAGTACTGGGATCGGACCATTGCCCGATCGAACTTGATTTACAATAGGCAGAAGACTGCAAAAGGAGACCTATGAGCTTACGTTTCTATTTCGGACCATCCGGGTCCGGCAAGAGTCACAGAATCTATGAAGAGATCATGCAGCGGGCGGCACAGGAGCCGGGGAGGAATTTCCTGATCATCGTGCCGGACCAGTTCACCATGCAGACCCAGAAGGATCTGGTCATGCGCAGTGACCGTGGAGGCATCCTGAATATCGATGTCTTAAGCTTCGGCAGACTCAGCCATCGTATCCTGGAGGAAGTAGGAACGAAGGAAATGCCCGTACTGGATGACACCGGCAAAAGCCTGGTGCTGCAGAAGATCGCGGCAGATCTGAAGGAGCAGCTGCCTGCCATGGGAAGCCTGTTGCATAAGCAGGGCTATATCCATGAGGTAAAAAGTGCTATCTCTGAGTTTATGCAGTACGGCATCAGCACACAGGATATGGATAAACTGATCGCCAGCGCCGAAAAAAGGGGCGCACTGGCAATGAAACTCAGAGACTTAAAGACCCTGTACCGGGGATTTCAGGATTATATTAAGGATCATTTTATCACCACGGAGGAGACACTGGATGTGCTGCGCAGATCCCTGGTAAAGTCGAAGATCCTACAGGGCAGTGTGGTGGTATTTGATGGATTCACGGGATTCACCCCCATACAGAACCGCCTGATCCAGGAGCTGATGCGGGTGTGCGCGGAGACCATAGTCACTGTGACCATCGGTGCAAAAGAAGACCCTTATCAAATGGATGGTGAGCAGAAGCTGTTCCACTTAAGTAAAAAGACGGTGGCGGATCTGGTGAAGCTGGCGGCGGAAGCAGAGGTGGAGCGAGGAGAAGATGTCTTTGTCAAAGGCGGCATCAACCGATTCACCCAGGCTCCGGCGTTATGCTATCTGGAGCAGAATCTGTTCCGGTACCAGTATGAGCCCTACACGGAAAAGCAGCAGGAGCTTTGCATGTTCGAGGCACTTTCTCCCAGAGAGGAAGTCCACCAGACAGCATTGTATATCAGAAATCTGATCAGAGAGCAGGAATTTAATTACCGGGATATTGCCGTGGTCATCGGTGACCTGGAGGGGTACGCATCCTATGTGGAGACAGAATTCGGGCAGCTGGAGATTCCCTGCTTTATAGACCGTACCAGAGGAATCGTCTTAAATCCCATGATCGAATACATCAAAAGTGCCTTGCAGTTATATATCAAGGATTTTTCGTATGATACCGTATTTCATTTTCTACGAAGCGGCATGGTGGACATTTCCAGAGAGGAGATCGATGAGCTGGAAAATTATGTGATCCGCACCGGAGCGAGAGGGTATCGTACTTACAGCAGGCTGTTTACCCGCAGGACGGAAGAAATGCAGCAGGGTAGTGGGCAGGACGACACAGAGCGTGTGGAAGAGACCCTGGAGCGTCTGAACCGTATTAGGCAGCAGTTTGTGGATACTGTGGAGATCCTGCATATGGCTCCCCGGGCAAAGGCCGGCGAGTATGTGGATCATCTGTATGATTTTTTAGAGCAGAATCAGGTACAGCAAAAGCTTTTGAATTATCAGCAGCAGTTCGAGCAGGAGGGCGACCTGGCAAAAGCCAGGGAATATGCGCAGATATACCGTCTGGTCATGGACCTGCTGGATCAGATCTATGAACTTTTGGGGGAGGAAGAAATATCGTTACAGGAATTTGCGGATATTCTGGATGCGGGATTCGGCGAGATCACAGTAGGTACGATTCCGCAGAATGTGGATCGTATTGTGGTGGGTGATATGGAGCGTACCCGTTTAAAGCAGGTTAAAGTACTGTTTTTCCTGGGGGTAAATGACGGAAACATTCCGAAGAATGCCTCCAAGGGCGGCATTATCTCGGATATGGACAGAGAATTTTTAATAGAGTCCGGAACAGAAATGGCACCGAGTCCCAGGCAGCAGATGTACATTCAGAGACTGTATCTGTATCTGAATATGACGAAACCCTCAGAACGGCTGTATCTGTCTTATGCCAAGGTAAACAGTGATGGAAAGGGAATCCGTCCGTCCTACCTGATCGATACGGTACGGAAGCTTTTTCCGCAGCTTGCGGTGGAATATCCCCAGAACCGCAGCCGTATCGAACAGATCGAGGGCAGACAGGAAGGTGCCAGGTATCTGGCGGAGGAATTGCGGGAATATGCGGACGGAACGCTGCGGGAAGAGGAACGGCAGGATTTTTATCTCATGTACCGTGCCTATGAAGCGGATCCGGAGGGTAGAGACCGTCTGACTGCGGCAGCATTTAGAAGATATAAGGAGAGCGGTCTGTCAAGAATCGTGGCGAGAGCACTGTACGGCAGACAGCTGGAGAACAGTGTGAGCCGCTTAGAGACCTATGCTGCCTGCGCCTGCAGACATTTTCTGCAATACGGTCTGTCCCTGCGGGAGCGGGAAGAATTCGGCTTTGAAGTGTCGGATATGGGTAATGTTTACCATGCGGTATTAGAAAATTTTGCAGGAAAACTTGCAGAATCCAACCTGACATGGTGGAATTTTTCCGAAGATTTTGCATTAAAAACGGTCAAAGAATCGGTGGAAGCCTACGCAGCAACTTACGGAGAGACCGTATTATACAGTTCTGCAAGGAATGAATATGCCATTACACGTATGAGCAGGATACTGACACGGACGGTACTGACCTTACAGCAGCATCTGAAGCAGGGAAGCTTTCAGCCGGATGACTATGAGCTGTCCTTCCGGTTCGCGGAGAATCTGGACAGCATTCATGTGGACCTGTCCGAAGAAGAGAAGATGCACCTGCAGGGACGCATTGACCGTATCGATGTATCGGAGGACGCGGAGCATGTCTATGTCAAGGTCATCGATTACAAGTCCGGCAATAAGAAATTCGACCTGGCGGCATTGTATTACGGACTGCAGTTACAGCTGGTGGTCTATATGAATGCGGCAATGGAACTGGAGAGCAGAAAGCATCCGGACAAGGAGATCGTACCGGCAGCGCTTTTGTACTATCACATCGATGATCCTACCATAGAGACACCGGTGGAACTGACAGATGAACAGATCAATGAGCAGATCCTCGCGAAGCTTCGGATGAATGGTGTGGTAAACAGTGATCCCGAGGTCGTGGAACGGCTGGACCATTACTTGCAGGATAAATCTGCAGTCATTCCGGTGGAGAAGAAAAAGGACGGAAGCTTCAGTGCCAGAAGCGGAATCTTAAGCCGGGAGGAGATGCAGCTGGTATCTGCTTACGTGGATGCGAAGATCCGTGATATCGGCAGGGAGATCCTGGATGGAAAAATAGCGGCAAACCCTTACGAGAAGGGGAACGAGGAAGCCTGCACGTACTGTGCCTATAAAAAAGTCTGTGGCTTTGACGGCAGTATCCCCGGATATGAGAAGAGGCAGCTGGAGGATCTGGATAAGCAAACGCTGATGCAGCGGATGCAGGAGACAATGGAAGCGTAGGGCAAAAGGTGTCCGGTGGGAGTGTGTGTCCGTCAGAAAGCATGAAGAAAAGTGCCTGCCGCACGTAGAAACAGGGTGGCAGGATAGAGATAGGATAAAGATAAGATAAGAGAATCAGGAACAGAGGTAGTATATGGGAATGAAATTCACCCCGGAACAGCAAAGGGTAATCGAACTGCATAACAGTAATATTCTGGTATCGGCGGCCGCGGGAAGTGGTAAAACGGCAGTGTTGGTGGAACGTATCATCCGTATGATCTGTGACGGAGAACATCCGGCGGATATCGACAGACTGCTGATCGTGACATTTACCAATGCTGCCGCAGCGGAAATGAGGGAACGTATCGCAGCCGGAATCGCCGTCAGACTGGAGGCGGATCCCGGCAACGAGCATATCCAGAAGCAGTCTGCACTTCTGCACAATGCGCAGATCACTACTATCGACAGCTTCAGCCTGTTCCTGATCCGGAACCATTTTAATGAGATCGGTCTGGATCCGGATTTCCGCGTGGCGGACGAGGGAGAGATCAAGCTGCTTCAGCAGGAAGTACTGGCGCAGCTTTTAGAGGATGCCTATGCAGGGAATTTTGTTCCGGAAGCCCTAGATCAGTTCCACGCCTGTGTGGAGTATTTCTGCCCGGGAGGCAGGGAGAGCGTGCTGGAGCAGCATATCCTGAACCTGTCCCGCTATGCGGGAAGCTTTCCCTGGCCGGAGGAATGGCTGGAGGAGCGCAAAAATGATTATGCCGCAGGAGATATGGATGCACTGGTTCGCAGCGATTACGGACAATATCTGACGGAACGGGTGAACCGCACCGTGGAGGGATGCCTGGAAAAACTGCGGGAAGTGAAGCGGCTGTGTGAACTGCCGGATGGTCCGTATATGTACGGGGAACTGACTGATGCAGAGATCGAACAGCTGGAGAGACTTACAGACTGCAAGAACCTGGAGGAACAGGCTGCTAAGATTCCCGCCGTGACTTTCGCGCGGCTCCCTTCTAAAAAGGACGACAGTGTGGATCCCGCCAAAAGGGAACTGGCAAAGGCAATCCGAAACAGTGTGAAGGATACCTTAAGTGACCTTTCAGAGAGCTATTTTAAGACCCCGTTAGAACTGGCGGTGGAGCAGGGAAAAGCCTGCAGAGAGCCGCTGCGAATACTGCTTGATCTGGTGTTAGAGTTCGACAGAAGGCTTCTCGCTGCAAAGCAGGAGAGACATCTGATCGACTTTTCCGATATGGAGCATTATGCGCTGCAGATCCTGTTAAAGAGGGAAAAAGCGGAAGAAACCGGCAGCACAGGAACGGATCGCACCGAAACGAAATATCGTATTGTGCCAAGTGACGTTGCAATGGAGTACCGCCAGTATTTTCAGGAGATCTTAATTGATGAATACCAGGACAGCAATCTGGTGCAGGAGTATCTGTTAAGCGCCATCTCCGGGGAAGCTGAGGGATATTACAACCGCTTCATGGTAGGCGATGTGAAGCAGAGCATCTACAAATTCCGTCTGGCGAGACCGGAACTGTTTCTGGAAAAATACGACATTTATCAGGAGACCGGGGATCTGTGCCGGATCGACCTGGCGAAAAATTTCCGAAGCCGCGTACAGGTGGTGGATGCGGTAAACGATGTATTTTCCCGTATCATGAGCAGGGAGATTGGCGGTATCGCTTACGATGACAAGGCGGCACTGTATCCAGGGGCAACCTATCCTGCTGCGGAGGATCCTGCGTACGGCAGTGAAGCTTTGCTGATCCGCAAGCCGGAAAAGGGAGAGCGCGAAGAGAGCGGCATCGGAGAGCAGCATGCCGAGGGTGTGGGAGTCCTTGTGGATTACGACAATGTACGACAGTTGGAAGCGCTCGCCATTGCCGCCCGTATAAAGCAGTTGAAGGGCAGTCTGAAGGTCATGGAGAAGTCCACGGGAGAACTTCGCCCGGTGCGATATTCGGATATGGTCATCCTGCTTCGCACCACTAGCGGCTGGGACGAAGAATTCAAAAAGATACTGGAACAGCAGGGAATCCCTGTCTACATCACATCTAAGACCGGATATTTCGGGGCACTGGAGGTGCAGGAGCTGTTGCAGTTTTTACGGGTGCTGGACAATCCAAGGCAGGATATCCCGCTGTTTGGCGTGATGCAATCCGTCTTCGGTGGATTCACCCAGGAAGAAATCGCGCAGATCCGCAGTGGCGGGGAAGGGCATTCCAGAAAACGGATGACGCTATATGAAGCACTGAAGGAAGTAGCACAGAGCGGTCGGACGGTGGAAGAGGGAGAAGAGACATCAGTGGGCGAAAGCGCCGGGGAAGAAACAGAGCTTTCACAAAAGGCAGATACCTTCTTACAACGGATTGGCCACTACCGTGACCTGACTCCTTTCACCTCGATCCGTGACCTGTTGCAGCGGATACTTGACGATTATGATTATCTGAATTATGTGACGGCACTTCCCGCCGGCAGCAAGCGCCGCGCGAATGTGGAGATGCTGCTTACGAAGGCATCCGCTTTCGAGAAGACCAGTTATTTCGGACTGTTCCACTTTATCCGTTACATGGAGCAACTGGAAAAATATGACGTGGATTACGGCGAGGCGGACACCCTGGATGAAAATGCAGATGTGGTCAGGATCATGAGTATCCACAAAAGTAAAGGACTGGAATTCCCGGTGGTATTTGTCTCCGGACTGTCGAAACGCTTCAACATGCAGGATGCGAACCAATCCCTGATCGTGGACATGGATCTGGGGGTTGCGGTGGATTATGTGGATTCCGTACGACGTATTAAAAATAAGACCCTCCGCCGAGCGGTTCTGTCCGCAAAAATGAAGGAAGATAATCTGGCGGAGGAATTACGTGTGCTCTACGTGGCACTGACCCGTGCCAGAGAGAAGCTGATCTTAACAGCGGTATTGGACAAGGCCGACGAAAAGTGGGAGTTGGCGCAGATGACCGGACAGGAGAGGCTGACTTATCTGGATTTCTGTGAGGCGGGAAGCTATATGGATTTCCTTCTGCCGATCCTGCCGAAGACGGGAATTGCGGTGAAGACAATGAGAACGGAAGACCTGACGGCAGAAGAGATCAGAGAGCAGCTGCGCATGGGTGACCGCAGGGAGGAACTGCAGCGGGTAGCGGATGGGGAGGTACTTTTCCCCGGAGATCCGGAAGAAAATGAAAGAAAACTTTCTAAGTTAAGGGAGCGTTTTGCTTATCAATATCCCCATCCAGGGTTACAGAAGTTGTATACCAAGACCACAGTGTCAGAGTTAAAAATCGCAGCCATGGCGGAAAAAGATGAGGAGGCATTCCATACCTTTGAGGAAAAAGAAGTCGTTCCCTATATTCCTGCATTCCGCAGAGCGCAGGAGAAGGTCAGCGGAGCTGTCCGGGGAAGTGCTTTCCACCGTGTTATGGAGCTGTTGGATTTTACGTATGTATTTGTCGAATCGGGACTGTTTGAAAAATGCCCCGGAGATTATGAGACATACCGTAAGAGACTGGACGCGGAGAGACTTAAGAAGCGTTTGGAAGAATTCTTACAGCGGGAAACGGTATCTTTACGCCTGACGGAGGAATATGCCAAAGCAGTCAGTCTGCCGAAGATCCTCAATTTTCTGGAACAGGAGCTGGCATACCGCATGTGGCGTGCGCAGGAGCAGGGGCTTCTATACAGAGAGCAGCCCTTTGTGCTGGGCATTGATGCGAAACGCCTGGATCCGGATCTGCCCGAGGGAGAAAAGGTGCTCATTCAGGGTATCATCGATGTCTTTTTCATAGAAGACAGTGAGATTGTTCTGCTGGACTACAAGACCGATGTGATCGACTCCCTGGAAGCCCTCTGGAACCGCTACAACGTTCAGATTCAGTACTATGAGGAAGCACTGACGAAGCTGATGCAGATGCCCGTGAAGGAGCGGATCCTGTATTCCTTCTACTTGGAAAAATATGAGTAATAAAAAGGAGATGTCCACATGGATATCTCCTTTTACATACGAATGAAATTATGCGGTGATCACAGTGCCTGCCTTGCCTTTAATGGCATCCTTGACATGATCCATGGAGGTGATCAGGACTTTGCCGGTGGGAACCTTCTCGAGGTAAGCGATGGCTGCCTCAATCTTGGGAAGCATGGTGCCTTCCTCGAACTGTCCTGCTGCGATCAGATCCTTTGCTTCTGCTACGGTGAGAGTCTCCAGTGCTGTCTGATCCTCCTTACCGAAATTCTTATAAACATAGGGAACTGAGGTCAGGATGATCAGCTCGTCACAGCTTAGGTCGGAAGCAAGCTTACCGGCGATGGCATCCTTCTCGATGACTGCGGAAGCACCCTTCAGCGCATGCTTCTGCTCGATCACGGGGATTCCGCCGCCGCCACAGGCAATGACTACCTGATCTGCGGCTGCCAGCGCACGGATGGCTTCGATCTCTACAATGTCGATAGGCTTGGGGGCAGCAACGACACGGCGGAAGCCCTTGCCGGGATCTTCCTTGACATAGTTGCCTTTCTTTACTTCAATCTCAGCATCTTCCTTGGACATGTAACGACCGATGACCTTGGTGGGCTCATAGAAGGCTTCATCATAAGGATCTACGGTCACCTGGGTCAGAATCGTGCTCACCGGCTTGGAAATGCCGCGATCCAAAAGCTCTGCACGAAGAGAGTTCTGGATATCATAGCCTACATAACCCTGGCTCATAGCGGAGCAGACACACATAGGTGCGGGGGTATAGTCGATGTACACACGGCGTAACTCGGTCATGGCCTTATGGATCATGCTGACCTGCGGACCGTTACTGTGGGTGATCGTCAGCTGATAATCTGCCTCCACCAGGTCTGCCAGTGCCTTGGCGGTTACTTTTACCGCATCCCACTGCTCGGTAGTGGTATAGCCCAGGGCGTCATGTCCCAGAGATACGACAACTCTTTTTTTGCTCATAAGATTACCTCTCTATATGTATTTTCCTAAGAATTTCTTCGTCAAAAGATGTTACCAGTATAACATATTTTCTCCAGGGTGTATAGCCATTTCTATACAATGAAACCTTCCAGAATAGTAGTCAGCTCCTCTGAGCGGGCTGCCAGTGCGGAGGTGGCTTTGTCCAGATTCTGAATGGCCTGCAGCTGTTTTTCGGCAGCAGTCTGTACATTGGAGGATCCGGCAGCAGTTTCTGCGGACACTGCGGAGATACCGGAGATGGCGGACAGGGTAGTGGTGCGCTGGTGTTCCATTTCCGACACGCCTGCATTGATCTGCTGCAGGAATTTCAGAAGCTCTGTTACCTTGGAATCTATCTCACGGAAGGAGTCTGTGGTACTGCCAACGGACTGGTTCTGATCCGCTACAATGCCCTTGGCCTGTCTGGCAACCTGTGTAGCTTCGTCTGTGGTAATCTCAATCTCTTCGATGATCCGGGAGATCTCACCGGAGGAGTGCAGGGACTGATCCGCCAGCTTCTGGATCTCCTGAGCGACCACTGCGAAGCCTCTTCCGGATTCGCCGGCTCTGGCAGCTTCAATGGAAGCGTTAAGGGACAGGAGGTTGGTCTGCTCTGCAATCTCATTAATGGCTTCAGTGATGGAGCCGATGGCTTTGGATTTCTCGTTCAGCCTGCCGATGGTATCTACGATGTTGGAGGTGATCTGCATGGTGGAAGAGGTATTCTCCTTCAGATGTTCCACGGATTCGATACCGGTATGGATCGCAGCGGTGGTGCCGGTGGCAAGCGCACTGATCTGGTCAGAATGTGAGGATACGTTGCCGATGGTGTCGGACAGAGAGTCCATCTGCTGCAGGCAGTCCTCAGAGCTTTCATCCAGTTTTTCAATACCCTGGCGCATTTCACCTACCTGATTCTGGATATCCTGGGAGGTAGCCAGGAAATGTGAGGAAGCCGCAGACATATCGGTGGCAGCCCGGGATAATTCTTCATTGACATTCTTCAGCCCGGATACAAGCTTCTTCATGTGTGCGATCATATCACAGATACCCTCAGCTAATAGCTGGAATTCGTCATTGCGCTTGGAGTGGACTTCGATCGTCAGATCTCCGTCAGAGACTTTTTTCAGCCGGCGGATAAAATAGTAGATGGAGCCGCCATACTGCCCGGCTAACAGAGAACCCAGCAGGATCGCCACGGCACTTGCTGCAACGACAAGGATCAGAGACACATTTTTAATCTCCGCTGTCTGACCGATGATATTTGCCTGAGGGATCAGGGCACAGATCATGGCATTACGGGCACCAATCTTGGAATAGAGAAAGAGATATTCTGCGCCTGCCTCTTCCACATAGGAGGAGCCGTTCTCTTCCTCAGAGGCAAATGCCTCATCTACATAGGATTTGCCGACAAAGGTATTTTCTGCTGCCGTATCGGAGCTAGAGGAGAGGTATTCGATGCCATCGCAGGTGACAAAGCCTACGAGACTGCCCTCGCCGCCATCCAGGGAGGATAAAGAGGTATCCAGGACACTCGGTTTGAAATCAATGATCAGGATCGCCGGAGCATTGGAGAAATATCTGGCGAGGCGGACACTGTATTTGGAGGAATCCGTGCCAAGCTTTGCATCGACCTCGGACTGGTTGCCGAAAAGGTAATATTTTGCCTTGTCCGCGGATAAGATCTGACCCTGGGAACTTTCAAGGTACGCACTTAAGAGACCGGTCTCCTTCGTTTTCGTGGTAGAGATCGTCTTCTCCTTGTCAGAGAGCACGTAAATATTGGAGAGCAAGGCATCCGTGGTCACAGCTTTGATAAAGGTATCTTCATAGGTGTTTGGAGTATTGTACAAGGTAGTGGAATCGTTATCATACAGACCGTTCAGATACTGCTTCAGGATATCCTCATTCATATATCCCTTGTAGTTGGACTGAACCGTGTCAAAAGAAAGCGTCAGGTACTGATTCATCATGCTGACGGTCTGGTCCACGGAGTCGCGGTAGGTTGAGATGATCTGTGTGGTAGCCTTCTGATAGGATACGAAGCCTAAGATAATGATGAAGACCACAGGGATCAGAAAGGCAAAGATCAGCTTAAAGCGTATCCGTTTCCAGAGAGGGATAGGGTTTTTCTTGGTATTTTTTGTCAAAATAGACACCTCCGATGCAGATTAGTATTGATAGATACATTTTACCAAAAATTTATCTAAATATCTACATCAATATGAAAACGATTTCTTAAATAAGCCTCTTTGTCAGGCAGGATCGCTTTTGCTTTACATAATATGTTACAAAGTAATATAATGATACCAGGGTCAAAAGGTCTAAGCCCACATGAGTTTGCTCATAAGTGGGTGAAAGACCTTGGGTAGGATTTTGGGAGTGCACAGCACGAAGTAATGGCAGGAAGGAAACAGGGATCGATATGCAGAAAAAAGAACGTATGGCAAATCTGGAAGTACTGCGCTGTGTGGCAATGATGATGGTCGTGGTGCTGCACTATCTGGGCAAGGGAGGACTGCTGCCGGATCTGACAGCGCCTTTATCAGTGCAGGATATGGCAGCCTGGCTGTTGGAAGCATTCTGCATTGTAGCCGTGAATGTGTATATGATGATCAGCGGATACTTTTTATGCGAAAGCTCTTTTAAACTGAGCAGGTTGCTTACGTTGTGGCTGCAGCTGTGGCTATATTCTGTGGGCATCGGTGTGCTGGCGGTGGTGACAGGGATCGTTCCCGCGGCGGAAGTGAGTACGCATTATTATCTGACATTATTGTTCCCGGTGACCATGGGGCATTATTGGTTTCTGACGGCGTATGTATTTTTATATATTCTGTTACCCTTCGTGGGAATCGGGCTCAGACGGATGACGAAGCAGCAGTTTCGGGTGGCACTGGTGCTGCTATTTGCTGCATTTTGTCTGGTTAAATCCATTCTGCCCTTCCGGTTGGAGGAGGATAGCAAGGGCTATGACTGCATCTGGTATCTGTGTGTGTTTTGTGCAGCCGCATATCTTCGCAGATTCGGAATTCCTTTTTTACAGAAAAAATCCCGGGCGCTGCTGCTGTATCTGATCGGCGTCATCGGAACTTTCGGAGAGGCAATGCTGCTGCATTTATTTTATTTGCGGACCGGCAGCCTGGAACTGATTCTGAAGATTCCTTATGAATATAATCATATATTCCCGTTCTTAGCTTCCGTCGGGCTGTTTTGCCTGTTCCTGGACAGTGACATCCGGGGGAAGATTGGCAGCGTGGCGGTGAAGATCGCACCCTATACGTTAGGGGTGTATCTGCTGCATGAGAACCTGGGGGTGCGCTATGCATGGCAGAAATGGCTCGGAGCGAATCGCATAGGCGGTGCCGTATCGTTGCTTTTATGGACTGTCATCGCAGTGATCGTGGTATTTGTACTGGGAATTTTGATAGATGTTATCCGCAAAAATATCTGTGGCGGATTGCATAAGATATTCCTGCACATTCGTCCTTATCGTGTTCTTACGGAAAAAATACAGACCGTAGATACTATGTTCAAAAGAGAGGTAACACCGTGACAGATAACGTTAAAAATAAAATAGCGGGAACCGGCGGTCAGAGCCATAGACGCCTCTGGGAGTTCTTATTCGTGGCTGTTCTGGTACTGTATCCCCTGCGGCATATAGCCTGGGGGCTGGATCTGTGGGATACCGGCTACGGCTATGCGAATTTTGAATATATGGGAACCAGGCATATGGATCCCATGTGGCTGTTTTCTACTTATCTGACCACTGCCATCGGACATTTCCTTAGTCTGCTGCCCGGAGCGAAGACGTTGATCGGCATGAATTTTTACACGGGCTTAAGCATCAGTCTGCTGGCAGTTCTGGGATATTATTTTTGTACGAAAGTGTTGAAAATTCCGGCATGGCTTACATTTTTGGGCGAATTTACAGCTGTAAGCTTCTGCTGGTGCCCTACGGGATCTTTTTATAATTATGTGACCTATATATTTTTCCTGATCTCCGTGATCTGTCTGTATCTGGGACTGTCCCGGGGAAAAGGAGGTTTACTGTTTGCCGCAGGAGTGGCACTGGGCTGTAACGTGCTGGCAAGGTTTTCCAATCTGCCGGAAGCCACGATGATCGTGGGTGTGTGGGCATATGGGATCATCTGCTGGCTGGAAGAGCAAAAAAGCATTGCGCAGGATTGTGTTGACGTTGCGGGAAATGCGGAAACGGAAAATAAGAAAGCACGAAAAAAGGCAGCAGGCAGGAGGCTTCGTAAGAAGCTGTTGCAGGATACCGGTATGTGCCTGGCGGGGTATCTTACTGCATTGCTGGTATTATTCGGTTACATTCAGATCCGCTATGGCATGGATGAGTATGTAAGAGGCATTCAGAGGCTGTTCTCCATGACGGAGGTAGCTACGGATTATACTGCTGCATCCATGATCCTGGGAATGTTCGACTGGTATCTCCAGAATCTGTACTGGGAGCTTAGGATGTGCGTCTTCCTGATCGTGGGAATGATAGCGGTGGGATTATTGGAATTCGCCGCAGCTTGTGTAAGAGATTCTTATGCAGGGAAGGACACGATAAAAAAGGTGCTGCGGATCCTGGAATGGACCGTAAGTGCGCTGCTTACTGTGATCATGGTATTTTGGCTGTACCGGCAGGGGTTCTGTGCTACGGAATACACACATTACGGCGCAATTATCTGGCCGGGAGTGACCTTTTTAACACTGACGCTTTTGGTGACGCTGTGGCGGATATTTACGCCTTCTGCACCGAGGGAGGAAAAACTGGTCAGCGGTCTGATCTTCCTTGTGATATGGATCACATCCCTTGGCAGTAATAACAAGCTTTACCCCAGCATGAATAATCTGTTTCTGGCATTGCCTTATATGTATTGGCAGTTTTATCGGTTCTGCAAATATGCCGGCAGCTTCCGGTGGAAGCGGGTCACTATATCCGCTGTTCCCGCAAAATGTATCTTTGGTGGGTTCTTTCTGTTATTTTTCATCCAGGTGGGACTGTTTGGCAGAAGTTTTGTATTCGTGGAGGGTACCGGTGTGCAGGAGCTCAGTGCGCAGGTGACCAATAACGAGACTTTGCAGAATGTATGGATGAGTGAGGAACGTGCCGGATGGATGCAGGAGATCTCCGAGTATGTGAATACCGGGGGACTTGCGGGAAAGGATGTGCTGCTCTACGGTCAGATCCCGGCATTGTCCTATTATCTGCAGATGCCTGCGGCATTCAATCCCTGGCCGGATCTGGATTCCTATCAGATCGCACAGATGGAAGAGGATATGCTTAAGATGCAGGAGCGGATGGATACGGATGCGACTTACCGTCCGGTGGTACTGTTGGAGAAAAAATATGCCGTGTATCTGGAAAAAGGAGAAGCAGCACTTAAGGCCATGCAGCCTACGGAAAAAGAGTGGGAATATATCGTGGATAATCCCAAGCTTATGCTGATCGGAAAGTTCATGGCAGATTATGGGTATGAGAAGACTTTTGAAAATGAGAAATTTGTGATCTATGAATAGAAGATATATAAAATAACTCCCCGAAAGACTTCCTCTTCCGGGGAGTTTGCTTTGGAAATAAAACGATCTTATAACAACTGTAAGCCGTTCTTTTCTGCAGTCTCCATAACCTCATCGGACCACAGAGAACACTGTACTTCGCCGATATGAGCTTTTCTTAAGAAGAACATACAGATACGGGACTGACCGATACCACCGCCGATAGTAAGAGGAAGCTCACCGTTAATGACTGCCTTGTGATAAGGAAGCTCGGCACGCTCGGGGCAGCCAGCCTTCTGTAACTGATCTAACAGAGCCTTTTTGTCTACACGGATACCCATACTGGACAGCTCCAGAGCGATATCCAGAACCGGATAATATACCACGATATCCGCATTCAGAGACCAGTCATCGTAGTCCGGGGCACGACCGTCATGAGGCTTACCATTCTCTAAGGTCTCACCGATCTGCATGATGCAGACAGCCCCCTTAGCCTTGGCAATGTAGTATTCGCGTTCCTTCGGAGAATAATCAGGGAACATTTCCTCCAGCTCACTGGTAGTCACGAAGAAGATGTCATGAGGAAGGATCTCCTCAATGTAGTCATAATGGATGGACATATACTTCTCAGTCTTGCGCAGAACCTTGTATACGGTGCGGACAGTCTCTTTCAGAGTCTCCAGATTCCGCTCATCCTTGGTGATGATCTTCTCCCAGTCCCACTGGTCTACATAGATGGAGTGGATGTTGTCGGTTTCTTCATCCTGGCGGATGGCACTCATGTCGGTGTAGAGACCCTCACCGGGCTTAAAACCATACTTCTGCAGGGCATAGCGCTTCCATTTTGCCAGAGACTGTACGATCTCTGCTTCACGGTCTCCCTGTGCAGCAATATGGAAATTTACAGGACGCTCCACACCGTTTAAGTTATCGTTCAGTCCGGATGTGGGATCCACAAATAAAGGAGCAGATACGCGCAACAGGTGCAGGCGCTCTGCTAACAATCCCTGGAAAAAGTCCTTCACTGTCTTGATGGCAACCTGTGTTTCGTACAGGTTCAGCTGAGACTTATAATTTTTAGGTATGACAATATCTGACATACTGACCTCTCATTCTGCCGCCTGGCGGCTTGTGATACAAAATACTCCTATATTATTTAACTGCGAAATGCGTGATTTTGCAAGCTTTTTTTCGGAAAAAATAACCACTTGCAAAAATCGAACATATGTGCTAATTTAGATACATAACAGAACAGACGTTCTAGTTTTGGAAATTTTCGGTAAAAGGCGGTGATAACTTGGAATATCTTATACAAAATGGAGAATTATCCATCATGCAGAAGCTGGAGATCCTGACGGATGCCGCTCGTTTTGATGTAGCCTGCACGTCCAGCGGCGTGGAACGTAAGGGAGACGGGAAGCACATGGGGAACTGTGAGAAGGCAGGGATCTGTCACAGTTTTTCTTCCGACGGCAGATGCATTTCTTTACTTAAGATATTGATGACCAATGAATGTATCTTCGATTGCAAATATTGCCTGAACCGGAAGTCCAACGATGTCCCCAGAGCCACTTTCACACCGGAGGAGATCTGCACGCTGACCATGGAGTTCTACCGACGGAATTATATCGAGGGACTGTTCTTAAGCTCCGGCATTGTACAGGACCCCACGTTTACCATGGAATTATTATACCGGGCTATTTGGCTGCTGCGGAATCACTACCACTTTAACGGCTATATCCATGTGAAGGCGATTCCCGGTGCAGATCCGGAGCTGGTGCAGCGGATGGGATATCTGGCAGACCGTATGAGCGTGAATTTGGAACTCCCTACAGCGGAGGGGCTTCGGACACTGGCACCGAATAAGCACCGGAAGAATATTCTGACCCCCATGCGGCAGATTCAGAACGGCATTCATGCGAATAAGGAGGAACTGATCCTGTACCGTAAGAGTCCCCACTTTGTATCCGGCGGGCAGTCTACACAGATGATCATTGGTGCAACGCCGGAGACGGATTATCAGATTTTAAATGTGGCGGAGAACCTGTATCAGAAGTTTGAGTTAAAGAGAGTATTCTATTCCGCGTTTGTAAAGGTCAACGAGGACAAAAGCCTGCCGGCGCTTCCGGGAGGACCGCCGCTTCTGAGGGAACACCGTCTGTACCAGGCGGACTGGCTGCTTCGGTTCTATGGATTTCGGGCGGAGGAACTGTTGGATGAGAGAAGACCGTATTTTAATGTCATGTTAGATCCCAAGGAGGACTGGGCAGTGCGGCATCTGGAATGTTTCCCGGTGGAGATTAACAGATCTCCCTACGGGGACTTGCTGCGGGTGCCGGGGATCGGTGTGAAGAGTGCCAGGCGGATTCTTGCTGCCAGGAGGAGTACAAAGCTGACCTTTCAGGATCTGAAGAAATTAGGAGTGGTATTAAAGCGGGCAGTGTATTTTATTACCTGCAGCGGCAGAATGATGTATCCCACGAAGCTAGAGGAGGATTATATCGTGCGGAATCTGACGGATCCGAAGGACCGGATCCGGTTCGGAAGCGACGGTATGAGTTACCGGCAGATGACTTTATTTGATGACGGGATGTTCCCGAACGGGGTACGACAGGAGGAAAAGCTTATTATATGAAGATATATCATTGCGAGGATTCCTTAGAAGGGATATTCACTGCCATTTACAATACCTACGAGGATCATTCACCTGTCCGGGATACTATGGTCACCACCATCGAGGAGAACCTGCTGTTCTCGGAGTCGGTGGAGGTGGTGCCGGATCCGGAGAAGACGATCAAGGTGATACGTACGTTAAAGCGCAGATTTGGGGAATCGGATTATGAGACCTTGTGTCTGGCGCTGGCATCGCCGAAGCCGGAGAAGGCACAGGCGGTATACCGGACCATTGCGAAGGGACTGACTGAAAAGTGCGCGGCGGGGCATCTTATGGATGCCCTTGCAGACACTTATGTGAACCAGACCTTCGGCCTGGCAAGGGCAGCCGGGAATGAATATCATCATCTGAAGGGATTCGTCCGGTTTGAGGAACTGGAGAATACGATCCTCTACTCGAAGATCGCACCGAAGAACAATATCCTGACGTTTTTAATGGTACATTTCGCCGACCGTTTTCCTATGGAAGATTTTCTGCTGTTCGATGCGGGTCGATACCTGTTCGGGGTACATCCGGCCGGGAGACCGTGGTATACGCTGCAGGGGAAGGATGCCTGGGAGAGAGTACAGTCTAAGACAGAGAAACTGTCCACGGCGGAGCTGCATTACCGGGAACTTTTCCGCTCCTTCTGTCATACAATAGCTATAAAAGAGCGGGAAAACAGAGAATTACAACGAAATATGCTCCCCCTCAGGTTCCAAGAATATATGGTGGAATTTCGATAGATTTCGCCAAATTGAGATTTGGATTTTATCGTGATAAAGTAACAAATATACAAATCGCCGAAAAGGTTTTCCGGATGGAGACCAACTGTTGTCAAAATGATAAAAGAGTGGTAAAAATGCCTAAAATAAGCGTTTTTTGGAAGAAAAAAACCGCTTTACATTTGGGGATGGTTGGCTATAATAGTAATGATTTCAGATATGAGGGGAAAGTACCCGGTGTATTTTTTAACTTACGATCGAACTTACTATTGAAAGGAAGGAACAAGAAATGTTAAAGACGATCCGTTTGACACCTGAAGACGTGAAGCATTTTGTTGATGCAGCTTCAAAGTGTGATTTTGATATTGATATATGCTATAACAGATACGTAGTCGATGCCAAGTCATTCCTTGGAGTGTATGGATTGGATTTCACAAAGCCACTGTCTGTATCTTATGACGGCTACAATGATGAATTTGAAGAGCTGTTGAGACAGTATGCGATTGCGTGCTAAAACATCTTGTGATAACAGAATGTGATTTGACTCCCCAGGTAAGATAGAGTACTATTTACCTGGGGAGTTTTCGTATACCGGGCTTGTGAGAGTGTGCAGCGTGGGACAAGCCGCAGGCATGCGGTTATGATAGGAATTTGTCAAGGGAGGTGAAGCCGCATGGCAGGAGAAGTCAGAACATCGGTGAGGAATCTTGTGGAATTCATTCTGCGCAGTGGCGACATCGATGACAGGAGACAGGGTTCCCCTGAGAATGCAATGCAGGAGGGCAGCCGGATCCACCGTATGATCCAACGCCGCATGGGAGCGGAGTATCAGGCGGAAGTAGCGCTGAAATACACCCATCCCACGGAGAACTATGTCATCATCGTGGAGGGACGGGCGGACGGTATCATTGAACAGAACGGAGAGACCACCATCGACGAGATCAAGGGAACTTACAGAGATCTGGCGAAGCTGAAGGCACCGTTACCCCTGCACATTGCCCAGGCAAAATGCTATGCCTATATGTATAGTCTGCAGAAGGAACTGCCTTATATCCGCGTACGGCTGACTTATTGTAATATAGAGACAGAAGATATCCGCTATTTTTATGAGGATTATGAATTTGCGAAGCTGGAGGCATGGTTTCAGCAGTTGATCAGTGATTACCGTAAATGGGCGGATTATACCTGGCAGTGGAGGGAACTTAGACAACAGTCCATTGCCGAACTGCAATTTCCTTTTGACTATCGGGATGGACAGAAAGAACTGGTCAGTTATGTATATCAGACCATCTACCATAAGAGAAAATTATTCATTGAAGCTCCCACGGGAGTAGGCAAGACCATCTCCACCATCTTTCCCACGGTAAAAGCCATGGGGAAAGATATGGGGGACAGGCTATTCTACCTTACGGCGAAGACTATCACCCGGACAGTGGCGGAGGATACTTTCTCATTACTTAGGGAAAAGGGACTGCGATTCAAGAGCATTATCCTGACGGCGAAGGAGAAGATCTGTTTTCAGGAACATACCGAATGTAATCCGGAGCAGTGCCCCTATGCCAAGGGACATTTTGACCGGATCAATGACGCCATCTATGATCTGCTGACCCACGAAGAGAGCTTTACGAGAAATAATATAGAAGAATATGCCCTGAAATATCAGGTGTGTCCCTTTGAATTCGGACTGGACGTAAGTCTGTTCGCGGATGGCATCATCGGAGACTATAATTACCTATTTGATCCCCATGTTTATCTGAAGCGGTTTTTCGGAGATGGCAGCCAGGGGGACTATGTATTTCTGATCGATGAGGCACATAACCTCTTAGAGCGCGGCAGAGAGATGTACAGCGCGCCTCTGCGGAAGGAAGACCTGCTGGAACTGAAGCGGGAGATAAAACAGACAATCATGTCGGAAATGGAGGAGGTAGCGCTCAAAAAGCGCGATAAAGACGAGATTTCCGGACAAATGACATTAGAAATGACAGACATGTCAAAACAACTGCCACAAGAGCATACCTTCGTGGAAATGGACGGTACGGACTCTATCTATATCAAAGGACATAAGGGAAAAAAGTCTGACGGAAAGAGTACCTTTGTGCGGGAAGGCTATGCGGAGAGGATATGCCAGCTGCTGGAAAAGTGCAATGCGCAGCTGTTGTCCATGAAACGGGACTGCGACGGATACCGGCTGGTGGAGGATATTGACATGCTGGTGCAGCCTCTGACCAGACTTCACGGCATCATCAGCGATTATCTGGAGGAGCAGGAGAAGGTCAGTCTGGAAGTGAGGGAGAATCTGCTGGACTTCTACTTCAAGCTCAGTCATTTTCTGGATATTTACGAGAGGATCGATGAGAACTACGTCAAATATACGAGAACATGTGAGGACGGCAGCTTTGAACTGAAGCTGTTCTGCGTCAATCCCAGAGAAAATCTGAAGGAATGCATGCTCAGGGGACGCAGTACGATCCTGTTTTCCGCCACGTTTCTGCCGATCCAGTATTACAAGAATCTGTTGGGGGGAGAGAAGGAAGACTATGAAGTATACGCTCACTCGGTGTTCGATCCCGAGAAGCGCACCATATTGATCGCCGGGGATGTGACCAGCAAGTTCACCCGCAGATCTAGAGAGGAGTACTACAATATTGCCCGCTATATTCATGAAGTCGTGAAGAACCGGCACGGCAATTACATGGTATTTTTCCCGTCCTATTCCTTCATGGATCAGATCTATGAGATCTACGGGCAATATTTTATGACAGAAGAAGAGGAATGCCTGGTACAGCAGGAATCCATGAACGAAGAGGAGAGAGAATACTTTCTGAACCGCTTCCGGGGCAATGAAGACTGCGACCTGCAGAGTCTTATCGGCATGGAGATCGAGGAGGAAGAGGAACAGACGCTGATCGGGTTCTGCGTGCTGGGAGGTATCTTCGGAGAGGGGATCGACCTGAAAAAGGACAGCCTCATCGGTGTGATCGTAGTAGGAACCGGACTGCCACAGGTAGGCTGTGAACGGGAAATCCTCAAGGACTATTTTGATGACAATGGGGAAAATGGCTTTGACTATTCCTACCGTTATCCCGGAATGAATAAAGTACTGCAGGCAGCGGGCCGGGTGATAAGGACCTCTGAAGATGTGGGAATTATCGTCCTGCTGGATGAGCGTTTCAGGCAGTATTCTTATCGTAGAATGTTCCCCAGGGAGTGGGAACAGGTAGTGCCTGTGACAGTGGATACGGTGGCTAAAAAGGTGGAGCGATTTTGGGACGCCTGGTTGTGGCAGCAACGATGACATTCGATATGATAACAGAATTGATATACAACATGACAATCCACATAACCACATATGACACGTGTGTATATGTGGATAACTCGGTGGATTTTGTGGATTATTTGAGCTTTTTTACAAAAAAAAACGACAGATGGATCAAAAATGGTGTATAATAGCAAAAGAATTGATGTGGATAAATAAATACAAGCAGTACTGAACCAGTCAATGGAAAAGTCTTACGAGTACAAAGTATGAAATTAAGGCAACATGAAATTAAGGCAGAAAGGAATGGGGACTAATATGTGGGCTTATGAAAGTGTTTTTTATCAGATCTATCCTATGGGATTCTGTGGAGTTCCTTTTGAAAATGACGGAATACAGAGACATGAGATCAAACGTGTGGAGGAGTGGATCCCCCATATGCAGAAGCTGGGAGTGAATGCCGTTTATTTCTCTCCGGTATTTGAATCGGATACCCATGGTTACAATACCAGGGATTATCGGAAGATCGATGTGAGGCTGGGAACCAATGAGGATTTTAAGGAAGTCTGCGATGCACTGCATGCGGCAGGAATCCGGGTTGTGTTAGACGGTGTGTTCAATCATGTGGGCAGAGGCTTTGCACAGTTTCAGGATGTGATTAAAAACCGGGAGAACTCTCCCTATGTGAACTGGTTCTACCGTATCGATTTCGGCGGCAATTCCAACTACAACGACGGACTGTGGTATGAGGGCTGGGAAGGCTGCTTTGATCTGGTGAAGCTTAACCTGCAGAACCCGGAGGTAGTGAACTACCTGTTAGACAGCGTGAAGGGCTGGATCGATGAGTTCGGCATTGACGGTCTGCGCCTGGATGTGGCGTACAGCCTGGATGAGAACTTTGTCAGAAGACTGCGGGAAGTGACCGGTGCCTACAAGCAGGATTTCTTCTTATTAGGGGAGATGCTTCACGGAGATTATAACCGCCTGATGAATGATCAGATGTTACATTCCGCGACGAACTACGAGTGCTATAAGGGACTTTACAGCAGCTTCAACAGCATGAATATGTTCGAGATCGTGCATTCCCTGCTGCGCCAGTTCGGACCGGAGAACTGGACACTGTATAAGGGAAAGCACCTGTTGTCCTTCGTGGATAACCACGATGTGACCCGCGTGGCAAGTATTTTGAATAATGAAAATCACCTGCCCCTGATCTATGCCATGGCATTCGGCATGCCGGGGATTCCCTGTGTCTACTATGGAAGCGAATGGGGCTTCAAAGCCAGAAAAGAAGATGGTGACCCCGCACTGCGTCCCTGCTTTGACAAGCCGGAGTGGAACGGTCTGTGCGACTGGATCAGCAGACTGGCAGAGGCCAAGAAGCATTCCGAGGCACTGAATTACGGAGCCTTTCGTTCGGTACTGTTGACCAATAAGCAGTGTATTTTCGAGAGAAAGTCGGAGCATGAGAGAGTACTGGTGGCTATCAATGCAGACGGAGAGGACTTCATGGCACATTTTGATGCCGGCTGCGGAACGGCGGTAGATCTGATCACCGGAGAGAAACATGACTTTGGCGGCGGCAGTCTTCTGCCTGCGTACAGTGCATATTTCTGGCTGATGGAAAACTAACGGAGAATTTATTTATGAAGGTACTGATCTTATCCACCGGAACCGGTGAGGGACATAATTCCGCTGCAAAAGCGGTGAAAGAACAGTTTGAAAAACGGGGCATTCCCTGTGAACTGGCGGATGTACTTAATTTTGCTTCGGACAAGGCCAGCGCTTACGGACGCCGGATCTACATCTGGAGCACGGTCCGGGCGAAAAAGGTGTTCGCCGGAGCGTACCGGGTAGGCAGAGCCATTTCGTCTGCCAGATTAAAGTCACCGGTGTATTTTGCCAACGCTTTGTATGCGGATAAGCTGTGCAGCTATATCACAGAGAACGGATATGATACGGTGGTAATGCCACATCTGTTCCCGGCGGAGGCAATGACCTGGCTGCTGCGACAGCATAAGCTGGATGTACAGACTTATTTTATTGCCACGGATTATACCTGTATTCCTTTTACCGAGGAGACAAAGGTGGATTACTATTTTATCCCGCATGAGGAACTGACGACGGAGTTCATCAAACGCGGCATCCCTGCGGAGAAGCTGGTTCCCACGGGAATTCCGGTATCGGAGAGGTTCCTGAAGCTTCCGGAAAAAAGAGAAGCGCGAAGGCAGCTGGGGATTCCGGCAGATAAATCCTGTATCCTTATGATGACGGGCAGCATGGGGTATGGCCGTGTGGAAAGCATGACGGCGAAGCTGGTGGAGCAGACCGGAGAGGATACCCATCTGTATATCCTGGGGGGAACCAATGAAGAGCTGAAGAAGACACTCCGGGATAGATATGCCGATACAGAGCGGGTGCATGTGCTGGATTTTACCACGGAAGCGCATCTCTACATGGCAGCGGCGGATATTCTGTTTACCAAACCGGGAGGACTGACCTCCACGGAAGCGGTGGCGGCGAAAGCTGCATTGGTACACACTAAGCCGATCCCCGGATGTGAGGATCGCAATGTTGCCTTTTTCACACAACATGGGATGTCTGTATCAGGAGATACGGAAGATGCCGTGATACAAAATGGACTAAAGCTTCTGCGGGATCCGGAGGCACAGGCAAAAATGCGGAAGTGTCAGGAAAAATACGGAAAGCCTTACGCAGCAGATGCAGTCTGTGAATTCATCTGCGGACAAAAGGAAGCAGCGGAAAAACAGGAAGAATAAGTGCGGAAGCAAAAGAGAGATAGGAGTGCCAGATGATCATACGGGAACTGGGAATGACAGTCTTCGGATTGTTATGCGGAAGTATATTGTTCGGCAGGGCATTGCCGAAATGGATCAAGGGAATTGATGTCACTGAGGTCAGCAACGATCATAATCCGGGGACTGCCAATGCCATGAAATACGCAGGAGTGCCTGTCGGGATCCTGTGCCTGCTGGGAGATCTGTTAAAGGGAGCACTGCCGGTATACGTGGCAGTTGGCATGGGGCTTGTGACAGACAGCTGGTTTCCGCTTATCATGGCGGCACCGGTACTGGGGCATGCCTATTCCCTGTTTTATCATGGGAACGGAGGCAAAGCCATTGCGGTATCCTTCGGCGTGTTGATCGGACTGGCACCGGTACAGCCGGAACTGCTGATGCTGCTGATCATATTGTATTTGTCGGGGTCTGCCCTTCTGATCAGACCGCACACCAGAAGAACCCGTATCACTTATATCTTTTTTGCCGTGGGAGCAGCGGTTCTACTGATGATACAGAGAATACCACGGCAGGTATTTTGGGGAGCACTTCTGATCTCTGCCATTGTGATCCATAAAAACAGTATCCGTCAGGAGTTTCTGGAGGAGGCGACGGAATCTTTGGAAAGTCTTTAGAATTTCTTACGGTTTCTCTATATTGACGCATGATATTATATGCCGTATAGTATAGCTACAGAGCAATACTATACGGCATATAATATTGTAAGGAAAGGCGGATAGCCGCAAATTTCAGAGAGGAGCGATAGGATGCTTTTTAATACAGGAGCAGCTCTGCTGGATGCTATCGTGCTGGCGGTGGTCGCCCGGGAACCGGAAGGAACCTATGGATACAAGATCACCCAGGAGGTCCGGCAGGTGATCGAACTGTCGGAATCCACCCTGTATCCCGTGCTTCGGAGACTACAGAAGGACGAATGTCTGGAGGTCTATGACAGGGAATGCAGCGGCAGGACGAGACGCTATTACAAGGTCACCAGCAGGGGCTGGGCACAGCTTCATTTATATGAAAGCGAGTGGCGAAGCTACAGCGGGAAGATCACAGGACTGTTTGAGGGAAGACCGGTGAAGAGGTCAGAGGCATAAAGATGCACAGATGGGAGAAAAAGTAGGATGAACAGAACGGAGTATATGAGGCAGCTGGAGAGCCTGCTGCAAAATATTTCTGCTACGGAGCGGGAAGAAGCGCTACAATATTATAATGAATATTTTAACGATGCGGGACCTGAGAATGAACAGAATGTTATTGAGGCACTGGGGAATCCTGCGAAGGTGGCGGAGAATATTAAAAAAGATATTCTGTGGAACGGGTACGGAGAGAACAGCTACCAGAGAGCAGGAGCCGACAGCCGGTCAGTGATCACTTATTCGGCAGATCCGCAGACAGAAAATGGTAATGGAGAACAACGTAACCGGCAGAGCGATGCGTCACAAACTGCACAGGCACAGGTGGTATCTCCACAGAAAAATGAAGGAATGTCTACCGGTATGATCGTGCTGATCGTAATTTTATGTATTTTGGCATCCCCGGTGATCCTGGGAGCAGCTTCCGCCGGTATCGGCGTGGCAGCAGGGCTGATCGCCGCATGGTTTGGACTGATCATCGGTTTCGGGGCAACGGCAGCAGCACTGATACTGGTTCTGATCGCACTGGTGGCAGTAGGGATCATCAGTATGTTTACGCATCCCTTTGTGGGAATGTGCTTGATCGGTGCCGGACTGATCTGCGGAGGTGTCGGACTTCTGTTCCTGATGCTGACCGTGGCCATGGCGGGAATCGCCACACCGGCGATCTGTTGTTGGATCGGAGGATTATTCCAGAAAAGAGGTAAAAAAGAAGCATGAAAAAATTTATGAAGGGCTGTGCCATCACAGCGTTGCTATTTATATTATTGGGATTGATCCTGGGAGTGAGCGGAAGCCTGGGGAATGGCTCCACGCATTTTTCACCGGGGGAGATCCTGTCAGCGGTTACCCTGGGAAGAATCTCCGAAGAAAAGGTAGATGACTGGAGTGACGGTGTGACGGAGCAGATCCGGGAAAATATAGGAGATGTGCACTATGATCTGGAGGACAATGTGGATTATGACTCAGATTATGAAGTAAAGTCGGGAAAGATAGAGCTGTATGTTCTGGGGGATGACAGCCAGGGCATCACGGATCTACAGGTGCAGGCCGGTGGCTGTGTCATGAAGATTCGGGTGTCGGAGGACAACTGCTTCCGGGTAGAAGCCGACGGAATGCGAAAGTTCCAGGGATATGTGGAAGGCGGTACGATGGAGATCTGCGGAACCTCAAAAGCAAGCAACAACAGTGAGGGTAATCTGGGCGGTTCCATCTGCCTGTATGTGCCGGAGGGATATTATTTTGAAAATACCTCTTTGGATCTGGGCGCCGGAAGCCTCAGTGTAGAGGAATTGCAGACGGGGGCACTGGAAGCCAATGTGGGTGCCGGCAAGATGACGTTTGAGAAACTGGATGCTGACCAGGCAGAGTTAGACTGTGGTGCCGGTCAGATGACAGTAGAAGAACTGAGCAGTCGCGTGGCAGAGGTTTCCGTAGGAATGGGATCCGTTCGTCTGAACGGAGATGTGACCGAACGATTGGACGGAGAGTGCTCCATGGGAGAACTGAAACTGACACTGGCTGGAGTGCAGACAGATTTCAACTACGACTTAAGCTGCGGCATGGGTGAACTGAAAGTTGGTGATGACAGTTACAACGGCCTGGCACAGGAGAAACAGATCAACAACAACGCTTCTAAAAATATGGAGCTGGAATGTGCTATGGGCAGCGTTGTGGTGGAGTTTAAGTAAAATACTGCCAGACAGAGTTACTTTTATATCGCGGCAGTAAAAAATCTTCTTTCATTTGAAAAATTATCGTTATAATACCGCCTGAATGGAGTTATTATCCATCAGGCGGTATTTTTGAAAGTTCTATCTATGATTTGATAAAAATAATACCGCTTGGAGTATAATAACAGACTTTCAGGCGGTAATTATGGAGACGGCAATTATAATTTGCAAATTATAGTTATTTTATGGGAGAAATAAAAAATCCTTGTCCCGGAAAAGAAAAGTCAATGGAATCTTTGCTTTTTAGCTTTCATAGAGAAAAGTAGAAATCTGGCTTTTTTCAATCATCAGGAAGAGATACTCAATATCCCAGACACTGTCTGTTAAATTTGAAAATATTTGTTTTTCTTGTAATATCTTTCTCTTAATTCGTAGTATATAGGTGAGGCAGAAAGGAAGTGATGATTTGAACGATAGTGAAATTATTGATTTGTTCTATATGCGCTCTGAACAGGCAATCATAGAGTTGTCGGTGAAGTACGGAAATGTCTGTAACAAGGTCGCAAAAAATATTTTGAACAATATCCTAGATGCAGAGGAGTGTGTTAACGACGCTTATTTAGGAGCATGGAATACAATACCGCCTCAAAATCCAAACCCGTTGCTTACCTATATCTGTCGAATTGTCCGTAACCTCTCCATAAAAAAGTATCACGCGAATACATCTGTCAAGCGCAACAGCTTTTACGATGCGGCTTTAGACGAACTGGAGGAATGTGTATCCTCCTCTGAAAGTGTAGAGGCGGAGATTTCCGCAAAGGAGCTTACCCGGCAGATTGACTATTTTCTGGATACACTGGATGCAGAGAGTCGAATACTCTTTGTTCGTCGATATTGGTATGCCTATTCTATTTCGGAACTTGCAAAACAGTTTGGTCTGAAGAGTAATACCGTGTCAGTGCGACTTTCCCGTATTAGGGACAAACTGCGGGATTATTTGAAGGGGGAGGGATTTACAGTATGAAACGTGAAGATATTTCCGAGGCGATTGGTAACATCAGCACAAAGTATATTCAGGAAGCAGCTCCCAACATACGGGTGAAGAAAAAGCCGGTATGGGTGAAATGGGGAGTAGTTGCAGCAGTTTTTTGTTTCTTTTCTATGACTGTTTTTGCAAACAGTTTGTTTTCCTCCCTATCCGGAGATGAACTTTCTCTGTCTGCCACATATGAGGGAAATGGTGTAATTTCTGTTCAAGTAGAAAATAGGTCTGACAAAGAGCTTAATTTTCAATCGAAACTTAAACTAATGCGCTGGTCTACCAGCGAGGAAGTTAAACCGCTTTCGGGAAAGGTGTCTTTCAGCAACACCGAGATACCTGCTAACTCAAGCGGTACGATGGTAATTGATCTTTCAGATGCCTATGATATATCATTGTTGGAGACACCGATTTCGGATGATGATTGGTACTACTTGGTGTTGACAAATAACAACTTCTTATTTGGACAGGATTGGATGTGTACGGTTGAATTTGCAGAATCTGTCCCAACCGAAAAAGTTGACGTGGCGCCGATTACTCCGGTTGACGCTGATCCGGAACTGATATCAGAAATTATGGAAGAATTCAGACCATACTTTGAAAGATACACTTTGGATATTAATGAAAGAAATCGGCTCGCTGGCGAATATCTGGAACATTGCCAGAGGGTGTTGGAACAAATGGATATAAACATCGTGCCCTCCGTGTCACCAAATGAGTTAACTTTGATTGACAGCGCCGAAAGTGTCCTTTTTGACCCTGCTGTGCCTGCGGATATGCAATTGCAGCTAACTGGTCTGCATCGCCGATCAACGGACGGGTATGACAAAATCATTGGTGCCTCCGCGGAAGAATGTGCGATGGTTTTAAGCGCCTACATCCCGCAGCACAAAGGTGAAATCGACGGCGGTGTGGATATTCCCTTGATTTATGTTTTCATATACGAAAAAAATGAAATTCATACCACGCAGGACTATGCCTTTATCCGCGGTCAACTTTTGACCTTTGAACAGATGGAGCAGTACAAGATCTATGAGGACGAACAGTATGTCTGCTATGATGTCAGCGATTTGTTCTATTCCGATCTTCGTCAGTATGTGGAAAGCATGGTTAGCCAAAGGAGCGACGTTTATTTTGACGAGCAGGTTTGGGAACGAGTTCAGAACATTTATACCTACTATCGTGATAACATGGGAACACTTCTCGGTTATAGAACTGACACGGGGCGCGGAACAACAGAGAATGTAACCGGAAACGATGCATCAAGTAAACTGGAAAATAAGTCGAACACTTGTGATAGCTTACCGGAGTTTCACCTGACTATTGAAAGCTGCTACGATAACCCTAACGAACCTGTTGCAGATCAGAGTTATAATGTTGGTGAACCCAATTGGAATGACTAAATAATCCGCTCTGTCGGGCGACGGTAAAAGAAAAAGCCGTCGTCTTTTTTACAACAGCGCCGCCAGATACTTCTCAAACACCACGCCCTCCTGCACGGGCGTTCCCGCCTTTTCACTTCCGGCGATGCACAGACCTACGAAGTTCGCTGCCTTCTGCACGGAGGTTAGCAGAGTCTCCCCGCGGACGGCATCGGCGGCGAGAATGGAGGCGAAGATGTCTCCGGTGCCGGGGCGGGAGGCTCCGGCAATGGGGGTGGAAACAGTGGTATAGACACCATCATCCCACAGGAAGTTCACCAGAGAATCCCCCTGGCGGATTCCGGTGATGACGATGGATGCACTAGAGACAGTGCCAACGGAGGCTTCGCCGGATGAAACAGACTCCTGCTGGCAGATGTCAGCCAGCCGTTCACATAATCCGGACAGCTCCGGCATCGTCCATTCCCTATCCTTCCAGGGAGTGCCGGTCAGCAGGCAGGCTTCCGTGATATTCGGCGTGATAATATCCGCAAGAGGCAGCAGTTCCTTCATCTTCTGAACATGCGTCTCTGTGATGGAGGAGTAGGCCCTGCCGTGGTCTCCCATGACCGGATCCAGCAAAAACAGGGGCGGCCGGAACATTTCCACGAATTCCCGTACAATGTCGATCTGCTCTTCATTTCCTAAGAATCCACAGTATAACCCATCGAAGGTAAGCCCCAGTTCGTTCCATACTTTTATATAATCTCGCATATGAGAGGTGTAGTCATCAAAATGGCAGAGAGGAAATCCCAAATGGTTTGATAAAACAGAAGTAGGTACAGGGCATACCTGTACCTTCATTACGCTGATCACGGGCAGGGACACGGTGGTGGAGCAGCGCCCGAAACCGGCAATATCGTTGATCATAGCAAGGCGGGGAACGAAATCCCCGCCTCTTTGTGCATTTCTATCAGAAGTATCGAAATTAGATATCATGGAATAATCCTGCTTTCTTCAGTGCCGGACGAAGTGCCAGATAGAATACGGAAGCACAGATCACAGCAACGATGGCGTTGACACCGGTAGTTACGGTGCTGATCTTGGCAAGAGCCTTGGAAATATCCTGAGGCACACCTAGCAGATACATTTTATAGAAGTAACCAACCAACGGATCCGCTACCACGTTAAATGCCATACCGCAGGCAGAAGCAAGGATCGTTACGCCGGTCACATATTTTGCGGAATGCTCTTTGCTTAAATGGAAGATCTTGTGAGCTACCAGACCTACGATCAGACCGATGCACAATTTTAATAAGAAGGTCTTGGGAGCGCTGGTCACATAAGCGGTGGTCAGATCGGCGATGGTCATACCGATGGCACCGGCAAGTCCGCCCCAGTATCCGCCAAGCAATAAAGCTGCCAGTACACAGAACACATTGCCCAGATGGAACGCTGTTTTCTCGGGACCAACGGGAATGTCGATCTTGAAGAAAGCAAATCCGATATAGCACAGAGCTGCTAACAGACCTGCCTGCGCCAGCTTCTTCACATCCGCTTTCTGTGCGGGAATTACGCCTGCGATGGCATTGTACAATCCCTTGACAGTTAACAGGATAGCGAAGAATACCAGAACCAGGCTGTAGGAGTAAGGGCGCTCTGCGGACAGCTTCTGGTCGGACAGAGTGGACTTTGAAGCGGCCAATTCCTCCTTCTGCGCATTCAGGGCATCCAGATCACCGTCTGCTGTGCCGCCGGTGACTGCCTCGATGGAAGCTTCTACTTCTTCCAACTGTGCCTTGACATCGCTTAACTGGCTGCCATAAGCAACGGACTCTTGATAACTGTTATTGTGGGTAATGACTGCCAGGATAATTCCCAGGATCAGGAGAATGGCTCCCGCAATCAATACGCCGTATGATTTTTTCTTTTCCATAATGATGATCTCCTCTTTTGGTTTCTTTTTCATAATTCCCATTTGTTCAGTGGGATATGTTAGGATTCAGTGTATAGAAAAAGTGGCTTGCTTAAAAGAGCCAGAATGAGTTTTTTTTACCATGCCAGTTTATACATAAAAAACCATATATTCTGTAGGAAAACAAGATTTCCTTGACAAAGTCGGAATTTCTGTACTATATTTTTTATTAGTAGTTTGTAACTATTCAGAGCCTGTAAAGCTTATCAAATGAGCGTCGAATGCTTGCATTCGTAAGAACAATTGATAAGCTTTATAGGGCGAAGTAACCACTATGAGCAAATAACATGCAAGCATGTTATTCAGGAAAGCCTCGTAGAGGCGGTTTTGCGAATGGGGTTCTGAATAGTTACAGTAGCTTTTATGAAATCAAAGGCAATGACGAAGAGGAGTACACATATCCCCTTACCAGAGAGAGCGGCTGCATATATGCGCTGGAAGGCTGCTTCAAGACAGGAATGTGGAAGGTAGCTTCCAAGCCGGAGAGCCGAGACCGGATATTCCGGGCGTAAGTTTTCACGAGTTATCCCCGTTACCGGATAGGACTTTGTAAGAAGTCGCGAGGCAGCGCAAGCTGTGAACAAAGGTGGTACCGCGTTACTGACGCCCTTTGCTGACGAGAGTCGGCAGAGGGTTTCTTTAGTTTCAGGAGAATTTAAGGAGGACAAAATGAGCAAAGAATTAGCCAAGACCTATGACCCCAGTGGCATAGAAGACAGACTGTATCAGAAGTGGCTTGACAAAAAGTATTTTCATGCGGAGGTAGATCATAGTAAGACTCCCTTCACTATCGTGATCCCGCCCCCAAATATCACCGGACAGCTCCACATGGGGCATGCACTGGACAACACCATGCAGGATATTTTGATCCGTTATAAGAGAATGCAGGGCTACAACGCGCTGTGGCAGCCCGGCACCGACCATGCAAGTATCGCTACCGAGGTCAAGATCATCCAGAAGCTGAAGGAAGAAGGCATTGACAAACACGATCTGGGGCGTGAAAAGTTCTTAGAGAGAGCCTGGGAGTGGAAGAAGGAATACGGCGGACGTATTATCGAACAGCTGAAAAAGCTGGGTTCTTCCTGCGACTGGGACAGAGAGCGTTTCACCATGGATGAGGGCTGTAACAAGGCTGTCACCGAAGTATTCGTGAAGATGCACGAAAAAGGCTATATCTACAAGGGTGCCCGTATCGTTAACTGGTGTCCCGTATGTAATACCTCCATCTCCGATGCAGAGGTAGAATATCAGGAGCAGGCAGGACATTTCTGGCACATCAAGTATCCGCTGATGAACGAGGACGGAACTCCCAGCACCACAGAGTTTCTGACCTTTGCCACTACCCGTCCCGAGACCATGTTAGGTGATACCGCAGTAGCCATCCATCCCGATGACGAGCGTTACAACCATCTGCATGGCAGAAAGGTACTGCTTCCTATCGTAAACCGTGTGATTCCTATCGTTGAGGATGCTTATGTAGACAGAGAGTTCGGTACCGGTGTCGTTAAGATCACTCCGGCTCATGACCCCAATGACTTTGAGGTTGGTAAGCGTCATAATCTGCCCGTGATCAATATCCTGAACGATGATGCCACCATCAATAAAAACGGCGGCAAGTTCGAGGGCATGGACCGTTACGAAGCAAGAAAAGCCATCGTGGAAGAACTGGATCAGATGGGCCTGTTAGTAAAGATCGAAGATCATGTACACAACGTAGGTACCCATGACCGTTGTAAGACCACCATCGAGCCCATGGTAAAAGACCAGTGGTTCGTTAAAATGGATGAGCTGATCAAACCCGCAAGAGAAGCAGTAAAAAATGGCGAGATCAAGCTGATCCCCGAACGTATGGAGAAGAACTACTTCAACTGGACGGACAACATCCGCGACTGGTGTATCAGCCGTCAGCTGTGGTGGGGACACAGGATTCCCGCATATTACTGCGATGACTGCGGTGAAGTAGTCGTAGCCAAGGAGATGCCGAAGGTATGTCCCAAGTGCGGCTGCACCCACTTTACACAGGATCCCGATACCCTGGATACGTGGTTTTCTTCTGCACTGTGGCCTTTTGAGACCCTGGGATGGCCGGAGCAGACCGAGGATCTGAAGTATTTTTATCCTACCGATGTCCTGGTAACCGGTTATGATATCATCTTCTTCTGGGTTATCCGTATGATCTTCTCCGGATATGAGCAGATGGGAGAGAAACCCTTCAAGACCGTACTGTTCCACGGACTGGTACGTGACAGTCAGGGACGTAAGATGTCCAAGTCTCTGGGCAACGGTATCGATCCCTTAGAGATCATCAGCCAGTACGGTGCCGATGCACTGCGTCTGACTCTGATCACCGGCAACGCACCGGGCAACGATATGCGTTTCTATTATGAGAGAGTAGAGAACAGCCGTAACTTCGCCAACAAGGTATGGAATGCTTCCCGTTTCATCATGATGAACATGGAGCAGGCACTGGAGAAGACCGGAAAAAATATCACCACCCCTGCGGCAGCAGATTTACAGCCCGTAGACAAGTGGATCCTGTCCAAGTTAAACACTCTGGTAAAAGATGTGACCGACAACATGGATCACTTCGAACTGGGTATTGCCGTACAGAAGGTATATGACTTTATCTGGGATGAATTCTGTGACTGGTACATTGAGATGGTAAAACCCCGTCTGTACAGCACCGACGATGCAGTCAGCCAGAATGCGGCACTGTGGACCTTAAAGACCGTCCTGATCGACGCTCTGAAGCTGTTACATCCTTACATGCCGTTCATCACCGAGGAAATCTTCTGCACCATTCAGAATGATGAAGAGTCCATCATGATCAGCAAGTGGCCGGAGTACAGCGAGGATCGAGCATTCCCCGCAGAGGAGAAGGCCATCGAAACGATTAAGGAAGCTGTTCGCGGTATCCGTAACATCCGTACCGAGATGAACGTGGCACCCAGCCGCAAGGCAAGTGTATACGTAGTCAGCGAAAATGACGAGATCCGCAGGATCTTTGAAGAGGGTAAGCTGTTCTTCGCAAGCCTTGCTTATGCCAATGAGATCATGATCCAGGCAGACAAGACCGGTATCGCAGATGACGCGGTATCCGTAGTGATCCCCGGTGCAACCCTGTACATTCCGTTTGCGGAGCTGGTAGACATAGCACAGGAGATTGAGCGTCTGAAGAAGGAGCAGAAGAGGCTGGAAGGCGAGCTGGCTCGTTCTAAGGGAATGCTGTCCAACGAAAGATTCCTGTCCAAGGCTCCCGAAGCGAAGATCGCAGAGGAGAAGGAAAAGCTGGCAAAATACGAGCAGATGATGGAACAGGTGACAAAACGCTTAGAGCAGCTGGCATGATCTGTAACGAAACGTACAGAATAGAAAGAACGTAAAGCATAAGGAATACGATGAAATTCGGTAATGACATGATAACGTTTGAAGAAGCGGTGGCATATCTGAAGGATATGCCCCGCTTTACTGTTAAAAAAAATCCTGCGGACAATAGGGACCTTAAATGGTTTTTAAAGAAACTGGGAAATCCGGAGCAGAATCTGCGGATCATCCATGTGGCGGGCACCAATGGAAAAGGCTCCGTCTGTGCCTACATGAGTTCGATCCTGCAGGAAGCAGGCTATCGCACGGCCGTATTTACTTCACCTCATCTGGTGGATATGCGGGAGCGGTTTACTGTCAATGGGAAAATGATATCCGAAGAAGCTTTTTTGCAGGTTTACCGCGCAGTAGGGGATGCGCTGCAGGAGGCAAATTCCGTTAACCCGGGAGTATTGCTGCCTGGAGGAGAAGCTGCCCCGGAATTTGTACTTAATTTTTACGAATATCTTTTCTGTATGGCATTACTCTGCTTTGCAGAAGAAAAGCCGGATTACTGCATCATTGAGACCGGACTGGGGGGAAGACTGGATGCCACGAATTATGTGGACAATAAGCTTTTGACCGTCATTACGAGGATCAGTCTGGATCACGTACAGTACCTGGGAGACACCACGGCGAAGATCGCTGCGGAAAAGGCAGGGATCCTGCGCCCGGATGTTCCGGTGGTGTACCTGGACGGGGATGCGGACGCCAGTGCGGCAATTTGCCGTAAAGCGTCAGAACTTGGTGCCCCACAGATACCGGTGTCGAAAAAGGACTATACTTTCCTCGGATTTCGGAAGAAATACATTGATTTTTCCCTGCGCTCTGAGTATTATAATTATATTAGTCTTACTTTGCATACCATTGCACGTTACCAGATGGAGAATGCAGCGTTGGCGGTTCGGGCCGTGGAAGTACTGTTTCGCAGTGCAGATACGGAGGAGAATGGCGGCAGGCTCTGTGCAGGAGTCGGATGTCCCACTGTGGAAGAGATCCGTCGGGGAATCCTTGGCTGCTTCTGGCAGGGGCGTATGGAAGAGGTGCTTCCTGAGGTGTATGTGGATGGTGCGCATAATGACGACGGCATCCGGGCTTTTCTGGATACCGTGGAACAGGACGGCTGCACAGGAGGCAGGAGACTGTTATTTGGTGTGGCGGCGGATAAGGACTGCAGGCATATGATACAGCGGGTGATAACGTCTGGATTGTTCGACCATATCGCCTTTACCCATATGCGGACGGCGAGATCTCTCTCCATGGATGAATTCAGAGATCTGCTGGCAGCTTATCCGGGACATTATACTATGTATACGGAAGCGGATACGGCACTGCGGGAGCAGCTTGGGGAGAAACGCCCCGGAGAACGTCTCTATATCGCGGGCAGCCTGTATCTTGTCGGGGAAATAAAGGAGTCTTTGGACCATGATCAATTTTGAAGAAGAACTGAAGAAGTTTCATCCAAGTCTGGAAGTGGAAGATGCGGAAGAAGCCATCTACAATCAGGATCTGACCGATGCGGCAGATCTTTTGGTGAAGATGATGAAAGAAGCTGAAGAAAAAGAAGAGAAATAGGAGGGAAAGCATGTTTTGTTATAACTGCGGCTGCCATCTGTCAGAGCATGATTTCTGTACATCCTGTGGAGCAGATGTATCCCTCTATAAAAAGATCATGTGCATGTCCAACCGTTTCTACAACGACGGACTGGAGAAAGCGGGAGTACGGGATCTTACAGGTGCGATCAACAGCTTACGGCAGAGCCTGAAATTCAATAAAAACAATATCGAAGCCAGAAATCTGTTAGGACTGGTATATTTTGAGACCGGAGAGGTTGTTGCGGCGCTCAGCGAATGGGTCATCAGCAAAAATATGCGTCCCGAGAAAAATATTGCGGACGATTATATCAACATGCTGCAGTCCAACGCTTCCCGCCTGGATGCCATTAACCAGACCATTAAAAAATACAACCAGGCGCTGGTCTACTGCAATCAGGACAGCAAGGATCTGGCAATTATCCAGCTGAAAAAGGTATTGTCCCTGAACCCAAAGTTCATCCGGGCACATCAGCTGTTAGCGCTGCTTTATATGGACAGCGAGCAGTGGGACAGAGCGGAGAGAGAACTGCGTAAATGCATGGACATCGATCGCAACAATACACTGACCCTTCGTTATCTGAAGGAAGTGGAGATGCAGCTGGCGCCGGATGAGAACGGCAAACAGACCGGCAGACGGAAAAAAGACGATGCGGTACGCTACCAGAGTGACAACGAGATCATCATCCAGCCCTTAAATGTGAAAGAGCAGAAGAGTGCAGGACTTTCCTCTCTGATCAATATTGCTATCGGACTGGTCATCGGACTGGCTGTAATGTATTTCCTGGTGGTTCCGGCGGCAGTGTCTAATGCCAATAATGAAGCACAGAAGACCATCACGGATATCGGTAACCAGTTAGACACCAAGACCTCCAGAATTCAGGAGCTTGAGACACAGATGGAGGCATTACAGACAGAGAACGATACCCTGAATCAGGAGCTCCAGGGATATGTGGGAGCCGATGGTACATTGCAGACCATTGATAACCTGTTGGCAGCAGCTACTGCCTATCTGGAGAATCAGGATATTACACAGACGGCAACGAACCTGGAGACGATTTCCGCTTCTGTGAATGTGGATGATACTTCCGAAGCTTTTCAGACATTGTATAAGACATTGCTTGGCCTGATCGGACCGCAGCTCTCGGCGCAGTATTATGAGACAGGCTATAATGCTTACCGCAGTGAGGATTATAAAGCGGCTATCGAGAATCTGTCCAAGGCAGTCATTTATGATGAGACGAACAAGGACGCCTGGCTTAGTCTGGGCAATTCCTATCGCAAGAGCGACGACACACAGAATGCCATCGCTACTTATGATAAGATCATAGAGCTGTTCCCGGAGACTGAGACTGCCAGAAGTGCCCAGAGATATCGCTCCCAGCTGGCAGAGAATACCGCACAGTAGGAATTTGCAACATACCATCAGACAATTACACACAACACACGAAAGAGAACTTGTTACAAGAGGCAGGTTCTCTTTTTTATGATGCCAGGGTCAAAAGGTCTAAGCCCACATGAGCTTGCTCATAGGTGGGTGAAAGACCTTAGGACCCGCCCCGATATGAGCATAAAAGTGGGATGATAATCCCACGATATGCGAATAGAGGGTAGAAATGAAGAAACGCTGTGCAACAGCAGAATGAGAGGAAATATGGAAGATTTTCAAGACTTTCAGATCATTGACAATTGCCTGATGGTGCGTATGCCGGAGGAAGTGGATCATCACAGAGCCGCCTACATCTGCGAGGGGGCAGACAGGCTTCTGGTCAGAGAAAATGTGGAAAATGTAGTGTTTGATTTTGAAGATACCCGTTTTATGGATTCTTCGGGGATTGGAATTATTATGGGACGATATCGCAAGATTTCCTGCTTCGGCGGACATGTCTATGCCATTCACGCAGACCGACAGATCCAACGTATTTTTCGAATGTCTGGGCTTCATGGGATTGTAGAGATCCTGCCGGGGTAAGAGAGACAGAGCAAAGATATTGTCGAAAATCACAGAAATATGAAAGAAATCATGCAAAAAAATATGAAAAAAAGTGCAATAGCAAGCGCAGAAATGAGGAAAACATGGTAGCAGAGAGGGAAGAAGTGCAACTGACAGAGAAAAGAGAGGATCCGCAGAATAAAACACAAGGGAAACGGAATGAGATGGAGATCGTATTTGATGCGATTTCCTGCAATGAGAGCTTTGCCAGAGTGGCGGTGGCGGCATTCATCACCCATCTGAATCCGACGCTGGAGGAACTGGCGGATATCAAAACTGCAGTGTCGGAAGCGGTGACCAATGCCATTATCCACGGTTACGAGAACCTGTCCGGGTACAGCAGACATGGGGAAAGCATTCCGGCGTACAGCATTGTTCATCCGGGAAAAGTGTGGATGCGCTGTGTCCTGGAGGGAGATATGTTATCCATCGAGATCACAGATCAGGGAAAGGGGATCGAGGATCTTAAGAAAGCCATGGAACCGCTGTTTACCACGAAACCGGAACTGGAGCGTTCCGGCATGGGATTTGCCTTTATGGAAGCGTTCATGGATGACCTGGAGGTGGAGAGCACACCGGGGAAGGGCACAAGAGTACATATGTGGAAGAAAATGCGTTGCGGAGACTGGATCGGAAAAGAGGACTGAGACATGGAAGAAGTATCAGTACTCATCGGAAAGTCACAGAGCGGGGATAAAGAAGCGAGAGAAGTACTGATCGAGAACAATTTAGGACTGGTGCACCACATTGTAAAGAGATTCCTGGGCAGAGGGTATGACCCGGAGGATCTGTTCCAGATCGGGGTCATCGGTTTGATGAAAGCCATTGATAAATTTGATCTGAGACTGGACGTGCGGTTCTCCACCTATGCCGTACCCATGATCACAGGAGAGATCAAGAGGTTCCTTAGGGACGATGGACTGTTAAAGGTCTCCCGCACGATTAAAGAGGACGGACTGAAGGTGAAGCTGGCAAGACAACGGCTGCAGAGCAGACTGCACAGAGAACCGACGCTGCAGGAGCTGTCCGAGGAAGCACAGCTTGGCAGGGAGGCAATCATTCTGGCAATGGAAGCCGGAGCAGAGGTGGAATCCCTCAACAGCAGCTTGGGGCAGGAGGATGGCAGCGAATTGTGCCTGGTGGACCGGGTAGTGGCGGCAACCCATGGCTGCGTAGGTGCCAGCATTGGCAGCAGCGGAGCTGTGGAAAATGATGTGGAGAAGGACAGGCTGTTAGACCGGATGCTGCTGGCACAGCTGCTTGGGGAGCTTCCGGAGAGAGACAGGGAGTTGATCCGCATGCGCTATTTTCAGAATAAAACCCAGACGGAGATCGCCGGGATCCTGGGGATCAGTCAGGTGCAGGTCAGCCGTCTGGAGAAAAAGATACTGCGGGAAATGCGGGAGATGGCCGGATAAATCGAAATTTCATTAAGAATTCATAAACATAATTTTTCCTCTTCCTTTCCGTCGGAAATTCGATTATATTATATAAAGGAATGTAATTAGATAGGGCTGAATACTGTAAGTTTAGAGAGACAGTATGAAAAAGGAGAGCAGGGGTACTTATGAAAAAACAAAATGAAAACGGACGGATCTCCGAGGATCGTCTGAACAGGGCAAATAAGCGTAAGAAAAATAATACGTTAGCATCGATCCTGGTGATGACCGGATGTCTGTTAGTGCTTGTGCTGGTGACTTATGTGGCGGGAATCCTGTATTCCTGGATCGACAGCAAGTTCCAGGATAACGCCAACGATCTGGCAGCGGCAGCGGAAGCGGGCAGTCAGACGGAGAGTGCAGCAGAGGCTGCAAAGACTTATACGCAGGAGGAAGTGGATGCGCTGATAGCGGAAGCAAAGCAGCAGGCCGAGGATGAAGAAGAGAACAAGATCCTCTCCGGGATCCGTGATGGCCTGACCTCCGGTACCACCATGGTAGAGACTTTACGTCCCTACTATCCGGATGAACTGGTGGTAGTGAGCAACGGAACTTTTAATTTTGTTCCCATTCGTGACGACTTGCAGAAAAATGACTATGCATTGGAGAACCTGAACATTTTGGAGGATGGCGAAGTGCAGTATATGCAGGACGGCCAGGTGGTATCCCACAAGGGAATCGACGTCTCCAAGCATCAGGGCAATATCGACTGGACGAAAGTCGCTGCGGATGGCGTGGAGTTCGCATTTATCCGTGTGGGCCTCAGAGGCTACGGTACCGAAGGGAAGCTTGTGGAAGACGAGTATTTCGAACAGAATATCAAGGGTGCTCTGCAGGCAGGGATCAAAGTAGGTGTCTACTTCTATTCCCAGGCGATTACGGATGCAGAACTGTTGGAAGAGGCGAATCTGGTATTAGAGAAGATAAAGCCTTACAATGTTGAGCTTCCCATTGTCTACGATGTGGAGAAAGTAAGCGGCGGCAAAGGACGTGCCAATGATCTGAGCGTGGAAGAGAGAACCCGCCTGACCGCCTTGTTCTGCCAGACTGTTCAGGATGCCGGCTACAAACCCATGATCTATCACAACATGGAGATGGCTACGCTGATGCTGGATCTGGGACAGCTGGAACAGTACGATAAGTGGTTTGCTTACTACAATGATGATCTCTATTATCCGTATGCCTATAAGGTATGGCAGTACAGCGAAAAAGGCGCTGTGGACGGCATCAATGAGGAAGTGGATCTGAATATCTGGTTCGGAGATCTTTAGAAAATAAATATATTTATCAGGTATGGAAAGACTTCATTCAGCAGTGAATGGAGTCTTTTTGCATAGGTAAACTATTGCGGACCACGGATAAACTATTTATAATTGTGGAAGGACAATATGATCAGAGTCGGTAAGCCGTGACTGGCGGGGAAATGGTTTATGAACAAGAAAAATTTAAAGGACAACATCAAGAGAATATATAATGTTATTTTGTTACTGGCAAGCGTTGGTATTCTGGGTGCGGCAGTGATGATCATTCATGAAAATGAGGAAAAATCCATTGCTGAGCAGAAACAGTATGAGACGATCAGTGTCCAGATGATAGAGAAACAGTTAAATATTTCCGAAGACTTGATTTATAATCTGGTGGCAAATAATACAGATTATCCTGTCATTACTTCTGAAAGTGATAATCAGCGTACGCTTGCGTTAGTTAAAATCAGTGAATATATGACAAGAGAAACGGTGCTTAATAATAGTGTCTATTATTTTTTCCTATATGATACACAGAGAAATTCCTGGGTGAGCAGAGTGGGAGTTAATGGGAACAATAATGAGATTGTTTATCTGAAGGATTATATAAAGACAACGATCAACGGAGAAAAAGCTGCGGGCTATAACTGGAAACTGTGCAATGTTCATGGAAATGACTACTTGATATATATATACAGAGATGGGGATGTTTATGTCGGAGCAGTGGCAGATGTCAATTATTTATTGAATGATATTGAAAGCATTACGGATAACAGTATTTTCTTATATAATGCCGGGGACAGCAGTGCAGAACCGGAGTCCGTAGTGGAGAAAGGCTGGCATCTGTTTCAGGGAAAGCTCTATTATGTGTTTTGCGACCAACTGGAAGGAACTTCTGTTCATATGACTACATATTGCGATGCAAAAAATATCATGACAGGCTTCGGATGGATATTATTTATAATCACTGCGGTGTGTATCGCAGCACTGATTCCGGGGATGTGGTTCAAGTATCATATTTATCATATGGTGACGGTTCCTATTGACCGGATCGCAGAAAATATGGATAAAATCAAGAATGGCGCCGATGTGTCTGAACTTGAGGATGTCACATCTGAGTATACGGAAATCGGTGAATTGAATCAGACCTTGAAGAATATGGTAGACCAGATCTATGGACTGGAGCAGGTAAAGCTGGATTATCTTCATTTACAGGCGAATCCGCACTTTCTTTTAAATGGACTGAATATGCTGTATACCATCCTGGAGCAGAAAAAAGAGACCGAGCTGACCAACTATGTGTTGATGCTTGTAAAGCATATGCGTTTTATGATTCATTTGAAAGAAAAGACCATTCCTTTAAAAGGTGAAATGGAGTTTACGAGAAACTATATTGGACTGTATCAAAAAAGGGTTCCTTTTCAAATTATTTTACAAGAAGAGGGCACCGGTCAGTATCCGGATATGCAGGTGCTTCCCTATTCTATTCAGACAATTGTGGAAAATTGTGTAAAATACGGAATGTCAAAGGATGGTAATATTTATATTTTCATATCGGTGGAACAGGCAGAAGGCAGAAATATTATCAAGATCAGTGACCGGGGAAAAGGCATCAATAAAAATATCGGCGCTATGATTGCGGAGAATCAGAGAGTAATTGATGAATATGGAAAAGAACATATTGGTATGTATAACGTGCAATCAAGGATGCAGATGATATTTGGAGATAGTGCATTATTTGAAGTGTTGGAGAACCCGGAGGGTGGAAGCCTGATCTGTATGTCCTGGAAGACGGAATAAGTCGATTTTTGAAAGGGAGAAAGTCTTTTTTTTATATGATCAGCCAAAGTAAAGTGTTTTATAATCAGAATTACAAAAAACGACTGGAGGAGAAGAGAATGATACTTGATTTGACAAATGTTCCTTTTACAAGACGAAATTCCTACATGGTGATTTCTTACATCACAGACCAATTCAGACTTTCTGGAAGAAAGATCGCAGAGGATGAAGGTCTCTATCTGAGGAGTGTTAGGGGAGACTGCCGCATGAATCCTCTGATCTCACATCTGGTTCCTACTTATCGGGGAAAGGCTGCTGATTACACTTATTACTCAGATGGAACAGAAATTGTCGTGGAATTCAAGGCGGCAGATGCCAAAATAGAGATTATTTTTGCCGAAGAAAATACATTACTGATTCGCGGACAAGGGGAAGGGATCGGTCTGGAATTCGATCGCCTGGCAGGCGCGGAAAGCTTATATGATTATGTTATCACTATTCCTTACAAGGAAAGAGAATTCTATGAGGCAAATCTGTTTCGGAATGCCAGCAAATACATTTTTGGCAGCAGGAAAGGTAAAAAGAGTTTTGCACAGGACTGGCAGGAACAGACGGCAAAGGCATGCAAGATTGTTTATGAAGCCGTAGACGGTGAATTTGAAGCAACAGTAGAAGAAGCACAGGTGGAATGGAAATTCCGGGAATATACTTTTTCATTTGACGAAAAACTGGCTGAGGTAAAAAAAGAATTCGCAGAATTCTGCAATACAATGCCGGAAGTGCCGGACGAATATGAAGAAGAAAAAAAACTGGCTTCCTATATAGATTGGTGCAGTCAGGTGAAACGTAGTGGGAGACTCACAAGAGATGCACTTTATCCTTCTAAGAACTGGATGATCGGTGCATTTAGCTGGGATCACTGCTTTATTGCACAGGCCCTTTCATACCATCGGCCCAAGGAAGCCTGGGATCAGTTTATGATTATGTTTGATTATCAGGATGAGACAGGACGTTTACCGGATGCTGTGACAGATGCTTATATTACCTGGAATTTCTGCAAGCCGCCAGTGCATGGCTGGACGCTGATGAAAATGATGGAGCATATGGAGCTGTCAAAAGAACAACTGCAGGAAGCATATGAGAGACTTGCTAAGTGGACTCGCTGGTGGTACGATTATCGGGATTCGAATCATAACGGGTTATGTGAATATTATCATGGAAATGACTGTGGATGGGATAATTCTACTGTGTTTAACCATTCCATTACTGTGGAATCTCCGGATCTGTCCGCTGAATTGATCCTTCAATGTGAAGCATTGGGCAGAATTGCCGGAATGCTTGGAATGGAGGAAGCAGACGATTGGAATGCCATGGCTCATGCCCAGATGGAAAAACTGTTGAAATATCAATTTGAAGGAAACAAACCGGTAGCCAGAGACCGCAATACCGGGGAAATCATTACCTGTAACAGTCTTCTTCCCTATACCTGTATTATTTTAGGAAAACGGTTGCCTGAAGAAAAAGCCGTATATATTGTAAATGCCCTGAAAAATGAATTCCTGGCGCCGGGAGGAATAGCCACAGAGAAGGTTGACAGTGAATTATATCAGTCCGACGGTTACTGGAGAGGCCCGATCTGGGCACCAACTACAATGATGGTGCTGGATGGACTGTGGCAGTTAGGGGAGCATGAATTTGTAAGGGAAGTTGCGAAGCGTTTTGCTGGTATGGTGCAAAAAAGCGGATTTCCTGAAAATTTTGATTCGGTTACAGGTGCCGGCAACAGAGACCGGGCATTTTCCTGGACTGCTTCTACTTTTATGGTGATAATGAACCGCTACTTTATGGAGAATTGAAAATGAACATTTTAATTGTAGATGATGAGATACTTGCAATTGAAAATGTTGAGAATGCATTAAAAAACATTTCTGTTCCGGATACCCGGGGCAGAAATGTTTTTCGTGCATTTAACATTAATGATGCTAAAAGTATTATTGCTACGTAAAATATTGATATCTTACTTTGCGATATTGAGATGCCGAACGGGAATGGAATTGACCTGGTGCGCTGGCTCTATGAAAGCGGATATCATATGGAATGTATTATGATCACCTGCTATGCAGATTTCAATTATATTAAAAATGCCATGAAATATGGTGTGACAGGGTACATTTTAAAGCCTGTGGATATTCAGGAATTTGAAAGTGTTATCTGTCAGGCATATAAAAACCTTGCCATCCGGAATAGTGAGATCAGACGAAAAATGGAGCATTATGTCTCTGCTCTTTTGATGGGAACAGCTGTAGAATATACAGAAGCTGATAAGGAGCTTCAGAAGACAGGACATCAGAAGGAAGATTATTGGGGAATTTTTCTGTCGGTAAAATACAGACCACTTGAATTTTGTGACTGGGATAAAAAAAGTACCTGCTTTGTACTCTCCAATATAGCAAATGAAATATTAGAAATTAAAGAAGACGATTGCCCGATCATCCTCAATGAATTTCAACAGGTTTTTTTCGTTAACCGGAATAATAAAAACGATAAAAAGGCTCTGGAGGAAAAGTGTAATCAACTGATTCAATGGTTCTTCCGGGAAGAAGGCTGGAGGCTGAATCTATATCTGACGGATTGCAAAAGACTGGAAGCTGCGATCAAAGATATTAATGATGTAATGGAAAAAGATAAGGATTATGAGAGCTTTGGTACCTGCAAATGCTATCCTTTTCATAGTCATTACGAAAAAAGTGAATTTTCCGAAACCAGGCAGATGTTTATGCTTTTGCTGGAGGAGGACAAGTATGGGGAAACGCGGAAACTATTGGAGAAAATCCGTGATAACTATGAGAAGACAAGACAGGGAATCACCAAATTCTCCAAAAATGAGATGCTGGATCTGCTGCAGGTCTTTTACGGCAAGCTTGGGAGAAAACACCTTCTGATCTCTGAACTTGTAGATGAAAAAGGTAAAAAATTATATCGTAATCTTACGCATACGAATTCCATGGAAGCTTTTTTTGAGTATATAGATTATCTGTTGTGCCTTTTAGAAAAAAACAGTGAATGTGTTATAGACACCGGTGAAGTCTGCAAGCAGCTGAAGGATTATATTCAAAAAAATGTCGACCATGTGCTGACCAGAGAAGAATTAAGTAATTATGCTCATTTAAATGCCGATTATCTGAACCGGATCTTTAAAAAGCAGAATGGGGAATCTCTGATGTCCTATGTAGTCAGAACTAAAATGGAAAAGGCCAAACAGCTGATGAATGAAACACAGTTGAATATTACCCAGATCAGTGAAATGGTCGGCTATGATAATTACTCTTATTTTGCTACCTGCTTTAAAAAATATGAAGGAATTTCTGCAAAACAATATCGGGAAAACCGGAAATGAGAAGCCGTAATCGAAAAGTCGGAAATTCTAATATGGATGGTCTGAAAGTAAAAATCCTTTTTGATCTGAATTTGATATGGTAGTTATATCAAATAAAGGAGGAAGCATTTTATGAGAAAGAAAATTATTTCAATGCTTTTAGCTTCAACGATGATCCTGAGCATGGCACTGACAGGATGCGGCAACAATGAGTCAGGAACTGCAGACACAGTAGATGGTACACAGACTACGAGTGACGCGGCAGAGGGCGATCTGACGGATATTAAAATGGCGTACATGATCTTTAATACTGCTGCGCCGGACATGGGACTTGTACAGGATGAGATCAATAAAATCTCTGAAAAAGAAATAGGAGTACATGTAACCATTGAACCTATCGCAGTAGGTGATTATGCGACACAGGTGAACCTGATGTTTGCATCCGGAGAAGAACTGGATATTGTACAGGCACTGACTACTAATTTTACCGCATGGTATGCGAACGGCAGCCTGACTCCCATTGATTCCGAGCTGGAGACCTATGGACAGGGTATTATTGATGCAGTGGGTCGAAATATGCTGGAGGCCGGTAAGATTGATGGTAAGCAGTATGGTATCACAACTAACCGTGATCTGGCAAAAGGCTATGGCTTTGCATTCCGCACAGATCTGTTAGATAAGTACGGCATTGATGCTTCTTCCATGAAGACGCTGGATGATATAGAAGCTGCACTGGCAATTATCAAAGAAAAAGAACCCGATATCATACCATTGACCTTCAGCTCGGAAAAGACGATGCTGTTTAATTCAGTGCAGTATGGTGTGGATCCTTTGGGAGATTCTCTGGGCGTTCTGATGGATATGACGGATGATAATTTCAAGGTGGAAAATTTATTCGAATCGGATCGTTATAAGGAATTTGTGACCACCATGCACGACTGGTATGAAAAGGGATATATTCAGAGTGATGCACCTACTTCTTCGGAAGTTGGAGCTACCCTGATGAGAAGCGGCGGAGCTTTTGGCGAAAATATAAACTATAAGGCAGGTCTGGAAACACAGCTTAAGACAGAGACAGGATATGATATGACCGTTGTTAATTTATATCCTGCTGATACCAGTACTACTACCGTTCAGACATTGCAGTATTGTATTGCCCAGAACTCTGAGCATCCGGATAAAGCGATTCAGTTTTTGAATCTTCTTTATACCAATGCAGATGTTGCGAACCTTTTGGCATGGGGTATTGAAGGCAAGCATTATGTGAAAACAGAAGACGGTCATATTACGTTCCCTGAAGGTGTAGATGCTACAAATTCCGGTTATAACCTGGTACAGGGATGGCTGGTGGGCAATCAGTTCATTACCGATGTGTGGGAAGGGGATGACCTGGATGTCTGGGAGAAGATGGACGAATTCAATAAATCCGCAACAATGTCCAAGGCTATGGGATTTACTTTTGACAATGCACCTGTTAAGACGGAATATGCAGCCTGCTCCGCAGTGCAGACCCAGTATAGGGTTGCATTGGAGTGCGGTGCAATGGATCCGGATCAGGCACTGAAGGAATTTAATGATGCATTATATGCTGCAGGTCTGCAGAAGATCATGGATGAAAAACAGAAACAGCTTGATGAGTGGGCAGCAAGTAAATAGGTAAACAGAGAGTGTTGCCGCCGGAAAGGCAGCAACACTCTTTTTTCTTTAAGAATTGCTGGTAATGGAAAGGAAGCACTTGGATGAAAAAGAAAAAATGGGTTGCAGCAAAGAGATATCTGCCTTTATATTTTCTCGCATTGCCGTCTTTATTATATTTACTGATCAATAATTATATCCCAATGGCCGGTGTCATCATCGCCTTTAAAAATATTAATTTGAAAGAGGGAATATTAAATAGTCCATGGTGTGGCTTTAATAATTTCAAATATCTGTTTGCTACAAAGGATGCATTTGTTATTACGAGAAACACGATTTTATACAATCTGGCATTTATTGTTTTCGGAACAATTTTTTCCATTACGCTTGCGTTATTCTTATCAGAATTAAAAAGCAAGAAAATGTCAAAGTTCTATCAGACGGTTGTATTATTTCCCTATCTGGTTTCCATGATCATTGTAAGCTATCTGGTGTATGCTTTCCTTAGTGAAAATACAGGTTTTTTGAATAATACGATACTGCCGGCACTGGGACTGGAAAAGTATGCATGGTATTCAAAGACAAAATATTGGCCGTTTATTCTGGTATTTGTCAGCATCTGGAAAAGCAGTGGCTATAATTGCATTATTTATTTATCTGCGATTTTAGGAATTGATACCAGCTATAATGAAGCTGCAATGCTGGATGGAGCATCCATCTGGCAACGTATCCGTCTGATCACACTGCCAATGATCAAACCTACGATTTTGATGTTGCTGATTTTGTCTGTGGGAAGAATGTTCTATTCTGATTTCGGTCTGTTCTATCAGGTGCCGCAGAATTCCGGAGCACTTTATCCGGTAACTAATGTTATCGATACTTATGTATATCGTGCACTGCTGCAGCTGGGTGATATTGGAATGTCTTCCGCAGCCGGGATTTATCAGTCAATAGTCGGATGTATTCTTGTGATCATAGCCAATGTGGTTGTCCGGAAATACAGTGAAGAGAGCGCGTTATTTTAGGAGGAAAGGCAATGAATGTTACATATAAAAGTGATCGGATCTTTCAGACGATTTGCCATATTGTATTAGTGATTTTCAGCTTCGTATGTTTATTCCCGTTTGTCCTTATGTTGATCTCTTCCTTCTCTTCAGAGGCAAGCATAACAAAATACGGATATTCCATTTTCCCAAGAGCGTGGAGCTTGGAGGCTTATGCCTATATAGCCAGAGAATGGAGACAGATCGGACAGGCATATATCACAACCATCGTCGTGACTCTGGTAGGTACACTGTTTGGGGTATTTATGACGATGACATTGGCATACCTGCTCTCAAGGCGAGATCTGCCGGGTCGGAAATTCCTTAATATTTTCGTGATAGTTACCATGCTGTATAATGGAGGACTGGTACCTACTTACATCATGTATACAAATTATTTCCATATCAAAAATACCTATATGGCATTACTGATACCAAGTCTGATGCTGAATGCTTTTTACATTATGATCACCAGAAGCTATATACAGTCCAATATACCGGAAGAGCTTGTCGAGGCATGCCGGATAGATGGTGCATCGGAAACAAAGATATTCTGGAAAATGGTATTGCCGTTATCGAAACCTATTTTTGTAACACTGGTTCTGTTTATCGGTATCGGATATTGGAATGACTGGCTGAACGGTATGTATTATCTGACGGAGCCAAAGTATTTTTCTATTCAGAATTTATTGAATAAGATGTTGAATAACGTAAATTTCCTGGCAACGAATTCAACTGTGGCATCTCAGGCAGGAAATGTGAGTATTCCTTCTATAACGATCCGAATGGCAATTGCTATGGTGGGAATTCTGCCTATTATTATCATCTATCCTTTTTTACAAAAGTATTTCGTGAAGGGTATTACTCTGGGAGCTGTAAAAGGTTAATATATTTCGTGGATAATCGGAAAGGAAGACAAGATGAGAGATACTATATTTTATGCATCCAAGGATGAAAAGATCACACCGCAGGAAATTGCACATGCAGATCTGGCCAGAAAGCTGGCAGGAGAATGCATGGTCTTATTAGAGAATGATGGTGTGCTCCCTCTGAAGAGCAGGGGGGAGATCGCATTATACGGAAACGGTGTCAGAAAAACCATTCAGGGGGGAACCGGATCCGGAAGCGTGAATACCAGAAGCATTACAAATATAGAGAAAGGTTTTGAAGAGGCTGGTTTCACGGTCACTAACAAGGCGTGGCTGGATGCAAATGATGAGCATTATAAAAAGATGCAGGAGGCGTATCAGGAGTGGCTTGAAGAAGAGGGGAAACGCAGAAATGTACCTCCTTTTCTGGTAAGCTTCGACTATCCTTTTTCGGAACCTGCACCTTATACAATATCGAAAGAAGAGGTTGCCGGATGTAAAGCAAAAATAGCGGTATATGTGATCTCACGTAATTCCGGTGAAGGAAAAGACCGTGAATATCGGGAGGGGGATTATCTATTCTATCCGGAAGAGCTTGATGGAATCAGAAACCTGATCGCCGGAGGAAAAAAACTGATAGTGGTCTTGAATATCGGCGGTGTAATGCAGCTTACTGAACTGAAAAAAATAATAGGAATCAATGCAATTGTCCTGATGAACCAGCTTGGTAATCTGGGTGGGAATGCGTTGGTCGATCTGATATCCGGTGCGGTGACACCCTCAGGGAAATTAGCAGATACATGGGCAGTGGAATATAAAGATTATCCGTCATCCGCTACTTTCAGCCATAATAATGGCAATGTGGATGAGGAATATTATCAGGAGGGAATATATGTAGGATATCGTTACTTTGACAGCTTTGGAGTAACACCTTTATATCCCTTCGGGTATGGATTATCGTATACTTCTTTTGATATCAAAACAGTAAAGGTGGAACAGAAATCAGAGTTCATTGTAGTTTCTGTCAAAGTCAGAAATACAGGAGACTATTATACAGGGAAAGAAGTAGTACAGATTTATTTATCAAAGCCACAGGGTCAGATGGATATGCCGTATCAGGAGCTTGTTGCTTTTCAGAAGACAGGGGAATTAAGACCGGGTGAGGAGGAATGTATTGATCTTGAGTTCCCGTTGGAATTGTTGGCCGGTTATGATACAGACAGTGCAGCATATTTGGTGGAAGCAGGGGATTATATCGTACGTGTAGGGGCAGATTCAGCATCTACGCAGGCGGCTGCCGTACTGACTGTAAAAAGCAGGACAATGCTGAAACAATGTGAAAATATGGCTTTCGCAGATGAAAAACAGGAAGAGATCAAATCTGTCAGAAAAGCAGTTCAGGAAGAAGCTTTATGGAAGATACAGCTGGATCTGAGCAAAATCACACCAATAACCGTATCTTATACGCGGGAGCATGCGCAGCTGGTAAATACGGTGAAAGATCAAATTACTATGCGGGACGTGCTGGATGGTAAATATACCATAAAGGAAATGGTAGCACAATTGTCGATCCGGGAGATGGCAGAGTTATGTGTAGGAACAGAACGCAGGGAAGAAGGATCCATAGTGGGATCAGCATCATATTGCGTTCCCGGAGCAGCAGGTGACACATCCTCTGTGTTAAAAGAAACCAGAGGAGTCAAAAATATGATCCTGGCAGATGGACCTGCAGGTCTGCGTCTCCAGAGGCATTTCAAAACAGATAAGGATGGTAATATTTTACCGGGAGGCGAAGGCTTTGATGGCACTTATATGCCATTTAAAGATGTGCCAGAAGGAGCTGTCGATTATTACCAATATTGCACGGCGATACCTATCGGCTGGGCATTGGCACAATCCTGGAACACGCAATTAGTAGAGGAGATCGGCAATATGATCGGGCAGGAGATGGAACAGTTTCATGTGGATCTATGGCTGGCGCCTGCCATGAACATTCATCGGAATCCATTATGTGGAAGAAATTTCGAGTATTATTCCGAAGATCCTTTTTTGACGGGGAAAATGGCTGCGGCCATGACTCGTGGTGTACAGAAACATCCGGGAAAGGGAACCACGATCAAGCATTTTGCAGCAAATAACCAGGAAGATAACAGGTATGGTACAAATGCACATGTTGGTGAACGTGCACTGCGCGAGATTTATCTCAAGGGGTTTGAGATTGCAGTGAGGGAATCCAAGCCAATGTCAATCATGACATCCTACAATCTGTTAAACGCAACACATACTGCCAACAGTTATGATCTGATCCAGAAAATGGCAAGAGATGAGTGGGGCTTTAAAGGTGTAGTGATGACAGACTGGTATACATCTGTGGATATGCCGATGCTTACCGGTAAATATGCTTCCAAGTATCCGATTTCATCATCTGCAGGCTGTATATATGCCGGAAATGATATACAGATGCCGGGATGCAAAAAAAACGTGGACGATATCATAGATGCCGTTGAAAAAGGTACAGAACAAGGCGGCTATACCATTACTCTGGCAGATTTACAGTTTTGCACTGAAAATATACTGCGCATTGTAGCTGAAACAATGAAATAATGGTGAAACGGAATGATTTTTAGAAGCCCTCTTTCTTCCGAACCAGACGTAACTCTCTTCTCTTAATGGCATTATCCCACTCCATGCGTTCCCCCTCGTTCTCTAAGATGAGACCGGGAACCGGGGTGGGTTTTCCATTGTCTCCCATAGCTACCATGACAAAATAAGCCCGGTTGATGGGGTGTCTGGTGCCGTCCTGCTCTTCGCGGTAGGTATCCACGCGTACTTCCATAGAGGTATGTCCCACATGGGTGACTTTACCGATCAGTACGATAATGTCATTCAGATAGGCACCGGATTTAAAATACAGGTTGTCGATGGCTACGGTGGTGGCGTCTCTGCCGCAGTGACGTCTGGCGGTGGCGCCGGCTACTTCGTCGATCCATTCCAAAAGCCTTCCGCCGAACAGCCGACCAAATCCGTTGATATCCGGATGGATGACAACGTGCAACTGATGGGTCTCGGAAGCAGAGACCTTTTTTGCGGGAAGCGATTCTGTCTCTATTTCTTTATTATTTTCCTTATTATCTGTTGTACTCATATTCTATAAACCTCACATTAATTTTTTCAGCCTAATAATGATCACACATCAGGCATGCCCTATGTTCCAATGATTCAATGACGCTGACGGGTACGGAGCATTGCAGAAATCAGCGTAAATGGAAAACACATAAACGTAGTATAACACATTCACGGAAAAAGTGCCATCTGTATAGGATTTTCGCTTTTGGGATATTCTATTTCGTATGGAAAGAAATTTTTTGAAGAAACGTTTATAATTGCGGGAAGCGAAATTTTACGAAAGGGGAACGGGAATGCTGATCAGACAATTATTGCTTATAGCAGCAGGAGCCAGCTACGGTCTGCTGTCGGCGGCGGGAGTGTTCACGGTGCTGGTGGCGGTGGGACTGATCCCCAGATTTGCAGGGAAAACGCACACGGCCCGCTATGTATTGCTGTATGAAGAAATGGTGATCTTCGGGACGCTGGCAGGGTGTTTTGTTACTGTTTTTCCAAAGTACAGTCAGTGGGGAAGCTTTTTGCGGGAGCAGTTTCCGAAGGAAATGAAGCTGTGGATGGCAACGGGGGTAGCGGCACAGGCGGTATTTGGATTGTTTTCCGGGATGTTTATCGGATGTCTGGCGCTGGCTATCGCGGAGATGCTGGACAGTATTCCCATTTTTGCCAGAAGAATTTCGTTTCGGCATGGTCTGGGATGGGCGGTCTTAGGGATGGCGGCGGGGAAAATCTGTGGGTCTCTGTTCTATTTTGCCACAGAACTGCACCGGACCGTACAATAAGCAGGGAGCTTCCGTCAGAGGGAGCGGTTCGCCATATTACAGGAAAGTATGTACACGCAGAGCGGAAAATGAGGGATGGACGAAAAAGGGAGGCAGGGTATGAAACAGCAGGTGGTTTATCTGAAATGTGACAGAAATGCGGAGGTGCAGGCCCGGGATGTATTTCTGAAGGATGTGGCGGAGGTCCGCTGCCGGGATAAAGTACTGTCGGCAAAATTAAATGCCATCAAGGTCTGCCATTTTCCGAAAGAAGGGGAAAAGCGCTGCGTGATCAGCTGCCTGAAGCTGGTGCGTCTCATGGAGGAGCTCTGTCCGGAAATAGATGTGCAGGTGGTAGGAGAGACAGATGTACTGGTGGAATGGATCAGCGTGGATCAGTACAAAGGCTGGCAGCAGTGGCTCAAGGCTGCGTTCGTGTGTATGATCAGCTTCTTCGGGACAGCATTTACCATTATGGCATATCATAATGACGTGGGGATCAACGAAGTATTTACCGAGGTATACCGGATGTGCATGGGTGCGGAACCCGGAGGGATTAATACGCTGGAGGTGGCGTATTCTGTGGGACTGGCGGCAGGTATCATTGTGTTCTTCAATCATATCGGAGGCAGGCGGTTGACGAAGGATCCGACACCCGTGGAAGTGTCTATTAATAATTATGAGACCGATGTGGAGAAGACGCTGATCGAGCAGGCGGGAAGAGAAGGCAGGGAGATCGAGGGGGATAATGGGGAGCTATAAGACATCTTTAGGAAGATATAGGAAATGGTCGGAATGGGTTGACATAGTCAGGGATGGACGCTATAATCAATATCGTAATGTAATAAATTTGTAACAAATTCGTAAAAGGAATTTAACTGAAAGGTTTTTATGATAAAGAATAAGAAGAACAGACAGATGAAATTCATAGCAGCCGGCATGGCACTTTTCATGTTGGCATCACCGATCTCCGTATCCGCAGCCGGCAGCACAATGATGGCTTCCGGCGGCATCGCATCTGTATTGGAGATGGATCGTTCCCTGGAGGAATATATCCAGATCGCTCAGGATGCGCAGGGAGCTTCCTGGGGATATACCAATATCGGTGTAGCCAATGTAGAGTCCGGCAATCTGAATATCAGAGCAGTGCCCTCCACGGACGGTAAGCTGGTGGGTAAGCTGCCCAAGGATGCTGCCTGTGAAGTCATCGAGACGAAGGACGGCTGGTGCCATATCAAGTCCGGTGAAGTGGATGGCTATGTAAGCCGGGAGTTCTTACATACAGGACCGGAGGCTACGATCCGTGCGGCACAGCTGGTACATACAGTGGCAATTGCCAATACGGACGGATTGAATGTACGCCAGGAGCCCAACACCTCAAGCGAGATCGTGACGCAGGTAGGACAGGGCGAGGAGATGGAATATGTGGAGACCGGTGCCGACGGCTGGGTGAAGATTTCCATCGATGGTGAGGATGCTTATGTGTCCCAGGAATTTGTCACAGTGGAAGAAAAGCTGGATACCGCCATTACCATGACGGAACTGCTCTACGGTCAGGGGGTATCCGATGTGCGCGTAGATCTGGTGGAATATGCGAAACAGTTTGTGGGTAACCCTTATGTATGGGGAGGAACCAGTCTGACCAAGGGTGCCGATTGCTCCGGTTTTGTACTGGCAGTGTTCAAAAAATACGGTATTTCCCTGAGCCATTCTTCCAGAGCGCAGGCGAATGAAGGAACGAAGATCAGCGCTTCGGATTTAAAGCCCGGAGATCTGATCTTCTACGGTAACGGCAAAGGTAACATCAACCATGTAGCAATCTATATCGGCGGAGGACAGGTTATTCATGCCAGCAGTCCTAAGACCGGTATCAAGATCAGCAGTTATAAATACCGTACTCCCGTGAAATGTGTCCGCGTAATTCAGGATTAATATAGGGAAAATTTAAAGTGTAAAGGCATTGTGCGTCTGGTGGCGGGCAATGCCTTTTTGACATTCGGAAGGATGCTTTTATAATTGCGTTTCCATGGGAACTGTGATACTATTTTATGTATATCTAAGAAAGCGCTGGAATGGGTACAGCAGCAAATATAATGAAACTAAATGGGTGATGGGTATGCGAAAAGTAGCTTTGATCACAGATGGTTGGAGACGTCTGTTTACATATGCATGGCCGGCAGGGATTCTGCAGAGGATCCGGGAGACCGGAGAGGATGTCAATCTGTACATTTTTAACAGTACAGGTAACTGGAGCCGGGATGCCGGATACAATAGGGCAGAGTACAATATTTACAATCTGCCGGAGTTGTCCGATTTTGACGGGATTATTTTGGAATTAAATAATATCAGTTCTCCTGCGGTGCTTGCGGATGTGATCAGCAATGCAAAGCGATCAGGACGGCCTGTGGTATCCATTGCCAATGAACTGGGAGATTTTTATTATGTGGGGATCGATAATTATTCGGCCATGAAGCAGGTTATCGCACATCTTCATGAGGTGCATGACTGCAAAAAGTTCTGGCTGTTAGTGGGAGCACAGGATAATTACGAGAGCAGCTGCCGTCTGCAGGGAATGCTGGATTATGCCAAAGAACATAAGATAAAGATCGACAAGGATGATATCTGGTACGGTTCCTTTGATTACAAGAGTGGACTGGAAGGTTATAAACATCTATGGGACCGGCACAAGGAGCTCCCGGATGCTGTGATCTGTATTAATGACAATGTGGCGGTTGCTGTATGCGAAGCAGCAGCACAGATGGGATTTTATGCACCGGACGATTTTCGGATCACCGGATTTGATAATTTTGACAAGGCTGGCTTCTACACACCCAGCATTACAACTGTGGGACATATCCAGGAAGAAGCTGCTTACCATGGGATGGATGTCCTCCTGCGCCTCTGGGCAGGGGAGAATGTACCCAAATACAATTTCACTGAGACGGAAATGCTGTGGCAGGAGAGCTGCGGCTGTGGAAAGGGCAGCAGCCGGGATGCGAGAGCGCATCTGAAGGATCAGATCATGTACAGTGTGGAGAGCGAAGAATTCGATGAGGAAGTACTCTCCATGGAAGCGGAAATGATGCAGTGCAATACGGTGGAGGAGATGATGTATTGTATCCCTCAATGCATTCCTTCCCTGAAATGCGATGCTATGTATCTTGTACTGGATGATCATCTGAATGCTTATAAAAAAGAGGCGGAAAAGAGCATTCACCTGGATGCAGCACCTTCGGACGAAGGCTTTTATGTACACGGTTATCCGAGGCAGATGCAGATGACCTTTGCCTATGAAAGAGACCAGAGGCTGGATCTGGACAGACAGGAAGTGGACGGAATCTTCCCCACGTTTGACTATCCGAAGCCGGGACAGGATTTTCTGTTCCTGCCGCTGCATTTCGGAGAGCGCACGGTGGGTTATGTGGTCATCCGTAATGCGGTCTATCTTATGGAGAAGCAGTATTTGTTCCAGATCATGAATGCATTGACCCGTTCCATGGAGAACCTTCATAAAAAAGAAATGCTCGCATATATGAATAAAAAATTATCCTCGCTGTATATCATGGATACCCTGACCGGTATATACAATCGAATGGGATACCAACAGTTAGGAGAGAAAGCCTTCCGGATCTCAAAACGGAATCATCGGAAACTGCTGATACTGTTTGTGGATCTCGACAGGCTCAAATATATCAACGACACGTTCGGTCATGAATATGGCGATATGGCTATCTGTGCGGCAGCCAGGGCACTGATGCAGTGCAGCAGCCGTGACGCGGTGCCTGCCAGAACCGGCGGCGATGAATTCGTCGTGGTACAGACGTATCAGTCTGATGAAGCCTCGAGAGATCTGGTCCATCGGATCCGTAGAACACTGGAGGCGGAGGGAAAGGCACAGAAGCTTCCATTCCCGCTGACCATGAGTATCGGAACCGTAGTGACGGATCCGGACAGCAATCTGACCTTTGGGGATTATGTAAAACAGGCCGATAGCTTGATGTACGAAGAAAAAGTACAGAAACGTGCTGCCAGAAAATAAAAAGTGTATTTACAACAGAAGATTATTGTGCTATATTGAAACAGTATGATTAGCCGATGCTCAGATTACGGACACTCCGACCTTAGTCTTAGTATCAGGCGTTTAAAAAACAGGAGGAAAAAGAAATGATTTCTAAGGAAAAGAAAACAGCCATCATGAACGAGTATGCAAGAACCCCCGGTGACACCGGTTCACCTGAGGTACAGGTAGCAGTCCTGACTGCAAGAATCCAGGAGCTTACCGAGCATCTGAAGGAGAACCCTAAGGATCATCATTCTCGTCGTGGTATGCTGAAGATGGTAGGTCAGAGACGTGGTCTTCTGGATTACCTGAAGAAGAAGGATATCGAGAGATATCGTGCATTAATCGAGAAGCTTGGCTTAAGAAAATAATGCTGACTGGTGAGCGGGGTCTGCCGATTACATCGGCGCTCCGCTTTCTCTGTGTATGTGATGACAGATACTCTGTCATTGCTTTGGGTAACAAGCGGTATGGAAGTGAGCCCCGAGACCGCTGAAAAGGGTATGTTGGGAAAAGCAACATGAATTTTTCAGTAGTTTCGGTAATCCTCCAGACCGTGGAAATATTTATTAAATTATTTATATCGTAGAGTGATAAGAGTGTCCCATGAGGAACACAAAAGATAAAGTCACGTACGATGGATAGGAGGAATTTATGTATCAAAGTTACAAGATGGATCTTGCAGGCAGACCTCTGGTGGTTGATATCAACCGTGTAGGTAAGCAGGCAAACGGATGTGCATTCATGCACTATGGTGATACCACTGTTCTCTGTACCGCAACTGCTTCCGAGAAGCCCAGAGACGGTATCGATTTCTTCCCTCTGAGTGTAGAGTACGAAGAGAAAATGTACGCTGTGGGTAAGATCCCCGGCGGCTTCAATAAGAGAGAGGGCAAGGCAAGCGAGAACGCTATTCTGACCAGTCGTGTCATCGATAGACCTATGCGTCCCCTGTTCCCCAAGGATTACCGTAACGACGTAACCCTGAACAACATGGTAATGAGCGTAGATCCCGAGTGTCGTCCCGAGCTGGTAGCCATGATCGGTGCGGCTATCGCTACCTGTATTTCCGATATTCCTTTCGACGGTCCTTGTGCTATGACCCAGGTAGGCATGATCGATGGTGAGTTCATCATCAATCCCAGCCAGGAGCAGTGGAAGAAGGGCGATCTGAACCTGACCGTTGCTTCCACCAGAGAGAAAGTGATCATGATCGAAGCAGGTGCTAATGAGATTCCTGAGGCTACCATGATCGAAGCTATCTACAAGGCTCACGAAGTGAACCAGACCATCATCGCTTTCATCGACAAGATCGTAGCAGAAGTTGGCAAGAAGAAGCACGAGTATACCAGCTGTGCGGTTCCCGCTGAAATGTTCGAGGCTATGAAGGAGATCGTATCTCCCGCGGAGATGGAAGAAGCCGTATTTACCGATGACAAGCAGACCCGTGAGGAGAATATCCGCGTGATCACCGACAAGCTGACCGAAGCTTTCGCTGAGAACGAAGAGTGGCTGGCTATCTTAGGTGAGGCTGTATATCAGTATGAGAAGAAGACCGTTCGTAAGATGATCCTGAAGGACCACAAGCGTCCCGATGGTCGTGCGATCACCCAGATCCGTCCCTTGGCAGCAGAAGTAGATATCATCCCCCGTGTACATGGTTCCGCTATGTTCACCCGTGGACAGACACAGATCTGTAATGTATGTACTCTGGCTCCTCTGTCCGAGCAGCAGAAGATCGATGGCCTGGATGAGAACGAAGTAAGCAAGAGATATATGCATCATTATAACTTCCCTTCCTATTCCGTAGGTGAGACCAAGCCTTCCCGCGGACCCGGAAGACGTGAGATCGGTCACGGTGCTCTGGCTGAGAGAGCCCTGATCCCCGTACTGCCCAGTGAGGACGAGTTCCCTTATACAATTCGTACCGTATCTGAGACTTTTGAATCCAACGGATCCACCTCCATGGCTTCCACCTGTGCTTCCTGCATGTCCCTGATGGCAGCAGGCGTACCCATCAAGAAGATGGTAGCAGGTATTTCCTGTGGTCTGGTAACCGGCGAGACTGATGACGATTTCGTACTGTTGACAGATATCCAGGGACTGGAAGACTTCTTCGGAGATATGGACTTTAAGGTAACCGGTACTACCGAAGGTATTACCGCTATTCAGATGGATATTAAGATCCACGGTCTGACCAGACCTATCGTAGAAGGCGCTATTGCAAGATGCCGTGATGCAAGACTGTTCATCATGGATACCTGCATGAAGCCTGCAATCTCTGCTCCCAGAACAGAGGTTGGCAAGTACGCTCCCAAGATCATCTCCATTCAGATCGATCCCGACAGAATCGGTGATGTAGTAGGTCAGCGTGGCAAGACCATCAATGAGATCATTGCACGTACCGGCGTGAAGATCGATATCACCGATGACGGTAAGGTATCTATCTGCGGTACCGATAAGGAAATGATGGATAAGGCTCTGGAGATGGTGAAGATCATCACCACGGACTTCGAAGAAGGTCAGATCTTCAAGGGCAAGGTAGTAAGCATCAAGGAATTCGGTGCATTCATCGAGTTCGCACCCGGTAAGGAAGGCATGGTACACATCTCCAAGATCGCTAAGGAGAGAATCAACCGTGTAGAAGATGTCCTGACCCTGGGAGACGTAGTAACAGTAGTATGCCTGGGCAAGGATAAGATGGGAAGAATCAGCTTCTCCATGAAGGATGTAGCTCAGCAGTAAGCTGAGAGAAATAAAGCCGCTGTGGGCGTAAGCCTGCAGCGGTTTTTGCGCGGTAAATTGAGAGTTAGTGAAGAAGCCACGAACGCCCACGGCGAACGGAATGTCCTTCCTCGATGTGAGGTCTCCCGGTGGGAATTTTCTAACGAAAAGTGAGTAGCGGTTCTAATCCGTACGGGCACGGCTCCAGTTGCCATCCATGGCAACATCCGCCTGTCGCGAACGTCCTGTTCGCTCCACCCTGTCTTTCAACACTTTTCGAGAAAATATCACCACCTCCCGACAAACATCTTCGGAAGGACATTCCGTCCGCCGTGGGCGTTCTGTTTACTGATTCCGCTAAAATCCATTGAATAACAGAAAATAGTGGAATTAATGTTTTGGGAGTAAATAATTTCCTCCATAATTGCAGAAAAGATCTAAAACAGAGGAATTGCTTCTTCTATAGAACTTTTTTCTATTCAATTTCCACCATTTTCATTAGTTTAAGGCCGTTTTAGAGGAAACCAGTAGCCTGCAGTTGGGGTAAGGACAAGCAGACTCTAAGCAGCCGTCGGTACCATAGCGTCCCAAGGGACGCATTGCGAGGGTATTGTCCTCGCTTATGTACCGCTACGGTCTGCGTCCGTAAGCGAATCGTGCTAAAGCACGCGCGGGTCTGCGGTTCTTAGCCCCAATGCGGGCTACTGAGATTCGTCACATCCGCAATGAGCCACGCTATTCATAAGATTGCCAGCAAAAACGCTGCCAATCTTATTTCATATCGCGGCGTTCGCCGCATCACGGCAAAAGTAAAAACCGTGATTTGTAAGCAAGCTCCCAATCACGGTTCTTATTTTGCCTATGCGCGGCTCATTGCCCGCGTAACTTTCAAGTTATCATAAACCCCCGGTGCATTCACACCGGGGGTTTGTATCTGTTATTTTAATTTCCAAATGTCTCTGTTGTACTCTGCGATGGTTCTATCAGAGGAGAAGAAGCCTGCTTTTGCGATGTTCACTAACATCATCTTCTTCCACTTCTGCTGATCCTCGTAATCAGCGAATGCCTGATCCTTTACCATGATGTAATCTTCTAAGTCAAGCAGGGTCATGAACCAGTCTTTGTTCAGCAGCTCGTTGTACAGGCGCTCCAGGTTCTCCTTTTTGCCCACTTTGAGTACTTCTTTGCTGACGATGAAGTCTACAGCCTCTTTGATCACAGGGCTCTTCTTGTAGTAGTCCTTAGAGACATAATCTGCCTTCTCGTAATGCTTGATAACAGTGTCACTGTCCTTACCGAAGATGTAGATATTGTCATCGCCTACCAGCTCATGAATCTCTACGTTTGCACCGTCACTTGTACCAAGTGTTACTGCACCGTTTAACATGAACTTCATGTTACCGGTTCCGGATGCCTCCTTGGATGCCAGAGAGATCTGCTCGGAGATATCGCAGGCAGGGATCAGTTTCTCGGCATAGCTCACGTTGTAGTTCTCTACCATAACAAGCTTCATGTAAGGGCTGACTTCGGGATCGTTATTGATAATGTCGGACATTACCAGCAGGAGATGAATGATATCCTGAGCGATCACATACGCAGGTGCGGCCTTTGCACCGAAGATGAAGGTCAGCGGTGTAGAAGGCTTCTTGCCGCCCTTGATCTCCAGATATTTGTGAATGATATACAGTGCGTTCATCTGCTGACGCTTATACTCATGCAGACGCTTTACCTGAATATCGAAGATGGAATCGGGATTCAGCTCCACGCCTTCCTTCTCCTTGATATAGGATACCAGTTCGGTCTTCTTGGTCTTCTTGATATCATAGATGGCATCCAGTACCGCCTGATCGTCCTTATGTTCTAACAGCTTCTGTAATTCTTCGGCATCCTTCTTGTAACCGTCGCCGATGGTCTGGGTCAGGAACGCAGCCAGCTCATGGTTGCAGGACAGCAGCCATCTACGGAAGGTGATACCGTTGGTCTTGTTGTTGAACTTTTCAGGGTAAATCTTGTAAAAATGATTCAGTTCACTCTCTTTCAGAATCTCGGTATGGATCGCTGCCACACCGTTTACGCTGTAACCATAGTGGATGTCGATGTGTGCCATGTGCACTCTCTTGTCCTTGTCGATGATCTGAACTTTTTCGTCCTTATATTTCTTTGCCACGCGGTCACTCAGCTCCTTGATGATGGGAACCAACTGAGGAACTACCTTTTCAATATAAGCCAAAGGCCACTTTTCCAGAGCTTCTGCCAGGATGGTGTGATTGGTATACGCGCAGGTGCGGCTTACCACATCAATGGCTTCGTCCATGGTGAAGCCTTCCTCAGTGGTGAGGATACGGATCAGCTCAGGGATAACCATGGTAGGATGGGTATCGTTGATCTGGATTGCCACGTGCTCAGGCAGAGTATGCAGATCATAGCCTTTTTCCTTTACTTCCTTCAGGATCAGCTGGGCACCGTTGCATACCATGAAGTACTCCTGGTAAATACGTAACAGGTTACCGGCCTCATCGGAATCATCCGGATACAGGAACAGAGTCAGGTTCTTCTCGATGGATTCCTTATCGAAAGTGATGCCTTTCTTTACCAGGCTCTCATCCACGGTCTCAATATCAAATAAATGCAGCTTGTTCAGTCCGTTCTCATAACCTACCACGTCAATATCATACAATACGGAAGTCACCTTGCGGTCACCGAAAGCTACCTCAAACTTAGTGCCGGTGTTGTTCAGCCAGGAATCCTTCTGGATCCAGTCGTTCTTCTCAGCATTCTGCAGATGATCCTTGAATACCTGCTTGAACAGACCGAAGTGGTAGTTCAGACCGATACCGTCTCCGGGAAGTCCCAGAGTGGCGATGGAATCCAGGAAACATGCTGCCAGTCTTCCAAGTCCACCGTTACCAAGAGAAGGTTCCGGCTCTGCCTCTTCGATGTCAGCGATGTTCTTACCGTTTTTCTTAAGGATCTCACTCAGTTCCTCATAGATTCCTAAGTTGATCAGGTTGTTGGATAACAGCTTACCGATCAGGAACTCCATGGAAATGTAATATACTTTCTTGTCTCCGGTGATTGCGGGAGTCTCTGCCATCTTCTCTTTGGTCAGCTGCAGTACTCCGGTGTACAGCTGTGCATCGGTGCAGGCACCGATATTTTTTCCATACATTTTGCCGGTGATTTCGTTTAAAGTCTGCTCTAAATTCATTTCAAACTCCATTCTGCACGATAGTTTTATTTTTGCCAAAACGAATGTACCGTGCCACACTCATTTTTCATATCCTTTTTCTTTGTCTGGGTATTATACTTGCTTTTTGGTATCTATACCCTTGTCTCAGCTGATCTCTGGGTATTTCCTATTTTTCTGCTCTCCATACCCTCGCAATGCTAAGATTTTGTGTATGTCTTTCTCTTACAATACACAGAATATCATAGGAAAACGTTTTCCGCAACCCTTTCTTTGATTTTCTTGGATTTTTGTGCAAAATAGCTTAACAGATAATGTCCTTATAGTACATTTTCACGATACTGTGGGGCATGACTACCTGATGTCCCTCGCCGCCGTTCATGAGCTGATGTACTTCTTCCACGGCCCTGCTGGAGATACTGTAGAAATCCTGTCTGATAGTATTCATCTGCTTACCGACATATCCCATCAGGGTGATGCCATCGAAACCACACACCGGACGGAAAATGTCCATATCGATCAGGGCGTTCATTGCACCGATTGCCATCAGGTCGGAGGCGCAGACTACCACGTCCTTATTTTTTGCATATTTCAATGCCACGTTTCTCGCTGTCAGTTCACTGAAATCTCCCTGTCTCACCATCATGGTCAGATCCAGATCCTTCACCAGACGTTTCATACCCTTTAATCTCTGTTCCGTGACATAGCCGTCTCTTCTGCCGGCGATATAAAGAACCCGCCTGCAGTTGTCGTCCAGCACCGTCTTTTTCGCCACATCGTACTGTGCCTGCTCCTGGTCGATACTGATAGATGTGGTCCTGGCATTGACAATCGGTGCATCCACGACCACGCAGGCGAACTGCTTCTCCCGAATCAGTTTCTGCAGTACCTTGTCCTCCTTGGACATGCCGTAGATCACCAGACCTGAGATACTCTGTGAGAGAAAATATCTCGTAATCTCCTCCGCAGTCATTCCTACGATCATGGACGGGAAGATTGTCACGACTTCCACGTTCAGTTCTTTCGCCTTGTCCAGTGCTCCCACCAGATACTGCATGAAGATCTGGTCGATAGCCTGGGTCTGTCTGTTAGGATCCAGCACCAGCGCGATTCTTCCGAACTGCTTGGAGGAAAGCGCCGCAGCAATGGAATTCGGAATATAATTCAGCTCCTTGATGGCGTCCTGTACCTTTTTCTTCGTCTCTTCACTGACATTCGGGTAGCCGTTTAAGACCTTGGATACTGTTGAAATTGCCACGCCGGCATGTTTTGCAACTTCTTTGATTGATACCATAAATCCCCCGTTCCGGCCGCAGATCCCTGCGCCCGTTTTTCTCTATTACCGCGACGGAATGCAGTCTTATTCCATTTGACGTTTACTCATATATTCTCTATACTATAATTTAATGATGATTTCGTCAATGTACAGCATTTACGAAATATGATGCTAATTTTTGGAAAAGGTTTTCCGTTTCAATATCTATCAGCTAATCAACAGATACAGGAAGGTAACAGATATTATGGCTGTGATCAAAAGTGTGGAAGAAAAATATATGAAAGAAGCCCTGAAACAGGCAAAAAAGGCCTACGCTCTGGGAGAAGTTCCCATCGGTTGTGTCATTGTACACGAGGGAAAGATCATCGGCCGGGGTTATAACCGTCGTAATACAGATAAAAACACGCTGGCGCATGCGGAGATCACAGCGATCAACAAAGCCAGCAAGGTCATCGGCGACTGGCGGCTGGAAGAGTGCACGCTCTATGTAACTTTAGAACCGTGTCAGATGTGCGCCGGTGCCATCGTCCAGGCCAGAATCCCGGAAGTTGTCATGGGCTGCATGAATCCCAAGGCCGGATGCGCCGGTTCGATCCTGAATATACTGGAAATGCCCCAGTTTAACCATCAGGTGAAGGTTACCCGGGGCATTTTGGAGGCAGATTGCAGTCAGATGCTGAAGACCTTTTTTGAAGAGCTCCGCATCCGGAACAAGCAGGAGAAAGCTGCAAGAAAAGCTTTAAGCGATCTCACGTAATTCTTCGTCCGTGTCTGCCTGATTCCTGATCCTATTTCCTTTGTGCAGATTCCACAATCCTCCGATCATTCTGCCCACCGCGTAAAGTCCCATAGGTGCATACAGAATCAGAAACACATAATAGGGGAATACATATCTGCACTGTGCTTCCCACAGGATACTGAACAGGAATCCACCTATTACGGAGATGAATGGCAGCCACAACGCCGCCGGAAGCTCTTTTTTCTGATACCATGCTCCGAAGGACGCGATCACGATAAACGCACCTGCCAGATATACGATACTCTGATAATAGTTGGCGTATTTCCATACCATTTCGTGCAAGTTTCCATAATACAGACTATAAATTACAGGTGGCAGTTCCGTTCCTTCCGGGAAGGAATGTGTTGCCTTCAGACTGGAAAACAACGGTTCCAGCCATTGGTCTTCCAGTTTATTTTTGTAAAACTCCACCGTCATCGACGGATTTTCCTTAAATTCCTGTATTCTTTCGCGGATATATTCTTTTCCGATCTGCGCAGAAGGCTCCGGCGCAAAATCATTGTCTTCAAACACGGACTGCTGATAACGATTATAGACGCCCGCCATGCCGTCTGTCTCCTGCATTCCCATAGCGATCCAGAGAATACTGGGGATACCGATGTCATTCGGATATCCGGAACGGTATTCATACATTACATCCACTGCTTTCACCGAAAGCGTAGCAGTCAATAATATAACTACTCCTGTCAACAGGAATTTCCACTTCTTTTTCTTCAGACTCGCAAGTAATGCATAAATTGCCACAGCGATGAGGACGATCCATGTATTTTTCCGGGCAAGCAGCGCCATAGCTGCTGCAAATGACGCCAGTGCCAGATACCTCTTCTGCTCATAGTGTTCATAAGCGCTAACCGCCCAGAACAGGATCATGCAGAAGCTGACGCTTAAGATGTCTCCATAGATGTAAGGTAAATAGAGCAGAAACGGCATGCAGCCAAGCAGCATCGCACAATAAAGAATACGGAATACTGCCCGATCTGTGTTCAGTTTTAAGAAGCCATAACCTGCCAGAATTGCAAACAGCCACCAGATCACATGTACAATCTTCGCTGAAGTATAGTTAAAGTTGCCGAAAAAGGTGAACAGAATTTCATACAGTGCCCCCAGTCCTTTCTGCTGCTGGTACATTCCCACATAGCCACCGGGTCCCAGCATGACATAGTTGCCCTCTCTGGCATATGCTGCGAACGCTGCCACGCCGATCTGATCTCCTTCCGGAAAATAGGGATTCTTCAAGATATACAAAATTCCCAGTATAAATGCCGCCACAACGGTAAGCATCAGTACTCCCAGGCATATTTTCTCCTGCTGCACGCGCTTGGTTCTCGCCAGCATTCTGTCCAGTCCCCAGACCGCTGCCACCGCCAGCAGAAATACAAGAATGTGCTTCCAGGCAGTATCTTTGACCAGAATATTCCGAATGCTGTAATCCACGGTTCCGTAATAGGAATAACGGCATGCCCAGTAACCTAGCAGTGCCATGACCGGAAGCGCACAGACCAGAAGTATTCCCAATAGCAGCTGATATATTTGTTCTCTTTTTCCTTTCATCGCTTTGTATCCTTTTCGAAGCGGTTATCTTCTACAAATTCACATAATTCCGATTGCCTATGTATACCGCCAGTTTTTCATTTTGATATTCCAACGTGGGGGCTTCACCCTCCGGGAACTGCTGTTCAAAGGCTTCCTGCATATCTATCCGCACCACATAAGCGGTCCGCATGTCAGTGGGAAGTGTGGGGGGATACCATTTTGTACTGGTAAGCCACCAGTAACCTGCCAGGTTCCCCATAGAATAAGAATGTCCCATGGTGACTTCTCCGTCCGTGATCAGGCAGATTCTCTCCGCATCCCAGAATTCCGCATAGCCATATGAAATATCATTTTCTGTCAGGAAATCCGCCACTTCCCGGTATTCCTGCAGGTTATCCCGGGTCGTTACCGCTTCGTAATAAGTGTATTTCAGATTCAATACAGAGAAAGCTGCTACCGCTAGCAGGATTAAAGCAGCAAAAGCAGACTGTTTTCCGGTCAGATGTTCCACCAGGACCGCCACAATCACCGCAGCTGCAAACCATGTCATAAAAAAGTAATAGTGCGCTGCCTCTGCGGAAGTAATGCCGATAATAAATGCCGTAACCCCCACTGATGTCAGCAAGATTCCAACAGTCCGTTTCTCCCTGTCGGAGGCATCGGACCTTTTACGGAAAATATACCAGATACCGTATCCTAACAGGATGAGAAACGCCCACAAAAGCAGCTGGATCAGGGAGTCAAAACTACCTATCTTCGCATTGCCCGCCAGGCCGAAATTCTCCAAAATTGCCGCCGGTACGGTTATGAGCAGCTTCTCCACCGCCTCTTTTGGATTTAGCAGATATACTGTATAATCCCCTCTGCCGCCATACAGACAGGATATCAAAAATGCGACGACAAGACTTCCGATGTATCCCGTCGCCAGATAACGTCCACCGGGAAGCTTCTCCCGCAGATGTCCGGATTCCAGGAATAATGCTATCACCTCTGTTACAGCCAACGGCAGGATCACTACCTGAAGACAACGCTGTCCTCCGCAGTTTAACAATACAGCCACTACAAATAAAACCAGCCACGAAAGAAGTCCCTTTTTCGTGAGTTTGCGTTCTTCCCGTAATTTCATGTAAAATAAAATACTGAAAAATAAGAAAATCCCATGAAAGACATAGTACTCGGCAAACAGAAACAATAGCAACGTTACAAACGGCACCATCTGCCCTTCATTACGCCATCCGTTCGCCGGCAGTGCGCACAATACAAGCAGTGCCGTAATTGCCGCCGGTCTTCCCAGTGACAGCTTTCTTAAAAAATAGTAAAAAGTGCCCAGAAACGCTGCTCCCAACAAGATGCAGGTAATTCCCACAGCAGTCTGCATGCTGCCTGTCATGCCGTAAAAGACAGACGCCACCGTGGGCATACCAATAATGCGGCGCTCCGTGCTGGAGATCCAGTCATCGGGAGCAATGTCCTTCTCTGTCCAGATTTCCCTCGCCAGCAACGCCTCTGCAGCAATATCCGAATCCACATGCTGCGCATATTTGTATAGGTTAAGATAACAGAATACCCCGAGATATATCAGTAGCAGTGCTCCTATGATCCATCCCAGCAGGGTCGTACCTTTTCGATCGTTCTTCATTGATTTTCTCCAACAACAGATGTTTTTTGTTTTCATAATAGCACGGTTCCACGCTTCCATCAAGGCAAAGAGACTTGACAAAAAGAGATTAACACGCTAAACTTAAAAAGCCGTATATGTCGGGTTGCCATGCAGTGGTGATGAAACTCGGTCTTACGCAATGGAAATCTACGAACCGTGTCAGGTTGGGAACAAAGCAGCACTAAGTAGAACCTTCCATGTGCCGTGAGGAAACTGGGTGGAGCTGCTGTCTGGTCCGGCGTATGCGGTTTTGATTTTTGTAATTGTTCAGAGCCATGCAAATCAAATCCGTATGTACATCGAATGCTTTCATTTGACATGATTTATATTCCAAATGGAGCAGTCTGAGTAGTTATAGGATTTATAGAATATGATAGGAATAAAAGGAAGAGGTACAGATATGGCTGCAGGAACTACTGCTTTTTTGAATAATAGCGCCGACACCTGGTTCCGTGACATCATGTCCGACTGTGTGCTTTGTCCACGTGCCTGCCATGTTAACCGTCTCGCCGGGCAGACCGGGTACTGTGGGCAGACCGCCGAGCTCATGGCAGCGAGAGCCTCCCTGCATTATTGGGAGGAGCCCTGTATTTCCGGTACTTCCGGCTCCGGAACCGTCTTTTTCTCCGGCTGCAATCTGCGCTGTGTGTTCTGTCAGAATCATAATATTGCCCTGGGAAAAGCAGGTCGCGTGATCACCCCCAAGCATCTGGTGGAGATTTTTCTGAATCTACAAGAGCAGGGCGCAAATAATATCAATCTGGTAACTCCCACCCATTTTCTGCCGCAGATTGCCATTGCTTTAGAACAGGCAAAATGCCGGGGGCTTCATCTTCCCATTGTATACAATACCGGAAGTTACGAATCCGCGGATGCACTACGGCACTTAGAGGGGCTTGTGGATATCTATCTCCCAGACCTGAAATATCTGTCTGCGGAATTATCCACTGCTTATTCTCATGCTCCGGATTACTTTGAGATCGCTTGTGCTGCCATTGCGGAAATGTACCGGCAGGTAGGGGATCCTGTCATCTGCGCGGATACCGGTCTGATGCAGCGGGGAGTTATTGTCCGCCATCTGCTGCTTCCGGGACAGACGAAGGATTCTAAGAAGATCCTGCGCTATCTCCACGAGACCTACGGGGAGCATATCTATATCAGCATCATGAATCAGTATACACCGCTGCCGCAGGTAGCAGATATCGAAGCATTGAATCGCACCGTGACACCGGAAGAATATGACCGTGTACTGCGATTTGCAAAGCGGATCGGCATCGAGCAGGGATTTCGCCAGGAAGGCTCTGCCGCCAGTGAAAGTTTCATTCCGGAATTTGATGAGCGGGGGCTGTGATCCTCTCACAGCTCCACCGAGATCAAATAATATCCGAAATCCCCGTCCCATGCCGGTTCCCTGGCACCTTCAAAGCTCTCAAAGCCGAACATTCCGGCGACCTGTTTTTCCCTCTCGTAAAAATTTCCCGGAACTCCTATGTAATATCTTGCTTCACCAGAGCTCTCCTGCCGCATCAGCAATAAATGTCTGTAATTATAATAGCCATGCAGTAAAAAGCTGTTATGCGTCATCTGATAACAGCGCTCCCGCAGTACTACAAAATCTTCCGGCCCGACGGAGAGAAATTCCCTGGCATCCCGGAAGGGATGAATGTGTGGGTAGATGCTGCTTAACTGCTCCCATTTGGTGTCCTTCATATGGAGAGTGTGTTCCACCGCGGCAACGGATTCCTTGGCCGTTTGCGCTTGCCGTTTTCCTGTCTCCATGGGAATGGCTGCTTCCGCCGTTACCTCTGCTTTCTTCTCTATCTGCTTCGGTTCTTCGCTTTTCATCGCGTTTTCCGACTTTGGCACAGATTTCTTTTTGGTATCTCCGGTTCCTCCGAATTTCCCGGCAATGACACAATTTCGTTCCAACGGAATCCGTATTCCAATTATTGCCCCCCATTCTTTTTCATACGGAATCCTTTTTTTGCAGAAAGCTCTCCCCCGATTTGTCATCATTTCGCACAGTTGCTGTTCTCCGCTTTCCCGTTGCAAATACAGTGGTATCTCATTACCGGACACGCTTTCCTGTTCATTCAGCTGCACAGTCAAAATTTCTTCTTTACCCAGGCTTTCCAGTCTCGCATACCCCGCACTTCGGATCCTCTGCCCGTTTTCCTGTAATTCCAGATAACTGATCTGTTTCCGATATGACATAAAAATCCCCCCGCATAAAGTATTCTAATTATCTTTATGCAGGGGGTTGTCCTTAATATTCCTTCATATTAATATTTTCATTTCTCTTAGAAGAAAAGATACACTCCGGCTAAAGTTCCTACATAAAAAAGGATATTTGCGGGAATTGTAAATTTCCATGTGTCTTTAATAGTATATCCGCTGGCTCCGTAACACATAGCTGCTTCACCGGAAGAACAAGGCAATGCGCAGGCACATTTTACTGCCACGTCGATTGCAAGCACTGCGGGAACAGGATTTAAACCGGCTGCCAATGCTGTTGTAACTGCTACAGGAATCAGTGAATACATTGTTGCATTGTTACTCATAAAGTTTGTAACTACAACTGCAATACCACTAAAGATAGCAACAAGGCTAAATTGTGTCATATTTCCACCGAACAAGGAAATAATAGCATGTCCTATAATTTCACCGGCACCTGTGGAAGAGAGCGCACTGGTCAATGTAAAGATACCTGCCAGCATGAAAATCAGGTCCACTGTGATTCCCTTTTTTACATCCTCAACGGTAATAACCTTTGTAAATACCAAAAATACTGCGCATACTGCTGGTCCAATATAAAGAAGGTTTCCTGTAAACTGATTAAAGATCATCAGTAATAGCATAACCACGAACGTAACATAGGTAATAATTTCATTCCGTTTCGACATTTTGGGTTGTTCTTTATTCCTATCCTCATTTGTTTCTACCGCAATCGTATCCAGTTTCTTATGAGGCAGTAATTTATAACAGAAAATTGTATATATTGCCAATAAAATGCCGGGAACCAGGCCCGCAAGCATTGGGTCAAACATTCCAATACTATACTGTTCTCCTGCCGACTCCAGGAATCCGTCTAAAATCGCGAACTGCCCTGCACCGATTCCAAAAGGAATTCTGCCGTTCCACAAAGTTGTCAATGCTGCTGCCGGCAGAATAACTCTTGCTGCATTCACTTCGCCTTCATCATTTAAATTACGTGCCATCATAATAATGATTGCAAGTAATGCAGGTCCCGGCATAAACGTTGCCAAAACAATAATTGCGATCACAAAGAGCAGCATCAATTTGATTCCAGATTTACCATCCTGCATTTTCATGAGGTTTTTCTGCAATCTACCGATAAAACTCGTCCTAGCCAAAGCATTCGTTACTACAAACGCACCGGCTAACATAACTACGAAAGGGTTACAGAATCCTGAAAATGCGGTCGGTACATCCAATACTCCCACAACTCCAAGAATAATACAGCATGTCATGGTAATCAGACCAAATGGCCATTTATTAGCCACAAATGCTGCTATCATCAATATTAATACGGCTATTACAATGTATGCATCCATCTTTTTTCCTCCCGATTATAATCCTGCTACACGCCCTGCTGATTGCAACGGCAGCCATTCATGAATTGCTTTACGAATCTGTGGATCCCAAAAATCAAAATTATGTATTCCTTCTCCTGTAGAAAATACATGTTCATATCCTATCTTTTCCAGATACTCATGATACTTACAATTTCCCTCGTAGAGGAAATCTCCGGTTCCCACTGCCAGGTAAAGTTTTGTTCTGACTTTTTCACTCTTCATAGCTTTATCCGCAAGATCATACAAGTCATCTGCACTTCCCTGTCCGTGTTCACTGTTTACAAATGCATGCGACCATACCGTAAACTCTTCTTTATCTATCCAATTTTCTATAGGATCCGTTACTGCCGACAATCCAATTGTATACCCATAAATTTCCGGGTGCGCCAGTCCCAATCTTACTGCACCGGTTCCTCCCATGGATAAGCCACCTATAAAAGTGTCTTCTCGCTTTTTCGATACCGGAAACATCCACTGAATTACTTGTGGAAGTTCCTGTGTGATATAAGTTTCATAGTCCTTCCCAGCATCTGTATCCCGGTAGAATGAATTTTCGCCATATGGCATAACCACTGCTAGATTATGATTACGGGCATAATCTTCAATTCTGGTAAATCTCTGCCAGTCTCCTTCATCCCCAAAGGTTCCATGGAGCAGATAAAGTACCGGAAAATCTTTATGTGTCTCATAATACGTTGTAAAATCATGTTTCCTCTTGGTTGCTCCGTTTTGGTCCGGTAGCAATGACGGTAAAAACACATTAACATTGGTTCTTGTCTTCAATGCTGCCGAATAAATTTTTAATTGAATTGATGCCATAAAAATACCTTCCCTTCTTTTGTTTTATTATTCCATGTATGCACCTTTCATAGGAGATACCGCATGTTCCGTATATTGCTTCATAATACCTTTGGTATATTTTGCAGATTTTGGTCTCCAGTTTTCTTTTCTTTTTTTCAAAATATGTTCGATTTCCTCTGCGCTTCTTTTCTCTCCCTGAATTCCAACAATTTCTATTTTTCTTTGTTCGATGCTGATGTGAATGAGGTCTCCCTCCTCCACAAGCGCAATTGGTCCACCCGCCGCAGCCTCCGGACTGACATGCCCTATTACAGGTCCTCTGGAAGCACCCGAGAAACGTCCATCTGTAATCAGTGCAATGCTGGAAGCCAACTCCGGATCAGAGCAAATGGCCTCTCCTGTATAAAACATTTCAGGCATTCCACTTCCTTTGGGTCCCTCATAACGAATAAACACTGCTTCTCCCGGATGAATTTTACCTTTCAGAACTGCATCAATACATTCTTCTTCACTGTCAAAGGGTCTCGCCAAAAGCGTTGCTTCAAACATTTCCTTAGGACACGCTGTATGTTTGATCACGCATCCTTCCGGCGCCAGATTTCCATGTAAAATTGCAATACTTCCGTTCACTCCTTTGGCATGGTTAAAATCATGAATGATCTCCGTTCTTTCGATTTTTCTTCCTAGCAGATTTGCATGTTGCTGTAATAATTCCTCGCAATGCTCATAGAAACCACTTTGTTTTAACTCTTCCAGATTTTCGCCAAGCGTTTTTCCTGTCACAGTCATTACATCCAGATGCAGCATTTCCTTAATCTCTTCCATAACTCGAGGCACTCCGCCCGCATAATAGAAATACTGTGCAGGCCAGTCGCCGGAAGGTCGAATATTCAGTAAATAATGGGCATTTCTATGCATTCTGTCAAAAGTTTCCGCATCGATTGTATAGCCGAATTCATGTGCAATTGCAGGAAGATGCATGGTTGCATTTGTGGATCCGCTGATGGCTGCATGTACCATTATTGCATTTTCGAAGCTCTTCCTTGTTACAATATTTTCTGCTGTGATTCCTTGCCTGATAAGTTCCATAAGCTGTTTTCCGGCATCATATGCCGCCTGTTGCAATTCCGGCGCTGTCGCCGGCATCAATGCCGTACCCGGCAGCATCAATCCTAAAGCCTCAGCCATTATCTGCATTGTAGATGCTGTTCCCATGAAAGAGCATGCTCCACAGCTTGGACATGCATGCTGCTTATAATAGTCCAACTGTTCCTTCGGTATTTCTCCCCGTTTCTCCTGTGCGTCAAATTTTCCGATCTGCTCTAATGTTAATAGCTCATTTATGGCACATGCAGGATCTTTTTCTACATATTTATCTGGGATATGATGTGCCTCCATAACACCACCTGTTACAACGATTGAACTCATCGTCTTTAATCTTCCGACTGCCATCAGCATAGCTGGCATTGACTTGTCACAACTGGCTATATACATCCCACCATCAAAGCCACTGGCATTACCATGCACTTCTATCATGTTCGTCATCATATCACGATGTGCCAATGAAAAATTTATTCCATCATGTCCCTGTGCTATACCATCACAAATATCTGTTACAAAGTACCTTGCCGCTTTTCCGCCGTTGTCATTAACTGCCTGTACTCCTTTATCCACCAGTTTATTCAGGTGTACACTTCCAGGGTGACTGTCCCCAAAAGAACTCTCTACCAGAATTTGAGGTTTCCCAAGATCTTCTGCACTCCATCCCATTCCCATTCTAAGAGGATCATTTTCCGGAGCAAGTGCTCTCACTTTCTGACTGTGTAATTCCATCTCTGTTCTCCTTCCTTACATCAAGTTGTCACACAGCTTTTATGGTTTTAGTATAAATCCCAAAAGCCATCCTATCAAGTTGTTACAAATACGTTCTACTTTTTGACGATTTTTTCTATTTTATTCATGATTTTGTTCTTTATTTTTGAATATTTTATCCAAAAAATTGTTGTGACTAACTGTTTCCTATATTTTCTTTCAAAAGTTGTCTGACTAATTTTAATCATAAAAAAAGAACACAGTATCAATTACCGTGTTCCTTTGCTTTGATTTCTTTGATAAGATTTCGATTATACGCTATATGCATAGTCATTGCAGTCCGTGCTCCGATAGGGTCGTGTTCTGCAATAGCATCCGTAATTGCTCTGTGAGTTGTAATAGTTTCTTCTGTAAGCTGCTTATGCGTTACATTTACAAACATAAGAACTGCTGTTTCGATAATAGAAATCAATTGTTCTACAACCTTGTTTTTACTGCATCTTGCAATATACGTATGGAAATCTATATCCTCATGGATGTATGGTTCTCCCCGCCGGATCTTTTCCTCTACGAGATTGCATTTCGTAATAAGTCTGCTAACTTCCTCTGGTGTAGCACTATATGCTGCCAGTTCCGCAATACCTGGTTCCAGAATAAGTCTCAGGTCTACCAGATCCATTGCCAGTGAAACTTTATCTTCTATGTCACGCAGATTGAGCGGATCCAAATCTTTTGGCATTATCTCTCTGACATAAGTTCCTGATCCCCGTTTTGTTTCCAGTACTCCACGGGATACTAGAATTTTAACGGCCTCCCGGACGGTACTCCTACCCACACCAAACATATTTGCCATCTCAAATTCATTCGGCAGGCGTTCACCTGGGGATAACCCCCGCTGTGTCACGTACTCATATATTTGTTCTTCAATTTGTTCCGCAAGCAGGGTGTTCCGAATTCCTGTGAGTTCATTCATATCGCACTATCTCTTAATATTCCTGGTTATCCAGATATTTCATGTAATTAACGACCATCAATGCGATCTTGAAGGTCAATGCATCATCAAAGCTGCGCAGGTCCAGTCCGGTGCTCTTCTGGATCTTCTCAATACGATACACCAGTGTATTGCGGTGTACGAACAGCTGTCTAGAAGTCTCCGACACATTCAGATTGTTCTCAAAGAACTTGTTCAATGTATTCAATGTCTCTTCGTCCAAATCGTAAGGTACATTGTCACCGAAGATCTCTTCGATGAAGATCTTGCACAGATTCACCGGTAGCTGATAGATCAGCCGTCCGATGCCTAGCGTGCTGTACGCAATTACTTTCTTCTCTGCATAGAAGATCTTGCCTACATCCAGTGCCATCTTAGCTTCCTTGTAAGATTTGGAGACATCCTTCAGTTCCTGTACTACAGTACCGTAAGCCACCTTAACATCCAGCAGAGCTTCCGCATTCATCATTGCTACGATAGTCTCTGCCAGTTCGTGCAATGCCTGCGGCGTTGTAGTATTCTCTACCGACTTGATCAGGATCAGGCTGGATTCGTCTACCGCAGTCACATAATCTCCCGCCTGAGGAGAGAACATGCTCTTAAGCACTTCCGATACAATACCATCCTTCTCATCCTTGGTCTCAATGAGGTATACCGCTCTCGGGCAGCTGACTTCCACATGAAGCTTCTTCGCTCTGTTGTAAATATCTACCAACAATAAATTGTCCAACAACAGATTCTGGAAGAAATTGTTCCGATCAAAACGTTCCTTATAGGCAATGACCAGGTTCTGAATCTGGCTGACTGCAATCTTGCCTACCATATATACGTCATCTGTCATCCCACGGGCAACCAGCACATATAACAGTTCTGCCTCATCACGGATCTTCAGAAGATGATGCACTCCGATCACCTGACTGTCCGCAGGAGATGCTGCGAATCCGCTGATCAGATCCGTCGTGATGTCATCTCTCTCCATGGTAGATGCCACGACAGATCCGTTCAGATCATAGACACCAAGGTCTACTTTCGTAATTGCTTTTAATTCATCAATGCTTGTCTGTATAATCTGGCCTGTAATCATATTGTCCACGCCTTTCTGTAATATTCCATATCCGTTTGCTCTACTCATAGATAAAAAGCTCCCTCTGCAGACAGTCTTGCTTTTTATCTATGATCACGCTATATGATCTCGGGGTCAAAAGCCCCCGACTGTGATGCCTACGTATTGTTCCGTGCTACGCACTCCCACAATCCTTCCCCTCTATTCGCATATCGTGGGATTATCATCACTATATATGCTTAGTATAAAGGATTTGCGCATCCGGTGCAAGCGAAAAGCAGAAAAAAGCCCTGTCTGCAATTGCAGACAGGGCTTTGTAATCTCTTATGGAGTTTAAGACTAGTTGGTAATAACCTGCTCGGTCTCTTTGTCGAATACGTGGATCTTCTCAACATCCAGAGCAAACTTAACGGTATCGCCAGGTCTTGCAGTAGTACGAGAATCTACTCTTGCGGTCATCGGGAACTCGTCAAGATCGAAGTACAGATATACTTCTGCACCAAGTAACTCGTAAACCTTGATGGTAGAGGTAAATACGCTCTGAGGAGAGGTCTCGATGTACATCTCGGAATCATATACATCCTCAGGACGGATACCGAAAGTAACAACCTTTCCATCATAACCGCCATCGATCAGCTTCTTGGACTTAGCGGGAGGAAGGGGAATGCTGTGGCCTGCGATTACCAGGTTAGCGACGTCGCCTTCTACCTTAACAGTAGCATCTAAGAAGTTCATCTGCGGAGATCCCATGAATCCTGCTACGAACAGGTTGCAAGGCTTCTCATACAGGTTCTGAGGAGTATCTACCTGCTGGATAACGCCGTCCTTCATAACAACGATTCTGGTACCAAGGGTCATAGCCTCGGTCTGGTCATGTGTAACGTAGATGATGGTGGTACCCAGTCTCTGATGCAGCTTAGCGATCTCGATACGCATCTGTACACGCAGCTTAGCATCCAGGTTGGACAGAGGCTCATCCATCAGGAATACCTTAGGGTTACGAACGATTGCACGTCCCATAGCAACACGCTGTCTCTGACCACCGGACAGAGCCTTGGGCTTACGATCAAGCAGCGGAGTCAGATCCAGGATCTTAGCTGCTTCCTTAACCATCTTATCGATCTGATCCTTGGGAACTTTTCTCAGCTTCAGACCAAATGCCATGTTGTCATATACGGACATATGAGGATACAGAGCATAGTTCTGGAATACCATTGCGATATCTCTATCCTTAGGCTCTACATCGTTAACTACTCTGTCACCGATCTTCAGTTCACCGGAGGAGATATCCTCCAGACCTGCGATCATACGAAGAGTGGTGGACTTACCACATCCGGAAGGACCTACGAAAATGATGAACTCCTGATCTGCGATCTCAAGGTTGAAATCCTTAACAGCTTCAAAACCGTTAGGATATACTTTGCAGACATTCTTTAAAGATAAACTTGCCATTTGAAAATACTCCTTTCATATTTACAATGTTACTTTCTCTCATTGTGAAACGATATGTCTCGTTTGAATCTGAAATCAGTATAACGAAATTCACGAAAATGTGCCATACCACTATTTCACAAAGATTTTGAATCATATTGTATGAATTGCTTATAAACTTTTCTTTTTTTGAAAATGCTTGTCAGATTGAACAAATCTGTTTCTATTTCTTGGACATTTTCCACAAGTGGACCTCTACGTTGTCTCTTTTTCCGGCTTTTTGTAGAACGTAAGCTGATTCTTGCCATGTCTTTTTGACACATATAACGCATTATCCGCGGATTTGTACAGATTTTCAAAGGTTCTGCCGTCTCTGGGGAACACTGCTGCTCCCACGCTGGCTGTAACAGAATACTTCACGTATTCTCCGACTTCAAACTGGTGGAAAAACTGCTCGATCTTCTTCCCTTCCCGTTCGATCATGGTAATATCACGGATGTCCTTGAGAAATACCATGAACTCATCACCACCGGTACGGCCCACAATATCCGTTGCACGGAACATGGACTGCAGGCGCACTGCCAGGTTCCGGAGCACTTCATCTCCGAAGGCATGTCCCATGGTGTCGTTGATCTTCTTGAAATTATCTACATCCAAAACAAACAATACCCCCTGCTTATCCGGATATTGCTCCATATATTCACGGATCTTACGCTCTGTGGCCATCTTGTTGTTCAGATCGGTCAGCAGATCGGTATCTGCCTTGTCCTCCAGGACTTTACTGTGTTCCGAGGCCTTTATGCGTACCAGTACATTGATCACCGTGATCACAATCAGGGCTGCTGCGATCGATATGCTGATCTTGACGATCAGATCCACGATAGGTTCGCGGAAAGACTGCCGGATACCGGACAGATAGGATTCATCAATGCCTACCACCAGATTCCATTCTGTGTCCGCAATGGGGAAATGACAGAGAATCTTACCTACGCCATTCTCATTGACATGCAGTATCCCATTATCGCCCTTCTGCTGTTGTCTGTCAAACAGTGTCCAGCTTCCAAGGCTCTCCGCTATCCCCTTTAAGGAATTCCAGAAATCGTTTTTAAGAATAGTGGTCTGATCTGTGGCACCATAGCTTGCCATAATACTACCGTTACGATTGACCAGAGAGAAAAATGCCTTATCTCCGTATACGGAATTCTCAAAGAAATCTGACATCTCTGCCGGCTCCATATAACTGAGCAGGTATCCGTTCACATTTCCGGGATTTGTAATAGGGCATACATAGATGAAGGCTGACTGTCCGTTGATCCCATCCGTTCTGGTAAACAGATAATGCGGTGATTCACCAAGAATACTGTCATAATAATTCAGCTCTGTCATATCAATCTGCCGTCTGTCATTCAGAAAGCCCATACCGTTGGTTGCGCAATATATAACCATGTATGCATCACTGGCCTTCATCAGTGTATCCAGCTTCTCATTCAGAAACGCATCACTTCTGTCCGGGCGGCTCGCCATGATCGACCCAACCGCATCCGTGATATTTTCCAAAGCTTTCAGTTTATCCTCTACCCCGGCAGCATAATAAAGTCCGATTTGTTCCGCCTGATCGTCCACAACTGTCTGTATTGCTGTGTCCATCTTATTATCAAAGTCATATATGCTCAGGACCAGTGCGGCGACTAACAATACACATGGCAGAACCCATTGAAGGAAATTTTCCCATATTTTTCTCTTCTGCATACTCTGAACACCTCTTATCTGCTGTCTTTAGAGTCTCCGCCATCAGGCCCCGGCCCGGCAGGCAACCTTGCTACTTATCCTCTATCTTAATGCTTTCATCGATCTCATCATGAAATACTCTTTCATCCTCTTCCGGTGATACTTCCGGTGCCGGCTCCTGTTCTGACAGAAGCTGGTCTTCCAGTTTTTGGAAAAACTTATTATACAGCATTGCGGACGCATATGCCGGCAGAGAAAAGCCAAACAGGAAGATGATCGGTATCAGTCGTAAAGACACCAGATATATGATCAGCGGGAAAAATGCCATCACAAACATCACAACTGTCTTGGGCAGCTGCAGAATGCTCATAATAAAAGCATTTCTGATGGTTCCCATGATCGTATTGTCAAATTTGGCAAGTACCGGGAATACATACAGTGCCGTACAGATCACAAGTACTGCCGCAGCCATGATCAGAATCACCAGTACACTGCTGAACTGTATTCCGGATTTGGTAATAATGTAATAATCTCCACCCAGTACTGCTGCTATCAGCAGGATCAGCAGCCAGATCAGAGTAGCCTGGCGGAAATTAGTCTTAAATGATTTGAAAAAGCTTCTGGTAATATAACTTTCCTCATTACGCACGATCTTCAGTGCCACATAATGCATGGAGGTAAATGCCGCTCCTGCGGTAATAATGGGAATACAGCAGATCAAAGTCAGAATATTCAGCCACATCAGGTCTGCCATTTTATTGAGTACATTCATTAACGGGCTGTCCAAGTCAAAAATCTTCATTTACGTCATATCCTTTTCTGTGTTTTATAAAAATTTCTCCATCGGTGTTACGCGGATCCCCGAAAAAGCTTCCTCTGCATGTACTGCATGAAATCCAAGCTTTCGATAGAAATCCACGGCATACGGAGCTGCCTTTAGCGACATATACCGTTCCCCCGCCTCTTTTTTCAGATATTCGCACATTCTTCCCATCAGACTCCGTCCAACACCTCTGTGATGATATTCTTCGTCCACGAAAAGAAGGGACAAATGATTGTAGTTCCGTACAGAAGCCGCTCCGATGATCCTGGCGCCATCCAAAGCCACCATCATCTGATATCTTCCCTGCCGGAACGACTTATAGAGGTGTTCATCCGTAATGAATTCATGAAAATTACGGATTCCCTCCTCTGTATAATCCACCGCCTCATATTTCAAAAAAGTCTTCCAGATCATATGCATGGCAGGGATCCAGTCTTTGTCCTCTGCCCATCTGATCTCGTAGCCATTCACCATCTCCGCCATACTGCACCGCCTCTCCGATTCAGGATCAGGGAAGTCTCTGTTCTCAGGAAATCCCCGGGACTTCCTTGCAGATCCACTGCCAGATGTCCTCCATCGCCGCCTCAGCGTCGTCTTCATTCAGGAGTTCATGTCTGTCATTCTCGTACAGCTTCACGATAATGTTCTTCACTCCGGCTCTCTTCAGAGAGTCACATGCCTTATGAACACCCTTACCGTAATCTCCCACGGGGTCTTCCGCTCCGGATACCATAAGAATCGGCAGGTTCTGGGGAACCTTTTCCAGATTCTCCTGCTTCTGCAATCTGCGGATCAATTCAAACAGAGTCTGAAAACCATTCACGGTAAAGGTAAATCCGCACAGTTCGTCTGCAATATAGCGGTCCACATTATCCGTATTCCGGCTGAGCCAGTCGCTGGAAGTTCTGGGGGAATCAATTCGTTTGTTATAGCCTCCGAAGGCAGCCTTGTCAATAAAATGGCTGACATGCTTCGAACCGCAGAACAGCTTCTGTATTCCCGCCATGGCTTTTGAGGCAAAAATCAGCCCCGACGACTGCATTCCCGTACCTACGATGACCGCACCGTCGATTCCGCTGCCGTAACGGCACAGATAGTTCCTCGCAATAAAAGATCCCATACTATGTCCCAGAATAATATAAGGCACCTGCGGATATTGTTCTTCCGTGATCTTCTTCAGACGATGTACATCCCGGACTACTACCGTCGCAGGATCCTGCTCGCAAAAGTAACCGAAAGATCCACCCTCTGAAACAGATTTTCCATGTCCCAGATGATCTTCACCGGTGACAAGGATTCCTCTCTTCGTCAGAAATTCTGCCAGATTCTCATAGCGTTCCACGTATTCTGCCATTCCGTGCACGATTTGCACGATGCCTCTTACGTTACCGTCATCGGGTGTATATCGCACTGCATGGATACGGTTCTCACCGTCCCGGGAGTCAAAGTAGAATTCTTCCTTGATCATAAGACCTCCTTGGTTGCAGAAAATCATAGGACGCATAAAACAAATGTCAATTTACCGCCATATGCTTCTGCGTCCTATTCATTATATATCATTTTATATAAAATTTTAAGTCCTATATTGCTTTTTTTGTAAAATAGTAACCATTACATCCCCGTTGTTCATGGTTGAACTGTTCTAGCAGATCTCTGCTCCTGCCGGCATATTTTTCTCAGGGGTTACCAAAGCGAGGTTGCCTTCAGCATCTTCTGCACACAGAATCATGCCCTCGGACAATACTCCTGCCAGTTTCGCGGGCTTCAGATTCACCAGTACCATAACCTTTTTGCCTACCATTTCCTCGGGGCTGTAATGAGCCTTAATGCCGGAGACGATCTGACGTACCTGACTGCCGATCTTCACCTGGCTGCACAGAAGCTTCTTGGACTTAGGCACTGCCTCACAGGAGATGATCTCACCTACCTGGAACTGCATTTTCGCGAAATCGTCATATTCGATCTCTGCCTTGGGCTCGATATCAATGGCTTCCTGCTCTGCTTTTTCGGCTTCTGCATTTGCTTCTTGTGCTTCATGCTCCGCTGCTGCCTTGATCATGGCTTCTTCCAGCTCTGCCTCTTTTTTCGCTACCTCCTTCATATCCAGACGTGCGAAGAGGATTTCGGGCTGGTCGGTTACTTTGCTGCCGCTCTCATACAGACCGAACTGCTCCAGCTGGTCAAAGTCTCGCAGGGAGGTATTCAGCTGTTTTGCAATTTTCTCAGCTGTCTCGGGCATATAGGGCTCTAACAGGGAAGCTCCGATGATGATGCCTTCCACCAGATTATACAGTACGGTTGCCAGGCGGTCTGCCTTGGCTTCGTCCTTTGCCAGTACCCAGGGCTCTGTCTCGTCGATATATTTGTTGCAGCGCTTGAAGATACCGAAGATCTCGGTCAGGGCATCTGCCACACGCAGTTCTTCCATCTTTGCCACAACTTTTGCATAGGTACCGGTCACGGTCTGCTTCAGATCCGCATCCACTGCCGCGTCGTTCTCGGTCAGCTGAACGTTTTTATTCTCTACCACACCGCCAAAGTATTTGTTGCTCATGGAAATGGTACGGTTCACCAGGTTGCCCAGGGTGTTGGCCAGGTCGGAATTGGTACGCTCTGCCACCAGCTCCCAGGTCAGGTTACCGTCGTTTTCAAAGGGCATTTCATGCAGTACATAGTAACGCACAGCATCCACGCCGAAATAATCTACCAGATCATCCGCATAGACCACATTTCCTTTGGATTTACTCATCTTGCCGCCGCCCATGAGGAGCCAGGGATGTCCGAATACCTGCTTCGGCAGAGGCTCGCCCAGTGCCATCAGGAAAATAGGCCAGTAGATGGTATGGAACCGGATGATATCCTTACCGATCAGATGCAGGTCTGCGGGCCACAGCTTCTTGTACTGCTCGGTGCTGTTGCCGTCTGCATCGTAGCCGATACCGGTGATGTAGTTGGTCAGCGCATCCAGCCATACATAGATGACATGCTTGGGATCGAAAGTCACCGGAATACCCCAGGTAAAGGAAGTACGGGATACGCACAGATCCTGTAAGCCGGGAAGCAGGAAGTTGTTCATCATCTCGTTCTTGCGGGATACGGGCTGAATGAACTCGGGATGCTCATTAATGTGCTTGATCAGTCTGTCCGCATACTTGCTCATACGGAAGAAGTAAGCCTCCTCCTTGGCAGGCTTTACCACACCGCCGCAGTCCGGACACTTGCCGTCTACCAGCTGGGACTCTGTCCAGAAAGACTCACAGGGAGTACAGTACATTCCCTCATAGGCCCCCTTGTAAATATCACCCTGATCATAGAGACGTTTGAATATCTTCTGTACCTGCTTCTCATGATCCTCATCGGTAGTACGGATGAACTTATCATAAGAAATATTTAACAGATCACACAGTCCGCGAATGACACCGGCAATCTTGTCCACATGCTCCTTGGGTGTGATACCGGCTGCCTCTGCCTTCAGTTCGATCTTCTGGCCGTGCTCATCGGTACCGGTCTGGAAGAAAACATCATAACCTTCTTTTCTCTTGAAACGTGCAATGCTGTCAGCCAGTACGATCTCGTAGTTATTACCGATATGCGGCTTGGCGGACGTATAGGCAATGGCAGTTGTAAGATAATATTTTCCTTTGCTTTCCATAAATCTGATTCTCCTTTTCTTAAAAATAAAAGCCCGTCTCCCGAAAGAACATGAAGTTCTTCAAGAAGACGAGCATAATCTCGTGTTACCACTTCTCTTCGTCTGTACCTCACAGCACAGACCTCTTCGGGTCCGTAACCCTATCCGCTGTAACAGGCGGATCCTGTCGCAGCCTTGCTTCTACCGTTCCTATTCTGTTCCGGTATCCGTTCGGTGCGCCGCTCAGAAGCCATCTTCTCTATCTGTCCGTTCCATTCCTCTCAGCCATACGGAATGTTCTCTGTAAAACTTCTATGATAAATACTCTCTTCCTCATTGCATTTGCGTATTCTTACAGTAGCACAGGAAATCCGGACTGTCAATGCAGTTTTGTCTCATTACTGCTCATTGCAGTTATTCTTTTTCCCCCAGTATCAAAACGGAATATGCCGGAAGCGTGACCGCAGTTCCTTCGCGTTTGGCGCTCTCCTCTCCGGTATAAAGCTCTCCAAGCAGCACCAGATCCTCTGCTGCGGTGTTCCCAACGGTAAGTCCGGTCAGATCCACACTTGCAGACTCCGCAGAGGTATTTCCCAACAGTAATAAAGTACTGTCTTCATAGCTTCTGGTCAGGGCAAAGACTGTTTCCCCGGAATACTGCTCCAGATAAGTGGTGTTGCCTCTGGCAATAGCGGGATTCTGGTTCCGGATACGGATCGCCTGCTTTACATAATTATAAATGGAATCCGGATCCTCCTGCTGCTCTTCCAGGCTGTCGAATTTCATCTGAAAATCTTCCATATCCGCAGGTCCCTTGCACATGCCTTCCGCTTTGTCATCCTTGCTCCAGTACATGGGAGCCCGCTTATTCTCATCCTTGCCGGAACCCTTCATTCCCAGTTCCTCCCCATAGTAAAGGAAGGCGTTTCCGCCGGACAACAGATTCAGGGCATTGCCAAGCTTCGTCTGTGCCTCACTGTTTTCCCCGGCATAGTAGCCTGTGCTCCGCCCCATATCATGATTCGTGTAAAAAGGGGCATTGATGTAATCCGGATTGTATTGCGCATACATAGCCTGCTCCGCTTCCAGATTCTTTGCATAGGATGCCGCGGATGCCTTGCCGTTTACCACATTTGCGATGATTCCGGACTTGTCAGCGAAGGTAAAATCAAACATGCTGTCCACGCCGCTCGCATAATATTGCGCATAGGTATTCTGATCTGTCCAACATTCACACACCAGATAATTCTCCGGGTCCTTGCCATGGACATAATCGGCAAACCAGCTTAAAATCTCGACATTGTCTTCCACAGAGCCGGTGACGTATTCCTTCACCGCATCCAGGCGGAAACCATCCACGCCCATATCCAGCCAGAAGTCCGCCACCTGCTCAAATTCCCGGCGCACCGCTTCGTTCTGCAGATCCAGATCCGGCATGCCGTCCCAGAATCTTGCTTCATAATACCAGTCTGTCCCATTTACCTGCGCATATCCGCTCTGGGCTTCCCTTGAAAAATGGTAATAATCTACATAAGGACATTCTGAGGGGTCAGGCTGTGCTCCCTCCGGCAGATTTTTCAGATACTCCGTTGCCTGTAAAAACCATGGATGCCTGCTGGATGAATGGTTCATTGCCAGATCCAGGATCACACGGATCCCACGGTCATGGCAGGCTGTCAGCAGCTTCTGAAAATCATCCAGTGTACCGTACTGCGGATCGATATTCTCATAATCCGTAGTGTCGTATTTATGATAGGTCGTGGAGGGCATTACCGGCATGAGCCAGATGCCGTTGATCCCTAAGTCCGTATCCGTCGTATCGTCGCCATCATTCAGGTAGTCCAGTTTGTCCAGGACTCCCTGCAGATCGCCGATGCCGTCACCGTCACTGTCATAGAAGGAATAAACAAAAAGCTCGTAGTAGGTGCGGTAGTTGTCGTCTATGATCTGTAACGCCCGACCATCCTGCGCTAACGATACAGCACTGCCTGTGTTGTCGGTGTTGCTGCCCGTGCTCTGGTTCTGTTGGGTGGCAGTCCCATCCTGTGTACCCGCGGATGCGCCGCCTGCTGCCTGGTCGCTTCCTCCGCAGGCAGCCAGAGATACCGTCATCCCTGCTGCAAGTATCAATCCCCATAATTTTCTGTTCCATCTGCTCATCATTTTCTCTTACTCCTCCGATCCACTTTTTTCAAACCGAAACCATTTGAAATCAAAATTACAGCCCGGCAGAAAGACAAATGTCACCTTCTGTTCTCCCGTCACTTTCTGTATCGGGAATCGCATCTCACGATATTCCCCGCTATGCGGGAAGGGTAGTACCTGCGTCTCCCCATTACTGAATCGTAACTGTATCGTATTGTGCTGCAGAGGTGTCCTGCCGCATATGACGATGCTGTCAGTTCCTTCCGTTCCAAAATCCATATCACTGAACTCCGGGGAGACATTGTTGCCGATCTGTTCAATGGCATCCGCGGTTCTTACAAAGCTGTCTCCATAAGTAACGCCGTCTGTGAGGGCAGACAGTCTCGCATAAGCTTTCTCCTGTTTGGTAAAATGAAACTCCTTCAGGAAAAATTTATCTTCCGACACAATTGTCAGATTTACCACGCCTTTCAGTCTCCGGGACAGTGTAAATGTCTCCGGTTGGAAGACCTCCCAGATGCCGGGCTTCTGATAGGTGACTTCTCCAACAAGTTCTCCCGTCTCTCCGAATCCGGATGCATTCTCCCCGGGTTCTCCCTCCCAGATTTGAATTCTGTGAGGATCATTATCATTCGCAAAGATAGATAGCGTGATCTCATCACTTCCGAATTCGCCAAAATCTACGGATCTATAAACCAGGCCCGTAGGCTGTGCTTTATCCGTTCCTGCACTGTTCTCCACACCGCGGCTCACGTCCCCGCCAAAGCTTGTGTCGTAGGAAATAGCAGTAACCGGTTCATAAGGTGACCGAAACGTCTGTCCCATTCCCTCCACCTGAAACTCCAGCTGTGAGATCATTTTCACAGAAGGGGTACCGTTGCAGGACATACATCTCACCTGGAAGCTTCCGTCACTGATGCCTGTGATACGGATGCCTTCGCCGTCCGGAAGCTCTTCCGACTTTGCGATCGGACTGGGAATACCTGTGGCATCCGTAACGCTCCACAGAAGCTTACGGTCAGTGGCTTCCATAGGATAAATACGGGTATGCAGCAGTACAGAAGGGTTTTCCGGTGTCAGCGTCGTTGCGGCTGCGCTCAGTTCCAGCTTGCGTACCGGCACAAATCCGGGGTTCACGAAGGCAGGCGGATATTCTCTGTTTTCTTCCGTTGCACAGATACCGGGACGGATCGGTGCTTCGATAGCATAAAGCGTCACTGTCGCCGTGCGGCGTCCGGCAGCTGCATTGTCCGGAGTCTCGACTACTGCCGTGGCTGTTCCGGTGACAGTTTCATCGCTCATGCTCGCTGTGGCTGTCCATGCGTCCTCCACGGTCACACGAATCTCTCCGGGGATCGTTTTTGCCGCGATCATCGCCAGAAGCTTTCCCTGGAACAGCTTGCGGACAGTTCCCTTATAGGCATCGTAGTCAGTACTGTCACCGTTATCCAGTCCTATCAGCCTTCCGGCACCTTCCACGGTCACTCTCACATAATCGGAAGCATTTTCCACGGGATGCCCATCCTTATCTTCTGCCGTGATCTCCAGGAAGATCATATCTTCGCCGTCGGCACGCAGAGTAGTTTTATTTGCTTTTAATACATAATGATCGGTGTTGCCGAAGGAATGTCTCTCCTGCCTTGCGATCTCTCTGCCGGTCTCATCGTAAGCCACAGCACAGATGCTGCCGGGCACATAAGGTACTTTCCAGGAAGGCTGCAACACCGTTCCCTTTTCATGATCGATCTGCTGTCTTCCCTGTGATACACCGTTTACGAACAGTTCCACCTCCGGAGCATTGCTGGTGATCCGCACATCCACCTGCTGCCCCGGATTGAAATCCCAGTAAGGGTAGACATGAATCATGGGATCTTTTTTCACGTCTGTCCACTCTGCGCGGAAGAGATAATAGGAATCCTTCGGAAATCCCGCTGTATCCATCTGCCCGAAATAGCTGTTTTTCGTCTGATAAGGTGTCGGTTCACCGATGTAGTCAATGGCTGTCCAGATGAACTGTCCACAGGAATAGGGGGTATCTCTGTCCATAATGATACAGTATTCCGTATTTTTGGCTGCCCAGCTGGTAGTACTGTTGCCCAGAGCGGAGCACTGTTCGTCTGCTTCGATCAGTGTCGCCCGATCCAGCGGGAAATGATAGATGCCGCGGCTCTGTACGACAGAAGAAGTCTCACTTCCGTAAATGATCCAGTCCGGATACTTTTTATGGTGCTCTTCATAATATTTTTCTGCGTAATTATATCCCGCCAGCTTCACGATATCTGCACATTTCTGGGCATTTTCCCATGGCATATAGTTCGAACCGATGGTCACAGGTGCCACATTACGGTAGTCCCACTTTCTAACCGCAGCAATGAGGCTTCCGGTGATCTCCTGTCCATGGGCATCCGCGTGAGTATCCGGAATCTCGTTGCCAATACTCCACATGATAACAGAGGGGTGATTGCGGTCCCTGCGAATCCAGCTGCGGACATCCTTCTCCATCCAATCCTTGAAAAATCTGGCGTAATCATATGGATTTTTCGCCATCTCCCACATGTCAAAGGCTTCGGACAATACCAGAAATCCCATCTCGTCCGCCAGTTCCATCACTTCTGTCGCCGGCATGTTGTGAGAAGTCCGCAGAGCATTAACGCCCATGGAACGCATAAGGTTGAATTTACGACGCATGGCTTCCTTGTGGAAAGCCGCTCCCAATGCTCCGAGGTCATGATGGTCACAGGTACCGTTCAGGCGGATCTTCCTGCCATTTAATAAAAAGCCCCTGTCGGGATCAAATTGTATGGTGCGGAAGCCAATACGGAAATGTTCTTGCTGACATAGTTCCCGGCTGTTGGTCTCCTGCACCGATCGTTGTTCTGTGCCCTTTGACGCACTGTTACCAGTCGTCTCCACGCTACCGGTTTCCTGCGGTGTGTTTCTCCACAGGCATGCCTGTAGATCATACAGATAAGGATCCGTAATGTCCCATTTCCTCGGGTTATCCACAGGGATCGTTATGGATATCTTGTTCTGTCCACAGGTGAGAGGCTGTTTTACCCGGAAAATCTCCGGACTTTCTGCTTCCGCTTCTGCCAGTCTTTTGCTGTCCCCAGCCTGACACAGGCAATATTCCAGCTCATAATTTCCGCTGTCCGTTCCCCATTCCAGCTCGGTATCGATGGTCAGATCATAGCCTTTTTCCGTTTCCACAGAGGAAGTATAAATGCCGTCCAGAGGAATATGTGTCTCCGGCAGCCGGGTCATCCACACATTCCGATAGATTCCGGCACCGCTGTACCATCTGCTGTTGGGCGCCTGAAATACGACACGCAGAACGATTTCATTGTCTCCCTCATGTAAAGCATCCGTAATATCCCAGTCAAAGGTAGAATAGCCGTATTTCCAGTCACCAAGGTGCTCACCGTTTACATAAATAGAAGAATCCATGTAAACACCTTCAAAGCGGAGGATGACACGGTCATCATTTTCTGTTTTATCCGGGGCATAGGCAAAGTTCTTCCGATACCAGCCGATGCTGTCTTCATAGAGATTCTTCGTATCATAGATCAACCAGTCATGGGGCAGATCCACCCGCTGCATTTTGGCTTCCCAAATCTGCCTGTCTTCCCAGTTCACACCTAATTCCGTTTTGGCAAAATACCAATTATCATTCCATAACGTTCTGCTGTTCATCACCGTTTTTGCCCTTTCTGTCTGATCCCGGTTTCTGTCCCATTATTTTATTTTTCCTGCACGTGTACGGTTTTATCTGCGTTCGATCCAGGCTGCGCATCTGCCCGGTTCTCCAGATGTTTCACAAGCCAGACCGCCAACAGCGCATCCAGCGTCCCCAATAAGATTCCACCCAGGATATCCGTCGGGTAATGAACGAAGAAGTAAAGTCTGGAAAATGCAATAAGTGCCGCCATGAGCAGACTTAAGAGTCCTGCTCTGCGATAATAACAGAAGATCGTCACTGCACCGGCGAATCCATTGGAGCTGTGTCCCGAAGGGAACGAATATTCAGAAGGAAACGGGATCTTCAATATGACACTGTTGTCGACTACGCAGGGTCTGGGTCTGGCGATCACATTTTTCAGAAACAGATTCCCCACCAGATAGGTAATAGCCATTGCGATCATCATAGTCAGACCGCATTTTCTGGTCTTCGGTATACATGTCAGGACGATGGCAATGACGATCCATACGAGCCCGCTTTCTCCTATGGTGGTAAAAAAACGCATGACATCTGTCAGCCATCCCTGATGAATTTCCTGTATTGCGTGTAATATCTGTAACTCCATATTGCTCCCTTCTCCATTCACAGACGGCTGTCTATCCTTCCGTCACCGTCTGCCGGCAGTCTGCGCCTTCCATAAGACGTTCCCCGCCCAAGTCCTGCCTATGGCGATGTTACTGCATCTTCGCAAGAAAAGCCTTCGCATTGGCCGCGATGTCATCCTTGAATACAGCAGAACCTGCCACGATAACATTAGCTCCCGCATCAAGTGCCAGCGCTACGTTGTCAAGATTAATGCCGCCATCTACTTCCAGATCGGTAGCCAGTCCTCTGTCCGTGATCATTTTCCGGATCACCGCTACCTTATCCAGGCATTCCGGGATCAGCTTCTGTCCGCCGAAACCGGGCTCCACGGTCATCACCAGTACCATATCCACCAGTTCCAGGTAAGGCTCCACTGCCTCTGCCGGGGTGGCAGGTTTGATGGTAATGCCAACCTTTTTGCCGGTGGCACGTATTTTATCAATGCATCCCTTCACATCCTCTGTGGCTTCCAGATGGAAATTCACCAGATCCGCGCCGCAGGCAGCAAACTCTTCCACATAGCGCTCCGGCTTCTCGATCATCAGATGCACATCCAGGAACATGTCTGTGTGAGGTCTCACTGCCTTCAAGACAGGCATTCCGTAAGAGATTGACGGCACGAACAGCCCGTCCATCACATCCACATGCAGCCAGGGCACGCCGGCTCCTTCCACAGCTTTGATATCCTCTCCCAGCTTCCAGAAATCCGCCGAAAGAATTGAAGGTGATAAAATATTCATGATACTCCTCATTTCTGCCCTTAGGGCCTTGTCTGCAACACTTTTTCCCTTGACAAGGAAATCGTATTCCGTATGCGTCTATTCTAACAAACTTGCATTCTTAAAACAAGATAAACTAAGAGGAACCTTTCCTTTCGGGAAAAGTTCCTCTTTTCTATAGATTTTTGACATCCTCTTTTAACCGATCCCAGGCATCCTCATGTTCCGTGTAATAGATGGGGCATTTTTTGCCGCCGCAGTCATAGTGGCGGAGGATATCGTCAGGCTGCAGGTCATAGGCATCGATGAGCCATTTTAACAGCTTGATCAGAGAATCGTAGGTCTCCTGAGTAAACTGTCCGTTGTCCGCCTTATAGCAGCATTCAATAGAGATGGAATCCTCGTTACGGGTCTGTACCGCGTAAGCGATCTCATCCAGAGGAACGCACTGGATGATCTCCCCGTTATAGCCGATAATGAAATGCGCACTGGCACTGCGCTCATGATTGTCCTTAAGCTGTTCGAAATAGCTGCGGTTCTGTGCCGCACTGGTGCCGGGGTTGGCAGTATAATGCACGAAAATATTATTCACCTCCGTCAAAGGATCTCCCGGTCTGGAATATTCATTGACCGTAAGGAAATCCTCCGTCCAGTCAGGATGCGCTGCGTAAGTCTCCGCCGACAGTCCCTGGATCCCGGTCCCTGTGGTATTCTCAATCTCTTTTCCCACCTGTTGCACCGTGTCTATTGCTTCCAACGGTGTACTGGCTTCCGCGGTACTGGCAGGCACCTTCAGAAGCTTTGTCAACGCGATGATTCCTACCAAAATGCATGCACTAAGCAGAGTCATCCGGATATATCTGCGGATTCTTGCCCGTCTGCGGCGGCGCTGTCTCTCCGCCCTCGCCCGACGGTGTCTATCTTCCTGCCGGGACGCTACACTGTGCTGAGGATATGTTCTTGTCCTTGTGCCCTCCTGAGACATTGCAGGTGTGCTGTGTTGTGACCGTTCTGTGTGCCTTCCTGTATGTCTGCCCGTATTTTTCCCGGTTTGATAATCCACCAGATACGGATTTCTCCGCATCTGCGTTATATGGATCTCTGCCTGTCTGCTTGAACGATTTTCCTGCATCATATTGCCAGCCCCTCCAAATGAATTACTTTCTATGGGTTTCAATATAGCGCGGAGTTGTCACATTTTACGTCACATTTTTCTTAAGAAATTATAAAGAAAATCATTTTCGCGTTTTTTCGTGATATATCTTGATTTATCGTTAACATGATGTTATCATGTAGACGCAAAAGGAGGATTTTCTCATGGGCAGTACTGAACAGGAATTAAAAGATCTGATTATTAAAAAATATGGAAATCTCAGTAAATTTTGTGAAGTTATAGATATGCCGTGGACAACATTAGACAGCATCTTAAAAAGAGGAGTTTCCAAAGCCAACATTTCTAATATTATGAAGATTACGCAGGAACTGAACATTGATACGGAGAGTCTGGCTGTCGGATTGATAGCTCCCAAAAAAGAGGCTGTTCCAATTGCTTTTCTTCCCATTGAAAATTCAGAAAATTCTTCAGACAAAGCGCTTGCCCGACTGATAAAATACTATGGCATGTTAAATTCTGTAGGACGAGGTAAGGCTGTCGAGCGAATGGAAGAATTGGCACAGATTCCGCCTTATACGGAAGAATAGTTTATGTTTACAAAAAGAGGGGGGATATTTTATGTTTTTCTACTACTATGATGAGGAAAAAGATACCACTGTTCCTATGGAACTGGATGACAGTAAATTAAATACAGTTGATTTTGAATTTTTCAATGATGGTATCCGTAAGGTTTGGAATTTGCAGGAAGAGGAATGGTATTTTTCTATTGTAGATATCGTTCAGTACCTGACAGACAGCACTGACCCCAAACAGTATATCAAAAAAATGCGTATCCGAGATCCCGAGCTTAATTCGAACTGGGGTACAATTTGTACCCTACTTGCTCTTCCTTCTGCTGATGGGAAAAAGCATCGTTCTCAAACTGCAACCACGCAAGGCATCTTGCGCATTATCCAATCCATCCCTTCCAAAAAAGCTGAGCCCTTTAAATTATGGCTTGCTCAGGTGGGAACGGAACGGTTGGAAGAAATGGCAGATCCCGAAAAAGCATTAGATCGCGGTATGGAATATTACCGCCGCAAAGGTTACACCGATGCCTGGATCAAAGAACGCCTTCAGTCCAAAAGTATTCGTGATGATCTGACTGCGGAATGGAAACGTTCCGGCATAGAATCTTCCCGGGAATTTGCTGCATTGACCAATATCCTTACCAAATCCTGGTCTGGGAAAACCGTCCAGGAATATAAGAGGCATAAAAATCTCCATAATGAAAACCTGCGGGATAATATGACCAATCTGGAACTGACCTTAAATCAGCTGGCAGAAGTATCCGCCACTGCTATTTCCAAGGTAAAAAATCCAAACGGCATGGAAGAGAGCAAAAAAGTAGCTATCGATGGCGGTACCATTGCCCGAAATGCCCGTCTGGACCTGGAGCGGCAGCTAGGGCAGAGTGTAATCTCTCCCCTAAATGCCTCAGATCCTCCCGCCTTGGAAATCGATCAGACGAATTCTAATGTGAAAAGTGACTAAAGAATCTTCTTCAAATACTCCTCGAGTATCTGTGCCACGTTGCGGTGGGCTTTCACGCCGGGATGCAGGCGGCTGCCAACGGTATCCTGTGTCGTGTCGGGGAGTTGTAAAAAGTGAATCCGGGAATCGGCAGTGTTCTTGGCATAACTTTCCACCGCTTCACGGATCACCGACAAGAAGTTGTCTCCCAGCATACCGTACCCCCAGATGATCTGTGCTGTGGGGTTGCTGTTCCGCACTACTTTCAGGAAATCGCAGATAGCTGTTGTCAGGATCTCTTTAACTTCTTCTATGTCCCGTGTTCCTGCCCATTCCTGCCCCAGTTCCGCTGCGGACTGAATTGCTGTGGCATCATTGGTTCCCAGATTGATAATGACCGCATCTGGCTGCCATGCCTCGAAATCATAGTCTTGCAACGCTCCCAAAGAAGCATTCCTCTCCCCAGTGAGCAATCCACAGACCTGTGTGTAAAACGGAGGAATCTTATTCTCCACATTTCCATCCCATCCGGTGACAATTCCCCAGCCGCTCTGGGATACCACACGATACTCCGCGGATAATGCATCTGCCACCATACGGGGATACGTATTTTCCGCAGAGAAAAAGGCACTGATCCAATCTTCCTCATAGACGGCTCCCACCGTACCTTCCCCGCTGGTAATGCTATCTCCCACAAATTCCAGCCGGTACTTCGGCTCCGGCAACTGCAGGAATTCACCGTCTGCATATTGCAATCCCACAATCTGTAACAGATGCCCGGGATCCTGATGCATTGCCTGTACTTCCTTCAGTATCCGTACATGCTTCGGTTTTCCTACCGTCATCCCCCGGAACAGGCACACTTCGTTTTTCCCTTTATTTAATGGAACTCTACTGATCTGCACGCCGTTCAGTTCCACCGCAAGCCACGGTTCATAAGCGTCGTAATCGGCATTTACCTCCACCTGAAGTTCACTGCCGGTATAGATAAATTCTATTCCGCTACCTGTCCAGAATAAATTCACCTCGTCCGTTCCCGTGGTGCGTCCCAACACCCGTACCTGCGGCAATGCTGCTACACTGACTGTCTTTGTTGGCTGCTCCATTTTCTGCCATACCTCCCTGTGCATTGTTTTATCTGTCGTTCTGATTTTCGCTGTTCCGCCCTCTTATCTCCGGTTCTTGCCACGACAGCTGTATTCTTCTGCGATCACAGCCTCCGCAGGGCGACCGCAGACTGCATAAGGGCTCTTCCATTCCATACTTCCCGGCCAGTCCCAGATTCCGAAGCCTTTTACCCAGTCCCGTTTTTCGCAGGCAGAAAACATTGCCAGATACCAGTCTGCCTGTTCCGCATCATCCTCTTTGCCCTGCAGTTCCCAGTTATTTGGCACCTGCGCGGAACCATGAATATTCATGCATCCTGCTTCTGAGAACAGAAAGGGCTTCTGGTATTTTTTAACTACTTTTTCGATGCGATCCAACTGATTTTCCCAATCATCGATGGGATAGTATCCGCTGGAAGCGATCACATCCACTGCATCCCACCATGTAATATGATCTTCCCCGTATTTGTCACAATTATAACCGACAGGACCGTCATATACTGTGCGGACCTCTGCGATCAGCTTTCTCCACTCCGTCTCCCGGTGCTCTGTCATCGTCATCTCGCAGCCTGTAAGAAATAATTCACACCCTGTCCGCTGTGCGATCTGTGCATAATGCTTTTGAAAAGCAATATGGCTTTCAAACCAGTTGCCCCACTTCGGTTCACAAGGAACATCATGATCAAAAAAGCTTATCCTTGCTCTCCAGACACCATTGTCACAATTCACGGTAGGCTTTAATGCCACCTTTAATCCCAGACTCTGTGCATATCGGATCATATCACACAGTTCCTCATCCGTGCAGCTTTTCTCCCCATCAAAACGAATTTCTTCACTATAAGGGGTTTCCTGTATCCCCGAGGGAGTGAGTATCACCCAGTTCGCGTGAGTCTTATGCGCCATTTCCTCCATACTTTTTCTGGCTTCTCCAGATCCCAGTACGCCTTTGTGCGGAAATACCGCAAAATTCATCCCATGAAATTTTTCTGTACCAAAATTCTGCATCAATAGTTTTCCTTTCCATAATTGTTTTATCGTAAAGCTTTTCCAATCTCCGTTCTTGTATTGTATCATTATTATCTTTATTTAGCTAGCTATTTTAGCTTAATTTTAGTTAAAATTATTTTTGTTTTCTCACTTTTCCTATGTTAATATAAAAATAAAGTTATACAATCAAATGAGGGAGAATATTGCCATGCATTTTGTCCAGGCGAAGGGGATTTTATCTCAGAATAACGGAATGAATATTTACCGTGGATGCTCCCACGGCTGTATTTATTGTGACAGCCGCAGCAAATGTTACGGTTTTACACACGCCTTTGAAGATATCGAGGTCAAGGAAAATGCTCCTGAACTGTTGGAACGGTCACTTCGTTCCAGGCGGCACAAGTGTATGATCGGTACAGGTGCCATGTGCGATCCGTATCTTCCCGCTGAAAAAGAGCTTCAATTAACTAGGAAGTGTCTGGAACTGATCGACCGGTATGAATATGGCGTTACGGTACTCACAAAATCCAATCTGGTGCTTCGGGATCTCGATCTGCTGCAATCTATCAATAAGAAGGCCAAAGCAGTCGTGCAGATGACGCTCACTACTTATGATGAGGAGCTGTGCCGGAAGATTGAACCGAATGTGTCTACTACGAGAGAGCGTTTTGAAGTGTTGATGAGATGTAAAGAGTTGGGAATACCGACTCTTGTGTGGATGACACCGATTCTTCCTTTTATTAACGATACCAGGGAGAATATAGAAGGCTTGCTTGATTATTGCCTGCAGGCAGGAGTTCAGGGAATTCTGGTGTTGGATGTTGGTGTCACGCTGCGGGAAGGCGACCGGGAATATTTCTATCAGGCGCTGGACCGTGATTTCCCCGGCATCCGGCAAAAATATGTCAGCACCTATGGAAATGCCTACGATATTCCCAGTCCTCACGCAAAAGAACTTATGACACTGATTCAAAACACCTGCACAGCGAATGGTATCCTGTGTTCCCCGACGGAATGCTTTACTTACCTGCACGAATTCCCCGAGAGATATGTGCAGCAGACGTTGTTTTAGGTTCCAATGGCGATACTTTCTACAAAAAAGTTTAATATAGCCAACACAGTAAAATCGGGAGCTTTTGCTCCCGACATCTTGATAACGCAAAAAAACGAGTATTTACATTCAGAATAGAACTGCACTCAGAAAATTGGTAGCTATAGCTTCAGCACCCAGAATAAAAACGGCATTGTGATCACAGAAAGCAGTGTAGTTAGGGCCACGCCCCTGGATGTCAACCGATAATCGCCATTGTACTGCTGTGCCAACATTACTGTCATGCTGCCTACCGGTGTTGCCATCATTACCAGACAAACGCCTCGGAATATAGGATCTTTGATAAAAAAGCATAGCCCCCACAGAAGCAATGCTGGTAATAATACCAGTTTTATTATAGAAAAAATGAGTAGGCGCACATCTGTAAATAAATCTCTTAACCGGGTCTGCGCCAAAGAGTCACCAATGACCAACATGCTTAACGGACCTGTGATGGCACCAGTGAAAGTTGCTGTATCTTCAAGGATCAATGGGACCGGAAGATTGGTGATATACAGAACTATCGCAATAATGCAAGAGCCTACGCCTATATTCACGAGCTGTTTCCAATTTATATTTTTCTGACAACCACCAATCTGCATTTTGTGGATGCCATAAGTATAGATCAGGACATTGTATAACAAGTTGAAGATTACAGCGTGAATTATTGCATTGCTGCCATACATGACATCCAGCAAGGGATAACCCATAAAACCAATATTGGAAAAAAGCGTCATGACCTGATAAGCACCGTAGTCCTCTCTGTCTGCATGAAGCAATCTGGGCAATAGTTCCGCGACAGCAAACAGAATTGCAAAATAGATCAAAGCAACCCCTAGAGTAAACAACAATTTTCCTTTATTCTCCAGCCTATCAGGATTCATACCAGAGGCAATGATCAGCGCAGGATTTCCAATATTGATTACTATACTTGAAATTGTTTTGCCTGTAGTATCTTTAAACACACCGCTTTTCCGACAGATATATCCGATGAGCATAATCAAGAAAAACATTATCATTTTCTGGAGTAAAAGCATACAACACCTTCCTATAGATAAATATATAAGCTCGCAAATTATACGTTCTTACAAATGCATCTGTATCTACTGCCAACATTACTTTGCAGAGTCACCATCGCAGCCCATTATAACACAGGAAGGAGAGGGAATTGCAATTTCCTGTCCGCTCCACTTTAAAATTCCTTTGTTTTCATCAAAGAAAAAGGTCTGTACCACATCTGTATGCTGAATACCTACTATCAGCATAGAGCCATCTGGTACAAAACAAAACTCCCGGCAAAAATCACCTGCCAACATTGTATGTCCTTTCAACATCAACAAACCGGTTTCCTTATCTACCTCATAGACAGCAATAGAATTGTGTCCTCTGTTCCCAGCCAAAAGATATCTACCGGATGGATGCATCTGTAGTGCTGAAGTATAATTCTCCCGGTCATAACCATCCTCACGTCTCGTCGATATTACCTGGACATTTCGTAACATATCTATACAATCCGGCTGATACTCAAACACAAAAATTTGACAGCTCAATTCGGATACCATATATAGATATTTTCCATCCGGGCTGAAACGGAGTTGTCTGGGTCCACTGTCTTCCGGTGCTTTCCACTCGAAAACTTTTTGATACGTTTTTGCATCATAAAGATAAATATAATCAAGACCGCAATCCGCAACCGCAATATATTTTCCATCCGGTGTAGGCATGGATGCATGAATATGAGACACCCTTCCATTTGGTTCCTGGTGATGCTCTACTTGTCTTTCCTCACCAATGCTTCCATCCTGGTTAATGCCGTAGACCACTAACAATCCATTACGAAAAACTGATACTAAAAGACTATCTTTCTCCTCATCCGCTATAACATGACATGGCCAGCCACCATAAGCATATCTGCTATTTAAAAATGAAAGTTTATTATCCTCTATGCGATAAGCAGCAACACCACCACCCGGTACACCTTTATATTCCAGTGATTCCATAACCGCATACAGACATTTTCTCTTTTCCGAAACATATAAGTATGCAGAATCGTCAGCCTCTACTGTTGAAACTTCCCTCATTTCCCCATTTTGAGTATTTACCTCCAATGTGTAAATACCTTTCGATCCTCTCAAGGAGTTCGTTCCTACGTAACACTTCATCCATTTCTCCATATCTTTACCTTTCAGTTCCGTTATTGTACTCTCCGTTGTAAATTTGATAAGCTCTTGGCATTCTTTTTTCCCATAAACGTTTTCCCTCACACAGATCAAAAAGCTCCAGTCTTCCGGTTGATTCCGCAAATTCTTCATCAGCAATCAGCAAACAATCCAGCTGTTTCAGATACAGAAAGCTCCTGGGCCATCCCAGTGTTTGCAAAATTCTCCCTTCCCGGATCATTCCGGTTTGCTCAACGACCAATTCCCGGATCAGATTAGCTCCCCGTACTCCTACGAACAATCTTCCTTTTGTCCAATCTGAACACAAAATTGAAGAAAGACTTTTTCGTGCTCCGGCAGGGAGCAAACTGACACGCTGCTTTTCTTTCAAACCTCCGTCTGAATTTTTCTCCAACACGATCAATTCATTCGATAATTCTGTAACGAGGTATACAATTTTTCCTAATGGATGTATCTCCAGAAATCTTGGACCTGATCCCCGGGGCTGTTGATCTATTCTCCAGTTGTCCCGATTTCCGCAAAGTTGGCTCTCACTACTATGATATACTGCATCCGCGCCCAGATCAGCAATCCAGCACTCCTCCTGCATCCACTTTACAAAATGCGGATGAGACGCTTCCTGCCTGCTAACTACCGGACCACTTCCTTTGAAAATCACCCTTCCAGATTCTTTGCCGATGCGCCCCTCCGCTACGTCCACTGATACAACCATTTGTTCTCCATACACAGCAATCAAAAGAGCCTTTCCCTGCTCCCAAAAGCTCATATGGCTGATTCCTCTCCATGGGAAACAGCTTTTCTCCAAAAACCAGTTCTCCTGTAAGTTGCTTCAAATAAAACGACTGAATATAACTTCCCCCTGATTCTTCCTGTCCTACCGCATACAGTATTCCGTTGGGCGCAATACACGCCCATTCCAGATTTTTCAGTGGTGCAGCCAAAGTTTCCCTGCTTTCATTTCTTCCCAGCTCAATACGATATATCCCATCTGTCGATGTGTTTCCAAATGTATTGCAAAAATAGAATGTCATTTAAGTCAGCTCTCTCCATTATGAAAACAAAAACTCTACTTCCTCTTGCGTTAATCTCTTTTCTGATGCACGAAGGCTCTCTTCCAGTTCCTTAACCCTGCAAGGTCCTACGATCGGAATAACCTGAAAAGGCTGCGCATAAAGATATGCTAATGTTATTTCCAATGGAGTGGCATTCGTGAGCTTGCATAGTTCGTCTACCCTCTCCGCTCTTTTTAAGGATTCCGCATTATAAAACATATCTCTGGGGAAAGCAAATTTATCGTCCTTGAGAAATCCCTCTTCCTTATGTAATACAAAAAATCCTGCTGCCTGAGAAGTATATGCAGTTACCGGTTTACCGGTTTTTTGGTGATATTCATATATGTTCTCTGTCATATGGGTCTGTACAGCTGCCTCCACTGCCTCGTCATTCGGTTTTGCCAAATTGAACATAATTTCATGCCCAACAAAGGATTTCAAATTATGCTCTTTCGCGTAAGCATCTGCAGCCCACATTCTTTCTGCCGACCAGTTCGAACAAGCAAAATATCTTACCTTTCCTTCTCTGACAAAGCTGTTCAAAGTTTCAATAATTTCACCAACCTCACGCTTCGGATCATCTGCATGTAAATAGTATAAATCTATATAATCAGTCTGTAAGCTTTTCAAACTGCTCTCCAGATCCTCTCGTATTTCTTCCGGCGCCAGCCTTTTTATGTTCGGTGTTTCAAGTGCATGGCAGGCTCCTTTGGTCGCAACCACCAGCTTGCTTCTCAATCTATGCTGTTTCATCCATCTTCCAATCAATAATTCAGATAGTGGAAGATTTCCTGGATTCCACCTTCCATACACATTCGCTGTATCAATAAATGTACCCCCATTTCCTACAAAACAATCGAGGATATCGAATGATGCCTGGTCGGAAATACGGCTCCCGAGCACTCCACCTCCCAACGCTATATCTGACACTCGCAAATTTGTTCCTTTATAATTTACAATATTTATCCTTCGCTCTCCTTTTAAAACACTTCTCAGCCTTTCACTGCTCCAACTGTCATACCTCTTGCAAAATAGGACTGGAAAAACGGAAATATCATCATAAGAGGTAAAATACCGATTACTGCAATTGCCATACGAACCGTGATGGTAGGCATTTTACCCAAGGCATTGGCAGCCTCTGCGCTTCCTGCCATACTTTGTGTCATAAACTGAATATCCAGCAAAATTCTATTCAAATAATTTTGCAGACTGAATAATTTTGTATTCGTAAGATAAAGGAGACCATTATACCAGTCATTCCAATAACCAATACCAATCAACAATCCTACCGTAGCCAGGATGGGTTTCGAAATCGGCATAATAATACTAAAGAAAATTCGGAACTCCTTAGCGCCATCTACCATAGCTGATTCGATCAATTCCTTAGGCGTATTGTTATTAAAGTATGTTCTCACCAGCAGAACATTGAAACCATTTACCAAAATATTATTTGGCAAAAGTAATGCAAATATAGTATTTTTGACATGTAACGTATTTACATATAATAAATAGGTGGGAACCATACCTCCGTTAAAAAGCAATGTAAAAAACACGAGAAAATTGATTATCTTTCTTCCGGGTAATTCATTACGCGAAAGTGTATATCCCAGCATGGCTGTAAGCATCAATCCGGAAATCGTACCTATAAATGTAGTTAGTATTGAAATCCCGTATGCACGGAATATTGTCTGCCCCTGCGTTGCCATATAGCGATATGCTCCCAGACTCCACTCTTTGGGCCAAAAGGAATAACCATTTCGGAACACACTATCATTATCCGACAGAGAAGACGTTACCAGCAACAACGTAGGAAGAGTACAGAAAAGCACGAAACAAATTAAAACTATATGTGCTACTAATGCTGATTTGTTTACTTTCATTCGTTTCATCTCACACCTCCTAAAACAGAGAATCTTCCGGGCTGATCTTCCGAAGTAACAAATTTGTAATTAAAACAATTAAAAAGCCGACTACTGACTGATATACTCCTGCTGCTGCAGACATACCCACGTCTCCTGTCTGTATCAATGTGCGGTACACATAGGTATCTATTGTATTTGTAGTACTGTATATTGCTCCTGAGTTCTGCGTAACCTGATAAAATAAACCAAAATCAGAATAAAAAATCTTTCCAACCGCCAATAATATCATCATTATAATAACCGGTTTCAACAATACCAGTGTGATATACCGTACCTGTTGAAGCTTTGATGCCCCATCCAGTTGAGCCGCTTCATAGTAAGACTTATCAATAGAAATAACATTGGCATAATAAATAGTTGCCTGAAATCCAAATGACTTCCATGTATTTACGATCGGTAATATTATAGGCCAGTACTTTGACTCATTGTACCAGGATATTGTGCTTTTTCCCAAGGGCTCCAGGATCCCTTTATTAATAAATCCTACATCCGTACTTAAGAAAGCAAATACCAGATAACTGATAATAACGATAGAAAACAAATATGGCAAAAGAATCACTGTCTGATATACTTTTAAAGCCTTTTTGCTTGTCACTTCGCTCAAAAGAATTGCTACTAAAATACCTAAAACTGTATTAATTATAATAAATGCCACATTGTACAATATTGTGTTTCTGGTAATAATAAAAGCAACTGAGTTTTTAAATAAAAACAAAAAATTTCTAAAGCCTGCCCAATCACTTCCATAAATTCCTTTGCTGTAGTCGAAATCTTTAAAAGCTACCACCATACCCGGTAGTGGTAAATAATTGTTAATAAACAAATAAACCAATGCCGGCAAAGCCATAATGTATAGTGGCAAAAGCTTTTTTATTTTTTTTAATCTTTTATACATACCAGGCTCCTTTGAATAGAAAGGTCAGTTGTATTATACAGCTGACCTTCCCGAGAAACTTTACTTATTTTGTTGCCGCCCACTCGTCTAACTGCCGCTGCTTTTCTGCAATAACAGTATCAATCCCTGCATCCTTCAGTGCCTGTCGGAATTTCGGTAAATTTTCATCAGGATCGATCACTCCATTCTCCAGAGGCAGACGATACTCATCCATTACTGCCTGTACAGCTGCCGCTTCTGTCTTCACAGGAGTGTTGTCAAACAAAAATCCCAGCGCTTTAGATTTGATTGCATTATCATTAAATTCCTCAAATCTTTCATTTAAATCTTCGGGATCCGTATTCCAAATATAACTCAGATAACGATTTCCAAAAGCGTAAGTTGCACCCAGAGTATAGCCGGATGTTTCTCCAGTTACACCGTCCGGATAAGTAATCCACTTTTCGCTTCCTTTTACATGCTGATAGTGTGTACCTTCAACACCCCATACCAACGCATTATATACTTCTGCATCACTATAAAGCAGATTGACAAACTCCAACACTTTTTCAGGATTCTTACAGCTGACAGGGATCGACTGAATAATAGATCCAACCGATTGTGAACTTGCAAAAGCCGGATTTACAATTGCTGTACTGCATGGAACACCTGTCATATTGGTGCTGTCTGTAGGCACACCCGGATGAATCAGGGACAGTGTGGATGCCACTTTTCCTGTTTTGAAATAAGCTACTCCTGTATCAGGATTCGTTGAAGCATCTGGAAGAATATAGCCCTTCTCATTCCACTCTCTGGCTTTCCTCACACACTCTTCGTAATATTCTGTATCAAAGAGATTTTGCACGGTCAGATCGCCCTGTCCCCAATCCATCAGGACTCCCATGGTATCATACAGCCCATCATATGTGTTAAAAAGGCTTTCCAGAATGCTGGTTCCCTGGGCTTGCGGCTGCGTTACATACTTGTCCGGTTCTCCCTCTTTAATTCTGGCAAAAAGGTCATCTAATTGTTCTACTGTTAATCCTGCATCAGCATCAATTCCATATTTCTCGATAATATCATTGCGAAGAATCAGTCCGTATGCACTTGCAATACCACGTATGGTCGGAAATCCATATATTTTTCCGTCAACTGTGGTAACTTCCATATCGTCGCCGATTGCTTCCATTGCATCCGGTGCATATTTACGAACCGTTTCTTCATCCAGCCCAAGCAGTTTATTGGAAGCGATATCACTACTGAATGTAGCACTGGCTGATGTATTTACCAGATCCAGCTTTTCGCCACTGGTAATCATCAGATTAACCTCCTGCTGATAGTTTGCTTGTGTCATAGGCAAAAGCTTAACCTTGGCACCAATCTTGTCATAAACAATGTTACTTAGATTCTCCTCTACCAAATCCCAATCTTCTTGCTGTACCCATACATCAAATGCATAAACAATGGTATATGGTTCCTCTCCTTCCTGCACAGTGTCATTCGTTTCACTTTTGTCTGTCTGACCTACGCTCTGATTACCGCTTTCATTTCCACATGCGGAAAGCACTGTACATGCTGCCAACAATAAGGCAAATACTTTACTTACAATTTTCTTTTTCATATCATTTTCTCCTTCCTTTTATGTATGTTTTGTATCTTTTGTAATTAAACTATATCTCTTATAATTATTTCTTTCTCCCTGAATTTCGACCTTCACTTATGAATTTTATACGCTTTTTGTTTTATCGAAATCCAGCTCATGAAATGGATCTTTGTCCTCTCCATCATAATCCGTCAGCTTACTCGCGATCCTTTTCAGATAACTATTTGTGTTTGCAAGAGATCCGCTAATAATATCCTCTTCTGTTATTTTGGCAATTAAAATTTCTCTGGCGGAAGCCATCACCTCTTTCATATTGGATAGATAACTTCCACGTTCCCGATCATATGTTACATAGATAAATCCGTCATCTGCTTCCTTTGCATCCGGATAAGAAACTTCTCTCTCGTCTAATAGTAATTTATAAGGGAACGTTTTTCCTTCATCCTCTGACAGCATTACCGTAAGATTATTTCTTCCACTAAACTTAAAATGATTGATCAGCAGGATTCTACCTGAACGCAATCTTGTAATATGGAATCTCGAACAGGGACCACCATAGCCAGTGTCAAAATCTTTACTCCAGCTTCTTCCTCCATCATAGGAATTCGATGCGCCAATCCCATACTTTGTCCTAACAAACATTCTTAGGCTTCCATCCTTCATCTCCAATATCATATGTTCATCATAATGCCGGTCTTTCACGTCTGCAAAGCCAAGCTTCTGAAAGGTTTTCCCACAATCATTGGTAGCATAAACAAAGGAGCCTTTTTCCGTAATTTTAGTATCATATTCTTCTGATAATACTCTTATACCATCATTCCATACAGCAATCGGGAACAACCATTCACCAGATTTCACCACTATAGGTTTATTCATCATTACATTATGGCCTACCAGAAATTCTTCTCCCCAAACCAGCTCCTCTGCATCAGGATCTCTGCAAACAGATGCATATAAACCATCGTCCGGGCACTTTGCCCATGTCAGCCAAAGTTCTCCCAACGGATCTATCCAAAGGCATGGGTCAAAGCATCTTCCATTATCTTCTTTTACAATAACAATCGGTTCCGAGAAATGATTCCCTCCGTCATCCGATTTAATTACGATTACATAATTTCCTATTTCTTCCTTGACCCCACCTGAATAGAAAGTAAGGAAAATCCTTCCTCGTTTTGTCACCTCAATGCTCGGGATTCCTTGCCATAGCGTTTTGGAGCTCTGTATTTTTGTAATTCCTTTGTTTCCGTATACAACATAATTGTTTCCTCCAACAGACTTATATCCATGTTTTCTGCATCCTTTTCAAAAATACAGGAGCTGTTATATCAACGGAACAACGGACAATACAGCCCCTCTTTTTTCATTTTCTAAATATACAGTATATATAATGTATAATTTATGATCTGCCTCATAGGCGCATGGGTAACACCACGCTTTTCCATAACCTAATCTGTCGGAAAAGCCATTTTGTAGTATAATGCCGGTCTCAAAGGTATTTTCTTTGGGTTTTGAGAATACGAGTACAAGTTTTTCTCTTCCCGGATACCAATTTCCTATTATATAGTTTCTACCATCGGAAAGCGTGCCCGCATATATTTTTGAATCTGAAAAAGGAATATCATAGGAAAAGGCATCCGACCATGTCTCGCCATAATCCTGTGATAAATATACAAGCGGAACTTTTCGCTCGTCATCTCTTGAAAACATGGCAATTTTATTATCTTCTATGATTGCGGTAATTTCCGGATGCACCAACTTAGAACCATCAGGTAAGTCTCCATTTTCCTGAATATACACTAATCTCCAATCATCATCTATTTTCCCGGAATCCGAAATAAGTACCGCCGGAGTATTTGGGAAGCCATCTAGTTCAGCAATACGTCCCGGCAAAAGCAATTTCCCATTTGTCATCTTATACACATTCGTATTGAGTTTAAAAGGAATCGGTTTGGACCATAAAAATTCAAAACTGTCCTTTTCCTCTTGAAATACATAAAGATCAAGAGCATGAATATGATCTGCTGATACCATTTCATTAATAAGCATATATAGTTTATCTTCGCAAATACCATACACCGGTGGGCAGAACAAAATTTTGCCGGTTTGATCCTCCGCTATCGTTTCAATATCACTCCATGTCTTTCCACCGTCTTTTGACCTTTTTTGTCTGATCGGAGTAGGTCCGATCAGTTCTTTTTCCTCGCAATTATACCAGGCGGCAAATAGCGTTCCATGATATTCTATAATAGCTGCTTCATGCAAAAAAGCATATTTATCATCCGGTCCGGCAACTTCATATATCTCTGTTTCACTGTTGTCCTTTAAGCTTATTTCTTTTTCAGCCATATTCAGATGTCCTAACATATTATATAGTTGTTTATCTTCCTTTGAAAAAAAATCAAACATTTTGTTCCTCCCTTTCCATATCATTCTTTTCATCCAGGATCAACTATAGTATAATCTGTTATTATGTTCTGACTCTACTTGAAACTCGACCTTCACTTATGATTTTTATACAAAAAGACCTGATCCTCAAAGATCAGGCCTTTCCATCCCACCGTTCTTTCGATATTCATTTGGTGAAATTCCTACTTCTCTTTTAAACATTGCAGAAAAATTAGACATATTTTCATAGCCACACCGGGATGCAATCTCACATATGGAAATCTTTGGGTTTAACAGCAATCCTTTTGCCATATTCACCTGTTCCCTTAAAATATAGCGATTTACCGAACACCCCATTTCTTTTTTAAATCGTCTATCCAGGTAATCCGGATTTAAATACAGTGCTGAAGCAACTTTTATCCTATTCAGTTCTTCATCGAGATGTGTCTGTATATAATAAATCGTTTGTTCCCTGATTCCACTTAAGTTCGATACATCCTGCATGATCCTGGAAACAGCTCCCATAGTTTCCTCAATCCATGCATCCATTTCCTCCAGTGAACCAATTGCCGTAACTCTGTTACATCCATTTTCTCTATCATATAAAAATTGATGTGCCTGAATTCCATTTTCCTGAAGTGTCGAATAGAACAACTGTTCCAAATCATACTGAAGCATTTGAAGTGCTCTTCTGTTTAACTTTGCCTCATTGTCTTTTCCCCAAAGCCATTTTCGGATTTTATCTTGAAGTTCCACAGTCTTGCCATTATCAAGATATGCTTTCCATAGCGTCATATCAGGCATACCAATTGCTTCACTGTTTTTAGGCATATTTATAATATCCAAAATCTGTCTTCTACTGCAAACATTATTCCATGCAAACTGACGAAGCTTATCTACCATGGACTGCACTTCTCTCCCTGTACACACTTCTCCTATGCATATTCCAATTTTTTCGTATAATCTTTCTGTCTTAAATTGCTGTAATATCGCATCTTTTAATATTATGCCATTTCTTTCAGTGTCAGGACTCAGCCACTCGTCTGAAATAAAAACCAGGACTGCAAATTCTTTTTGAGACAATACCGGAAGCAGAACGTCGCCAGCCACTGTTCCCAATTCCTCTTTTACCTTCTTCCTGGTCTGCTTTATGTCCTCTTCTGTTTTGTCATTTGCATATAGATAAAATAAAATTGGGATCAGCCTTCTATCTTGCTCCTCTTTCCATTGCTTCTCCTCATATTCTTCACACTCCCTGTTCGGATCATCACGTAGTCCTCTGAGCATTTCCTCCCAATATTTTTCTTTCCATACTGGTTTTAACTGGTTCCATACAATTCCTTCTTCCTGTAACTGCGCCTGATGGCGCTCTCTTTCGATCTTAGTGACAAGATTTTTCATCACCTTAATAATATCATCTTCCATGACCGGTTTAAGCAGATAATCATAACATCCGTATCGCAAGGCACTTCTGACATAAATAAACTCCGCATGGCTTGTCAACATGACGATTTCTAAATCCGGAAAATTTTCTTTTGCCTTTTTTGATAATTCCAATCCATCTGTTTGGGGCATTTCAATATCGCAGATCATAATATCAATTTTTTTCTCATTTAAAATTCGAACTGCGCTAACTGCATTTGTAGCAGAATAAATCTCCGTAATACCCAACAGCTCCCAGTCCGTTACTGTAACTACTTCTTCGACCACCAGATATTCATCATCTACAATAAGTAAGTTCATAGCTGATCTCCATTCCAACACCTTTTTCTAGTTATCTTATAGTTTCCCTTTTGTTCATTTTGGTATAATTATGACAACGCTAACTCCTCCACTGTCCCGATTTGTAACCTTGACGCTGGCAGCCTCTCCATAATGCATATGCATTCTATCTACTATATTTTTTATTCCAATATGCTCCCTGTCGTCTTTCACAATTTTCTCGTTCTGGTTTATTTTTTTAAGAATGTTCTCCTCAATTCCTTCTCCATTATCTTGAATTTCAATTTTTATATTATCTCCCTCTACTTTGGCCGAAACGACAATCATCAAATCATCTGAGAAATCCGTGGAATATTTGATTGCATTTTCCACAAAAGTTAATACACACATAGCCGGCACCATACTAATTTCTGCTTCCGGCTCTATTTCGCACTGAAGATGCATAGCACCCGCAAAACGAAACTTTTGAATCGCCATATAGTTTAACATAAAATTGATTTCCTCCTTCAGAGGAACCATTTCTCCTTGACGAACAAACACACTTTTAAAATAATTTATCAGATATGTTAGAAGAATATTTACCTGATTGTTATCTTTTCTTTTATTCAACATATAAATAGTATTTAAAGCATTTAAAAAGAAATGAGGGTTAATCTGAAGCATTAAATATTGTTTATACAGCTCAGACTGCTTTTTTTCTTTCTCATAAACATCAATTTTCAGAATTTTAATTTTTTCCATCATATTGTTAAAGTTTTTACTGACAATATGATACTCTTCCCAGTTGTCAAACTCCGGCATTTTAAGATCTATTCCTTCTTCATCCACCTTTTGCATTACTGATACAATCCCTTTTATCGGATTTGTAAACCAGTGATACATGGAAATATAAAGAGCAAAAAGCAGTATGATCAAAATCACAGCAAAGACCATGCTGAAGTTCAATAACGGTCTTATTTCTTCAAATAGCTTTTCGGAAGGAATTACAATTCTTACACCCACATCTGTTTCTTCAATTGGCAGTTCTATTTTCAGATCTTTCCCTGACTCGTTGTCTAAAATCATTGTGCCTATTTTATAGTAAGAAACATAATAATCACTTAGTTGTACAGCCTGCATTGTTTCAATCAGTCGATTAAGGCTCACTGCACAGCCAATCCCCACACCATCCTTTGATACAACTCTGATTAAATATTGATAACCTTCTGCATCAAACAGCTCCCATTTTTCTGTAGGTTCTCTACTCTCCAATAACCTTTTCAACTGTTCTCTGATATTCTGACTTTGTATTATTGCTTTCTTTTTTGCAGATTCCACCATCATGATATCTGCATATTTGTCTTGAAATATAAAAAAGTAATCCGCAGAACTATAAACAAGAATATCCTCATTCAATTGATTATACAGCCGCTGTCTTGACAAATTGTTCATAGATTCTTTATCCTCTTCGCAATTAGTCATACCATAATAATCCGCTGTTTCGCTTATTCGAAGAAGATAGTCCGAAATATTGCTCAAATTATTTTCTACATCGCGCGTATAGTACTCCACCATAGAATGATAAGTCTTTTTTGCCTGTTTCCAAGTCGTACGAGCTGCACTGACGCAACTACATAAAAGCATTATTATCATGCAAAAAATAATTACAGATATAAGACTATTCATGCAAATTACAACAGATTTTTTCATTTTGCTTAACATGATTTCGCCTTTCTTAAGAGCACCAACCGTTGTGACACCAGCACCGTATATATATTTCTATCTAATATAGTATCATATTCTTGTGTAACTTCCGCTTGAATATCGACTTTTGATACCTGATTTTCGACTTCTTTTACCTGATTATCGACTTCTTTACAATATTGTCTTCTTTTTCATTTATTATTTCGAGTTCATGATACCACGACGCAAAAGAAGCCGCCAGTCTCTGTTTTCACATAACTGGCGGCTTCCTCTTGATATCTTATATTCTCTTACAGAAATTCTTTGACAGACTTGTAAACGCCCTTGGCATCCAGACCGTACTTCTCTACCAGAGCAGCAGCGGAACCGGACTCACCGAAGACATCCTGCATACCGACTTTCTTCACAGGTACAGGGTAATGTGCGCACAGGCAGTCGCAGACAGCACTTCCCAGTCCGCCAATGACAGAATGCTCTTCCACGGTGACTACCTTGCCGGTCTTCTTCGCGCTGTTAAGGATGATCTCCTCATCGAGAGGCTTAATGGTACAGATGTTTACAACCTCTGCGCTGATGCCTTCCTCTTCCAGCATCTTCGCTGCACCCAGAGCGGAATCTACGCAGATACCGGTGGCTACGATGGTGACATCTTTACCTTCGCGGACTACTGTTCCCTTACCGATCTCGAAATGATAACCGGGATGATCGTTGATCACGGGTACTGCGGCACGTCCGAAACGGATGTATACAGGTCCTTCATATTCCAGAGCGGCACGAACAGCAGCTCTGGCTTCCACATCATCGGAAGGGCACATTACTACCATGCCGGGGATGGTGCGCATCAGGGCGATATCCTCGTTACACTGATGGGTAGCGCCATCCTCACCTACTGTGATACCTGCATGAGTTGCACCGATCTTGACATTCAGATGAGGGTAACCGATAGAGTTACGTACCTGTTCAAAAGCACGTCCTGCTGCGAACATTGCAAAAGAGCTTACGAAAGGAATCTTACCTACCAGGGACAGTCCCGCTGCCACACCCATCATGTTTTCCTCTGCAATACCACAATCGATATGACGGTCGGGATATGCCTTACGGAAAATTCCGGTCTTGGTAGCTGCTGCCAGGTCAGCATCCAATACTACCAGATTGGGGAATTCTTCTGCCAGTTCCTTCAGGGAGTTACCATAGCTTTCTCTGGTTGCGATCTTTTTCACGGTATTCTCTGCCATTACTGCTCACCTGCTTTCTCTAATTCTTTTTCGATCTTATCAAGGTCTGCCATTGCCACTGCGTACTCCTCATCGTTGGGAGCCTTACCGTGCCAATCCACATTGTTCTCCATGAAGGAGACGCCCTTACCCTTCAGGCTGTGGAATACGATACAGGTGGGCATGCCCTTGGTCTCTCTTGCTTCCTTGAATGCTGCACGGATCGCATCAAAATCATGTGCATCAGCATTGATCACATGGAAATTGAATGCCTCGAACTTTTTATCAATGGGATAAGGAGAACATACCTGATCGATGGGGCCATCGATCTGCAGGTTGTTGTTATCTACCATAACACAGAGGTTGTCCAGCTTACGGAAGCCTGCGAACATAGCAGCCTCCCATACCTGTCCTTCCTCGATCTCACCGTCACCCAGCAGTGTGTATACACGGAAATCACGTTTGTCCATCTTCGCGCCCAGTGCCATGCCGACTGCTGCGGAAATACCCTGTCCCAGAGATCCGGAAGACATATCCACGCCGGGGATATGGATGCAGGGATGACCCTGCAGGTAGGAACCTAAGTGACGCAGAGTAGGCAGATCCTCTACCGGGAAATATCCTCTGTGAGCCAGTGCGGAATAGAGTCCGGGAGCTGTATGACCCTTGGACAGCACGAATCTGTCGCGCTCCTCCATATCAGGATTCTTCGGATCAATATTCATCTCCTCGAAATATAAAAATGTAAAAATATCTGCGGCTGACAGGGATCCGCCGGGATGTCCTGCTTTCGCACTATGAACTGCGGTCACAATGCCCTTGCGGACATCATTGGCACGCTTTTGCAGTTCTAAATTCTTCATTGTTTCCTCCATTCCGCCATATTGGCTTATCTGTTGCAATTTACGTTGTTATACTAGCATACTTCCCGATGCTAGTCTAGTAAAAGAATTGCTCTTCTACCGTAAAATATTGCGATGGCAAATTCCAGCATGCAGTTCAGACCTCCATTCATAAATTTGTTCGTTCCACTCACAAATTCATTTCATGGAGGTGCGCTCCGCTAATAGAATTTGTCATATAGTGCTCTGTGTGCAAGCACCCTCGCACTATAAGCCAAATTCTATTTCTGAACTGTTTGACCATAGTATGCATTCTTTCCATGCTTGCGATTATAGTGCTTATCCTGCAGCTCCTGCGGTGCCGGCTGGATCCCGGGGTTGATCATCTCGGCGCGGTATGCCATTTTTGCCACCTCTTCCAGTACTACCGCATTGTGGACAGCCTCTTTGGCATCCTTGCCCCAGGCAAAAGGCCCATGGTTCTTGCACAGAACGGCAGGCACTGCTTTCGGATCCTTACCCAGACGTTTGAACTCGTTAACGATCAGGTGTCCGGTATTTTCCTCGTAAGCGTCCTCGATTTCTTGCTTTGTCAGGCAACGCACACAGGGAACCGGGCCATAGATATAATCTGCATGGGTGGTTCCGTAGCAGGGAATGTCTCTTCCCGCCTGCGCCCAGCTGGTGGCATAGGAAGAATGGGTATGTACGATACCGCCGATCTCCGGGAATGCCTTGTACAACTCCAGATGGGTAGCGGTGTCGGAAGAGGGATTTAAGTTTCCCTCTACCTTACTGCCGTTCAGATCCATGACTACCATCATCTCCGGTGTCAGCTTGTCATAATCCACGCCGCTGGGTTTGATGACGAACAATCCGCTCTCTCTGTCAATGGCGCTGACATTTCCCCAGGTAAAAGTCACCAGACCATACCGGGGCAGATCCATATTTGCTTCATATACTTTCTGTTTTAATTCTTCTAACATATCCTAAACCTCATTTCTTTCTAAAACCCGCAAGTTTTCCGACACCTATATGTCGTGCACTTATGCGCCGTGCCCTCAGGTATCATACACTTATGTGCTCTCATGCACCGCACACCAACCTACATGCGGTATCCTTCCGTGCACTATGCAGACATATTTTGCGTCTGAAAAATTATTTTGCAGCAACCGCTGCCTTCTCTGCGGGAAGGAGCTTTTTATACTCTTCCAGGAAAGCCTCAAATCCCTTCACATCCTCAGGGTCCGGATTCCATGTGGTTCCGGTCTGTCCCGCGAAGATCTTGTCATTCAAATAAGAAGAAAGGGGCTCGCCGTCTTTTTTCTCCTTCATGAAAGCTGCCAGAATGGCAATACCCCAGGCACCACCTTCGCTTGCTGTATCCATAACGGTGATCGGTGCGTTCATGCCTGCTGCCATGACACGCTGTCCCACCACGGGAGTCTTGAAAAAGCCGCCGTGTCCCATCAAGGAATCCACTGCCACATGCTCCTCTTTTAACAGAATATCCATACCGATCTTCAACGTAGCAACTGCGCTGTACAAGTGGGAGCGCATGAAATTTGCCAGTGAAAAGTCTGCATCGGGAGTTCTTACCACCATAGGGCGGCCGGCATCCAGACCGGTGATGGGTTCTCCGGAAAAATAGTTATATGCCGTTACGCCGCCGCAATCCGCAGCACCTTCCAGGGCCTTGCGGTACAGCACGCCATACAGCTCGTTCTTGTCTGCTTTCACGCCAAAACTCTCTACACACTCGCCGAAGAGGTTCACCCAGGCATTCAGATCAGAGGTACAGTTATTGCAGTGTACCATTGCCACGGGCATACCGTCGGGAGTAGTGACCATATCGATCTCTTCGTGTACTTTTTCCATCGCCTTTTCCAGTACGATCATGGCAAAAATAGAGGTTCCGGCGGAGACATTACCGGTGCGGACAGCCACGCTGTTGGTAGCTACCATTCCGGTTCCCGCATCACCCTCGGGAGGACACATGGGTGCACCGGGCTGTAAGGTTCCGGTGGGATCCAGTAATCTGGCACCCTCTGCGGTCAGAACACCGGCAGGCTCTCCGGCTACCAGTACCTTGGGCAGAATATCGCGGATCTTCCAGTCAAAATTGTGTAATCTATCGAACTGATCTAACATCTTCTGATCAAAGTCCATAATGGTGGAATCAATAGGGAACATGCCTGCTGCCTCACCGATGCCCAGTACTTTTTCACCGGACAGCTTCCAGTGAATGTAGCCTGCCAGGGTGGTGAAAAATGCGATATCCTTTACATGCTCTTCTCCGCTTAAGATTGCCTGATACAGATGGGCGATGCTCCATCTCTGGGGGATATTGAAGTGAAATACCGGAATCAGCTTCTTGCAGGCTTCTTCCGTCATCGTATTTCTCCAGGTACGAAAAGGTACCAGGAGTTCACCCTCTGCATTAAAAGGCATATAGCCGTGCATCATTCCGCTGAATCCCAGTGCCCCCAGCGTAGTCAGCTTCTCACCGTATTTTGCCTCCACATCGTCTGCCAGGCTCTTATAACAGCCCTGCAGTCCTTTCCAGATGTCCTCCAGGCTATATGTCCAAATATTGTTCTCCAGTCGGTTCTCCCAGTCGTAAGTTCCCATGGCAATGGGGGTGTGGCTAACATCTACCAGTACCGCTTTGATTCTGGTGGAACCGAATTCAATACCAAGAACCGCCTTTCCTGCTTTGATGGCTTCTTTTGCTGTTTCGTTCATTGTATTCTCTCCTTTTGCTTTTATATCGTTTCTGCTTCCTTTTTCCTTCATTATCTCTTACACTCTGCTATCTTTTGACCCTGGTATCAATTAATTTCAGTATAATAAGACAATGCTTCAAAGTCCATACATCTTTTGTCTTTTGTAGATACATTTTCATGGTTGTATAGTGCACAACTCCGTTTTCTAAATCACTTATCCGTAGGATGTCAGGGTGCCCTGTGCACCGGGTACGTCTATCCTAGATGCTGTTCACATATACTTTTACCAACACTCTCTGTCATCAGGTAACTATCGTGCGAAAACGTCCTTCCCTTTCCCTCCCCCAACTGCTTCTGTGTATCTGCCTCCTTTGCGGTCTCACCGGCGCTATGGCTCTTTTGTCCCGTTGTACTTCCGCAGACAGGCGCTTTGAACAATTCACCTCTCAGGTTTTCCGGGAGGAAATGACTGCCAGCACCCTGAACATGCACTACACCATTGCGGATCCCGCCGCCTTTGGGATCACGGATTACGAGCCTGTCCTTCCGATCTATACCTCTGGGCAGTCGGACGCGAGTGGGGAACGTTGTTCTGCGCTCCTTAGACAACTAAGTTGTATTGCTTACGATAAGCTCTCACCGGAGAATGCTTTCACCTATACACTTCTACGGCGGTCTCTGGAAAATGACCTGGCGTTGGCGCAGTTCCCCTATTACAAGGAACCGCTGTCCCCGTCCTCGGGAATGCAGTCCCAGCTCCCCATCCTGCTGGCAGAATACACCTTCCGCACCGGGCGGGATGTGACAGACTACCTGGCACTCTTAGACCAGGTGGACGATTATTTTGCCTCCCTGCTCCTCTATGAGCAGGAAAAAGCTGCCGCAGGCTTCCTCCTGCCGGATGTTTCCCTGGAAAAAGTCCGAAAGCAATGTGACACCATCGTCACCTTACAAGAGTTGGCGCAGGGAACCCACTTTTTGCAGACTACCTTTGAAGACCGGCTGGTGGAATTGCAGGCACAGGGCATATTATCAGCTGAAGCTGTCTCTTCCTTTCTTAAGGAAAATGACCGGCTGCTCACCACGGTAGTACAGCCTGCCTACGACACACTATCCGAAGGGCTGTACTCTCTGGAGGCTTCCGGCTCTGCCGATCAGGTGTCTTCTATCTCTCAGGCGTCTCCCGGCGAGATCATAGATGCATCCGGCGCCCTGCCAAAAGGTCTCGCCCTGCTGCCGGACGGGAAGGCTTACTATCACCACCTGCTTTTCGCCGAGACCGGTTCCTCCCGTTCAGAAAAAGAACTGGTGCAGATGCTTCTGGTGCAATTTCAGGAGGAACAGTCTGCCATCCGCAGCCTGGCACAACAGTCCCCTTCTCTGCTTTCCATGCTTTCCGAAGGGATCACGGAAGATTTTCCCATCACGGAACCGGAAGAAATGCTTTCCGATCTACAATCACACATGATAAATGACTTTCCTGTCAGTAATCCCACTCCCTCCTTTACTGTCAAGGATGTCGTTCCCAGTCTGGAGCCTTACAGTGCGCCGGCTTTTTACCTGACGACTCCCCTGGGCGATTCCGACAATAATGTCATCTATATAAACCGCCGCAATTCTCCCATGGGGCTGGAGCTCTATACGACCCTGGCACACGAAGGTTTTCCCGGTCATCTCTATCAGACCGTGTACAGTAACCGTGCCTTTTTAGATAAAAACACGGATCCTGCGAGAAAGCTTGTCTGGTACGGCGGATATCTGGAGGGCTGGGCGTTGTATGTGGAATTTATTTCCTATGATTATGCGGCAGATCTGCTCGAACAGTCCGGACAGTCGGATGCCGCACAGGCCGCTCTCCTAGAAAAACATACCCGGAGCCTTCAGCTGTGCATGTATACTTTGTTAGACCTTCTGATCCACGGGGAAGGTGCCGGATACGATCAGACTGCCACATTCCTTGGAAAGTTTGGCATTGATTCCCCGGAAGTCTGCAAAGCGATCTACACTTATATTGCGGAGGAGCCCTGCAATTATCCGAAGTATTATGTGGGCTATCTAGAGATTTTAAAGCTACAGGAAACTGCCCGGTCCCATTGGGGTGACGGGTATTGTGACCTTCGCTTTCATACATTTTATCTGGAAAATGGTTGCTGTGATTTTTCCTTGCTGGAGGAGCTACTGTAAAATAGAACAGCCTTGTAAAACAACACAAGACCATAACTTGACAAAGCCCCCCTCCTTTTCTATACTTGCAAAAGGAGAGAGGCTTTTTTCTTCCTATATTTAGCTTCCTATCACAGAAAGGCATACAAATTCCCATGGAACAACTATTATTCAGTTTGAATGCAACGATCCCCGTATTCCTGGTCATGGTGATCGGTTATGTTTTACAGCAGCTGCATGTTACCAACGACTCTTTTGTCAAAACCCTGAATTCATTCAATTATAAAATCACCCTGCCCGTACTTTTGTTCAAGGACATGTCCACTGCAGATTTTTACAGTGTATGGGATACCGGTTACGTGCTGTTCTGCTTCTTCGTGACCCTGTTCTGCATCATCATCACCTGGGTCGTGGCAGGCATTTTTTATAAGAACAAATCCCGCCTGGGAGAGCTTGTCCAGGCAAGCTACCGCAGCAGTGCCGCTGTCCTGGGTATCGCCTTTATACAGAACATCTACGGAAACTCCGGCATGGCTCCCCTGATGATCGTGGGTACGGTTCCCCTGTACAATATCGCTGCCGTACTGATCCTGTCCTTCACCGGACCTGATGCGAAGGGCTTCGATAAAGAATCCCTGCTGAAATCCTTAAAAGGGATCATCACGAACCCGATCATTATCAGTATCGCCCTGGGCATGCTGTCCAGCGCCTGCCGGATCCATTATCCCGTGATCATTTCCAAGACCATCAGCAATGTTGCCGTACTGGCTACCCCTCTGGCCCTGATCGGCCTCGGTGCCGGATTCGAGGGGAAAAAAGCCTTGAAGCTTTTAGCCCCCACCGGAGTAGCAACCGTGTTAAAGCTGGTAGTATGGCCTGCACTGTTTCTGCCGCTTGCCGTCCATTTTGGCTTTACCGGAGAAAAACTTGTGGCAATCCTCATTATGTTAGGCTCCCCCACCACCGTAAGCTGTTATATTATGGCGAAAAACATGAACCACGAAGGAACTTTGACTTCCAGCGTGGTTGTTGCCACCACGTTTTTAAGTTCCATCACTCTGACGGTATTTTTGTTCATTTTACGGAGTCTGCAATTGATTTAGTTACATGATGCCCACGAATTGTTCCGTACTGCGCACTCTCACAATTCTACCCAATATTCGCATATTGCGGGATTACCATCACATTTTCCCCGCAAGAAAAATGCTTGCCACTGTTCCCGCTAACGTTGCCAGCAGTGCCCCCGGCAGCGTGTAACGGGTTTTCGTTACCTTTGCCGCCAGAAAATACACACTCATGGTATAAAAAATCGTCTCGGTACAGCTCATAAGGATCGAGGTCAGCATCCCGGCATAAGAGTCCGGGCCGCAGGTCTTGAAAATATCCAGCACCAGCCCGGTAGCCGCGGAGGAAGAGAACATTTTTACAATAAGTAACGGGATCAGCTGCGTCGGAAGTCCCACTGCCTGCGTCGCCGGTCCGATCAATTTCCCCAACAATTCAAAAAATCCGGAGGACCGAAGGATTCCCACTGCCATCATCAGTCCTACCAGTGTCGGAAGAATCTCCACCACAATACGCAGCCCCTCTTTTGCCCCCTTCAAAAAAGTCTCGTATACTTTCACCCCCGAGACCATTCCGTAGCCCACGATCCAGAAGATCACCATGGGGATCATAATATCTGACATATGTGTCAATACGTTTGTCATGATCCTCACCTATCCTTCCATTTACAATAAATGACGGAAATGATAGTACTGAAAAGTGTAGCCACCAGTGCCGGAGCAATGATCACCGCCGGGTTGGCACTGCCGTATCGGCTGCGATAGGCGATCATGTTGACCGGGATCAGTTGTAAGGACGAAATATTCAGGATCAGAAACGTACACATTTCATTGCTGGCTGCCGTGACTTTTTTCCCCCTCTGCTCCTCCAGCTTCGCCAGCTGTTCCATGGCTTTCAGTCCCGCTGGGGTACACGCCCAGCCAAGCCCCAGCACATTGGCGATCAGATTCGTGGCTATGTATTCCCCCGCCGGATGATCTTCCGGAAGTCTCGGAAACATAAATTTCAAAAAAGGCCGAATCCCCTTTGTCATCTTCGTGATCATGCCGGATTCCTGCGCGATCTCCATCAGTCCCATCCACAGTGCCATGACCCCTGCCATGGTGATGCAGAGGCTCACCGCCTCTCCGGCACTGTCAAGCGCCCCTCCTGTCAATGCACTCATCTGCCCGGTACAGACACCGTAGATCACACCTAACAGGATCATTCCTGCCCAGATATAGTTAAGCATCTTCTCCAAACCGCCTGCTATTCCTTCGTTTCACTATATGCGAATGTCGGGATGTCCTATGAAAATACGAATCGCGCCTTCGGTCATTCCCTACCATGCCTGCATTTCCATCCGGAATTTCTTCCCGGTATACAAATATAAGCCTTCCGGTAATATTTTTTCCGAAAGGCTTATCTGGTTCATTCTCTCAAATTTTTTTACAGAGTTCCCTGTGCGAACAGGCTTCTCACATGTGCCACTTCTTCCGCAGTGGCTTTCTCTGCCGGCACATAATAAGATTTCTCTCTGGCGATCTGATACAGCTCCTCCTGGGACTGCTCACAGGCGGTACGGAACTGCTTCAGTGTCTGTTTTAATTCCTTGTTCTCTGACTGAGCGATCATTCCCGCATAGCGGGTCAGTTCACCGTTGATCCCGGCCAAAGTATCTGCTACCATTGTCTTTTCCTGCATTCTGCTGCCTCCTTACTGCAAAAACTTCATAAGCTGCTGTTTGTTCTCCATAGCGCTGCGGGCACCCTTTTCAAAAAACTGTTTTACCTTCGGGTCCTCCGCTTCCTTGGCATACTCCTGCATTTTGCAGTGGGTCGTGTCAAAGCCGCCGATCAGATGGCGCAGATTCTGCAGATCTAATTCTGAAATATCACTCATGCTGTTAACCTCCTTTTGATTCCTTCTGTTCTATGCGAGGTTAGTATGTGCAGGATATTTTTTTCTATACTAGATGAAGTTTGCAAAAATAGATACGGAAATCACAGTCAAAATACCGCAGACCACGATGGACAGGCTGCTCATGGCGCCTTCGATCTCGCCCAGTTCCATAGCTTTCGCGGTTCCCAGGGCATGAGCGCTGGTGCCGATGGCAAGACCTTTGGCAATGGGATCCTCAATCTTGCACAGGCGGCAGATCGTCTCTGCCAGGATATTACCTAAGATTCCGGTGACAATGATGACAACTACGGTAATGGTCACAATACCGCCCATTTTTTCAGAAATCCCCATACCGATAGCTGTGGTAATGGACTTGGGCAGAAGCGTTACATACTGCTCATGATTCAGACCGAACATCAGACTTAAAGCAAAAACGCTCACCATGGCAGTCAGCACGCCGGCGATGATTCCGCCGAAAATGGCCTTGGGATAAGTCTTTAACAGCTCCAGCTGACGATACAGAGGCACTGCCAGACTGACCGTTGCCGGAGTCAGGAAAATGCTGATATACTGCGCGCCGTTTGCATAGGTCTCATAATCTATATGGAACAATAACAATACTGCCACGATCAGGATTACGGAGATCAGTAAGGGATTGGCAATGGCTTTTCCGGTCTTCTGTTTGATCCACAGACCGATCTCGTAGGTGACCAGTGTAATGGCAATGCCAAAAAAGATAGACTGGCTCAATATTTCATTCATTTATCTGTCCTCCTTATCATCTGCGGCAGCTTTGGTTCCGACCGTCTGCATAGCTGCGGCACCTTTGTTTTTCTGCCCCCGGATAATATGCTGGGATACCCGACCTGTCACGATCATGATCAGTACCGTGGATACCACCGTGATCACACAGATGGGAAGCAGCATCTCTTTTAAAGTATCCACACTTGCCATGATTCCCACGGTAGCGGGCACGAACATAATGGACATGGCATCCACGAGGAAATCCGCCGCGGTCTCCACCTTTTCCAGCGGGATCAGTTTTGTGATCAGCCCCACCAGCATGATCACCAGACCATAAACGCTGGCTGCGATGGGAAGCGGGATCAGGATCTCCAGAAGCTCTGCCAGAAAGGAGATTCCCAGGATAATCGAAAGTTGTTTCACATATTTCATGATATTGTCACCCTACCTGTTTACTTTAGTATTTTATTTCTTTGATGTCGGGATCAAAAGCCCCCGACTTTGATGCCTACGGATTGCACACAAACAAAAGAAGCTGCGCACTATTTTTTCAGCACGCAACTTCGTATTATACTACTCGATTTTTACTTTCACAATCAGCATTCTCTACCATTTGAGTAGACTTTTTGACCTTGCTTTCGTGAATTTTTCCCTTACATCTGGTGTCTTACCACTGCATATTCGTCATCCAGTCGGAAGTAGGGACACTCCTGCTGGGTTCCGGATAAAAAGCGGTACATTTCATCCTCATCCAGATTCACCATGCAGCAATAGCATTCATAATCTTCGTCATATTCATAATTGACACATGCGTCACAATTAGTCATTTTGCCTCTCTCCGCATATGCCTTTCATGGATGTATCCTACATTATCCTCATATGCTTTTATCTGTTTTTGTTCAGTTTCATTATGGTATTTTCACTGTTTCATGAGTTGCCGTGCAGGTACTGATAGATCTCCCGTTTTCCGACACCTCTGTCTTTTGCCACCTGTTTCATGGCGGATTTATTATCCATACCCTGCTCTTCGTAATAAGCCATATGTTCTTCAATGCTCATGGATTCCCAGGATGCGATCTCTTCCTGTCGTTTCTCTTCCGGGCTTTTCCCTTCCACTACCAGGACATATTCCCCACGGGGCTCCTCTGTCTTGTAGTAGTCCAACGCCTTTTCCAAAGTGGTGGGAAATACGGTCTCGAACTTCTTGGTTAGCTCTCTGCACAACGTGATCCGCCGCTCCCCCAGTGCCGCATACAGTTCCTCCAGCGTCCGGATCAGATGATGAGGAGCTTCGTAGAGGATCATGGTACGGCTCTCGGTCTTCAGTTCCTCCAGGATCGCTTTCTTTTCCTTTTTATCCGCAGGCAGGAATCCTTCAAAACAAAACCTTCTTGTACTGAGTCCTGATAAGGTCAGTGCTGTAATACAGGCCGCAGGACCTGGCAGAGAAGTTACGGGAACGCTCTGCTCCTGGCACATCCGCACCAGTACTTCACCGGGATCGGAGATCGCCGGGGTACCGGCATCAGTGATCAACGCAATGTTCTGTCCGTTTAACAGCTGTCCTACCAGCTGGTGCGCTTTTTCTACTTTATTGTACTCGTGGTAACTGGTCATGGGCGTGTGGATGTCGAAATGATTCAACAGCTTAATACTGTTACGGGTATCCTCCGCTGCGATCACATCCACCGTCTGCAGGGTCTCCACCACCCGCGGTGTCATATCCCCCAGATTGCCAATGGGCGTTGCACACAAATATAAAGTTCCGGGCATGAGCTCCTGCCTCCTCTCCAAATCATAGTATTCTATAACTATTCAAAGCCATGATATTCTTAACTATCTAATATCCATATATATCATATATTTCCGGCATATACACTCCCGGCGCCTGGTACACGATCAGTGGCTTTTCCACGGTCATGCGGGATCTGCCGCCTCGCACCGCCTCGATGAGCACCATATTGGGCTCCTTGTCGATGTAGGGATATACAAGCTGCATCCGCTTCGGCTCCAGCTTGTATTTTACCAGCATAGTCATGATCTCCGCCAGCCGAAAAGGGCGATGTACCATGTAAAAATGTCCGCCGGGCTTTAACAGTTTTGCTGTCCTGCTGACCACATCCTCCAGCGTGCAGAGCACTTCGTGTCTGGCGATCGCTTTTGGTTCCTCCGGGTTTGTCAATCCATGCTGTCCGATCATGTACGGAGGATTACAGGTAATACAGTCAAAAGAAGCAGCCTGGAATATCCGGTCTGCTTCCTTGATGTCTCCTGTCACGATGTCAATGCGGTCCTGCAGATCGTTCAGTGCCACACTGCGTCTCGCCATATCTGCGCTCTCCTCCTGGATCTCCAGGCCGGTGAGATGGGAGCAGTGGTATTTTGCTTCCATCAGAAGCGGGATGATCCCGGTGCCTGTCCCCAGATCCAGTAAAATATCTTTCTCTCTGGCATTGGCAAATCCTGTCAGAAGCACCGCATCCATGCCGAAGCAAAATTTCTCCGGATTCTGTATGATCTGATAACCGTTCCGCTGAAGGTCATCAATTCGTTCTTTATCCTTCAGTTCAACCTTCATTCGTGTTCTCCGGTTTTCTTCCAGTACCGTTATTACCGTTGTTGCCATCTCTCCTACCACCGTGTCTCGGTCTTCTGCGGAAGGAATTGTCTCCCTGTGCCTGTCCCTGGCTGCCGGACTGCTCTGCACCCTGAGCATTGCTGTTCTCTCTTACCTGCTCCGGACGGTTCTGCGGACGATTCTCACGGCGTCTGTCACCGCGGTTGTTATCCCTGCGGTTGTCACGGTTATTGTCTCTGCGGTTGTCACCACGCTTCTCGTTGTTCCGATTTTCTCCACGATTATCATTACGGTTCTGATTCTCACCACGGTTATTATTTCTGCGGTTGTCGTCTCTGCGTCCGTCGCGTCTGCGGTTGTCTCCATGATTCTCGCCGTCGGCTCTCTGTTCTCTGCGGTCCTGACGCTCCGCAAGTTTTTCTGCGCGTTCTTCCGCTTCTTCCTTCTCCTCGATCTCCTCTAACTTCTCGAGCTCCTTCTGCTCTTCCTTAGACAGTTCCTGACCGCCCTTTTTGCCGCGGCGTCTCTTGAACTGTAAAGTGTCTGCCTCGTACTCCTTCAGTTCCTTCTCGTCACCGACTTCTACCAGTACCTTAACCAGCTGGCGCAGTACGTTGACGCTCTGTACCTCGCCGTGCAGTCCGTCTGCCGTCTGAACATAGTCACCCACACCGGGAAGCTTGCGGTTCAGTTCTTCGTAGGTGTCTTCCTCATTTTTCAGGCAGCACATCAGTCTGCCGCAGACACCGGAGATCTTGGTGGGATTCAGGGACAGATTCTGCTCCTTCGCCATCTTGATGGATACCGGCACAAAATCTGACAGATAGCTGTGGCAGCACAGAGGTCGTCCACAGATACCGATACCGCCGCGTATCTTGGTCTCATCCCTGACGCCAATCTGGCGCAACTCGATACGAGTCTTGAACACACTTGCCAGATCCTTGACCAGTTCACGGAAGTCAATACGTCCGTCTGCTGTAAAATAGAATAATACCTTATTGTTATCAAACGTATACTCCGCATCGATCAGCTTCATTTCCAGACCATGCTTTAATATCTTCTCTTTACAGATCTTGAAGGCTTCCTTCTCTTTTTCTTTGTTGGCAGCCTCCTGCTCGATATCTCTCTCTCCGGCGATCCGCATCACAGGCTTCAGGGGCTGGATCACCTTGTCATCCTCCACCTCATGCACTCCCGCAACGACCGTGCCGAACTCTATGCCTCTGGCGGTCTCCACGATCACGTGGTCGCCTCTCTTTATCTCAAGCTGCAGCGGATCAAAGAAATATACCTTGCCCGCTGTACGAAATCTCACACCGATTACTTTTGTCATATCTATCTACCTCACTGATGCCCATGGCATCTTCATATAAATTAAAATATCGTAACTATTCAGCACCCCATTCGCAAAACCACCTCTTCGAGGCTTTCCTTTTGCTCATGTGGTTACTTCGCCATATTAATATGATCAAATGCTCTTACGAATGCAAGCATTCGACGCTCATTAGATCATATTTACACGGCTCTGAATAGTTACAAAACAACAGCTGCCTGCGCAAAATGCGCCTGCAACTGCTATTTTATCATATCTTTTCTAAAATGACTACTCTAATATTAGCGTCTTATGATACACGTCTTATGATACATAAGTTTCCTTAGGACAGCACAGACCGAAATACCCTTAAAGCATTTAAGGAAAATACCTTTTCGATTTCCGAAGAGGAAAAACCCTGTCGTTCCATCTCTGCGGCAAGCTGCTGCATTTTTTCTGCGCCGGACAACTCACACGGCTCTCCGAAGCCATCGAAGTCACTTCCCAGTGCTATTGCGTCGATTCCTGCCAGGTTTTTAATATATTGCATGTGCTCCACCATTTTTTCAATCCGCCCGATTTTTCCACCATCCTCAAGAAATCCTACGAAATAGTTGATACCGATAACACCTCCCCGCTCTCCGATCATTCTGATATTAGTATCCGAGAGATTTCGCAGATGTGAGCAGAGTGCACGTGCGTTGGAGTGACTTGCGATCACAGGGCCATGCGTAAGCTCAAAAATATCCCGTATGCCTGCGTCATTTAAATGGGAAACATCAATAAGAATGCCGATTCTCTCCATTTCCTCCACAAAGCTTTTCCCGGTATCCGTAAGCCCATTGACCATGTCCGGGATTCGGGGACTTCCCGGTGCGATTGCCGGATTGGGATATCCCAGTTCATTTGCAAAGTTCCATGTCAGGGTAGACATTCTGACGCCTTTGTCATATAGTGCATACAGGTTTTCCAGTTTTCCTTCATACACTCCGCCCTCTTCCACTGTCATCATAGCAGATAGCTTTCCTATCCTGGCGTTCTCTTCCATACTCTCCGCTGTTGTCACCTGTCCTATGATATCCGGATATTCCGCTATCTGTGCTTTCCAGAAATCTACAAGCCCCAATACATGTGTAAATGGTGACTCGCCTCTTTTCTTCAATGCTCCCAAATGGGTAAAAAGGGAAAAGCACTGGCAAATATATCCCCCTTCTCTCATCCGGTTCAAATCGATTCTTCCGGAATTGGAAAGAAGAGAAGTCTCCTTCCCTTCCCTGAAATCCGAGTACATATTAGGTATCGTATCACAGTGTAGATCAATTACCTGGTACATCTAAGCTGCCTCCTCCTATTCAGATAGAGCTCCCTGCGCAAATTCAGTATATGCTTCATCCACAACCGTAATGACATAATCAGGCTCCGGGCTTCACGCCGGTTATGACACTTCTTTACAGTCCGAATTCCTCCAGTGCCGCATAGAATAACCCCTCATACACTTTTGGTACTTAAGCATAAGAAAACAACCACACAGGAGCATTCTTACTCTTGTATGGTCGTTATTTCTTTTGTCACCGCTTGAAAACGTCACTCAAAAACTTTTTTTCTTAAAATTCCTAAGTGAAGGCTTTCTTCGGAGAGTTTTTTTAATATTTTATGGCTCCGAATAGTTATTATGATCTGAGTTCCACACCCAGTTTGTTGTTCAGGTTCTTCAGGATCTTCTTCACATAGCCGTCCACTGCCTCTGTGGTGAATTCTTCCTCCTTCGGAGCAAAGGTTACGGTGAATGCCATGGACTTCTTCTCAGGTCCTACCTGTAATCCCTCGTAGACATCGAAGAGTTCCACGGACTCTACAAAGCTGCTGGCTTCTGCGATTGCCTTCTCTACCTCGCCGCAGGTAACGGATTTGTTCATTACCAGTGCCAGGTCTCTGGTCTCCTTCGCGAACTTGGAGATAGGAGCAAAGGTGGGAACCTTGCCGTATACGGGACGCAGGGCTTTCAGATCGATCTCTGCGATGTATGCAGACTCACGCATGTCTTCTTCCTTCTGGATCTCGTAGGTCAGCTGACCTAAGTAGCCGATCTCTTCGCCGTTGTACAGGATCTTTGCGGTACGATAAGGATGCAGGAAGGTCTTTTTGTCCTCTACATATTCGAAATCAATGAACAGCGTCTCTGCTACCGTGTCTACCAGACCTTTCAAGGTGAAGAAATTCTCTTCCTTACCCCAGATACCGATGCAGATGGTCTCTCTCTCATCGGGATACTCGGTCAGAGGCAGATCCTTAGGGATGAATTTATTGCCGATCTCGTATACTCTGCCTTCCAGACAGCCGTTCTTCTGGTTGCGGGCGATCGCATGGATCATCTGAGGAGCCAGCGTGGTACGCATCAGGGACAGATCCTCGTTGATCGGGTTGATCAGACGGATCGCATGTCTCTCCGGTGCATCTTCGGGCAGACCTAACAGATTCAGATCGGAAGGAGAGAAGAAGGAGTAATGTACGCCCTCAAATGCGCCCTGTGCACACAGTGCTCTCTTGATCTTAAGCTCGGTCTTCTGCTTCGTATTCATACCGCCGCTGGTTACAGCTGCTGCTTTCAGGAAGGTAGGGGTAACATGATCATAACCATACATACGGATGACTTCCTCTGCGATATCGGGATAGGATTCCATATCTTCACGGTATGCAGGTACCTGAATGGTCAGCTCGTCGCCGTTAATGACAGGCTGGAAATTCAGGGACTTTAAGATTCTCTCGATGTCAGCGGTAGGTACTTCAATACCCAGTACGCCGTTTACCTTCTTGATGCTTGCCTTCATCTCGGTAGGCTCGATGGAGTTGCCTGTGTTTGCCTCTACGTGGGTAGAGGATACTTTACCACAACCCAGCTCCTCGATCAGATGCAGTGCTCTCTTGCTTGCCATAACGGTAGCATACTCATCCACGCCCTTGGCATATCTCTGGGAAGAATCGGAAGACTGTCCCAGTGCTCTGGAGCTCTTACGGATATTGTCTCTTGCAAATTTTGCGGACTCGAAGATAACAGCCTCTGTCGTATCGCGGATCTCGGAATTTAAACCGCCCATGATACCTGCTAAAGCTACGGGCTTTACGCCATCGCAGATAACGAGGTTGTTTTCGTTTAATTCAAACTCTTTTTCATCCAGGGTCATGATCTTTTCTTTGTCATGAGCGCGTCTTACATGAATGGCATTGCCTTCAATGTAAGAAGAGTCAAATGCGTGCATGGGCTGACCCAGCTCTTTTAAGATGTAGTTCGTGATATCTACCACGTTGGAGATAGATCCGATGCCTACCAGTGCCAGACGTCTCTTCATCCATGCGGGGGATTCGCCGATTTTTACATCCGTTACATAGTGTGCGATATATCTGGGGCACAGATCCGGAGCATCCACAGTTACGGTGAAACCGTCCTTGGTAACGCCGCTCTCGGTGTAATCCAGTGCCGGAGTCTTCACGGGTTTGTTCAGGATCGCCGCTACTTCTCTGGCAATACCGAAGATACTCTCGCAGTCCGGTCTGTTGGCGGTAATGGCAATGTCAAAGATCCAGTCATCTAACTGTAACAGGGGCTTTACGTCTGCACCGATCTCGGCATCCTCCGGCAGTACCAGCAGTCCGTTGTAGCCTGCACCGGGGTAAAGATCCTCAGTCAGTCCCAGCTCGGTACCGGAACACAACATGCCGCAGGACTCATAGCCGCGCAGCTTGCCTTTTTTGATCTTCATGGTGCCTTCGATGGTCACATGATCTTTTGCGGTAGCGTATACCTGCGCACCTTCCAGTGCTACGGGGTATTTGCCACCTGCATGTACATTATCTGCACCACCGCAGATCTGCAGGGGCTCTGCGCCGCCTACATTTACCTTACATACATGTAAGTGGGTCTCAGGGATGGGCTCACACTCTTCTACCAGTCCGACTACCACGCCGCTGATGTCCTTACCTACTTCGTAGGATTCCTCTACCTCAAAACCGCAGGAGAACAGCTTCTCTTCCAGTTCTTTGGCTTCTACATCTATATCCACATATTCTTTTAACCAACTAAGTGGTACTAACATATCTTTTACCTCCTTCGATGCCGTCTTGTACGACATCCTCTCGTAATGTTCCTTGCATCGTTACTGTTTTAAAATCATATTCCTGTGATCTTAGTCATCATTGATCTGATCCAGTACACGCATATCCGATTGATATAACAGTTTGATATTGTTAATACCGTACTTTAACATTGCCAGACGCTCAATACCGATACCGAATGCCAGTCCGCTGTACTCCTCGGAGTCAATGCCGCAGTTCTCCAGCACTTTCTTATTTACAATACCTGCACCCAGTACTTCGATCCAGCCGGTACCCTTGCACAGACGGCAGCCGCAGCCACCGCAGGCGAAGCAGCTGACATCGACCTCTACGGAAGGCTCGGTGAACGGGAAATAAGAAGGACGCAGTCTCGTGGTGGTACCTTCACCGAAGATCTTCTGTACCAGTACTTCCAGCATACCCTTCAGGTCACACAGAGTGATGGTCTTGTCCACTACGAGACCTTCCATCTGGGTAAACATGGGAGAATGGGTCGCATCATCATCGGAACGGAATACTTTACCGGGACTTAAGATCTTAATGGGAGGCTTCTGATTCTCCATCACGTGAACCTGACCTGCGGAGGTCTGGGTTCTAAGCAGGAATTCCGGGGACAGGTAGAAGGTATCCTGCATGTCTCTTGCGGGGTGATCCTGCGGGGTATTCAGTGCGGTAAAGTTGTAATAATCGGTCTCGATCTCGGTTCCTTCATATACGCTGAAGCCCATGGATGCGAAGATATCGATCAGCTGGTTACGCACCTGGGTTACAGGATGGAGGTTACCGGTCTTGCAGCTCTTTGCCGGCATGGAGATATCGATCTTCTCACTCTCGTAGCGCAGCTCCATCTCTTTTTCTTTTAACTTCGTGTTCAGCTCATCGAAATGCTCGCTTGCCCAGTTCTTCAGTTCGTTGACTTTCTTACCGAAGTCAGCCTTCTCTTCCTTGGGCACGGAACCCATCTGCTTCATCAGTCCGCCGATAATACCGTTCTTGTCGAGAATGGTTTTTTTGTACTCGTAGACACCCTTGGTGTTCTCGATCTTCTCCAGCTGTTCCCGGATGTCGGCTTTGATCTGTTCGACTTTTTCATTCAATTCGTTTAAATCTGCCATCTTACTCCTCATTTCTGTGTGAATGCTTCACACGTATTTTTACTTGTGCCTGGGGAAATTTATATACAAGAAAACCGCGCATACAAATTCACCCCATTGGGACGAATTCATATCCGCGGTACCACCCAAATTCCTTATGTGAAAAATGAAAATTATTTTTACATTCACGATAAGACTCTTAACTCACGTAACGAGTGAGGAAACGTCATACCCTACCAAATTCATGGTCTCGAATTCTTCCGGTATGCGGCTCGCGTGGGAATTTCGATTCTGCTTGAACCTCAGGAAGCTTTTCAGCCGGTGGGCTTCCCTCTCTGTCAGGAAAATAGAATCTTACTGTGCACGTTCATTGCCTTTACCTTGATATGATAATACCGAAATAGCGGAAATGTCAAGGTATTTAGTTCTCAAATTTCCGTATAATACTTCATTTTTTTCATATCACTAACTCCACTTTATTTAGATAATCGTTTGAAATAAATAAAAGAATACTTCTCCTAAAGTCTGGCAGAAGAACTCTTTAAGAGAAGTATTTCCTTTTAAATTACGTTTTATAAAAGTTCAAGGCTAACCTTCTATTTCGTTAATAGGTATTTTTAACAAAAAATGTTCCTGAGAGTTCTCACAGGCAATATAAATCAAATTCTTTTGCGAATCCACAAATCCATGCGGATAAAAGAACGGTTCATCAACCTTTGTCAATGGGATTTTTTTATTCCATGTCCTTGTTCCATCACTACTTATCCACATTTCCAATGGTTTTCTTTTATTCCAGTTGCAAAATTCCTGACACATGGTAGGATTATGTATTAATAATATGTTATTTCCTGATTTCAGCAAGGTGATTTTTGATGCTGGATTTGGAATATCTGTTTTTTCCGGTTTGCTCCATGTTTTCCCATAATCATCACTAAAAGAACGATAAAGATATCCCGTGAATTCTGCCCTCATAAGCATAACCAGCTTACCGTTTTCATACTCCGCAATATTATTTTCCCAAAGCGATGTCTGCACCTTCAAGTATCCTTCTATGTGAAAGCTTTTCCCATTGTCTTCTGTTCGTAGCACGCCACATCGAAATGGCCACTTTTCATCAATGCCATCATTTGGTACTGAATGGAGTTTCCAATCCCATGCTCCACAACATTCCTGCCAATATATCGGGAATACCCATGATCCATGTCCAGGAAGCATTCAGGAACTGTTCAGGATTTTTCAACATTTCGCAAAGAGTCTCTTTTGCCTGATAACTGCCATGCGACACATATTCTGAAGAAGGGACGATGACCATTTCGTTGTTTTCAGAATGAAACATAAATAAATAGGCAATTTCCGGGCAAAGATCAATTTTTGAATTAAGATTTTGGTATAAGTGAATTTTTTCCAATGCATAATCTTTGCCGACATAATCATAAGCAATGCTTTGAAAAGCTGAATCCTCTGTTCCGCTTTTTATGAGAAAGAAGGAAATCGTACTCAAGCGTGAATCAATATCGTCTAAAAAATAATTAACCATGCTTTCAGTAGATATTTTAGTTTGCCGATAGGTGGAGAACGCAAAGAAAGAATTAGTTACGATTAAAAGAATATTTAGTGGAACTACAAAAAGAAAAATAAATTTGCTTACGGTCTGCTTTAAGGTTCCTTTCATAATCGTTTCTTCCTCGTTTCTCAAATTTGGTATTTTTGTTATGTGGCACTATATATTTTATAGCACATTTAAAATATCATTTGTACATAATGTCAAAAAATAGGCAAAAAAAGTCGAAAATAGGGCAGATGTGACGAAAGGAAATATGATAGATTATGTGTATAGGGTATGAAAGAGGTTTAAAAATTTATTAAAAGAAAAGGAGAAGATTAATGAAAAAAAGAAAAAATATGTAGCTATTATGTGTGCTGCCTTGTTGGCGTTTTCGTCGTTGCTGCAAGGCTGTGGAAAAACAGAAACGGCATCTAAAAATTCAACCAAAGAAGTGTTGTCAGAATCATCGGAGCAACAAAGCACAGAACCGGACAAGATAACATTTGCATTTTTCTGCAATTTATTCATTCCGGAAGATATGGACATGATTGAAGAGGCCTTAAATGAACAGACTCGTAAAAAGATTAATGTAGAGGTAGAACTCGTGCCATTAAGCCTTGGTACTTATAACCAGCAAATAAACCTAATGGTTTCTGGTAATGAAAAGTTAGATTTATATATTATGTTTGGTGGTGATTTCACTTCTGCGATTAATCAGAATAAGCTTCTGCCGATTGCACAGGATACACTGCAGGAATATGCACCTGGGGTAGTCAATGCTTTAGGGGATTATCTGAAAGCATCAACAGTTGGGGACAAAATATACGGTCTGCCGGTAAATAAAGATATGGCACAGGCAAGAGGAATTTCTTTGAACAAAGAGATTCTGGAGAAATATGACCTGGTAGAAATGGGAGAAAATATTTCCAATACAGATGATCTGGCGGAATTATTTGCAATTGTTTCTGAGAAGGAACCGGGTATGGTTATGACGTCTTCTCAGGATAATGGAAAAAGTATACTGGAATCCGGATTTGCTTCATTTGATAAGATGGGCGATTACTATGGGGTTCTGATGAATTGCGGCGAAAATGACTATCAGTTGGTAAATTTGTATGAAACCGAATGGTATAAAGATACGCTGAATTATATTCGTGATTGGTACAATAAGGGCTGGATTTTAAGTGATGGTTCTATCAACCCGGATACGGGTATGGGCTTATATAAGTCAGGAAGACTATTCTCCTACATGGGAGATAAAAAGCCGGGCGGCTATGTAGATGTACAGAATTCAACAGGGATTCCTACCCTGGATGCGCGTATGTCACAGACCGTTGCTACAACGGATTCCATTTATTATTGACCGCCAGCAATGTGATAATATTCAACAAGTTGCAGATTTACGTTATAACATTCAAAAACAAATTTACACAGAAGTACAAACATTTAGTCCACATGCTGTTGTCTTTAGCTACCAGCTCCAAAACATTTTTATCCTGTTCCCTTGCAAGGTACAATATATTGAGGAAGTAAAACAACAGATTAAAAATATGTATACAGCCCTCGTAAAAAATAGCCTTCCACTGCTATGTGTCACCGGATATAATGCCAAAATCCCCGTGTTGCTGGGTGAGATGAAAGATATGCTCCAATTAGATCTACATGGTCCACAAAATATTTTTGAATTTTCTGAAGTTAATGAGAGCTTATTACCCAAAAACAGTTCGCTTGTTTATGTAGTGCAAAATTATATTAAGGAACATTTGGAACAGGAACTCTGCCGAACTACCGTTGCGGACTATATACATATGAACCCAGATTATCTTGATCGTCTTTTCAAAAAAGAATTTGGATTATCTGTCTCTCAATATATTAAGGAAAAGAAGATTGATTACGCCAAAATGCTATTACGCACCACAAATTTGAGTGTAAGTGAAATTGCACAACGTTTAGGTTATATTAATCTATCTCATTTTACAGCTTCATTTAAACAAATTACAAATATGACACCTGTTAACTATCGTAAAAAATATTAACTTCATCGGTAATTTCCTCTATTCATACCCTGAATATGAAAGTGAGGTACAACAATGAAACATATACACATTCCTGAAACAAATATCACTATACCAAGAATAGCTGCAAGTTTTGCTCCGGCCGGCAGTGATTACACCGACACACACAATTATTATCTGGTAGATGCATATCTGGAACTTGGTGGCACATTTTTAGATACTGCAAATGTATACGGTCGAGGGTTTGAGCAAAGACTTCCGGTAAATGAATTGTGGTTGGGAAGATATTTTTCCGAAAGGCACAACCGGCACCACTTTATTCTGGATAGTAAAGGTGGCGCATCAAATCCTTGGGATAAATCCATCCCCCGAATTAATTCCGAGTGTCTGCGCCATGATTTGGAAAACAGCCTATCCAATCTTCATACGGACTATCTGGACTATTACTGGGTTCATGTTGATGATCCTGCTGTTCCTGCGGGTGAAATACTTGAAATTATGAATCAATTCAAAAAAGAGGGGAAAATTCGCTATTTTGGATGCTCTAACTGGAGTGCAGAGCGCATTCATGAAGCTATGCGTTACGCTGATGATAAAAAAATCACCGGCTTTACAGCACATCAAACTATGAAGAATGTTGCGTATCCCAACATGCCCGCTGTTTTATATGATGGAATGACATATATTTCTTCTGAACTGGAACAATTACACACAAATAATCAATTCCCGTTATTTGCTTATACAGCAGCAGCCAGAGGTTATTTTTCACTTGCAGACCGGACAGACTTTCAAACCGCGCCGCAGTATCGATCCTGTCGGGAATTATTTGATAACAATAAGTCAAGGGAACGACTTACCGCTATTAAAAAGCTTGCCAAAGAAACCGGCTGGGATCTTACCCAAATTGTTCTGGCATACATTTATCAATTACCATATCCTTCTGTGCCGGTTATTGGTGTACAGTCACTGCGTGATATTGTTAATTGTCTAATAGCTATGGAATTACCAATTCCCACAGATTTCTTTGAAAAAATAATCAGCAAGGAGGTTCATCATGAATAAACCTACTTCCCCTGTTATTTTAGCTATTGGAGCACATGTTGGAGATATGGAATTAACTGCCGGTGGGCTTTTATCTACCTGTGCAATGCAAAATTGGACTCCGGTTATTATTTCCTTAACTACAAGTGAAAAAAGTGCCAGTGCCACAGATGATTTAGACAAATTTATAGAAATGAAAAGGCGTGAGGCTACTTCTTTTGTTACTGAGTTACATGGTCAAAGCATAATATATGATATTCCCGATGGTTTCCTTGTTCCAACAGATTCCTTATGCCTTGACCTTTGTGCCTTGATCCGCAAGCTGAAACCGCAGATTTTAATAACCCATTATCAAAGCACACACAAAGATCATATGGCTTGCCATACTATTGTTAATAATGCTGTTTTTTATGCATCCTTACCAGCCATCAAATGTGAGTATCCAGCTTACAACGTACCAGCATTTTATTACACAGAAAACTGGGAAGATTGTAGTTCCTTCCGGCCGCAAACCTTTTTTGACATAAGCGAAGGTTTTTCTCTATGGCAAAAGGCACTTGAGCAGGAGCAAAGTGTACAAAATTGTCCTTTTATGCCAATTGTAGAATATTATCGACTTAAAGCAAGAACCAATGGCATTCTTATGAATTGTGAATATGCTGAAGTTTTTATGAAGGCAGAAAATATTCGTTCGTTAAATAAAGGGAATTTATGATTTTTCCCCGATGCCACATTGACCGACGGCACATGCTGAGAAGCAAACACCGCAATTTAATTCCGGTAAATTAGCTCTCCAGGTGTGCCGCACTGGCATCCGCCGCAGTTTTTCAGATATAACCTCACATTTGTTATAACACAACATTTTGTATCGTATACTATCCGATTTTTCATATGCCTGACTATAAATTTCAGATCCTGCTGGATTTTCTGAATATAGTAGTTGTCATTTTTAATGTTATCCATATATCTTTATCCCATCTTTTAAGATCTCTTTTGTCAGTTCCGGATTATCCATCAATTGTTCCATATTAAGAACATCCACCTTTTTATGCAATGCAGCCCTTATCTCTTCCACTAATCCGTAAAATTTCAATCTGCTTACCCCTGTTGAAATCAGCAGATCTACGTCGCTCTCCGGTGTTGCCTTGCCTTTTGCGTAGGACCCAAACAGATAGCAAAATTCTATTTCATATCCTTCAAACACACTTTGACATTTCTGTCTGATATAATCTACGTCTACTATCCCGTGATTTTCGTCGATCGGATTTATTTCCGCCAACTTTTCAATGATATAATTATATTTCAGGGTTCCTATTTTCTCTTCATCATTTTCGTATGATTTATAAGAACGCAAGGAAATCCCCATCAAATCCGCCACTTGTTGTTGTGTGAGTTTTTTTCTATTCGCAGACTTTTTAATTTACTCATTTTGCACCTCTTTATATAGAAGAGTGCAATAATTACACCTCGTCAATATATATAGTGCAATTTTTGCACTATATCTTATTATTTACTTATTTTATATAGTATGCTTGTCCGGCCTGCTTATACTTCTTTCCATAAAATTTTTTCCACAGTGTCGATCACCGGATATTTCTGTGTTCCGATGGGACGTCCGTCCCGATAGGTGGAAAATACATCGCAGGAGATCACATTACTGCTTCTGTATATTTTCTCCACCGGTGTATGTCCGACAACCTGTAAAAGGCTGTCTTCTCCATACATTGCCTCCTGATAACACTGCGGGCGGTACCAGATGGGACTGGCACTGCACCATAGCTGCTCCGGTCCCATGGTATTTATCTCCGCGATAGTTTCGTCCACAGAGTCTGTATTTTTCACATTTTCCTCTACAAATGCCTGTAAGATGCCGCCATGGCAGAACAATACATCATCGATCCTCTGTATGTACCGAATCTGATTCCCGTCCGGCAAGGCCTCCTTAAGTTCCTCCAGTTTATTTCTGACCGTATAGGCTGCCGCCCGACTGTATCCCGATTCCCGCTCATTCCACAGATAGCATAGATCATGATTCCCGTAGCACCACAGAGTGTCGGGGAATTCCTTTGCAAAAGAGATCGCTGCGTCAAAAGTCTGCACATACAATTCAATGTCATATTCCCTGTTCCAGTCATCTGGGATGTCCATCAGGCATACTGCCCGATCCGCCACACCTTTTCTCATCCGTTCAGCCGCTTCCTTGAACATATACGGTTTTAAATGAACATCCGGTATCACAAGTGCTTTCATATCTTCTTCTCCTTTCTGCCCGCCACCACCGTAGGAATTCCATCGGTGAAGCCTGCTCCAACACCTCATACTTTTATTTTAAATTTCACTCTCCGGTTATGATGATCTCCGCTGCCATCTGCCCAAGTTCCTCCGCACCGTACTTATCCCAGTTCGGATAGACACCGCGGTAGTTAATGCAATAGACAAGGCCGTCCATCTCCAGCATAACCCGACTGATACATTTCATATACTGGCTTTCTGCGCCGTAGACAATTTCATATTTTCCGGTTCCGATTTTTCCAAATCCGAATTTCAACAGATAGTAAATAGCTTTTCGGATTTCCGTCTTTTTGTATCTTGTCCAACAGTTCCCGGGCTTTCAGGAAGGTGTCCTGATACAATTCTTCCGCCTCCGGTCTGTTTCCTTTCCGGTATTTTCGTCTGCAGTACGTTAATGCTTTTACTATATATTGTCCTGAGCTTCCAACCGGTTCTTATATAAAAAAATAGAAAGTGAAGTATGGATTTCACTTTCTACTCATTCAGTTTTCCGTCTTATCCGTTCTCCTTGATCTCCAGCATCAAAAGTTCCATGGTCAGGTCAAAATTGACATTGGCATCTAATCGTCTCTTCGCCTTATCCAGGGCTTCGATGACTTCCTCGATTCCCTCATAACTGCTGCGCTGTGCGACACGGCGGATGGCGCTGATCTCCTCCCGGAATACGAGATGGTTCACATCACTGGTCGCCTTGAACAGGAGCACATCCCGGTACCAGATGGCGATGAGGTCCAGGTAATCATTGATCTGCAGCTTATATTCCGTGATCTTCTTGATCGCTGCGGTGATCTCACTCAGATCCATATCCTGAATATATTTCAATAGCGACAACGCTTCATTCTTAATGTTATCGAAGTCCTCACTGGACGCCAGGGATTTCGCCTTGCCAATATTACCTCTGGCAAATGCCACACAGACCTCCGCTTTATAATCCGGCACCTGCAGTTGATGCATGAGATAATTACGCACCAGTTCATCGGCTACCGGCTTCATGTTCAGTACCACACAACGGCTGAGAATCGTCGGCAGCAGAGAATTCACGTTAGAAGTCAACAGCATGATTACTGCATACTCGGGCGGCTCCTCCAGCGTTTTCAGGATTGCATTCTGCGCCTGGGGCGTCATCTTCTCTGCCTCGTTCATAATATAGATCTTATAGGGACTGCTGTATGGCTTGATGGCGATATCATTGTTGATCTGCGTACGAATATCGTCTACGCTGATGGTATTCGGCTTCTCATGGCTGACATAGATAATATCCGGCTGATTGTCCGATAACGCCTGCTTACAGGAATGACATTCCTGACAGGGCTCTGTGCCGCCTTTTTCACACTGTAATGTCATGGCAAATACTCTGGCAATAAATTCCTTGCCGGAAGATTTTTCACCGTTGATAATATATGCATGGGAAATCTTCTTCGCCAAAATGGCGTTCTGTAAATGCTCTTTGATCTGTTCCTGACCGATGATGTCATGAAATGTTGCCAATAGTATTCCCCCTGTCCGTATCTTATGCTATGTCTGTACACTGCTTATGATCTGCTTCTATCGTACTTCCTTCTAGCCTTTCGTGCAAATAAAATTTTACATGATCAAGTAAAAATATCCAATAACAATCCTCTGATCTCTCCGATCTTATTCAGGATCGCCAGATTGTCTTTTTCATCCTTCATCAATTCCTGTGCCAACTGGTCCAGGTTCTCATCCACCAGCCGGATAATGCCGTATACCCGGTGCCGTCCTCGCCGGTCCAGGAAATTTTCTCTGGAAAAAGAATGAGATCTCGTCACCACTTCATTGAGAAATTCCTTGACCAGTCCACGGTAATGCCGCATATCCTTTACATCCCGTTTCTTCGCCAGTTTTTCTCCCTCTGTCGTGATCTCCGCCATGAGGTTCGTCAGTCGCTCCTGCAGTTCTGCCTCTTCCACATGGCTCGCCAGCATGAACTTGAAGCTGCCATCCGTGGGCGCAGTGTTCTGTACCTGCTCCACCGGAGCCGGCTGCTGTATCTGATTGACTCTCATTTCCATACGCCCACCTCTTTTCCTATGATTTCTGTCTATTACTGACTATTTTCCGTGCCAAATCTGTAACTCAGAATTTTTATTCCCTGTTATCACTATTTCGGCTATATACCAGTTTCCTTTAAGTACTTTGTAATATCTTTCAGACATTTCGTCAGATCTGTATTCTCAAATCTGTCCCGGATGCCTGCTGCCGCCAGCTTTTCTTCCGAGAAATCTGCACTGTCCGCCAGGAATCTCCGGCACATTTCCTCATATTTCGGTTTCTCCTGTCTGAGTTCCCTGTCCAGTGCCCGCTGTAAGCGCACGCCATCATCCAGCTCGATATAAACCGGCAGAATCGCCTCCGCACCAAAATAAGCAATCATTTTAGTATAAGCTTCCAGCGTTCCGATCATGAGATAGTTCTGTTCTGCCAGATCGATCTGTCCGTCATCCACTGTAAAATACCGCCAGATGCCATAGACCGTATCATACGCTCTGTCTTCAATGACTTTCCCCTGATCCTTCAATGCCTGAAAACCGGCTTCATCCGTGAAAAAATATTCCACACCGTTCTCTTCTCCTGCACGGATCGGTCGTGTCGTATAAGGCACGATGGTCCTCAGATCCATCGTGCCCTCTTTCATCAGTTCTTTAAATATGGTGTCTTTTCCGGAGGAACTTTTCCCCATGAGATATACTATTTTTCCCATACTCTCTCATTTCCGTTGTTTTATTCTCATGGCATTTGCATACCTTTTATGATAGATTGATAACACGATCCTTTATTCCACTTCTACCACGTGGATCATATCGGTCTTACCTACCACACCCAGGGGTACACCTGCGGTAATGACAACTGTGTCACCAGTCTTTACCAGACCTGCCTGCTTTGCCTTGAATACCGCTTCCTCGAACAGAGCATCCGTGGTCCGCTCCTTCTGGATCATGACAGGTTTTACACCCCACAGCAGATTTAACTGGCGGTATACCTTCTCATCCAATGTACAGCCGATGATCTGGCATCCGGGCTTATAACGCGCGATCATATTCGCGGTAAATCCGGACATGGTTACGGTGATGATGGCTGCTGCATTCAGATCGGAAGCCACACTGCAGGTCGCATAGGAGATTGCCGTAGTAATATCGGGAGTTTCCTGTCTGTCTTCCTTAACTTTCTGCATTCTTCCGCGGTAGTCAATATCCTGCTCCGCTCTCTCTGCGATACGGCTCATGGTCTTAACTGCCTCTACGGGGTACAGACCGGCTGCACTCTCGCCGGACAGCATGATGGCTGTCGTTCCATCATAGATGGCATTTGCAATATCCGTTGCCTCAGCTCTGGTAGGACGGGGATTCTTGATCATGGATTCCAGCATCTGGGTCGCAGTGATTACATGCTTGCCCTGTGCCACTGCCATCTTGATCATCTTCTTCTGCAGAATAGGTACTTCTTCCAGAGGGATTTCGACACCCATGTCACCACGTGCTACCATGATACCGTCTGCCACGTTAATGATCTCTTCCAGATTCTGGATACCCTGCATGTTCTCAATCTTGGCAATAATCTTGATCTTGCTGCCTCTGTCCTCTACGATCTTGCGCACTTCCTGAATATCTTCCTTGGTTCTGACAAAGGACGCTGCGATAAAATCAAATCCGTGCTCTACACCAAACACAATATCTGCCAGATCCACCTCACTGATATACGGCATGGACAGAATTGCTCCGGGCACATTCACGCCCTTATGGTTGGATACAAAACCACCGTTGATTACTCTGCAGACGATCTCTTCACCTCTGATCTCTTCTACCGTCATCTCGATCAGACCGTCATCAATGAGGATCGTTGTACCGACTTTGATATCGTTTTTCAGATTCTTATAGGAAATCGTAGCTTTCTGGGCGGTTCCCATAATTTCTTCCGTGGTCAGAATGAACTGCTGTCCGGATACCAGCTCTACCTTACCGCCTTCAAAATCTCTCAGACGGATCTCAGGTCCCTTGGTATCTAACAGAGTTGCTACCGGCAATCCCAGTTCCTTACGTACTTTCAGTACTCTGTTGTATTTTACCAGCTGCTCCTTATGGCTTCCGTGGGAAAAGTTGAATCGTGCCACATTCATTCCGGCAAGCATTAACTCTCTTAATTTCTCCTCACTCTCACTGGCGGGACCGATGGTACAGATAATTTTGGTTTTTCTCATACAAGCTAAATCCTTTCTGCTGTTAAAATTATTCATTTTTTACTACGGTAATGCGATACCCGGCATCTTTTATCACTCCCTGAACATTCAGGTCTTCTTTCAGGTATTCCGCAAGCTGTCTGCAATGCGTCTCCTCGATCTGCTCTCCCGGTACCAGCACAGGAATCCCGGGTGGATACAGATTCACAAAATCTCCTGCGGTTCTTCCCGCTGCCTGTGACAACAGAATTTCTTCTTTTTCGGCATCCCAAGCCTGGGCAATGGACATCCGCACTTCAGGATGCAGCTGATAGAGAGAGATTTCCTCCTCTTCGCTACCGTCCTGCTTCTGTCTGCTCTGCCATTTTCCCGCAGTGATATCGCAGTCGATTGCAAGCAGCGCATCTGTCATTCTCCGATACGCTTCTTCCCCGTCTCCTATGGTGAACATCGCAAGACAATATCCCGGTGCTGCCATCTCCAGCTGCAGATGATATTTCTTTAATAGAATATCATAAATCTGCTGTCCTGACAAACCTGCCTTTGCAGATACTATAATCAGTTTTCCGATATCCTGTCTGGCATCCAGCGGTAAAAAGCTTAAATTTCTGCATTCTGACAGTTCTGTCAGCATCCTCAGATAATTTATCTGGAATTTTGCAAACAGATAGCCTCCCTGCTCCTTTACTACCTGCAGTGCATTGTCAATTCCTGCCATCAATACATAGGATGGGCTGCTGGACTGGTAAATATGCAAAAATCTGCGCAGGCGGTCTCTGTCGATCCGATTGCCGTTCACATGGAGCAACGCACTCTGAGTAAGTGCCGGCAAAGTCTTATGCACACTGTGAATGACCAGATCCGCTCCGCACTGACAGCTGTTCTTTGCAAGTCCTTCTGCCAGTCCCAGATGCGCTCCGTGCGCTTCATCCACGATCAGAGGAATCCCCCTGCTATGTACGATCTGCGCTATCTTCTCTATATCCGCAATTCTGCCTTCATACGTCGGTGACACCAGAAATACTGCATCCGGAACGGGTTCCTTCGCCAGTGCTTCCGCGATCTGTTCCGGAGTTATCGCATCATAAATATCATACTCCTGCATCATTTCCGGATACAGATAAGATATTGTTAAATTTCTCAGGTATGCTGCATGATACGCTGACTTATGCCCGCCTCTGGTCATAAGGAGCCGTCCGCCCTTCGGAACCGCTGCGCTGATAGCCGCCAACACACCGCAGGTACTGCCGTTTACCAGATAAAAACTTTCCTCCGCACCATACAGTCTGGCAGCTTCTTCCTGTAATCTTAGCAGGATCTCTTCCGGGGCATGCAGATTATCAAATCCATCAATCTCCGTGATATCTATATTCATGATCTCCTGCGGTAATTCACCACAGACCTGCCTCTTATGTCCCGGCATATGATAGGGGTATTCATCCGTTTCGCTATATGCCTTCAGTCTCCGGTACAGCTCACCCACTTATTATTCTCCCGTCCGGGGAATCCTTCCCCGTTTATTTTTTCTGTTCTTCTCTCGTCTCCCGAAGCTTCTCGATCAACGCTCCGTGACCCTTGTGTACATGAAAAGTCTCCATGAGAGAGCACCATTTATCTGCCATAGTAACGATCCATGCCTCTCTGCACATGGGCATCGCCGAAATTGTCAAGGGCCACATATGCTTTTTTATAATGTCTCTCTCCCTGGGTGTCAGCTGATATTCCTGCTGCGCATTCTTAAGTGCTCTACCGGGATGATAGAATCCGTGAAGCTTATGAGGGCTGACATAATCCTGCGTATGCCAGTCATACAGGAAATAATCATGCAGTAATGCTCCGCGGATCAGCTCTTTCTTCTCACAGGGAATATGCAGTTTCTCACTGATGGCAAGGCTGTATTTTGCCACATTCATGCTATGATCATTCACGGTCATATTGCCATGCTGCACATGAGACCTGGTAGATCTGAAGTTCTTAGAACGCAGAATATCCGGTGCTGCAGCCCGGATTTCCTGTCTAAGTTCACGTTCTCTCTCAAATTTTTCTTTCCATTTTCTTATTTTCTTTGCCGAACGTTGTTTCATAGGGTCGCCTTCCTTCCAATTGTCCCCTCTTCAGTAAAGAATTAGTAATAATAGCATACTACCGGGAAGCCGGTGGATACATACTCATAGATAGATGCTGCCATGTGTAAAGGCAGATTGATACAACCGTGAGAACCGGATGTCAGATAAATGGTTCCTCCGAAAGCTCTCCGCCATGTTGCATCATGCATGCCAATATTACCGTTAAACGGCATCCAGTAATTAACCGGTGTTTCATAATTTGCACCACGCAATATTGCATTTCTGGTCTTATAGGTCAGGCCGAATACTCCGGGCGGTGTCACGCAGTCAGCTTTACTCATATTGCCGGATACAAAATCTGTCTCCAAAACAATATCTCCATCCTTGAACAGATACAGATGCTGATTCGTCAGATCGATCTCGACATAAGAATTCCCGATATCATTGCTTCCTTTTTGGGCACCTTTGCTGATGTATACCGGTTCCTTATCCACAGTCTCACCGTTTTGAATGGCTTCTATCAATGCTTTGGTCTCTTCCTCACGGTCTGTCTTCCAGCCGTATGCACCGCTTGGCAGGTTCAGTTCAATGCCCTGTACTGTGGTAAATTTTCTCTTTTTTCCATAAGTATCGTACTCTTTTGCCTGCTCCGATACAAACTCGGCGATAGTTTCCTCATTTAACTGCGGATCCTTGTCATCCGCCTGGATCCATTCGTGAATTGCATCTCCGTCTACAACGATCTTATTGCCATTCCAGTCATAGATTATCTGCGCGCTGACCCACTTATTTATGGTATCGCAGGCTTTTACCAGTTCGGTGTCCTCTGCCGTTACCTTTGCGGTCTCATAGCATCCCTGCTCTTCCAGATCTACCGAAGTAGCTCCCGACATAATCGCTGCAGATACCACATCCTCTACCTGGTCCATATCCAGTGTCGATCCCAGTGTCTCCGGAACGATCTCATAGCTCTTCGTTTTTTCGGAATACTCACTGATATATGCATCTTCCGGCTCAATCATATTTTTCTTCTGTAAAGCAGGCATTTGGGCCAGTTGTTCCTGCAATTTATCTGCATCGTAGGCTACTCCCTGGACCATATCATAATTCTGTGTGCTCCACAGCATCTTGATCCACAGGAATTCATTCTGTATGTTCAAAAGCTCCTGTGCTGCTCCCTGCGTGTCCACCCAGTTCATTCCGATCTCCGGTGCTGTCACCGTTCCGATCTCTTCCTGTACGCCATTCTCATCTCTTCCGAATATCTGCAGGCTGTACTGCTGGGACTGGCTATCCATGATCGCTGCCACTTCGACTGCTGTCAGATTACTGCAATCCGTATCGTTTACTGATGTCTGATACAGGAAATGGGAGTGATAGTAAAAAGCTACAACTCCGTAAGCTAGCAGGAGTACTACTAAGATTCCAAGTCCGATCCAGAGACCTTTCTTACTTTTTTTCGGTTTGTCGTTGGTCTCTTCTTTAGTTTCTTCTTTTACTTCCGGTTTTGTTTCTTCTTTTATCGCTTCTTTTGTTGTTTCTTTTGTTTCTTCCTTTGTCGCTTCTTTTGTTTCTTCCTTTGTTATTTCTTTTATTTCTTCTTTATTTTCCTTCTTTGTTTCTTCGGTTACATCTTTGTTTTCGTTTTCCATTTTATCTTACGTTTCTCCCTCATATTATTCCTATTGCGCTCATTATAGCATTTAATTTTATAAAAAAATAGTGTGAAAAGAGCGAAAAATTGCCCTTTCACACTGATTTAGAATACTACTTGCACTAATATCATATAAAGTACAGTTCCTACCGCTATACTAAGTAAAGTGTTTCTCTTCCAAATATGAAGGCCTGCAACTACTGCAATGGATAACAGTTCCGGAATTCCATGATTCCCAACCATAAGATTAATACCTTTTACACAGTATACAACGAGAATGACCATAATTGCCGGCGGAAGTACTTTTCCCAGGTAGGTCACGGTCACCGGAACTTCTCTCTTCCCTCCGAACAGTACGAAGGGGATTGCACGTATGAATAAAGTAACAATAGCTGCAACTGCTATGATTCCGATGGAATGTAACATTTTTTCTTAACTCCTAATAAAATAATCGCCGTAATCGTTAATGCCGGCAGTAAAAAGGCATCCGCCCCCAATAAAATCAGACAAAGTATTCCGACAGCGCCACCGATGACTGCCGGTTTATGTTCCTTCGTATCCATCCACTGATTGACTACGATGACCGTAAATAAAGCTGTCATGGAAAAATCAATTCCCGTCGTATTGATCGGCAGCATACTTCCTGCCAGGGCTCCCACACAACTTCCCAGAATCCAGTAACACTGATCCAACAGAGATATGTAAAAGCTGACTCGCTTTTCACGCATTCCCTCCGGAACTTTCAGATCACATAATAAGGAAAATGTCTCATCTGTAAGTGAGAAGATCATATAGGGGTAAGTTGCACCCATTTTTTTAAATTTCTCCACAAAAGAAAGTCCGTAAAACATGTGTCTGCCATTAACAAACAGGGTCATGATCAGCGTATACCACAGGCTTGCTCCGGCTGTAAGCAACGTAACCAAGACAAATTGCATGCTTCCCGCATAGACAAACAGGCTGATAAAAAAGGCCCACCAGAATCCATATCCGGCATCATTTAGCATTAATCCAAAGGCAAATCCAAGGAAAATATATCCCAACATCACCGGAACGGACTGCACAATCGCATAACGTAATTCTTTTATCTTGTTTTCCATTAGTAAATCCAGTCTCTTTCGCAATTTCATTGTTCTCGACGAATTATTTTAGCATACCATGATTCGTCAGACAATAGTCTGATATAGGTTCTATTTTTGCAATAGGTATTAAAAAAGATCAATATACATACAGTATATTGATCTTACTCAATGAGACACGGGGGATTCGAACCCCCGACAACTTGATTAAAAGTCAAGTGCTCTACCGACTGAG
>ERZ779737.18-NODE-18-length-168357-cov-12.709873_pt1 | contig 168357 bp, 176 predicted proteins | sample MGYA00511889_ERZ779737 | MGnify/ENA primary metagenome ERZ779737 (study PRJEB29588, sample SAMEA2163575) | human gut metagenome | biome: human gut; feature: human-associated habitat; material: faeces | place: Denmark | collected 2008/2010 ...
TTACAGAAGCAACAGCTTTCATTCTGTTTTCTGAATTTACTTTTCTTAAACGTACATCTGTAATTTGCATTTTAAGTACCACCTTTCAAGTTTTTTTATACATTTCTTATGTACATTTATATTATTCGCCATCTTTTTTGTTTTTCCTTCTTTATTTTACAAATTTTATATAATTTTTTATTTATTTTTTTCACATTTTTTTAAACTATGAATATTATATTGTATCATATATTATTTTACTAATATATTTAAGAAAAATATTGAAAAATTCTAATATAAAGTATATAATACCTTTGTTGATTAAAATGTCTTCTATAATAGAAGATTTTATATAAACTTAAGGGGAGTGTATTTTTTTGGCAAATATAGATGAATTAAGAAAATATAAAAATGTACATATGATTGGTATAGGTGGAATTAGCATGAGCGGGATTGCTGAGATTTTAAAATTTTGGGGATTCCATGTGACAGGTTCTGATTCTACCTCATCTGAAACTACTGAAAAGCTAATTGAAAATGGTATTCATGTAACTATTGGTCATGATTTAGAGAATTTGGCTAAAGCCGACGTAGTAGTTTATAGTGCTGCTATAAGAAAAGATGATATTGAACTTGTAAAAGCTCATGAACTAAATATACCTACAATTGAAAGAGGAACATTCTTAGGAAAAATCACTAGAGCATTTAATAACAGCATTTGTGTTTCTGGTACTCATGGAAAAACCACTACTACTTCAATGATTTCTGTGTGTTTCTTGGAATCACACAAAGACCCATCTATTCAAGTTGGTGCATTTTTAAAACAACTTAATGGAAATTACAGAGTTGGTAATAGTGAATATTTTATTATTGAAGCCTGTGAATATGTAGAAAGTTACTTAAAGTTATTCCCTAGAACAGAGGTTATTTTAAATATTGATAATGATCATCTAGATTATTTTAAAACTTTAGATAATATAGTTAAATCTTTTGATAATTATATTAAACTACTTCCTGAAGATGGCTTATTAGTAATAAATGGCGATGATTCTAATTGTAGAAAAATTGTCAAAGATTCTAAGGCTAAAATAGTAACCTTTGCTCTTGAAAATGAAAATGCTAATTTTATAGCTAGAAATATTTCTGCTGATAAAGATGGTTTTCCAAGTTTTGATGTTTATTATAATAATACTTTTTATAAAACTATCAAATTATCTGTTCCTGGAATGCACAATGTTTTAAATGCTTTAGCATGTATTGCTGTTTGCCATGAATACGGAATATCTAAAGAGGATATAAAAAATGCTTTAGCTAAATATACTGGCGCTCATAGAAGGTTTGAATATGTTGGTAGTTTTAATCAAGGAGTGGCTGTGTATGACGATTATGGTCATCATCCTACTGAAATTATGGCAACTGCTCATGCTGTAAATCAAAAAGAACATAGACAATCTTGGGTAGTATTTCAACCACATACATATAGTAGAACTAAAACTTTATTAGATGATTTTGCCAAGGCTTTGCTTGATTTTGATAATATTATTATTACTGATATATATGCGGCTAGAGAGGATAACATTTATGGTGTTTCTTCTCAAGACTTAGTTGATAAACTTCAAAACACTTATAATAAAAAAGCTCTTTATATTTCTGATTTTAATGAAATTGCAAAGTATTTAAAAGAGCATACTATAAAGAATGATATTGTACTTACACTTGGTGCTGGTACAGTTACAAATATTGGACCATTATTAGTTAAATAAATGAAAAATGAAGTAATTTTAATTTACTTCATTTTTTTGTCTAATAATTCTCATAATTTGTTATTGAAAGTGTTGGTAATGTAAAGATCATACTATTTTCTGAAATTTCTCCACTTGGTGTATGGTCTTTAAAGAATTCTTCGGATCCTTTTAAGAAAAATTTGTATTTTTCATTATCTGTTATGGTTTCTCCTCCTGTTATTACTGGGTCATCCCAAGTAACATCAACCGCATACCATTTATCATCGATTTGCACATAATTCCAAGCATGCGCCTCTATTTTACCTTGTGAATTTTCTGCAGTTCCTGGCACTAGTACACATGGAACTCCTACTTTTTCCATTATATATTTAAAGCTTCTTGCATAGCCTTCACATACAGCTTTTCTATCATGCATTGCTCCATATATATTATACTTATTTGCATTTGTTCCAGAGGTATCATACTCTATAGCATCTATTAGCCAATCATGTACTTTTTTAATTTTGTTTACTCTATTGTCATTTTGAGTTTGCTTTATTATATTCTTTATAATATTATTTATATAGTTTTGTGCTTTTTCTATGCTTTCTCTCGTTTGAAAATTATCTTGCAAATAGTTTTTATTATCTCCTGGTCCAATTGAAATATAATATGTTGTAATACCTCCTAGAGTTCTTGTCTCGTTTATTAAGTTCATCTTTTTTATATCAATATAAAATAAGTCACATTCATCATATGAAAATGCATTCCAAGCAGACTGAAAAGCTGTATATAATGTTTTGTCTCCCTTTTCAGTATTCAAAAGGGTATTAAAGCTCGTTCCAAATTCAAATACATATGTGCCTGTTATTAGTTGTTCTTTATTTTGTTTTAACTTGTCATATATCATCTTTCCATATGAATCTAATTGACTATAGTAATATCTTGCTGCAATAGTTTCTGATGGTATCGCATTATTATTTGGTTCTTGTATTATTGGTTCTACATCGTTGACATTCAAATCATTTTGATTGTTATTTGTTGTCTCATTACCAGATATCTCGCTATTACCTGTTTCAAATTCATTACTGTTTACTACCTGTTTGCTCATACTAAAAAACTTATATATTCCAAAGCTTACTCCACCTAGTATAAGAACTATAAGTATAATAATTATTCCAGTTATTAAAATATTTCCTTTTGCATTTTTCATTTTTTCTACCTCACACTTTATTCTACTTCTTTCATCTGTTTTAACATTATATCCGCAAAAACTCCATATCCAATGGTCGGATCATTCACTAGAACATGTGTAACTGCTCCCACAAATTTTCCATTTTGTATTATTGGCGCTCCGCTCATTCCTTGAATTATCCCTCCCGTTTTTTCTGATAGTTTCTTATCAGTGACTTTTATCAACATGCTTTTGTTATCTTTATTGTTACTTATAAAAATTCTTTGAATTTCTATATCATAATATTCTTTTTTACCATTTTCTAATTCACAAATAATTTGTGCTTTACCTGTTTTTATTTCTTCTCTTAATGCCACTTGCACCTCATTTGTATTTGATGTGTTAAGATATGGTGTTTTATTTATTGTTCCAAAAACTCCAAATTTAGTATTTTTCGAAATACTTCCAATAGTATGTCCTGCTTCAATTGTACCTCGTATTTCTCCTGGATTTCCTTTAGTTCCTTTATTAATACTCAGAATATTAGTTGTTACTAATTCTCCATTTGCTATTTTTATTAATTCTGCAGTATCAATATCCATAATTCCATGTCCTAATGTAGCAAACATTCCTGAAGATGGCTCATAAAAAGTAAGTGTTCCAACTCCTGCAGCTGCATCTCTAACCCATAAGCCAATTTTATATTCATTGCTACTATTTTTTAACGGCTTTATACTGGTTGTAATAGTTTTTTCATCTCTAACATATTTTATAGAAATATTATTTCCATCACTTTTATTTACAGCCTTCATCAAATCATCTGTATTATCTATTTGATTTTGGTTTATTTGTATAATTCTGTCTCCCTCTTTTATGCCCGAATTTTCATATGGTTTCTTTCCTTCTATCTCAGACATTCCAACTACTAATACCCCTGCTGTATATAACTTCATCCCTATAGCATTTCCCATTGGTACAACTGTAGTTTTAGGTATAACATTAACATCTATGTTTTTTAATGGTATTAGGTTAAATAAATTTAATCTAAAACTTACTTTTCCTATTTTATTTATTTTTTCCTGTTCTAGTGTACTTGAAGTTTGCAATGTCTGATAACTGCTTTCTTCTATAAGTTTTATTCCTAGTAACGTATATAAACGAAGATTTTCACCTTGCATTATTATATAATTACTAGGTAATAAACTTATATTACAAACATAAGCATATATTATTAATAGAAAAGTAATTATTATAATTTTTTTAAATAATTTCATATGGTCACTCCTTTTTTATTAGAGTAACCATATTTCTTTTTTTTAAACATTTTTAATGTATGTCTATTGTAACTTGTTTAGTTATTGTTTGGCCCGCTCCTATTCTTCCTTGCCAGTTCCATACCATACCACTATCTACACCGGTTACATGTTTGATTGTATGTATAATCACAATATCGATATGAAGTTCTATTACTATAATGTCCAATCCATACTCCTGTTACAGGTGTTATAAATTGTATGTACATATTTGTGCTACTTCCTGTAACTATTATTTGATTGTTTTCATATTTTATTGGTGCTCTATCGTTATCTTGGAACTTTGTATCACAATCAGTTGCAACTTTGTAGGTTGAACTTGCATTTCCTTTATTTTTTATAGTATATGTTATCAAAATTTTTCCATCTTTATACGAAGTATTCACTTTCAAAGTAACATTTGAATTTCCTGGGTGGAAAGTTACATTATATGGCCTATTTCCATAAGTTGTCTGTTTTTCTCTTCCATTAGTATTATCGTATATATAAAATCCATTATTAGTAGCATTTTCAGCTCTATATTTGCCTATAACATTAACTCTACATTTAGCTGACACGTTGCTTCCATCATTCGACTTAGCTGTTATTGTTACCTCTCCTATTGCTTTAGCAGTAACCTTTCCCCTTTGGTCAACTTGAGCTATACTGTTATTTGAGCTAGTCCATGTCAACGATTTGTTAGATGCATTTGATGGATTAATCGTTGCAGTTATATTTTTGGTTTCTCCAGCATGTAATACAATATCAGTAGGATTTAATGTTATGTTTTTAACTTTAGATATAACATCTACTGTACATCTTGCTTCTATTCCATTTTCAGCTTTAACAGTTATAGTTACCCTTCCAAGCTTTTTAGCAGTAACTTTTCCATTTGCATCAACTGTTACTATACTACTATCACTGCTATTCCATGTTAATTCTCCACTCGACAAATTATCAGGTTCAGTTGTTGCTTTTAATGTATATGTATCTCCCACATTCATTTTTAGGCTTTCTAGGTTCAATCTTATATTTGTAACTTTTTGTTCAACTGATACTATACAACTTGCTGATGCTCCTCCACCGTCTACTGCCTCTGCAGTTATTGTTACTGTTCCAGCTTTTACAGCTTTAATATTACCATTACTATCCACTCTTGCTATTGACGTATCACTGCTGCTCCATCTTATTCTTTGGTCTACTGCACTTTCCGGTTCTATTTTAGTAACATTTATTTTTTCTGTTTCTCCAGGTTTCATTGTCAATTCATATTTGTCTAATGTAATAGTTTGTACTTTTTCTTTTTGTACAGTTATTTGGTATGTTCCATCAGTATATCCATCATATTTAGCAGTTATAATTGCAGTTCCTTCTCTTACAGCAGTAACTTTTCCATTTGTATCAACTCGTGCCACATTCGAATTACTGCTAGACCATTTTGCAGTTATTGGTCCCAACCATATTTTTGCAGTTAATTGTTGTGTATTTCCTTCATTCATCATACTAGTTTGGCCTATAATAGTTATTTTCTTATTATCTGTTGTTTCATCTATCTGTTCGTTTTGCTCATGATTTATTGAATTCATATTAGATTGATACAAGTCATTTCTTTCACGTGCTAATGCTTTTATATATAGTTCCCTAATACTTTTAAATCTTGAATTTCCTGTATTATATTTTTGTTCTTCTTCTCCTGTATCTATGTTTTTTTCAGTGATTTTTCCTTTTAAAATTTGCTCTGTTGTGTATACATCAGTAGAATTTACTATACAATTATAACATGCTGTTATAGTTTCACCATTTATATTTTGTGGATAAAAATATCTGTAATCATTTTCCGCTATTCTTACTGTTTGTCTCAAAAAAGTCAAGTTAGAATATGCTGCAATTATACTATCTGTTGAACCCGCTAATAGATGTTTACATCCAACTAAGTGATACTCTCTTTCCTTTGTTTCAGAATTTCGTGTTATAATATAGATATTTTCTTTTTTTACAGTTTCTTCATTACTATTATTAGTTAATACACAATAATTATTATAATATTTATATCCAATTGGTAAACCTTGTAAAAAGGAAATTACTGATACATTATTAGTTATTTTCTCCCAATCAGTTTCCTTTAATATTGGTAAACTAAAATCATATGAATTACTCGAATACATATTATAATTTGCAATTGCAGCCACAAGATTTGATTCTATTGATTTTTTTATTACTTGCATTCTATTTTCATTAAATGTTGAACCTGACATTAACGGATCATTGTCTGCATTTGCTACAAAAATTTTATCAGTTCCTGTATCAACTTCAAATTTAACTTGACTTCCATTTTCATCAATAGCATTAGCTTGTGTTATCCCCTTAGTCAATTCTGCTACTTTTTCACTAAATTTTTTAGCATTATAATAATATTCAAATGCACTTGTACTGTGTAATCTACCCCCATATGTTCTAGCTACCAGATAATTTCTCATTTCTTCATTTGATTTTGAATTGGTTATATATTGTTTAGCATAACTTTGGTATGTAAAATAAGTATTATTGTCTTTGTCATAATATATCTTTTGACCATTATATATAAGATAATCATAATCGCCTTTGCTTTCATCTGCAAATGCCAAGTGCTCTCTTAGTAATTCTGGACCTACTATAACTTCAGCTTCATCATTATTTTTATACTTTAATTTCCATCGTGCTGGAGTATTTCCATAATTTATTATTGATACACTATCTGGATTTATTAAATATCCTGATAAAGTCACATACTTTCCACTAAATGTACCATAAATAGTAATTGCATTATCTAACGTATAATTTACAACAAACTCTGTTGCATTGCCATTTCTGTATCTACATGTATAATAGATATATGGTTTTAAACCATAATTAGCATTTGCTTTCTTAGTATCGGTATATATTGTACCTGCTTTTTCAGGATACATATTATCATATTTAGTATAAATATAATATCCATCATACAATGTGTACACTAATGCTGGTACAAATACTTGCAATTCCTCTTTTGACATATATTCATTATTTGATAATGAATTATAAAAGGTATTTACAGATGCTTCAATATCTCTAATTTTAGAATCACTAACAGTAGAATAACGATTGTTTACAGTATTTATTTGAAATGATTTAATAGCATCATATGTCGCTTCTGTTAATTTCGTATCATATTTAGTTTGTAATGTTATTGTATCTATTTGTGTACCAATATATGATGACATTACCATTGCTATTGGCAAAATTATAATAACAAAAACTACAGCAATGTATTGAATTTTCATACTTTTCTCCTGTTTTAAATAAAATAAGGAGTAGATTTTTCTACTCCCTATATATTGTATAATAGGGACTTATTTAAAATCCCAAAATATTAATTTTAGTTGCTTCCATTTACTGTTACAACGCCCCCATGCTTTGCAGCGATTTGGTAAGAGTCATTTCCAGTAATTTGATAGAAAAAGTTTCTTAATAATTGAGCTATAGTTTGGTTAGTATTTTTAACTGTTACTGAAACCATATCTCCTTCTTTTAGTTTCATTTTTCCATTTTTATTTAGTTCTTCTTCTATTTGGCTAGTATATTTATTATAATATACATTTTCACCTATTTTTGTCATTTCAGCCTGTGTTACTTTTACTCCAGGATTTTCATCTAATTGTTGTATTTGCATTTCAACTTCAAATGAGTTTCCAGTAGATGAAATAGTTTGTATATATTTTTCATAATCATCTAAAGTAATTTTTCCTGTTGTTCTAATTTTATCTACAAATTCATTTGTGGCTGTTGCTACTGCTAATTGTGAAATATCGTCTGTTCTTTCAGATAATGACATAAGTGGAAAAACAAACATTAAAATTGCTGCTAAAAATATTGCAATAATTGTAATTAAACTATCTCCCATAATTAATACTCCTTGTTATTGTAATTGATAAATAATCACTCTCTTTTTTCTGTTCTTTAGTAATGAACTTGTACTTTCAGTACCTTTATCCTCTGTAGAATTATATTGATTATATTTATACTCTCCCAGAGTTTCTTTAAATTTGCGATTTTTATAAGCTTTTATAAAGCCTGAATATGTATATCCATAGTTTCCTGCAGAATCTGTTCCTCCACTCTTGTACTTAAACTCTCCTCCATTCAAAAAAACATCTAAATTTTCTTTATAATCAGTCAAACTTCCTGTCCAAGGCTCATGTCTGATCGTTTCATCATCAACGTCAAAAGCACATACAGGATTTAGATCATAAGTTGTGTATTTATCCTCGTCAGTTGTATAGTATTTTCCTATACTCCCTTTTTCACTCCATAAGCTTCTGTTTGTTTGAGATTTATATAAATTTAACGGAGTTCCTCCTTTATCCAAGAATAGAACCGTATAGTTTTCTTTATAATATTTATAAAGGGTAGGAATAATTGTTTCCAACCCTACAATTCTAGTCTGTTCTTCATCTTTAGCTATTTTATATTCATAATATTTAGTAATATCACTACTTGAAACAACCAATTTAGAAACTTGATTTAATTGAGAAAACATCATAACAGCTATTGTTAATGCCATTACAAATACTACTACCGCAAAAGCCATTTTCAAGGCATCTGTTGCATTCTCCATAATTTCTCATTCCTATCATATTAAATATGTTATTATGTATTACTATTTGCATCTGTTATTACTATTGTTGCAATTTTTCCTGATTTAGCTGGTGTTAATGTAACACTATACATTTTTCCTACTTTTATAGCATTTCTAACGCTCGTTACAGATGTGTAGTCAATTGTTTGGTCTAATTTATCAACATCTTGTCCTTTTCCAATATCTCCAAATTTTATACCAATTTGTAATGAAGTATCATTTTGATTTGCATTGTTATGGCTTCTAACAGCATCACATAATGCTCTTACTGCTGAACCAGTTTGTGTTCCTTCATAGTTTATAAAAGCCGAGTTATATGATTGCACCTCTTGTGAATTAATATTTATTCCTTCCATAGCTCCTGCTGCTTTTTGGTATATAAACATACCTAAACCTATAATTAAAATTGATAACAAAATTGCACCTGCTATAATTAATGCTTTTGATGCGTTTTCCATAAAAAATTCCTCCTTTTTTTTACTTTAGTATATTTTAAATTTTAGATTTTATCTAAATATTAAAATCTTAATTGTTTATTTGTTCAAAATACATACTTTGAACATTCTTCGTCTGTTTATGATATTTAATATCATTACATTTAAAAGTTGCTGTTGCAAAAAACTTTATAAAGTTTTCTGTTTGTTTCTCTGCAATATTTTCCATTTTTATTATTTTATCATTATCTAAAAATTTTACTGTGATTTGAATAGAATTTGTATTGTTATTTATATAATAAATAGTGTTTTCTTGTTTTTCTACACTATTTTTTTCATTATAGTCTATAGCTTTATTTATTAGGCTAATTAACTCTGTTCCTAGTATTTCTTTATTACAATACTCTTCATATTGTTTATTATGTTTTATTGCTACGTTTTCTATTTTTTTTACATTATATATATATAAACAAATTACAATAGCAATAATAAATAATATAGCTAAAACAATAAAAATCGACTTTTTCATTAAATTCTTCCTTTATTATAACATTAAGTATAAAAATATGTAAATAGTTTTTGGATATTTTTTTTTTAGAAATTTATGGTATTACTATCTTCTCAAACTTTATATGATTAACCCTACTTGTAACACTATTTGTGAGTACAGCACTGCATTTATAATTCTTATCTGCATTCTCCTTTAAAAAGTTAATTTTGTCTGTTTCACTCCATTTTTCCACATTTTGATTCTTTTTATTTTTTCCAATATCCACTTGAATATAACGTGTTTTGTCACTCGCCTGTTCTTCATTTGTAAGCTGGAATTGTATATTATTTTGCTGTGCCAAATTTACAATGCTAATAATATCATGTGCAGTACATTGGATTGGATTTGTAATTGTTTTTTCTTTTCCATTTTCGTCTACATAACTATATGTGGTATTTCCATAATATTTAAAAAATTGACTATTAAATTGTGTGATTTGATTTTTCTCCATCGTTTCATATGCATTAGCACTGTACTGGCCAAATATAGAAAATAAATATATTCCTAACGATAATATTAGAACTCCTAATAATACTCCTGCTGCCATTATAAAAGCTCTTGTTGCATTTTCCATATTTAGCTCCTTTCTTGCATTATGTATTTATTTCTCTAAATGACATTTTAACTATTCTGCCTATTGAATTATCATATTCAACCTCTGGTGTATTGAATTTCTTATTTTTAAATGTTTGCATTTCAGAATTTACACTTTGATAGTCATTAATTCTTTTTTCTATTTCTTCTAGAGTATAATTTGTTCTATTGGCCAAATTATATCTAGATATCAAATCTTCAAGTGTCTCTGTTTTCATTCCTGCTAATTTATCTAATGTTTGTCCACAAATTTTTTCTTTTTTTAGATCTTGCATTTTCTTTTCTAAATTTTTAAAATCCTTTATTAGATCTCCGTATTTAGAATATTGAGTTTCTTTTAAATATTTAGCATCAATAATTTGAGTTATACTTACTTTTAATGTAATTGGTTTATATCCTTTAAGGTCTGATTGTCTTTTATTATAATCTTCTACTAGATTAGCTAAAGATAATATTTCACTCCCATATAAGCCCTGTCTGTTGAAACTTTCAATTTCTTTGTCATATTGTGCCAAAATTTTTTCTTCTTCTGAACTTGCTTCTACTTGTTTCAAACTACTTATTTGGCTAAATGTATATATTAATGCTATTATAATTAAAACAGCGAGTAATACTGAACCAGCTATAATTAAAGCTTTTGATGCATTTTCCATTTATTTTTGCTCCTTCTGTATTTTATTTTTGCATAGTAGTCATACTATCAAAAGTCTGAGTCATACTTGTTAATCCTATGAATACTAATGGTACAATCAAATATCCTACAAATAATATAACCATTGGTGCAAATCCTATAGCTTTTCCTATTTTTCCTTTTTTAGCAATTAGTCTTTCATTTGACTCTTTACGTTTTTCTTGATAATATTCTCTTTCTGTATCTAGTTCATCAAAAGCATCTGCAATTGGTATTTTTTCTACTGCTGCTTGAAGACTTTCTACAATCCTAATTAAAGGCTGGTATGTAACATCTTCCTTTAATTGTTCTAAAGCTTCCCACGCACCACTTTCATAGTTGTTAACGCATTTACTAATTGGCTCTTTAAAAATATTTGCATATCTTTCTAACCATTCTAATATGATTTCAACATTTACTCTTTCAATTTTCATTAACATTAGAATAATTGTGTTAAACTGCATTACCTCATCTTCCATTTCCATTTCTCTCATTTTAGCTTGGAATTTTAATAGCCATATTGGTGAGTTATATGCAATTATAGCTAAAACCATTGCTATTAAAAATTCAAACCATTGCATTTTTTCGGTATTTACAGTTTGTATTTTTCCAAGTATTCTTTCAGCTGCTGTTGCAATTTCAGGATCTTTACTACCCAAGTAATCTTTATTTATTTTTCCACTTCTCATTGCTTTTTCAACATCTGCTTGTGTTATTTTTGGTTCTCCTTTGAGATGTCTAATATATTGATTATCTGACTCCGTTAATTCCATTGCTGTCTTTTTATCTTTATCACTCATTTCTCCTAAAACATTAAATGTAACAGTTGGGTCTGTATATATATTATTTATAGTTATCTGATGTAATTGTCCAATTAGAAATACCGATACTATAAATATCGCAATAGCTAATGTAATACGATTTATATAAATCCATTCTATTTTGTCTTTTGAGGCTGCATTTTTCATGTTTTTTATTAATGTTCTATACTCTTTTGTTCCTTCATTTGGAATAAATAAGTCAATCACTTTTTTTACTCCAGGAATTTTATACAATTTTTCTTGCCATGGATTTTTTGTATTTTTTGTATTCATATTAGTTGAGCCATTGTCTTTTAGTTTTCTAGTTAATATATAACATACAAATGTAACAATCAAAAGTAATATCTGCACTAGCATTCCATTTTTTCCATTGTAAAACGCTTCTGTAAAATTAAATTGTGATGAAGCCCAATTCTTTATTGGCTCAATAAATAACATTGGGACTATTGATATTACTGCTAAACTTTGAAATGTATAATCTAGTTTATCTCTTTTTAAAATTTCCAATTGCATCTCTTGTGTAATATTGTTTAGGTTCTTTAAGTATAAAGACGAATTGTCGATTTTACGGTCTCCAAATTCTTTAGTTAAATAAGAAATTCCTGCAAATTCTTTTAAGTAACTATTTGGTGCTATATCATAGTATTTTTCTAATTCTGATTCTGGATCATTTGAAATAAGAACCTCATATATTTTTTCTGCTTGTCTAGACATTTCTGGTTTGTCATCATCTTGTGCCACCTGATATATTGCTTCCTCAACCATGTTAAATTCATGATAAGCATGTCTTATTTCTGAAAAGAAATCTATTTGTTCTTTCAATAACTTATTGTCTAGTTTGTCTACCATTCCATCCATAAATGTATCAATCATAAATATCTCAAAGACAAGTAACATTACCATTAGCAATGTATTGTTATGTGTAATAAGAACAATTAGAATTGCTAATGGAATTACTATTAATAATGTATTTGTTAGGATTTTAGAAGCTTGTCTTCTTGTTAAATATTCATCTTCAACATTTATTATCGCTAATCTTCTTCTTAATTTTAATAAATATCTTTTAAGAAAAGGTGTCCTAAGATAGAATATATATAATTTTTGATATAATATTTCTAAAGAGAAACTCTTTTCTTTTGTACCTTCTTGAAGTTTTCTAATTTGTGCTATTTCAGAATTTTGGTTTCTATTTTTTATAATCAAATATGCAACTATAATAACTAGAAAAAGTGCTCCAACGCCCATCATTAGATATAATAGCATATTTTCATTCATATCTTAAAATCACCTCACTCTCTTTTGTTTATATTGTAGCTTTAGGTTTTCTTCCTCTCTTTTTAGGTTGTACTATTTCTTCTTGATTTGTATCTTCTTCATTTTGTAATTTTATCCCCCAGTTTCTTTGCAAGAAATCATCAAACCCTTGTATGTCACTATCGTCCATGTTCATTCTCATTGCTTTAATATTTTCTTCTGAAATTGGATTTGTAAGTACATAATTTCCATCTTGATATTCCATAATGTTTCTATATTTATATAATTCTCTGTTTGTAGTTTTTGTAAAGAATACAGTTGCATTGTCCATGAATTTGTCTAATTTTCCTTCTAAACTTTTCTCTTTTCTGTAATCAAATGTATATTCATTTCTGTCTTCAACTGGAATACACTCTGTTACTCTTTCTATGTATCTTCTTCCTCTAAAGTCTTTTACTAAGTGAATGTCAAAGTTTAATACTTGCACTACTTGTTCTTCTGCTGTTCTTTCATCCTTGAACACTCCTGCTCTTAACATTGAGTTACGAAGTGCTGTTACTAAATCTGGGAAAGTTTTAGCATGGTGAGTAAATAATGTAAACTTAGAAGCAACTTGGGCAGATTGAATCATCCAAGAAGCTACAGGGTCTGTAGCAACCTCACCTATGATGTTAACAGAACCGTCAGTCTTCTTTTGAACGTCCAAACAGTCTTGTCCAGAAACAGTTTCTGTTTCTCTCATTGATAAGATATTTCTGGTTGGATAAATTTTTCTTAAGTGAAGCTCGAAAGCAGTTTCTGTAATACGAAGGTTCATAGTTTCGTATATATTTTCAATCATAGCCATAAGCATTGTTGTTTTTCCGGCAACCTTGCTCACCAGTTAGTGATATGATTCTTGCACCTTTTACTAAATATTTTAATAAATCTATTGCTTCATCTTTTCCAGGGAAGCGAATTATTTGTTCTAGTGTAGCTCTTTTAACGTCAAATTTTCTTACGAAAAATGCCCATGTCTCTGACATACTAGGTCTTACTACAACGACACGAGAGCCATCTTTCATTTCATTTATTTTAAATCCGTTAGTATCTGATAACTGGCCAGGATTATTGTACTTATAAATATTTTGGCAAACTCTTTTTAGTTCAGCTTCTGAACCGAATGATAAGAATGCTAGTCTGATTGATTTACCATGGAACATAATCCAAATACTATCACAAGCACGTGGAACTTTATGTTCTGCAATTTGACTTAAATAGTCTCCATCTGTTTGTGCAACTTGACTTAAGAAAGACTCTGGAAGTCCAGATACACCACCTGAGATACCATCTATGTTCATATCTCTTATTTCATCAATAGAGCTATATCCTTTGTAATGTTGATATATTCTTTGTACTACTACATTTAGCTTGTCTTCAAATGTAAGTATAAAATTCTCTTGTTCATATATTTTACTAATTTCTTCTGAAGTGATTACATAGCAAGGTTTTGCTTCGCCTTCCACATATTTTAAATCATCTAAGTTATATTTTTTTATAACTTCCGGCAATGCTTCATATCCAAACTCATTTTTATACATATATAATATAATATCAAATTTATCTTGTGCTGTTAATAATGATGGTATATCAAAAGGAATTGCTTTTGATATGTTGGTCTCATTCACATTGTATTCTCTATATAATAAATCATATATCAGTTCTTTAATATACTTTTTATCATTAACGTCTCCATATGTACAACCTTTTAAAGCCTTCTTTAGCTCATATTTCTTTTGCTTCCTTCTTTTCAACTCTTCTTCTGAAAGTCCAATATCATACAAGTTGATTTTAGTAATTTCATCTAGTCTTCTTTTTACAAAAGCAGTCATTAACTCTAATGTATATGTCTTATCATCAACTTCTATATCGCTTTCTGCTTCTTGTTTACTTCTTCTTTTCAAAAAAGCATATATTGCAAAGCCTGCTATAAGAAATACGATTACTATTAACAATACTCTAAGCATTTTGGATCTCCTTTCCTCTAGGCTATATCTTCATTTGTAATTCTTGCAATTTAAAAATTATACCTTCATCTATTGATTTTATTTCTTTTATAAAAATATTGTTTGTATCTGATTCATCTGTAACATTTTTAGCTCTTAGCATAAATTCAATTATCTTGCCTTCTGAACATGCTTCAAGAAACAAAGTATTATATGGAACAGCTGAAACCAGCTTTTTTTCTTTTAAATATCTAGTAATATTTTTAGTATTGTATTTTGAATTTCTATCATATCTTCCTACTAAAAGCATAACATTTCTTCTTTGATAGAAATCATTTTCTTGTCTTAGTGTTGCAAAGTCATTTATCGTTTTTAAACGTTGTGTCATATTAATAACCACTATGTCTGATAATTTTAATATAGCTGCTACATCTTTTCTTGGCATCTTTTTGCTTAAATCAATAAATATTAAGTCATAATATCTTTTGGCTACTTGCAAAATATCTACATAGTTTTCTACAATTTCTGTATATTCTTGATATGATTTTGTTGCTGGTGATAATAAAATGTCTAATCTGTCTTTAAGAACTATCCTAGAATAATTCTTTATGATTTCATTGCTTGTCCTATTACTTTTTAATGCTTTTATTAATCCTTCTATTCCAGATTCTATTCCTATATTCTGGTCTTTTCTTATTGCTCCATTTGTTCTTATCTTGTCATATTCCCAAAAGCAATTTTCTAAACTTAAGTCATTAAAGTCTGTAGATATAACTAGTATTTTATAATTATGTTCTATTGCCATATATGTAGCTACTGCTGATAAAGACAATGTTTGTCCCGTTTCTTTTATTTCGTTACTACAAAATGTTACAATTGCCATTAATTCTAAACTCCTTTTTCTAATTGCTTAAATGCTCTTTTCAAATTCATCACATCTGCTTTATCTTCTACCAATTCATTGGCTATATATAACAAACTCTCCTTGTAAAGTTCAGTCAATTTTTTGAATTTGATTTTTTGCACCATTTGATTTTCTATAATAACTCCTTGATCTCCTTGTTCAAGTGGAAAATATATTGTTTCATCGTCCCATTTAACTTTAGTTCCAAGAGCTAAGTAATTAAAATATTCTTCTTCCTCATATGAAATGTTTTTAGAAAATAATACTTTTTTTAATTCTAAAGTCTCTCCCATTCCTTCTAATATTTCTAATCCTCTTTTTAATGAATAAGAGTCAAATCCTGTTACAAAATATTTTTTATTTGTTTCACTTATATTAAAGTTTCTCATTTCTTCTATTGAGTCTACATCTATAAATATATAATCATAGGTCAATACTGCGTGTTCTGGTAAGCCTAAATAGCTCTTGATAGAGCTATAATTGTAAAGACCTACAGCAATGTCAATATCTTCATAACTAGTCACATAAGCTTTAGCTGGAGATATTACTGGTACAATATATTTAGCTTTCTGTAAAATAGTGGTATCAATTATTAAAACTTTTTTGCCCATAGTGGTAAAAATTTTAGCAAGATATAACAATAAATCTGTTTTATCATATGCGCCTATAAAGCTTATTGTCTTCATATATACCTCCACTCTTATATTTTATTAACTTAATGAATCTAAGTATTTTTGTCTTTCCTCTTGCATTTTTCTGATTTCTTCTTCTGTTTTTGTAATTACGCTTTCTGATGCTCCTGCTGAATTATTGTTCAAGTTAGTATTTATTGGGTTTCTAGATAGTGCTCTATTTCTTGCTACAATTTCAGCAACTGCATTTTCAACACAGTTAGGATCTTTTTGTATTAATTCATATACTTCGTTATTTGGTGTATAGTTTGGTATTGCATTTTCTTGCATGCCTGGCTCTATATATTCTGTAATATATAATAAAGAACCTTGAATTTTATATGATTCTACAATAGCACAGTTTAAAGTTAGTATTTCTGCTTCAGACAATTCAAGCCATACTGTATTAAGAGAATCTAAACCATCTATTGAAGGTATCTCTATTTTTTTATGTGATACAACAATATAGTCACCTCCACTTGGAAGTCTTAAGCGAACATCTACATATTTTCCTGTTTGTATCTGTGAAGTAAGTTGAATTGCATTATATTCAACTTTTCTTACATCATTCGCTATTTCTCCTTCTGCCTTAACCATGTCTGTTGTAATAACAGTTCCTGGTTTTAAATTTATTTTAGAAATGACATGCACCTTTTTAACTAAGTTTCCACCTTCATCAGTTACATTAGATTTAGATTCTAACTCACTTGAAGTTAATACATTAGATGGTATGAGACTGCTATCTAATGTTTGTGTTTTCAATTTATCAATTGTTACTATATCTCCTGATTTTATCTCTGTAGATACAACATAGACTTGTTTCATATTAGCCTTTTCTTCTTGTTGTTGTTTCGTTATTTTAGTTAACTGAATTATTAAAACTCCTATGATAAGTCCTGTAACCAATAATGTTATTAACATACCTAATAAAAATGAATTTTGTGCTTTTCTTTGCATTGGATTTTTTGCCATTTTTATTCCTCCTTATAGCTTTATAAATTATCACTATTCATATTTTATTTTACAACATTTTTGTATTAAAAACAACAGAATTTATGGCTTGTAATATAAACTTAATAAATTTGTAACATAACTGTAATATTGTTGTTTTTATCTCATAAAATGTACAAAAATGATACTTTGTAAAGTACCATTTTTATCCATTTTTTATCTTCGTCTGCATCTACAATTGCATCCTCCAGAATTATTAGATAATGTATTTCCATTTGTTAATAATGTAGTATTACTTGTTACATCATTTCCATCACTTGATAGATTTGTGCTAATTGTAATTGGTCTTTCTGTCACTCTATAAGTACAATTATTTTTATTTGCCAGCGCTCTTAAAATCTTGCAAATTGCATTTACTAAAATAGCTGTTATATATGCAAGTATAGTATATATAATTGCATATACTAAAAAACTTGCGTCAAATGCGGTAAATGCCACAACTAAATATATTGCAAAAAATGTTGCAGCCACCAGTAAAGGATTATTCAAAATTTTCTGTAATACAATGGCTAGTATAACAGTAGCAACAGGAAGAGCAAAAAATAGTAATAATGTATTCATATTTTTCCCCTCTCTTATTTTATTTGCTATATATTATGTGCAAATACATAAAACCGTTACAAAACAAAATGTAAGAATCTATACATAATATAAATTCTTACATTTTATTAATTATATTCTACTTTCATTAAAAACAAACCTTGTGGTGGTAATGTTTTTCCTGCCATTTGTCTATTCTTTGCTTCTATTATCTTAGGTATATCTTCTGGTTCTATATTATTAAGCCCAACCTCTACTAAAGTTCCTGATATAATTCTTACCATATTATATAAAAATCCATTACCTGTAAGGCTGATTTTTACTTTTTCTCCGTCTTTTTCAACATTTGCATCATATATTATCCTAACACTACTTTTGCTACTTGTTCCACTAGATTTAAAACTGCTAAAGTCATGCTCTCCCACAAAGTATGTAACTGCTTTTTGCATCTTTTCTACATCTAGCTCTTGTGGCACATGATATGATAAACCTCTATATATTGCACTTCCTTGTTCCGAGTTATCTATAACATATTGATATGTTTTGCTATGGCAATTGTATCTACTATGAAATTCTTGTGATACTTCTTCTGTTTTTTTTATGCGAATAGATTTTTTTAACTGTGAGTTGATTGCTATGGCCATTTTCTCTATTGGAAAATCTGAGTCAATTTTAAAATTGGCTACTTGTCCAAAAGCATGCACTCCTGCATCTGTTCTGCCAGATCCAATTAGTTCCACTTGTTCTCCAGTAATATTTTGAATAGCTCTTTCTATTTCACCTTGAATATTAAGTTTATTGGGTTGTTTTTGCCAACCATTATATTCTTTGCCATCATACTCAATAGTTAATTTAATGTTTTTCATCTTGGTTTTGCTTATTTTCCTTTTTTATTTTTAATCTTCTTATTTTTTGACTTTCTCTAGTAAATCTTTTATTTATTACATGTTTAATTAAAATATTTCTTAGCGCTTCTTCTTTTACATCTGCTATTAATTTCCCATCTATAGCTACAGAAATTTTACCAGTTTCTTCTGATACAATAATTGCAATAGCATCAGATTCTTTTGATATTCCTATTCCTGCACGGTGTCTGGTTCCTATTTCTTTTGCAATATCTTTATCATCGGCTAGTGGAAGTATACAAGCTGCTGCCGCAATTTTGTTATTTGAAACAATAACAGCTCCATCATGTAATGGCGTATTTGGTGTAAATAAGTTTACTATTAATTGTGGAGATACCTCTGAATCTATTTTTACTCCACTATCTATAATATCATTTATTTTTATGTCTCTTTCAATTACTATTAGTCCACCTGTTTTTGTTTTAGCAAGCTCTGTTGTTGCAATAACAACTTTATATACATCTTCTTTTGTTTTTGTTTCTAAATCTTTATCTATCCCAAAATATCTTGTTAATTTATTTGTTCCCAATTGTTCTAACATTCTACGCAATTCTGGTGCAAATATTACTATTAGTGCAATTACGCCATATGGCATAAACGCAGTTAATATAAAATTCAATATTTTAAGTTGTAAGGCTTCACTAATTGCAGTAATTATTAAGATAAATAAAATTCCCTTTAATAATTGCCACATCCTTGATTTTTTTGCATAAACAATAAACTTATATAAAATATATGTAACAATTGCTAAATCTAGTACTAGAGTTAGTAATTTAAATGGATTTTGCACTAATTCTGTCATATAGCTCACAAAAGAATTCCAGATCCCACTAAAACTTAATGTTAAATTTTCGAACATATTTTACCTCTTTTGTTATAATTTTATTTATTAAAAGCAATATAATAAATTAAAGTTGCTGCAACTGATAATACCATCATAGCTGCTAATACTAGCCCCATTATTCTAGTTGCTATTTTTCCTATATCTTTTTTACATTTTGTACGTTTGTCCATTTTCTTCATTCCTTTCATCTTAAACTAATATTAGTTATAACACAAATATTTAATAATTTCAATGGTAAAATTATATAATATATTTAGCTGTTAGTTGTTCTACTATTTGTTTTGCTTTTGTTTTGCCTTCTTCTGTTTTTTGTAAGGTCAAGTCTATAGCTTCTGCTAATTTTACCATATCTTCTTCTTTAAGCCCTCTAGTTGTTACTGCTGGAGTTCCTATTCTAATTCCACTTGTTACCATTGGCTTTTCAGGATCATTTGGTACAGCATTTTTATTTACTGTTATATTCACTTCATCCAATAACAAAGTAGCTTCTTTTCCTGTTAATCCTTTACTTCTTAAATCAATTAGCATTAGGTGATTGTCTGTTCCACCTGATACTAGGTTAAAGTCACGTTTCACTAGTTCTTCTGCTAGTTTTCTTGCATTTAATACTACTTGATGTGCATATTGTTTAAATTCTGGTTGCATTGCTTCTTTAAAGCATACTGCTTTCCCAGCTATAACATGCTCTAATGGTCCACCTTGGATTCCTGGAAATATGGTTTTATCTAGTGCTTTTGCATATTGCTCTTTACACAAAATCAATCCAGAACGAGGTCCTCTTAAAGTCTTATGTGTTGTCGATGTTACAAAGTCAGCATATGGTACTGGTGATTCATGTTCTCCTGCACATACTAATCCTGCAATGTGAGCCATATCCACCATAAAATATGCACCTATTTTATCAGCAATTTCTCTAAACTTTTTGAAATCTATTTTTCTTGGGTATGCACTAGCTCCTGCTAAAATCAATTTCGGCTTATATTCCATTGCCTTTCTCTCAACATCCTCATAATCAATATACCCGTCTTCTTTTACTCCATAAGCAATAAAATTATATAGCTTTCCTGAAAAATTCACCTTACTTCCATGTGTTAAATGTCCACCATTAGATAAGTCCATTCCAAGTACAGTATCACCCGGTTGTAGTACCGTCATATATACTGCCATATTTGCTTGGCTTCCACTATGTGGTTGCACATTTGCATGTTCTGCCCCAAATAACTCTTTTGCTCTGTTCCTTGCTAATTCTTCAATTTGGTCAATGTATTCACATCCACCATAATATCTAGCATTAGGATATCCTTCAGCATATTTATTAGTTAATATACTTCCTACTGCTTCCAACACCGCTTCACTCACAAAATTTTCAGACGCAATAAGTTCTATATTATGTTTTTGTCTCTCTTCTTCTTTTTTTATTTGTTCATAAATTTCTTCGTCTTGTTTTTTTAACATTTCATATTTTTCCATAACCTTACTCCTTTAAAATAAGAGAGAAAATATATACTTTTCTCTCTTCTAAATTTTATTGTTGAGAATATCCGTATTTTTGCATTAAGAAATTTGTATACCATGAATTCATATCAAATTCTTCAACTGTCTCAGGTATCCCATAATCAACTCCATATGTTTCTACTGTTACGCTTTTTATTACTGGTGCTTTTTTAGGTTTATCTGATGCAATTTCTTTTCCTTCACTATCTTTTGGTGCACTTTCACCGTCTTTTAATTCTGAACTTCTATAATACACTTCAACATTTGCTATTTTTTCAACTATATCCATTCCCTCTGTAACTTCTCCGAAAGCTGCATAATATCCATCCAAAGAATTACTTTCTTCTGTCATAATAAAGAATTGTGAACCAGCTGAATTATATCCATATGTTGTTAATGCAGGATTTATACTGCTATAAGCACTATAGTCTTTTCTCGCCATTGATATAACGCCTTTTTTATGTTTTATAGTGTTGTTATATCCATTTGCAATAAATTCTCCCTTTATGTTATATACTTGGTCATTTGTTACATCATCTTTAATATCACTTAAACTTGGTGAGCCTGAACCTGTACCGTCTTTATCTCCACCTTGTATCATAAAATCTGGTATTGTTCTATGGAAAGTTAATCCATTATAAAACCCACGATTTGCTAATCTAATAAAGTTAGCAACTGTGTTCGGTGCTTGGTCTGGATAAAGTTCAACTTTTATTGTTCCATAATCTTCAACTTCTATTGTTGCTACTGGGTTTGGTATATTAGTAGTTAACTTTTTGTAAAAGCCATAACTTACAAATCCTATTCCAGCAACTACTAAAATAATTGCTATAATTAATAATACTATCTTAAATTTTTTCATACTTTTCTCTCCTCTATTTTACAATAACCAAATTATACATTTACAATATTAAATTGTCAAATACAAATTGTTCTTGCATACGTTTTAATGAGCTTTTTATTGTTCTTGCTCTAATTTCTCCAATTCCATCAACATCGTCTAGTTGTTGTAAATCTGCATCTAGTATGTGTTGGAAGGATTTGAAAGATTTTACCAAGTTTTCTACTATATTGCTTGGCATTCTTGGTATTTTATTAAGTACTCTATATCCTCTTGTATAAACTGCAACTTCATCATATGAATCAAAGTCTTCATATCCTAATGTTTTTGCAATTCTTTCTTGAAGCATTAAATCATCATATTCTAAAGTTTTGATTTCCTCTAATACTTTTTCAGCAGTTCTCTTCTTACCTGGTGCAATATAGTCTTTAATTATTAACAATTCCTCTTCTTCTAAATCTCCAACTAATTCTTCTAGTTGCATCTCCAAAAGTCTTCCTTCTTCTCCTAATTCGTAAATAGACTTTTGAACTTCTTCAACTATTTTCATTACCATTTCAGCTCTTTGTATTGCATTTATTACATTTTCTAATGTAACAATGTCATTGAATTCGTATTCGTTTAATAAACTTAATTTATTATCAAATACTTTTTTATATTTTTCAACTGTTTGTAAAGCTTGGTTAGCTTTCGAAATAACTTTTGCTGTGTCTTCTAGTACATATCTATAGTTTCCTTTAAATATAGTAATTATGCTTCTTCTTTGAGATATACTAATTACTAATGCTCCAGTTTGCTTTGCTGTACGTTCTGCAGTACGATGTCTGGTTCCTGTTTCTGTTGTTATTATGCTAGATGAAGGAATTATTTGAGTATTTGCATAAAGTATTTTCTTTAAATCGCTACTTAGCACTATTGCTCCATCCATTTTGGCTAGCTCATATAGTCTAGATGAAGTATATTCAACATCTAATTGAAATCCACCGTCCACTAGCTCTAATACTTCTTTTGTATCTCCAATTACAATTAAAGCACCAGTTTTTGCCTTCAAAATATTCTCTAGTCCATCACGAATTGGTGTACCAGGTGCAATCATTTTTAATACTTCTGTAATAACTGCTTCTTCCTTTTTTAAAGCCATTTTCCTCCTCCTTCATTCTTTAACAACGTAAGATATGCTGATTATTTTTAAAATTTAAGTCCTACTGCTTTCATAGCATCACTCACATTCCTAACCCCTATTATATCTAACTTATAATTTTCTTTCAAGAGTTTTTTATTACTTTCTGGTATAATGCAAGTTTTAAATCCTAGTTTTTCTGCCTCTTTTAGTCTTTTATCAATTAAATTAACGGCTCTAACTTCTCCCGTCAGTCCAACTTCTCCAATTATTACAGTTCTTTTATCTATACTAATATTCTTAAAACTTGAAGCACATACCAATATTGTAGCTAAATCTACTGCTGGTTCACTTATTTTTATTCCACTTACAACATTTAAATAAATATCTTGCGAGCTTAATGCTAGACCTGCTCTTTTTTCTAGAACAGCTACTAATAGTGTAAGTCTATTATAATCAATTCCATTTGCTGCTCTACGTGGAAGTCCAAAAACTGTTGGAGTTGTTAGTGCTTGTAATTCAATAAGTAATGGTCTTGTGCCTTCCATTGTTGCTACAATTACTGAACCTGATGGGTTGTCTTCTCTTTCTGAAATAAGTACAGATGATGGGTTTGTTATTTCCACCATTCCTTCACTTTGCATTTCAAACATTCCTACTTCATTTGTTGACCCAAAACGATTTTTTACTCCACGCAAAATTCTATATGAGAAATATCTTTCTCCTTCTAAGTATAGTACTGTATCTACCATATGTTCTAGTACTCTTGGTCCTGCTATATTTCCTTCTTTAGTAACATGTCCTATTATAATTGTTGTAATTTCGTTACTTTTACATACACGCATAATTCTTGCTGTAATTTCACGTACTTGGCTAACAGTTCCTGCTGCTGAAGATATTTCATCTGAGTACATAGTTTGTATTGAGTCTATAATTACAAGTTTAGGTTTGATTTCTAATATGGAGTTTTCTATAAGCTCTATGTCTGTTTCACCTAAGAATAAGATGTCGTCATTATGAATGCCTAACCTGTCTGCTCTTAGTTTTATTTGTTCTGCAGATTCTTCTCCTGAAACATATAAAACTTTACCTTCTCCTTGTACCTTATCACAAAGTTGCAAAATCAAAGTAGATTTACCAATTCCTGGTTCTCCACCTAATAGTACAAGTGAGCCTTTTACTAATCCTCCACCTAATACTCTATCTAATTCTCCTATTCCAGTATGTGTGCGTATTGAGTCTTTTCCTATTACTTCATTTAAAGCTCTTGGAGTAGCCTTTTTTCTTTCTCCAGAACTTGTTGTCTCTTTTGAAATTTTTTCTTCATAAAAGCTATTCCATTCGTTGCATCCGCGGACATTTACCTAACCATTTAGTTGACTCATGTCCACAACTACTACATACAAATACAGTTTTTGCCTTAGCCATTTTATCTCCTTTTTTATTCACATAAACTTACAAACATTGCATGTGCCCATGCTAGTCCATTTACCCATTCTGATGTCATTGTTTGGTTATTTACTTGCTCTGCTATAAATCCATGCTCATTTGCCGATTTTATAACAAATTCTACACACTCATTTGCTCTTCTCTTTTCTCCTGATTTTTGATAATACATTGCCATCCACAAGGTTGCTATTGTCCATGGATTTTTGCCTTCACAATAGTTGTCATTTTCATATCTTAAATATCCACCTGTGTAAGTTCTTAATGTCATATTTATTTTTTCTATTGTATTTAATACTTTCTTTTCTTTTGGAGAAAAAATACCAAATGGCGTTACTAAACCTAATAAGCTTATGTCTGTTCTTTCATCTTTTAAATTTCTTGTAAACGTTTTTGTTTTTTCATTGTATAAGTTATTTGAAATATATTTTTTTATTTCTTGATTATATTTTTTAGTAGCATTTTCCAATTTGTTCATTGCTTCTACTTTTAAGCGGTTATTTTGCTCATATTCTGGTTTTAATACAGAATGAATTTCTGTTATTGCATCAAAGGCAGAATAAATACATGCTAAAGAATATAAATGTGTTCCTTCACTTTCTTCCCACAAGTCATAGCTATCTGGTAGCTTGTTTCTGTTTTCAGTATGGTAAGTTGCTTCAATTTCATTTTTTACAATGTCAGATTTGTCCTTTGTTCCTAAAATATTATCCATATATGTGCACAAAAACTTAACTGCTTTTTCGCACATTTTATATGTATCTTTTAAGAATTTTACATCTTTGGTAGCTTTGTAATGTTCATAAACTCCAAAAACTACACTTGCTGTTTCATCTATTTGATAGCCCCAGCATGGTGCTAATCTTTTATCTGTATAAAATCTTTGCTCCCACATACCATTTTTATTTTGTGTATCTTTACAAAAAATTTTATAAAACTTTTCTGTTTCTTTTGTCATTTTCAAGTTGTCTAAAGCTCTTGTAATAAATACAGCATCTCTTGGCCAACAATAGCTATATCTTCCACATTTAGTCATATCTTCATCAACTTCTACTGCTGCAGATATTCCACCTGTTTCTTGATTTATTAGTAATGGAAATAGCAAAATACTTCTTTTATATATTTGGTTAAACTTTTTATTTAAAGTATTTGTTTCTTTTTTTAATTCTATTCCAATATGCTCTTTTACGTATTTTTTCCAATATTTTTCTACTGTTTGCTCTTCTTTTTTTACATCTAGCTTCTTAATTTCTGTTAATTCTTTATTTAATATTTCTTCTGTTTCATCACTCTTCTTGAAGTACAAGTATACTGTTAGTTCTTTTTTCTCATTTGGTTTTAATGTTCCTATATCATAGCTTATACTAGAGTCACATGACATTCCTATATAGTCTTTATCCTTTATAACTCCACTTGATATATTTTCTTTAGTGTTATTTATTTGATAACTTAGAAATGGCTTGTTTGAAAATGTATACATAGTATAATCATGGCAATATTGAATTAAAGTATTGTTTTTAACTTCACCACTCACCATATTGTTATAGTCTGTCAAAAGCTTAGAATGTACTAAAAAGTTTACATTTAATTCTATATTGTTTTTGTTCTCAAATTCGTATTTTTTTACTAATACAGAATTTTTTAATAAAGCAAAATCAGTTTGTTTTATTTTTAAATTAAAATATGTATTTGTTATTTCAGTATGTAAAATGTTAGTGTCCTCAGTATAATATTGATTATATTGATTATTTATATCCTCATGTAAATATATTATTCCTGAGTCATTTATTTTTACTCCTGTTTTAAATTCATCTATCCAACTTCTAAAGTCAGGAAATGGGTGCATTACACGAAGTAACTCCCCATTTTTTGTATAACTGGCGGTAATATTTTTACCACCAATTATAGAATCATTATTATATTTAGTTTTCATTAGTTTTCCCTCTTTAATTCTTCTCTACGATTTTTACAATTTGATCTTCTATTTCTTTTAGTCTTAATTTTAATAAGCTTATTTCTTCTTCATTGTCTTTTTTAGCTAAATAATCTTCTTTAACAATAGTTTCCATATCATTAAGTTCATTTTTCAATAATCTTATCTTATCCATCACATCACGTCTTACATTCATTTGAGGTGTTATTGGAGCTACTGTTTGTTCCATAGTTAAGTTTTCGTCTAATGTGTATGTTTGACCATATTCTGGAATAGTTACAGGTAAGCCTATTTCATCTACAATTTTTGATTTTAATATTTCTTGTCCTGTTGGCTCTCCATGAACTAAAAAGATATGTTTTGGTTTTGTAATAAATGAATATACAAAATTCATAAGCCATTCTTGATCTGCATGGCCTGAATATCCCTCAATATATTCTATTCTTGCATTTACAGCAATTTCTTCACCAAATATTTTTACTCTTTTTTCTCCGTCAACAATTCTTCTTCCTAATGTTCCTGGTGCTTGATATCCTACAAATAAAATTGTGCTATTAGGATCCCATAAATGGTGTTTTAAGTGATGTTTGATTCTTCCTACTTCACACATACCACTAGCAGAAATAATAATTGAAGATTCATTTTTTTCATTTAATGCTTTTGATTCATCTGCTGTTCTTGTAAATTGTAAGCCCGGAAATTCTAGTGGATTATCTCCACTTTCAATAACTGCTTGTGTTTCTTCGTCAAATAAATTTGCATTTTCTTTAAATATTTCTGTTGCTGAAATTGCAAGAGGGCTATCAACATATACCGGTGCTTTCATTAATGTTGCATATTTTTTCTTAAAATCTTCGCCTTCTTGTGTATCTTTTAAATTATTTAGTTCATACAATATTTCTTGTGTTCTGCCAACTGCAAATGATGGTATAACAACGGTTCCACCTTTATCTAAAGTTTCTGAAACAATGTTTAAGAATAAATTTGCTTTGTCGTCATTTCTCATGTGCAATCTTCCACCATAAGTTGATTCCATTACTAAGTAATCTGCTGTTTCTATCATTGTTGGTGAAGATAAAAGTGGAATATCATTATTTCCTAAGTCACCAGTAAATACTGCCTTAGTTTCTTTTCCGTCTTCTTTTACCCAAATCTCAATAATTGCTGAACCCAACATATGTCCTGCATCATTAAAACGTACATAAATATTAGGGTCTATTTCTATTATTTCATCATAGTTTACTGGTTTAAATATTTCCATTGTATCTATACCATCTTGAGCTGTGTATAGTGGTGGAAGTGGTTCTTTACCTTCTCTTTTTCTCTTTCTATTTCTCCATTCAATTTCTTGTTCTTGAATGTGTCCACTATCTGGAAGCATTATTGAACATAAGTCTCTTGTGGCTTTTGTTGTTATAACTGGATTTCTGTATCCTTCCTTATATAGTTTTGGGATTCTACCTGAATGATCAATGTGTGCATGTGTTAATAACATGAAATCAATTTCGTTTACATCATATGCAAATGGCTCATGATTTTGCATTTCATCTCTATCTCCACCTTGATACATTCCACAATCAACTAAAAACTTTTTGCCTGCTCCTTCTACTAAAAAGTTAGAACCTGTAACCATTTTGGTTGCTCCTAAAAATGTTATTTTCATAAAATTCTCCTTTTCTTAAACAAATAATTTTGTTTTTTTATTTAATTTTATTGTTTTATCACTATAAAGCTCAATTCTATTTTCTAATATACTTGTATCATAATATTCTATAAATAATTTTCCTTCTTCTACTTTAGTTTCAATTATCATATTATTCAAATCTATCATTTTACTGTCGAATATTTTTCTTATAATTTCATAATTAACTATTTCATCTTTAGTTACATCTTCTATTGCATTTAGCGCCCTTGCTTTTTCATAAAGAACACCTATCGTTTCTTCAAAAACTTCATTTAGTTCAGCTATATCTTTTAAACTAGTGTTTTCATCATACTTTAAAAATCTAAAATATCTTAGTTCATATATATATTTAATTGCATCTTGCCTTATAGCTGATTTCATTATCTTTATTTTAAAGCATTCTAGAAATAATGTACATAGTTCACAAACTGTTTTTAATTGCTTACTATTTGATTCTAGTTCTAAAGAATTCAGAAACTCAAATTTTCTAGTAATTTCGTCTTCGCGTTTAACATAACCCTTTGGATCAAGTAAATCATTGTATTTTTTTATTTCATTTACATGTTCCTGTCTCTCAACTTCTAATCTGTTTGCTAATTGTCTAACACTAAATATTTTGTCTTTATTCTGAAGTTTCGAATTTCTTTCATCATATTCTTCTCTTAATAATTCCTGATTATTTAGCAGTTTATCAATTCTTTCAATTTCCTTTGTTATTTTCTTTTTCTCTTCTGTAATGTCTTCTAAGTACTTAACTTTATTTTCTAATCTTTCAGATTCTAGTTTTGTTTCTTCTTTTACTCTTTTCCACTTTTCTAATTCTTCTTCACTTTGCTTTGATTTCTCTTCAATTGCTATTTTACACAATATTTTTACTATTTCTTTTGCTCTTTGCTCTCCAAAATTTTCTTTTAAATTTTCATGTGTAAGCATTAAATAGTCTGCTAATTGACTGGTATTATTTGCCCATGAATTTATGAAATCATATTCTAGTAAATATACTAAAACTTGAAACATTATATTTATTACATTGTTTTCTATATCTTTTGCAGATATATCCCATGACCAGCCATTAAAATCTCTAATTACTTCTGCTTGACTCATTAGACTGGCACTATTTAAAAAATAACTTATTGATTCTTCAAGAATACTTTCTTCTTCAGTTAAACTCACTTTTTCTTCACCAATTGCTAATATACTCTTTAATAAGGTCAACTCATTTCCTAAAGCAACTATTTTCCCCTGTGCTTTTTGTATTTCATATTTTTCGTTTTCGTCTATTTCATCATTTGTAACTGTAATTTCACTGCAATCATTTTTTATAATGTCTATTATTTTATCTAAAAATTCACCTTTATCACATACTTGTACTTTAGTTTTTTCATAATCTTTATATGAATTTTCAATTTTATAGACCATGCTTAAAAGAAGATTTTTGGTATCCACTGAGAATTGCTTATCCTCTAAAATCTTCTCTAAGCTATTTGTATAGTCTTTCATATGAATTTTACGTAATAGTTTTTCTTTTTTTCTTTCCATTGTATCCTCTTGAAAATTCTATTCTTCTGTATTTTCTACAGTGGTCATTTTTAGTTCTTGCCATCTCTCTTTAGACATAAGTACTTCACGAGGTTTGCTACCTTGATATCCTGATATTACTCCTCTTTCTTCCATTTGGTCAATTATTCTTCCTGCTCTTGCATATCCTACTTTAAATCTTCTTTGTATAAATGAAGTAGAAGCTTGTCTTGTATCTACAACTGTATCAATTGCTTCCATTAGTAATGGATCTGTTCCATCATCATCTGCTTGTTCAGCTTCTAAATCTTTTTCTGTTTTATTTGCATTTTCGATTTGTTCTATTATATCCTCATTGTATTTAACTTCTCCATTAGCTTTAATAAAGTCTACGATCTTCTCAACTTCTTTATCTGATACAAATGCACCTTGAACTCTAGTAGGTTTTGTTGCACCTGCTGGATAGAATAGCATATCACCTTTTCCGAGTAATTTTTCTGCTCCTACCATATCTAATATTGTTCTTGAATCTATTTGTGAAGATACTGCAAATGAAATTCTTGATGGTATATTTGCTTTAATAATACCTGTAATAACATCAACTGATGGTCTTTGTGTTGCAATTACTAAATGCATTCCAGCAGCTCTTGCCTTTTGTGCCAAACGACATATTGAGTCTTCAACATCTTTTGACGCTACCATCATTAAGTCTGCAAGCTCATCTATGATAATTACAATTTGTGGCAACACACCTGTGTCTTCTTGTTTAGATATCTCGTTATACCCTTTAATATCTCTAACACCTTTTTTAGCAAAAATTTGATAACGGTTTTCCATTTCTTGTACAGCCCAAGCTAGTGCTCCCGCTGCTTTTTTAGGATCAGTTACAACTGGAATAAGTAAATGTGGTATTCCATTATATACCGAAAGTTCAACTACTTTTGGATCAACCATTAAAAGCTTTACTTCACTTGGTTTTGATTTATATATTATGCTTGAAATTAGAGTGTTTATACATACACTTTTACCAGAACCTGTCGCACCTGCAATTAATACGTGTGGCATTTTAGCTATATCTGTAACTACTGGTTCACCTGCAACATCTTTTCCTAAACCAAATGCTAATTTTGATTTATGGTCTTGAAAAGCACTTGATTCTATTATTTCTCTAAAGTGAACAATTTCATTTTCTTTGTTTGGAATTTCAATTCCGACTGCTTGTTTACCTGGAATTGGTGCTTCAATACGAATACTTTCAGCTGCCAAATTAAGAGCAATGTCATCTGCTAAATTAGCAATTTTACTAACACGTACACCTTCTGCTGGTTTCAATTCATATCTGGTAATTGCTGGACCAACAGATACATTTTCAACTTTTGCTGAAACGCCAAAACTATATAAAGTTTTTTGCAATTTTGTAGCTGTATCCATTACAGCCTTTTTTCCACCTTTGCTTATCTTTTTCTCAGGTTCAGCTAATAGTTGAACTGGTGGAAATTCATAGTTTTCATCTTCTTCTGTGATTGTATGTTCCAATTGTAATACTTCTTTTGTCTTATCTTCTTTTTGTTCTTCAACTTGTTTAAATAAATTAGCATCTATTACATCTGGTGAAGATGGTTCCTCTTTCTTTTTGCCAAAGAAGGGTATTGATAAATCATTATGATTATATTTTTTCTTGTCATCTTTGTTATCTTTTTCATTTATATTTATTGTTAACTGATCTTCAAATTGAGAAGCTAGTTTTGCTGCCTCTTCTTTTTCTCTTAATTTTCTACCTTTCGTGTCCTCTTCAATAACTGTATCATCATAAGAATGTTTGCTTTTCTTTTCCTTTTTCTTCTCTTCTTTTCTTTCTCTTAACTCATCTAATAAATCACTAATCATTTCAGCCGGTCTTATGCCAAACATAAATATTAGTAAAATAACTGCTATACCTATTGTTAATATTACTGCTCCTGTAGAACCTAAAGCTTTTATCAAAGGAACTGCAACTACTGCTCCAATTGCTCCTCCTCCAATATCTTTTTCGCCTAAATAATATGCATCTTCTATAACCTTGTCATATTCTTTGTCTATTGATAAGTTACCTTTTCCTACTTGAAAAATACTAAGCATAGCTGCGACACATAGCAAAAATATTCCATACTGAATTAACTTATGTGTCATATATTCCTTATCATTTTGAGTCATATATATTGCAATTAGTAAAGTTCCTATTGGAATAATGTATTTTATAAATCCCATAATTCCACCAAGCATAGGACTTAAAGTTTCTCCAATGCTTCCTGATTTTGTGTATATTAAAATCATTAATAATATGCTAAGTAACACTAATGCTACAACAGCTATATTTATATCTATTTTATTCTTCTTTTTTCTTCCTCGTTTAGCCACTAGTATTTCTCCTTTTATACAAAATAAAGGTCAGACGTTTCAAGATGTCTGACCCCTTCAAAATTATTATTTAAGTTCTTTTCTATTATTTTGAATTACCTTCATTGCATCTTGAAGTGCAACTTCAATGCCAGCTAATACGCTATCTGCATACTCTTTTGTTCCTTTTGATATTTCTCTAGACATTTCATTTGCTGTTTCTATGATTTCAACTTTCTTCTCATATGCTTTTCTTGTAATTTCATGTTCGTCAATCATAGAAATAATTCTATTTTCAGCTTCTTTAATTATTTCGTCAGCTTCATTTTGAGCTTCTACTAAAATTCTTTGTCTTTCTTCTTTAACCCATTTAGCTTGTTTTAGCTCTTCTGGTAATTTTAATCTAATTTCTTTAATTATATCTAAAATTTCTTCTTTATCAACTACACATTTACCAGAAAAAGGTACATTTCTACTTTTTTCTAACATATCCTCTAAAGTTTCTAATAAGGTGAATATTTCCATTGTTTTTAACCCCTTTCGAGTGCTATTCTGTTGCACTTTTTGCTAAGAATATAAGACTTACTCTTCCATATTTTCTTATATCTGTTACTTCTATATTTATTTTTTCTAATTCGAGTAATTCTCGTTTCTCATCATCGGTTTCTATGATTATATTTCCTTTTTCTTTTAGTAAATTTAGTGATAAGATTCTTTCTACAGAATCGACTGAAATATTAGCTTGATATGGTGGATCTATGTATACAAAATCAAATTGCAAGTTTTGTTGTTTTAATAATTCTAAAGCCTTTTTATAATCTTTAAGCATTACTACTGACTTATCTTGCATTTTTGTCTTTTCAAGATTATTGTATATCATTTTTACTGCAGTAGGATTTTTTTCGCATAGATAAGCTTTCTCAGCTCCTCTACTCAAAAATTCAATTGCTATTGCTCCACTTCCCGAAAACAAGTCCAAAATAATCGAATCTTGTATTTTATTTTGAATAATGTTGAATACTGATTCTTTTACTCTGTCAAGTGTAGGCCTTGTTGAAAGGCTTTCAATTGAATTCAATTTAGTTCCTCTTGCTGTTCCACTAATTACTCTCATAGTACCTCTATAATGATATACATATATTTTATATTTTTCTGCTAATATGTCAATGATTTTAACACAATTGTAATATTATCTTAATGCAATTGTAATAATGTTAAATTTCTGTAATATTGCATTTGTATTATATATTAAAATTTTCTAATTGTAAAGTGTTTTGGTCATAGAACATAAAAAAGGTGATTTTCGACTCCGTCCCAAAAATCACCTTTTTTAATTTAATCTTTATTTACATCTTTTAATAATTCTAATTGAGAAATAAGAAGTGACTCCATTTTTGCTTTGTATACATCAAATTGTTTTTGTAACTCTTCTAATTCTTTTTGTTTCATTACAATATCTTGTTCAAGTTCTGCTACTGCTTGTTTTGCATTTGCTTGTGCTTCATTTAATATTGCTTCAGCTTGTTGTTTTGCTAAGTTTTTAACATCATCTGCTGCTGTTTGTGCCATAATCAAAGTATTGTTTAATGTGTTTTCAATATTTTTATACTTAGCCATATCTTCTTGCATATCTTCTATTTTATTTTTTGCTTCTGCTGATTCTTTATATAATTTTTCATAGTCGGCTGTTATTTCATCTAAAAATTCATCTACTTCGTCTACACTATAACCACTCATCATTTGTTTTGAAAATTTTTTATTTTCAATGTCTAAAGGTGTAAGCATATTTATTCCTCCTAATTAGTTTCCATTTCTTAGCCATGAAACTGATAATTTACTTTTTATTTCATCTCTTGCTATTTCATTTTCGATGTCATAATTGAATGGTGCAATTAACACTATAGAATTAGATATTTTTTGCATATGTCCATCTAATGCATGTACTGCACCTGATACAACATCTATAATTCTTCTTGCAACATCTTTATTAACATATTCTAAATTAACGATTACTGATTTCTTTTGTTTTAGCAAATCGCAAATAGTTGCTGCTTGTTCAAATGTTGTTGGTTGTGAAATAACCATTTTTACCTGTTGAACCTGAGGCATTGCAACAACCTTATTGTTTTTTCTACCCCATAATCTTTTATCTTCTTGTTCTTCTTCATCATTTTCAACTTCTTCTGTATCTACTTCTTCTATTTCTTCATCTCTATCTTCTGCTGGCTCCATTCCAAATAGTCCCCAAACTTTTTCCATTATAGCTCCTGCCATTTAAAACAACCTCCTAAAAATTACTCGTCCTTAGTTTTTAACTGTAAATAGTATCTAACTTTTTTGCTCTATTGTCAATAGTTTTTAAGTTTTGTAATGATAATTTAATATTTTTGTAATATTTTTGTAACACTTCTATGTCGGATTTTTTAGAATTTCGTCATATAATGTTAAAGTCTTTCTCGCTTTTATTTCTTCACTTGTATACCCCAGTTCTTTTAACTCACTGCTTGTGTAATTATCTACAATAGCATATTTATCGTTTTGTCTCAAAACTTTAACTAGTATTTTATCTTGATATCCATTTCTTGTTCTAACAATATATGAAACTTCATTCTCTCCTTTTTGTTCTTTTCCTAGTGCAGTATTTGGTACCTTCTTTCCACTATCACTCCACCAAATTATGTCAAAAGATACTTTTCTATAGCTAATCATTTCTTGCACTTGTTCGTCAATCTTGAATATAATTACAACTTTGTCATCTTCTTTAGATATATATTCTATTTTACTTGTAACTTCTTTATTGTTCGAAAGTCTTAATTTAATTTTCTTTCCAACTTCTGCTTCTTGTGCTTGTTTAGACTCTAAGATACAAGCTATATAGCATTCAAAATTGTTTATTATTTTAGCACTCTCTTTACTGTCAGCTACTATTTGCCCAGTTTTTAGATTTAAATTACTTAAAAGTTTAGATGTAATTTTTGAAAAATCCTTTGGAGTAAGCACATCTTCATATCCGTCTACTTTATATGACACTGTTCCACTTATTGGTGCATTTAGTTTTTCTGATCCTTCATTTAGTTTATTTTCATAATTACTTCTTTCACTTATAAGTTTGTTTAAGTATGAACCTGCCGGGCTTAATTTTCCTGCTATTTTAGCTTTTTTTACAATATTATTTGAAATTTCTTTTTTTACTTTTGTTATTGTTTGGATACTGGTCTCATTTCTTAATGATATTACCTGGCTTTCTATCTGTTTCTCTAATGTTCTTACATCTCCAGGTAACAAATTATTTTCTTTTGATATAGCTTCATCTATTTTAGCATCTAAATCTTTTATTTTGCTTATCAAACTTTCTTCTCCAGAAGAATAGTAACGAAAAATTGCTTCTCCTTTTGCTACTCTTTCACCTTCTGTTTTTATTTGTTCAATTCCATTTTTATAATTTGAACCTTTTACTATAGTTTCTTCACGAATAATATAACCAGTAGCTTTTTCCGTTTGATAAATTTCTCCTTGTCCAACAGTAAATGTATCTGTAGGATTTTTTATAAACATTACCACCTTGTAAATGCAAAATATAGCAATAAAAAGAATTACAGCAGAAATAATTAGCGCTTTTCTATTAGTTTTCAACGCCTCTATATTCACTTTGTTTTTAGTTTTTTTCTTCTTATTTGTTTTTTTATTTTCCACTGTATTCCTCCAAAATACATTGTATATTTTGTTCTAATGGTGCTAAACCGGTCTATCCATTTTATGTCTTTATTCTTTCTAAACCAAGTTAATTGTCTTTTAGCATATCTTCTAGTTTCCCTCTTTAGTTTTTCTATCATATCTTCTTTAGTAGTTTTGCCTTCTATGTACTCTACTACCTCTTTGTACCCTAAACCTTGCATTGCTGTTGGAAATTCTTTGTATTTATTTACCAAGCTTTGTACTTCTTCTATTAACCCTTGTTCTATCATAATGTCAACTCTTCTGTTTATTCTTTCATACAATTTCTCTCTATCCATAGTTATTGCAAAAACAATATAATCATATGGTGGTGGAGTTAGCCTTGATTCTGCTTCTAGTTGAGTTTTGGTTTTTCCAGTTTGATGATAAATTTCCAACACTCTCATTATACGTTTTTTGTCATTTTTGCTAATGCTTTGCATTGCTTGTTCATCTATTTGTTTTGCTTTTTCGTATAGTTCTTCTAACCCTTTTTGTTCTATTAGGTTTTCTAATTCTTGCCTATATTTTAAATCCGTTTCAAGTTCTAGATATTCAATATTGTATACTAAGGCATCAACATATAATCCTGTTCCTCCAACTATTATTGGAATTTTGTTTCTACTTAAAATTTCTTCTATCTTTTGAGTAGCCGCCTTTTTAAAGTCTGCTACACTATATCTTTCACTTGGTAATACAAAATCTATTAAATGGTGTGGTATTCCATCCATTTCTTCTACTGTAGGCTTTGCTGTACCTATAGTCATATCTTTATAAATTTGCATAGAATCGCAAGAAATAATTTCTCCTTTTATTCTTTTCGCAAGTTCAATAGACAAGCTAGTTTTTCCAGATGCTGTAGGCCCACATATAACAATTACCTTTGGTTTCATTTTGCTCTCCTTTTTACTTTTTAGCTGCTAGCATATTTAAAATACTATTTTGAATATCTTTAAAATAAAAGAATTCAAGTATTAATACAATTATCAAAATTACGCATAACAATATTATACGATTTTTGAAGTTTTGTTTTTTCAATCTTCCTTGTTTAAAATATTTATAAGAACTAGCTAAAAATGGTAATACTAACATACTGTTTATTGGTACAAACGTAAATATTATAAAATTTTTGCCCATTTCATTATTAATTCCTAAATCAATACCTCTTGTACTTAACCAATATACCAATGATACTATCATATACATTATAGCTATTCCAACTACTAGAAAAATTGATTTTTCCTTTTTTTCAAAATCTTCTCCTAAAAATTTATATGTCATAAATATTGCTACTATATTTAATAGTAAAATACAAAGATAAATAAATATAACCATCTCTTTTCTCCTATCTCCTTGAGAATTTCTTCTCAATATCTGTTTTTTTCATTTTTATTGCTGTTGGTCTTCCATGTGGACATGTAAATGGATTTGGAAGTACTAATAATTGTTTTAATAAATTATCTACTTCTGCTTGTGTAAGAGCCATATTGGCCTTTACTGCTGCTTTACATGCTACTGTTGCAATAAATTTTTCTTCGATTTCCTGTTTAGCTGTCCTTGCTACTGTATTTATTTCATCCAAGGTCTCTAAGAATAGCTCCTTTGTATCAAGATCTAAGCAAACATTTGGAACTCCACTTAATTTTATAGTATTTTCGCCAAATTCTTCAAGTGTAAATCCAGCTTTTCTAAACATGTCCATATTTTCTTTAGCTATATCCATTTCTTTATGCGACAAGTTTATGATATCTGGTAATAGCATTAATTGAGAATCTTTTTCTGAATCACTATAATAATTTTTCTTTACCTTTTCATATAAAATTCTTTCATGCGCAGCATGTTGGTCTAATATATATAATTCATTGTTTAATTCTAAGATTATATATGTAGAAAATGCTATTCCAATAAACTTGTATGGTGGAATTTCTTCTTTTTCTTGTGGTTTAAATATTGATACATTTTCTAATGATGTCATTTCTTGTGGTTGTACTGTTATCTTTTCTTCTTTCTCTTTTTCCTCTTGTACTTGCTTTCTCACATCAGATGGCATTGTTCCAAAAGTTTTTATATACATTTCATCAAAACTTTGTGGTGTATCTTCCACCTTTAATTCTTCTAATTTATTTATGTTATTTATAATTTGAGTACTATTCTCTGTTGCTGTAGTATTTTCACTCACAGGTAATTCATATGCTGAAGTATCCTCTGATACTTTTGCTTGTTCTTTTACCTCATTTAATCCCATTTTATTAGAATAAATTTGGGCTATTAAGTTACTTTTATCGTCTTCATCTACTGGTTCTTCTTTTTCCTTTTTGAATTTTCTAAATAGTCCTCCAAAAGATTTTTCTTCAATTTTGTTATCATATTTTATTTGTTCAACTGGTGCTGTGCTAACCATTATTGTGTCCATAGGAACTGTTTTAGTTTCTTCATGTACTTTTTCAGTATCTGCTACTAAGTCTCCTTTTAATAGTCCGTCTCTAATAGCATGGTATACTGCCTTAAACACTTTACTTTCTTCCTCAAATCTAACTTCGAGTTTTGCCGGATGTACATTAACATCTACCTTTTGGGGGTTCATTTCAATATTTAATACTAAGAATCCATATTTACCAATTGTAATTAAACCTTTATATCCCTGCTCTGCTGCGCTTGTTAAAGTTTTATCTTTTACATATCTTTTATTTACAAAAAACAATTGGTTTGAACGGTTTGAACGAGCTATAACTGGTTTTCCAATTACTCCTGTAACCGTCATGTCTTCATAATTATAATTTATTTCCAATATATTTTCTGCAATGTCTTTTCCATATATGCTGTATATAACTGCCTTAAAATCATTATTTCCAGGTGTTTGGATTATTGTTTTACCTGTGTTAATTAACTTTATTGCAATTTCAGGATGAATTAAAGCTATTCTAGTTACTACATCTTCAATATATCCTGCTTCTGTAAAATCTTTTTTTAAGAATTTATATCTAACTGGTGTGTTAAAAAACAAATCTTGAATAACAATGGTTGTTCCCTTTGGACACCCTGCCTCCTCTTTGTTTTTTACTATTCCACCTTCAACTTCTACTTTGTATCCAATTTCATTTTCTATATATTTTGAAGTCATTTCTACTCTGCTGATAGCTGCTATACTTGCTAAAGCTTCACCTCTAAATCCCATAGATTTGACTGTCTCTAAATCTTCTGCTTTTCTAATTTTTGAAGTAGCATGTCTTTCAAATGCTATTTCCATATCATCTGGTGCAATTCCTTTTCCATTGTCAGTAATACGAATGTATGAAATTCCACCGTTCCTTATTTCTACTGTTATTGCTGTAGCTCCTGCGTCAATTGAGTTTTCCATTAGTTCTTTTACTACTGACGCTGGTCTTTCAATTACTTCGCCCGCTGCAATTTTATTTATTGTATTGTCATCTAATAGTACTATATTTCCCATCGTTTTTTCCTCCGTTTTTATAACTAATTATTTCTTTTTGAATTATATCATTCTTTTTCTATTTTTTGTATAGTTTTTAGACAAATTTTGTGTAATTATTTTGTGTAACACTTTTTTAAAAAACAGAATACTATATACCATACGAAAGAGCTAAAAATATTTTATAGGAGGTAGAAGACAATGGGATGTGGTTGCAATAATAGTGAACTACTATGGTTCATAATCTTATTCTTATTACTTTTCTGCTGTGGCAATGGCTGCGGATGCAACAACGGTTGTGGTTGCTAATTAAAATGTACATGTGAAAGGAGTGAATAATATGCCAGAGAATAGAGGATGCGGATGTGGCGGATTTGGTTTTGGTGATGATTGCTGCATTTGGATAATTATCTTTATAATCCTAATTTGTTGCTGCTGTGGTGGCAATAGAGGTGGATGTTGCTAATATATGCAACAAAAAAAGACATCTTTTTAAGATGTCTTTTTTTATATTAAATTTATTTTTTCTTAGATACTTGTTCAGGTGCTTTTCTTCTATCAGTTCCTCTTCTCCCACCTTTTGTATCAAAATCATTGCTTCTTCTATCTCCATTTTGTTTTCTTCTATCTTCAAACATTCTTCCTTTTTTATCTACTATCATATTTCATTCTCCTTGGTTATTTTATATATTTATATTACTTTATATTTATAAAAAAATCAAGTTTTTTTTAGTTTTTGCAGAAATATTTTTTAGATAATTTATTTCTTATGTAATGTTTTTATTTTTTCGTATTTCTTTTTAATTGACATAATGTGTTTAATATATTATAATATAGGTATATATTTTTTGATGTTTTATTCTACATAAGAAAGGAGTAATACTCTATGTCAAAAAGTGTTCAAGAAGTTTTCAGTCGGAAACAGATCTCACAAATAGCAATTGCTTACTCACAAGGCAATTACACTCACTTTGATTTTTTTCAGCAGTACGGATATGAATCTCATGTCTTCTACAAAATCCTTCATCTCGCTGTTGATAAGCGAATTGTATCTGAAGTAGTAGCTAAACAAATTCAAAAAACTGCTGTAGCAAATTCTTCTCAAAAAGCAAAAGAAAATCGCTTTGACCGGGAATACATTTCTCGTATTGAGAGTAGAGTTTTTAACAGTTGGCAACGGCGAATTGAAGCTGCAAGAAACTTCAAGTTTTCTAAAAAAGAGGCCAAAAGCCTAGTTACGAGCTATTCGAAGAACAGTCTTCCTTTTAATGAATTTTGTCGAAAAAACTGCATTGATAAAGATTTGTTCTGGAATACAGTAATCGATGCTATCATTTACAACTGGGTAGATGATGAATGTTTTGATAGGATTTATGAGAAGGAACTTTCGAATGGAAATGCTGAAAAGGTTGAGCATTTTTTCTATCAGCTCACTAAAAGAAGAAAAGAAAATAAAGCATCAAAATGATGGCGATAATTCACTATCCAAAGCAAAAAACTCGTAGAAAATCCTACGAGTTTTTTGTTGGTTAGGCTGGCTAGATTCGAATACCCCAAGGGTACTTGTTCACTTCGTTCACGGCGCGACGTCCTTCGGACTCTATTTCTGCCTACTACACAGCATATTCAAAATAAAAAAACCGTAGCTTTGCTACGATTTTTTTATTTGGTTGGGCTGGCTAGATTCGAACTAGCGCATGCATGAGTCAAAGTCATGTGCCTTACCGCTTGGCTACAGCCCATTATATGGGGTGGAAGATGGGACTCGAACCCACGGTCTCCAGTGCCACAAACTGGCGCGTTAACCAACTACGCTACATCCACCATCATAATACGTTTACACGCATTTATAATTTTACAATATTTTAACCATATTTGTCAATACAAATTCGTTAAATAGTTAATATTTTTTTCTTAGTATTAAATTAATCTTCTTTTGCCCAAATTATTATTCTTGCACTTGAGTCATCTGTACAAGTAGTTAATGAAATTTCTCTTTTTCCATTTGTATTTCTTGTTGCATAGCTAAAATCGTTTGGATCTGTCTTATATTTTTTATATATTGTATATGAAACCTTCTTACCTGATAAATCTGTTATATAAATTTTATCTCCTGAAGATAATTTATTATTATTTGAAAAAAATGTGCCATTTCTATAATTGTGCCCTGCTAATACAGTATTTCCTGTTTGGTTAAGTCCTGGTCCATATATTATTGTAATACCAACTTCCATTGCTTTTGCAGATGGATCATCTAGTACATTATATTTCACTTTAGTTTTTGGTATTTCTATAACTCCAGCTACTTTCATTCCTTTATAAGTAAGACCACCTGAATTATTTGTATTATCTGATGGTTCCTCTACTATGTTATTTCCTGGTTCTTCTATAATATTATTATCAGAATCCGGAATTCGATTTATATTATCACTGTTTGCAATACCGTCATCACTTTGTCCATTATTTTGGTTTTCAATATAACTATTAAATTGTCCTAGTGAATTTTGTGTATCTTTTGCTGTTGAATATGCTTTATACCAATCAATTCCAACAAATATCAAAAGTCCAACTATCACAACAATAGCTAATATCAAAATTATTGTTAATACTTTACTATATTTACTATTTAACATTTGTACTCCTCCTATTTTCTCTTATAATTCATATACATAAATTATATCATATATGCTTAAATTTTTCTATACTTATTAAACAACTTTTGGTCCCATTTTTTGTCCAGCTAGTAAATGGAAATGTATATGCATTACTTCTTGCCCAGAATCTTTGCCGCAATTAGCAACTATTCTAAATCCGTTTTCTTCTATTCCAATTTGTTTTGCTATTTTATTTATAGTAACAAATATTTTACTAATTAAATAGCTGTCTTCTTCAGTAACATCAAGTAAAGTTGCAATATGTTTTTTAGGTATTACTAATATATGAATTGGAGTTACTGGGTTAATATCTTTAAATGCCATAACATCTTCGTCTTCATATACTTTTTCTGAAGGAATTTCTCCTTTTATTATTTTACAAAAAACACAATCATCCATACTTTATTCTCCTTATTCTAAAATCGCTTTAATACGTCTAACTCCTGCTGAACTTGATTCTTCCTTTTTAATTTTGAAGTGTCCTAATTCTCCTGTATGTTTAACATGAGGTCCACCACAAATTTCTTTACTAAAATCACCTATTGTATATACTTTAACTCTGTCTCCATATTTATTTTCAAATAATCCTGTTGCTCCAGATGCTTTTGCTTCTTCTAATGTCATCTCTTCACATGTTACAGGTAAATCACGTTTAATTTGCTCATTTACAATTTCTTCTACTTTAGCTAATTGTTCTGGTGTCATTTTTTCTGAATGTGTAAAGTCAAATCTCAATCTTTCTGTTGTGATATTTGAACCACATTGATTTGCATGGTCCCCTAATACTATTTTTAATGCTTTATGTAGTAAGTGAGTTGCTGTATGATATTTAGTTGTTTGTTCATTTTGTTCAGCTAGTCCACCTTTAAATTTTTGCTCACTACCCATTCTTGATTTTTCTTGATGCTCTTTAAATAATTTATCAAATTCAGATGTATCAATTTCTAAGCCTTGCTCTTTTGCTAAATCTGCTGTAATTTCTGGTGGAAATCCATATGTTTCATATAGTTTGAAAATAGTGTAACCATCAATTGTGTTTTTATTTTCTTGTTTTAATTTGTTTACTACTTTTTCAAATTCTTTTTCACCATGTGATAATGTTTTAACAAATTTATCTTTTTCTGCTAATATAACTTCTTTGATTGTTTCTCTATTTTCAACTAATTCAGGGTAGAATTCTTTTAATGTTTCTACATACAAATCAACTAATCCACCAATTTCATTTAAATCTATTTGTAGTTTATTTAAATGTCTTGTCATTCTTCTAATTAATTTTCTTAATACATATCCACGATCTATATTGCTTGGTCTACCACCATCTGCTATAACCATCATACTTGCACGTAAATGTTCTGCAACAATTCTTCTACTTTCAATATTATCTTGTTTAGCTAATTCTTTTAGTTTGTCCATTACTGGTGCAAATAGTTCTGTATCAAATGGAGTTTCTTTGCCCTGTAATAGCATTGTCATTCTTTCTAGTCCAAAACCTGTATCAACATTTTGTTGTTTTAATTTTGTAATAGAACCATCTTTTGCTTGGTAATATTCCATAAATACATCATTCCAAATTTCAACATATTTACCACAACCACATGATGGTTGACAACTGTCTGAACATGCAGGTTTTCCTGTATCCAAGAACATTTCTGTATCTGGTCCGCAAGGTCCTTCGTCTCCTGCAATCCACCAGTTATTATCTTTGTCATAGAAATATATTCTTTCTTCTGGTATTCCTGCCCTTTTCCATGCTTCTGCTGCTACTGTATCTCTTGGTGCATGTTCGTCACCAGCAAAACATGTAACTGACAATTTGCTTGGATCTATTCCTAATTCTTTTGTTAGGAATTCATAGCTCATGCTAATTGCTTCATCTTTAAAATAGTCTCCTAATGACCAATTTCCTAGCATTTCAAAAAATGTTAAGTGACGGTTATCTCCTACCTCATCTATATCATTTGTTCTTAAACATTTTTGATAATCTGTAATTCTTGTTCCTGCTGGATGTTTTTCACCTAATAAATATGGCACTAATGGTTGCATTCCAGCTGTTGTAAATAACACAGATGGGTCGTTTTCTGGTATTAGCGGAGCACTTGGAATTACTTTATGTCCGTGCGCTTTAAAAAAGTTTAAATATTTGTTTCTTATTTCTATTGCTTTCATACTATTCCTCTTTTCTCATTTTCATGGCTTAAATTATATAACATTTACATATAGAATGCAATATTTACACAGTTACTTTTTGTATTGTATTTTCAAGATTTTCGTTAGTTTTCATTTTTACTACCATATAGTTTGTAGTATGTCCTTTTAAATATTCTCCTTCTCGTTCTTCCAATAGTACTTCTACTTCTTTGCCTATGTATTTTTGATTATACTCTTTCTCATTTTCATCTGATAGCTCTATTAGTTTATTGCTTCTCTCTTCTTTTATATTTCCATCTATTTGATTAGGCATTTTAGCAGCAACTGTTCCGCTTCTTGGCGAATACTTAAATACATGCATTTTATAAAATTTTATTTCTTTTAAAAACTCATAAGTTTTATTAAACTCTTCTTCTGTTTCTCCTGGAAACCCAACTATAACATCTGTTGTTAAATGTACTTCTGGATATGCATTTCTAAGCAATTCTACTACATGTCTAAATTGATCCGTTGTATATTTTCTATTCATTCTTTTTAGTGTTTCATTACATCCACTTTGTAATGATAAATGAAAGTGGTCACATATTTTTGAAAGTTTTTTAAGTCTTGTTACAAATTCTTCTGTTATTAGTGTTGGTTCTAATGAACCTAAACGTATTCTTTGTATTCCGTCTACCTTTTGGATTTCTTCTAATAAGTCAATTAGCCTATACTCTGTGTTAAAGTCTTTTCCATAAGACGCTATATGTATACCTGTTATAACTACTTCTTTTATACCTTCTTTTGCAACATCTGTAATTTCTTTTATTACACTTTCTGGCTTTCTGCTTCTAATACGTCCTCTTGCATAAGGAATTATGCAATATGAACAAAACTGATTACATCCATCTTGTACCTTTATTACTGCTCTTGTTTTTTCTGTGTATGTAACATCTCCAAAGTCTAAGAACTCAGTTTGATGTAATACATCTGACACATATGTATTCTTACTAGCTTGCTCTACATATTTTACAATATCATTTTTTTCATTTATTCCAAGTATTAAATCAATTTCTGGTATTTGCTCTAGCTTTTCTTTTGCCACTTGAGCATAACAACCAACAGCAACTAAAATAGCTTCCGGATTTATTTCTTTTACTCTTCTTAACATTTGTCTTGATTTTTTATCTGCCATATTTGTTACTGTACATGTATTTATAATATAGATATCTGCTTTTGTTTCAAAGTCTACTACTTCATAACCCGCTTCAATCATTTTTTGCATCATTGCATTTGTTTCATATTGATTTACCTTACATCCTAAAGTACAAAACGCTACTGTTTTCATATAATTCCTCTTTCTATTATTACTTAGAATATTATAACATATATGTCAAGAAAAAATAAAATGGCAACTTAAAAGTTACCATTTTTTATTTCTAATACATTCCGTCCATTCCTGTTGGTTCATGGTCTGAACATTTACAACTATTTGCTTCTTTTTTATCTGTTACTAAACTTTCTGTTGTTAGTATCATTGACGCTATTGATACTGCATTTTGAAGCGCACTTCTTGAAACTTTTGTAGGATCTACAATTCCTGCTTTCTTCATATCTACATATTCATCTGTTTGTGCATTAAATCCTACACCTACCGGACTGTTTTTAACTTTTTCTAATATTACAGATGGCTCTAAGCCTGCATTTATTGAAATTTGTCTTGTTGGTTCTTCTAATGCTCTTAGAATTATTTTACCACCAATTTTTTCATCTCCTTGTAATTTTTCAACTACTTCTGTAACTTTTGGTAAAATATCAATATATGCTGTTCCGCCACCAGGTACTATACCTTCTTCAACTGCTGCTTTTGTAGCAGACAAAGCATCTTCTATTCTTAGTTTTCTGTCTTTCATTTCAACTTCAGTAGCAGCTCCAACACCAATTACAGCAACTCCTCCTGCTATTTTTGCTAAACGTTCTTGTAAGTTTTCTTTTTCAAATTCGCTCTTTTCTTCTGCAATTTGAGATTTTAATAAAGCTACACGTTTTGCAATTTCTTGTTTATCTCCCATTCCATCTACTATAATTGTGTTTTCTTTTTGTACTTTTATTTGTCTTGCTCTACCTAATTGTTCAATTGTTGTATCTTTTAGTTCTAATGCTAAATCTGATGTAATAACTTCTCCACCTGTTAATATTGCAATATCTTCTAGCATTTGTTTTCTCTTGTCTCCATAACCAGGTGCTTTAACAGCTACTACATTTATAACTCCTCTTAGTTTGTTTAAAATTAATGTTGATAATGCTTCACCTTCTATATCATCACATATAATTACTAGTTTTCCAGATTGTTGCATTAAGCTTTCAAGTAATGGTAGTATTTCTTGAATATTGCTTATTTTTTTATCTGTGATAAGTATATATGGGTTGTCTATAACAGCTTCCATTTTTTCTGTATCTGTTACCATATATGGTGATACATATCCTTTATTGAATTGCATTCCTTCTACAACATCAAGTTCTGTTTGTGATGTTTTAGATTCTTCAATTGTAATAACACCATCTTTAGATACTTTTTCCATTGCTTCTGAAATAAGTTCTCCAACTTCTGGGTTGTTTGCAGAAATACTTGCAACTCTTGCAATATCTTCTTTTCCACTTACTTCAACACTAATTTCTTTTAAAGCGTCTACTGCTGAAACTACAGCTTTATCCATACCTCTTTTTATAGCCATTGGATCTCCACCAGCTGCTACGTTTTTTACACCTTCGCGAATCATATTTTGTGCTAATACCATAGCTGTTGTTGTTCCATCTCCAGCAACATCATTTGTTTTTATAGATACTTCTTTTACTATTTGTGCTCCCATATTTTCAAATGGGTCATCTAGTTCTATTTCTTTTGCAATTGTTACGCCATCATTTGTAATTAGTGGTGCTCCAAATTTTTTGTCTAGTACAACATTTCTTCCTTTTGGTCCTAATGTTACTTTTACAGTATCAGCTAATTTATTTACGCCATTTAATAGGCTTTTTCTGGCATCTTCGCCAAATTTAATTTCTTTTGACATTTTAATTATCTCCTCTCTATTCAACTATAGCTAATATATCATTATATTTGACTATAACTAATTCTTCTCCATCAATTTTAACAGTAGTTCCAGCATATTGGTTTAAAACTACTTTATCTCCTTCTTTTATAGCCATTTCAACTTTTTTTCCTTCTGAATTTGTTCCATCTCCTACTTTTATAACCTCAGCAACTTGAGATTTTTCTTCTGATTTTCCAGCTAAAATAATTCCACTTTTAGTTGTTTCTTCTTTTTCTAACATTTTAACAACGATTCTGTCTCCTAATGGTTTTAACATGAAAATTACCTCCTTATCAATCATTTTATTATATGCTAATTTTTATTTTTTAGAATTTTTTTGCTCACGCCTTCTTTCTTTTTTAATTGCATATGATAAAATTAGCAGTCTTTCTTTAAGACTGCTAATACTTTATACCCATTTATATAAAATGTCAAGTACACTATTTAATTTTTCACACATTATTCACATTTGCTTTTGCAGCTTTTACTAAGCTTACAAATAGTGGATGTGGTTTGTCTGGTCTTGATTTGAACTCTGGGTGGAATTGTGATGCTATAAAGTATGGATGACTCTTTAATTCTACAATTTCAACTAAGTTTCCATCTGGTGATAAACCTGAGCAAATCAAACCTGCTTTTTCCATTTCTTCTCTATATTTGTTGTTATATTCAAAACGATGTCTATGTCTTTCTGATATTTTATTTGTCTTATATACTTCTTCAGCCAGCGTATTTTTTAATATATTACATGGATATGCTCCTAATCTCATTGTTCCACCCTTGTTGGCTATATGAATTTGATCTTCCATAATATGAATTACTTTGCATGTACTTGCCTCATCAAATTCTTCTGAATTTGCATCTTTATATCCTAACACATCTCTTGCAAATTCTACAACTGCCATTTGCATTCCTAAACATATTCCTAAAAATGGAATATTGTTTTCTCTTACATATTGTATTGTTGCTATTTTTCCTTCTATTCCTCTGTTTCCAAATCCACCTGGTACAATTACTCCATTGTATTTTCCAAGCATTTCTTTTGCATTTTCTTTTGTTACCTTTTCACAGTCAATAAAATCTATATGTACCTTACAGCCATTAGCAAATCCACCATGTTTAATGCTTTCTGCAATTGATAAATATGAGTCTTCTAATTTTACATATTTTCCAACTATTGCAATATTTACATTTTCATCTTTTAGATTTTTAATATTGTTTATTAATTCTTCCCAACTCAAATTATTTGGTATATCTCTTAATTTCAGTTTTTCACATATTCTACTTGCTAGTCCTTCTTTTTCTAGCATTAGTGGAACTTCATATAAATTTTCTACTGTTTTATTTTGTATTACATCTTGTTTTTTTACATTACAGAATAATGCAATTTTCTGTTTTAAGTTTTCATCTATTTCTTGTTCTGCTCTACAAACTAGTATGTCTGGTTTTATACCTATTGATTGCAATTCTTTTACTGAATGTTGAGTTGGTTTTGATTTTAGTTCATTTGAGCCATAAATATACGGTAATAAGGTTACATGGATATATGCAACGTCTTCTTCATTTCTTTCTATTCCTATTTGTCTAATAGCTTCCAAGAAAGGTAAACTTTCAATATCTCCAACAGTTCCGCCTATTTCTGTTATTACTATATCTACATCTGTATTTTCAAATTTATATACTTTTTCTTTTATAGCATTTGTAATATGAGGTATAACTTGTACTGTTTTTCCTAAGTAATCTCCTTTTCTTTCTCTTTCAATTACTTCTGAGTATATTCTTCCTGTTGTTACAGAAGAATATTTTGTTAAATTCTCATCTGTAAAACGTTCATAATGTCCTAAGTCTAAATCTGTTTCTGCTCCATCGTCTGTTACAAAAACCTCTCCATGTTCATATGGACTCATTGTTCCTGGGTCTACATTAAGGTATGGATCAAATTTCTGATTTGCTACTTTATATCCTCTATTTTTTAATAGTCTTCCTAATGATGCTGCTGTTATTCCTTTTCCTAGTCCAGATACTACTCCACCTGTTACAAAAATGTATTTTTTATTCATTGTTTCCTCCTTACCCTAACACAGTTTGGAAAAAAGAAAAAATAGATTTAAAAATAAACAAAGTTCAAACTGTGTTTTTTTTAAATCTATCATAGATATATGATACCACTTGTTAAAAATGGTGTCAATATAAATTTTTATATTTTTCATAAACATTCAATACTTTTCGTACATATAAATTAGTTTCTTTGAATGGTATGTTTTCTAGGTCTGAGCCATCTTGTTTTATTGTTCCTTCTTTTATCCATTTGTCAACTCTTCCCATTCCTGCATTATATGCTGCTAACGCTAAACCCACGTTGTTATATTGATTTAGTAATGTAGAAAAATAGTATGTTCCGATTTTTATATTTATTTCTGGCTGATACAATTCTTCTACATTTACTGTTTGTGCTTCAATATGTTCATACGTCTCAACTGCTGTATTTTCCATAAGTTGCATTAAACCTATAGCCTCTGCATGAGAGTTTGCCTTTTCATTAAAGTTACTTTCAACTTTAATTATTGAATATATTAATAAGTTGTCTACATCACATTCTTGCGAATATTTATCTACATATTGCTCATATTTCTTTGGATATATTTGTTTTTGTATTGTTTCGCTTAAATTATTCCATTGAAATATTAATAAAATTAAAATAATAAATATTATTAAAGTTATTTTTTTAGTCAAAATCTTCTCCTTTGTTCTCTTTTGTAGTTTATTTTACATCATACCAGTTATCTGCTTCGGATACTTCCACTTCTAGTGGGATACTTAATTTAACTGCATTTTCCATGCTTTCTTTTAATATCTTCTTTACTTCTTCTTTTTCTTCTATTTTACATTCTATTAAAAGCTCATCATGAATTTGTAAAATTAATTTTGCATTTAATTTTTCTTCTTCTAGCTTTTTGTTAACTTCTACCATAGCAATTTTCATTATATCTGCTGCTGTACCTTGTATCGGTGTATTCATTGCTGCTCTAGCACCAAATTGTCTTACCATATAATTGTTAGAAGATAGCTCTGGTATGTATCTTCTTCTATGGAATAGTGTTTCAACATATCCTTGCTCTTTAGCTTTTTCAACTATTCTATCCATAAATTCTTTTACACCTTTGTATTTTTCCAAATATTGCTCTATGTATTGCTCTGCTTTTTTACGGCTTATTCCTAGTTGTTCCGCCAATCCAAAACCACTTATTCCATATACAATTCCAAAGTTTACTGCTTTGGCAGCTGTTCTTTGCTCTTTTGTAACTTCTTCTAAAGGTACATTAAATACCTTTGAAGCAACTTGTTTATGTATATCTTCCTCATTTAAAAATGCTTCTCTCATATTTGTGTCATTTGAAATATGCGCTAAAATTCTTAACTCTATTTGAGAATAGTCTGCATCTATAAATATGTTACCTTCTTGTGCTTTGAAGGCCTTTTTTATTTGTTTTCCTTGTTCTGCTCTTGTTGGAATATTTTGAAGGTTTGGTTCTGTTGAACTTATTCTTCCTGTTGCTGTAATTGTTTGATGAAAATATGAATGTATTTTATGTGTATATTCATTTATATATACTATTAGCCCTTCTATATATGTTGAATTTAGTTTCATAAAGCCACGATACTCTAATATTTTCTCAATAATTGGATGCTCTGGCTTTAGCTTTTCCAATATATCTACATCTGTTGAATAACCTTTTTTAGTTTTCTTATACACCGGTAATTTTAACTTTTCAAATAGGATATTACCTAATTGCAATGTAGAATTTATATTAAATTCTTCTCCTGCTAGTTTGTATATTTCTTGCTTTATTACTTCTATATCTTCTTTTAATTTGACTCCAAATGATACTAATTCTTGTTTGTCTACATATATTCCTTCATATTGCATTTCAGCTAATACTTTTATTAGTGGCATTTCAATATTTTCAAATAATTTTAATGAGTTTATTTCTTCTAGTTTTTTATTCATTATTTCTGCTAATTTTGCAATTGTATACATATATATTGCATTCTGATATTTTTCAAAATCCACATTCATTTCATCTTGTGAAAACAAAGTCATCTGTGTTTCTTTTTGTTGCTTTGCTCCAACAAACTCTAAATACTCTGGTATATCAATACTTAAATATTGATTTGCTAATTCATCTAGCTTATATTTCCCATTACTTGGATTTAAAAGATATGCAGCAATTTCAGTATCAAATTTGATTTCTTTTAAATATATTCCATTTTGCATTAATAATACATAGGTCTCATTTAAACGATAGCTATATTTTTGTATATTCTCATTTTCAAATATTGTTTTAAAATATGAAATAAATTCTTCATTAGTATTAAATTTTATTTCATAAACAGTATTATCAATATATATATATATTGATTTTATTTGTTTTTTTATTATTAAATTCTCTTGTTCTACCTTTTCTGTTCCCAACATAAATACTAATTTATTTTGTATTTTCTCTAGCAAATCTTTTATTTCATTTTGTGTGTTTAAAGTTTTTATTTCAAATAATTCTGCTAGGTTTTCTTTTGGTCCTTCTTCAGATTTCAAATTAAATCTATCAATAAATCTATTAAAATTTAGTTCTTTAAATTTCGAAAAAACTTCTTCTTTATTCCACTCTTTTATTTTAAATTCTTCTAGATTCTCTTCTATTGGAACTTCTAAATTTATAGTTCCAAGTGTTCTTGAAAGCATTGCTAATTCTTTATTTTCCAATAGCCTTTCTTTTGCTTTTGGTTTTAAATCATCTTCGCCTTTTTCAATTGCCTCATATATCCCATCAATAGTTTTATACTTCTTTACTAGTTCTAACGCTGTTTTTTCTCCTATCCCTGGTACTCCTGGAATATTATCTGAAGTGTCTCCTTGTAAACCTTTTACTTCTATAAGTTGCTTTGGAGTTACTCCATATTTTTTTAATACTTCCTCCCTGCCAAAAGTTTCAGTTTCAGTTTTTCCCATCTTTGTATGTGGAATACGTACCTTAACTCTATTCGAAGTAAGCTGAAAAGTATCTCTATCTCCTGAAACAATTGTAACATCAAATCCATCTTTCTCCGCCCTTTTAGCCATAGTTCCTAAAACATCATCAGCTTCATATCCTTCTTTCTCAATGACTTTAATATTCATTGACTTAAGGATATCTTTTAATATAGGCATTTGTTCTGCAAGCTCATTTGGCATTCCTTTTCTTGTAGCCTTGTATCCATCATATAATTTATGTCTTGCTGTTGGAGCCTTTAAGTCGAATGTTACCATTAAATATTCTGGTTCAATATCTTCTAGTACTTTAAAAAGTATAGCTAAAAAGCCATATACAGCATTTGTATATTTACCATCTGGAGTTGTTAGCATTTTGTTTCCCATTATTCCATAAAAAGCTCTGTTTAATATGCTATTTCCATCTATTAAAACTATTTTTTTCATGTCTGTTTCCTTCTTTCTTTTTAAATAAGTGTTGATGAAATATGAAAAGGGCTAAATTTAGTGTCTAGCATTTTTTGTGCTTCTTTTAATATTTTATGATCATCATCAAGTAATATAGAGTAATCATATTGTTCCTTTAACTCTTTTATTTTCTGTGCTTTTATTATATCTCTATTTTCACTTGAATACTCATTTAATTCTCTAGTTATTATTATCCAATTTTTTTCTTCAATAAATGGTACATATTTCTTTAGCCATTCCTTTTTTTCTTCTGTAATTTTCAATGTTTTTGATAATGATAATATATATAAATCTATATTAGGAATTTCATTTATCTCTTTTAATATGTCTATTATATATTGTGCTGGCTCTGCTTTACTATATTCATCTTGCATTTTTTGCTTTACTATTTCTTCTGGATATATATCATATACAGTTATAGTTCCATCCATATCTATAAACATTGCAACTTTTTTATTTTCTCTACATATTTTATTTATTTTTTCTAAAAATTTATTCATTTATTGTCTCCTATATTATTAAATTAGCACAAAAGGCAATTTGCCCTTGTGCTATTAGCTTCTTATGATATTTCACTCAAAATATTGTCAAAGATTATATTGCTCAATTCCAAAGCAGCAAGTTCATCCGATTTTATTGTTTTCTTTTTTGTTGGTATTGTTACCCAAAATTCCATAAACAATCGATTGTAATCTTCTAAATATTTTCGAGTTACTAGCCTACCTTCTCCTCCTCTACGTTTGATAGCAGTTTCTGGTGATACAAATATTCCCAAGAACAGGTCTGGAGTCATTCTATTCAAACATGTTCTTTGAAATTCATTAAATTGCTCTGCTGAACATTTCTTCTCTTTAAAATACTTCCATGCATAAAATTTGCTATCAACAATGCCTCTATCAATGAGTACAATGTCAACATCAGCATGTTCAGCTTTTAAAATGCCTGCCTGTGTTATCAAATGCATCCACAAATTTCCTTCAAATGTTCCTTTTTCAAACTCATTTGGTAAAACTTCTGCTGATTCTTTAAGAATCATAGTTCTATACCCTTTATCTTCGAGCATTTTCACCAACAATGCTATTGCAGTGCTTTTTCCTGCTTCTGGAGTACCAGAAAACTCAACCATAAAAGGCTTTAATTGCCGCATAGTTATGCCTCCAATCATTCTATTTAAGTTATTTAAATTATTTGAATTATATTATACTTTTCTCTGATTTTCAATATAGTTTAATAAAATTCACGAATTTGTATGTTTGTTGACATAATCTTGTTTTCTGTGGTATAATATTTATATCGCACATTTAAAAAATAATAAAAGGAGGCCTATCATCTTATGTATGACATTAAAATTGAAAACGGTCACAGCGCAATTTCTGGAAGCTCTGTAAAGCTTCGGACTAAGTTTATAAAGCATTTCCCCAGCTTGCAGATTCAACAAAATGTAATTCAAACCATTGAAAATTTGAACAGTTCCTCCATCTTGGATATATTCAAATTTTTGATGAAAGCAGGCGCCAGTGAAGATTACTTGGCACAGGAAACTCACCTTGAATGGGCTGAGCTGACACAAGAGCAATCAAAAATGATTTGGAACGAAATTCGTTCTCAAATCAACTCCACTAAGAAGTTATTTTCTAATGGAGAGATCTTCGAAAATACCTGCAAAAGTTTCGTAGAGGTCTGGGAATCCGGAAATTTTGACATGGCAAGCAGCTTGCTTCAGTCAATTGTCAAGTACCTTGATTCTCATAATTCTAACGAAGTTAAGAGAGTTATTTTCCTGCTGCAAAGCACCATGCCCAACCATGCTTTTGGAGGCATCCGTGAAATTGGATACTCTTATGAGGAAGCTACTAAATTCGTAGAATTTAGTTATCAGGCTTATTGTTTGGCAGAATTTCTTTTCACAAACTATGCCTATTTCACTTTTCTTCCTCTTCTTCCTTATTTGGAAGAAAATGTCCAATCTGAAACTCTCGAAGTTGCAGAAGAAAGTTCTAAATTTCCTGAATTGGAAAACACTAAAGCTTCCAATTTTGAAGAAGCTTCGATTGAAGTTTCCTCTTTCAATCGCTTTTCACTCAACAAAGGAGCATTGGACTTTTCAACCGATGGAGTCGTTGAGTTCATAAAGAATTATGAACTGTTCAAAGGATTCCTTGTGGCAGTTGGAGGACTGCGTGAAATTCAGGTTGACCCACAATTCGTTTTGGATAATGAAGAGGAGTTTGGGAAGCTCATCGACATTATTGACCGAAACTTCCAGAAGAAATAATCCTTTTATAAACGGCAGAGAAAAATTTTCTCTGCCGTTTTTTATGCTATTTTACTTCTTGCTTTCTGTATTCATCTTCCTCTACCAAAATATTAATTACCACTAATTGGTATTATATCTCTTATCTCCCCACCAATTAGGTAATATTTCTGATAATTTAATAGTTGTTCTTGTTTCATAATCAGTCAATATTTCTTCCCATATATCCATATAATCATCTCCTTATAACTTATTAATTATTTTTCAGATAATGGAGCACACTGTACTCCGCTACGATATCTCTTTGTCTTTCTCAATTTGCTTTGCATATCTATCTTCTTCTGAAAATATGCAACCGCAGTATTTTTGCATGTATAGTCCTAGTTCTCGTGCTTTGGCTTGTCCTTCTCTAAATCCTACTCTAAAGTCTCTATATAAAAAGTTTAATTCATATTTTTTAGCAATTTCTTCTGCTATTTGCTTTAGTTCTTCATGTTTTTGATATGGACTTACAAATAACGTAGTCGTAATTGTGTCAAATCCGTGCTCTTTTGCATATTTAGCTGTTTGTTCTAGTCTAACTCTATAACAATAGTCTGTACATCTTGTTTTTAAATTTCTAATTACATTTTTGCAAAATTCATCTAATCCATATTCTTCTTCAAATATTGCTTGTACTCCTATGCTTTGTGTGTATTCTTTTAAACAGTCTCTTCTTGCTTTATATTCCATATATGGATGTATGTTTGGGTTATACCAATATACTGTTGGTTCTATCCCTTCACTTCTTAAACTGTCTATACAATATACACTACATGGTGCACAGCAAGTGTGCATTAAAAGTTTCATTTACTATATCCTTTCCAGTTTATATATATATAAATTATCGAAAGTATTTACTCTTTCATATTTTACATCAATATTATAATGTTCTTTTATAAATAATACTATCTTATCTATGTAATTACTGTATTTTCTACCAGACCAAGTTACATCTCCATCTATTAAATATACGTTTTCTTTCAGTAAATCTAAAAATGTACCATCCAAATTATATCTTGCTTTAAAATCATAATAATTTTGAGTATACATATCCCATCCACCCATTACTCTTAAATTTGAAAATGCTGATTTAGGTGGCATTTCATATACTGAATATACATAATATCTATATTGTAGAGCTGGAACTGTGTATAGATATACGTTCTCTTTATGCGAATTTGTATAGTCAATTAATTGTTTATAATTTGAATAATAATTTAAGTTATATCCATAGTTATATTTTGTCCCTGAAATATTAACACCTATTATTGATATTAATATTGTAGTTACTGCTATTATTTTCAAACTATATTTTTTAGTTTCTTCTAAATTCAAGTTATATATTATCAAAGCAGTTCCTAGTATGTATTCTGGGATTACAACTCTTAGCATACTTCTGTTTAATACTATAAACAAAATATGAACTGCCATAGTAGTTAAGGCTATTAATATATTTAAATTTCTATTTTTTGAATTTAATATACTAATTATTATAATACTAAAGAACATTATTGCTATAAATGTGTTTGTATTGACTAAATTATCTTTAAAATTTGTAGCTATTTTGTCTAATTCTAAGTTTAAATTATAATAGTTTCCTTGTTGTTTTTTATAATCTATAATTTTCTGTAAATTTTGTTTGTTATATACATTTTCATCTCCTGTATTAAATGTATAAAATAAATAATGGTCATTTTTGCTCCAGCCGATTTTATCAAATATCTCTTTGTTATTATTATAACTTGTATATGATAAATCATGTAGTTGTGCTCTTAAATCGTTGTATTTCATATATTGTTTATATGGTTCAACAGAGTATATTACCATATTTGAGACATATACAATTATTGTTATTATTATATATATTGCATACTGCTTTATTAAGTTAACAGTTTGCCCCTGTAATTTGTATTTTACTAAATAATACAATAAATATATTCCCATAAATGGCACTATTATTAAGAGTGACTGCATTCTCGTCATTATTCCTATTGCATATAAAACCCCTGCTAAAATAGTCCATTTTTTATTTTTGTTTTCAATATTATCTATTGTTATAAAAAATGCCGTTAAAATTAGTAAAGCTGCAACAGAAGTGTATTGAATTAATAATAAAAGTGCTGTATAAAATATACTTGCAAATATAGTGTATATTAATATTGATAATGGTGTTTTGTGCTTTTGCAAAATTATATATCCAATTGTTGTAAAACATATAAATTGCATTAATAATAAAAATATGGTATGCCAATTTATTTGTGGCGCTATTCTAAAAAATAGACCTATTAATATACAAAGTATTGGGTGTATGTATACTCCGTGAAAATTATATGTTCCATCCAATCCTGAATATAAATTGTAGATTATGAAATCATCTACTTGTTCATATTTTATGTTGAAAAATATATTTGCTATAGAAAATATTAGTAAATTTATTACGATTACTAATAATAAAATATCACTTTTCTTCATATGGTACTCCTATGTGCTTATATGCTGAAGGCATTGGTATTCTGCCCCTTGCAGTTCTTGCTATAAAACCTATTTGTATTAAATATGGTTCATACACATCTTCTACTGTCTCTGGCTCTTCTCCAATTGTTGTTGCAATTGTGTCAATTCCTATTGCTCTTCCATTGTATTTTATAATCATTGTTTCTAATATTTTTCTATCTATATCATCTAAGCCCATTTCGTCTATTTCTAGTTTTCCAAGTGCTGTTTTTGCTATTTTTAATGTTATATTTCCATCACCTAATACTGCAGCATAATCTCTTACTCTTCTTAATAGTCTGTTTGCAATTCTTGGTGTTCCTCTCGAACGTCTAGCAATTTCTATTGCAGCTTCTTCATCTATTTGTAAGTCTAGTATACTTGCTGACCTTTTTACTATTGTTGTTAGGTCTTTTGTTTCGTACAATTCTAAATGGTGTATAATTCCAAATCTGTCTCTTAGTGGTGTTGCTAGTGCTCCTGCTCTAGTGGTTGCACCTATTAGTGTGAACTTTGGTAAGTCGAGTCTAATAGACCTAGCACTTGGACCTTTTCCTATCATAATGTCTAATGTGTAGTCTTCTAATGCTGGGTATAGTATTTCTTCTACACTTTTGTTTAATCTATGAATTTCGTCTATAAATAAAACATCAAATTCTGAAAGGTTTGTTAATAGTGCTGCTAAATCTCCTGGCTTTTCTATTGCTGGGCCAGATGTTATTTTTATATTTGAGTTCATTTCGTTTGATATTATGTTTGCAAGCGTTGTTTTTCCTAAGCCTGGAGGTCCATATAATAAAACGTGATCAAGAGGCTCACCTCTTTTCTTGGCAGCCTCTATGTATATTTTCATATTGTTTTTTACTTTGTCTTGTCCAATGTATTCGTCTAAAGTTTTTGGTCTTAAAGAGTTTTCTACTCTTTCTTCTTGTATATCTTCTAATTCCGGACTTATTAGTCTTTCATCTTCCATCTTGCTCTCCTTTTTAGTTTTTTATTTATACAATATTAAAAATTACTGTGCTTTAAATGTAACAATATTAAAAGAAAGCGCAGTCCGCGTAAGGTGGAGCGAAGCGTAACGGTTGGAGAGTTCCAACCGATAGTGTCCAAAAACAAATTCATTTGTTTTTGTGACATCCAAGGGAAGGAAGCTCGACACCAAGGACAAGCGATTTTAATATTGTTACATTTATACTAAAGAGTCTTGTTTTAATATTGTTAAATTTAGATCTTTACTTATCTGTTCTAATATGTGTCTCATCTATTGTTTCAATATCATCCTGTTTTACTCTAAAAATATCTTTATATCCAATTGCTATAATTGCAATTACTAAAAGTGCAAATGATAATGCTTTCCAAATTCCACTTTCTAATAGTATAATTGCAAACATTCCTAGTGTTGCTGTAAGTCCATATAAAATTAGAACAGCTTGTTTTTGAGTGTATCCTCTTTTCATTAGTCTATGGTGTAAATGTCCTTTATCTGCTTTGAATACAGCTTTTATTGATTTACCTTTTATAATTCTTCTTATTATTGCAAAAATTGTATCAAATATTGGAAGTCCTAATACTATAATTGGTGCTATAAGTACTAATGCTGTATATGTTTTAGCAACTCCTAGTATTGATATTACTGCAAGTGAAAATCCTAAAAAGTTTGAGCCTACATCTCCAATAAATGTTTTAGCAGGACTAAAGTTAAATGGTAAAAATCCAACTATTGAACCTGCTAACGCTGTTATTAATAGTATTGATATTAATGGTGATGATGGTGTTAGTAAAAAGATTATTAGCAATGAAACACATGAAATTAGTGTTATTCCTGATGACAGTCCATCTAACCCATCTATTAAGTTTATAGCATTTGTTATTCCTACAATCCATCCAACTGTAATAATATATGAAAACCACTCATAGAAAAATATTTTGTTATCTATAAAAGGTAAGTTAATATTTTCTATTCTTATTCCACATACAGCTACAATTATAGCTGCTCCAACTTGTGCAATTAGCTTAACCCAGCTTGGTATTCCTTTTGAATCATCTATAAAACAGGTTACTCCTAATACTATAATTCCTATTAAAAAGCCTACTAATTTTAGCCAATAATTATTATCTGCATCAAATATATTTATTGAGCCTTCTAAACTCATTACAATTAACAAGTATATTGTAGATACTATAAATCCACAAATAACTGCTATCCCTCCGTAGTCTTGGCATTGGCTTTTTATTTACTCTTCTATCATTTGGTACATCTATTGCTCCAACTTTTTTCGCTAGTCTCATAGTGTATGGTGTTAACACAAATGCAGTAATAAACGCTAGCAAAAATGCAATTGCTATATCTCCCCACATAGCTTGTCCTCCTTTTGCTTAGTGTATTACTTCTATTGGATATTCCATAAATAATCCACTTTCTATAACACCAGTAATAGATTTTATATCTTCTTCTAGTGCATCATATATCTCTACAAATTTTGTATCTAATATAACATTATTATTTTCTGTAAACACTGGGCCGTCTTTTTTTTCGGCTTTTCTTAATACAGCCTCTGTTGCTCCTAAGTCTAGTAATGCTTCTCTTACACTGCTAACTGCTTCTGGATAAACTTCAATTGGAATTGGCATTACTTTATTTAATTCATCCACTAATTTTGAATCATCAACTAAAATATATGTAATTCCTGCATTTACCATATTTAGTTTTTCTTTGAATAAAGCTGCTCCTCTACCTTTTATAATCCAATTGTTGTTTTTGTCAACCTCATCTGCTCCATCAAAAGCCCAGTCTGGTCGTTTTTCTAATATACTAACTGTTGGAATATTTAAACTATGGCATAATGCTTTTATTTCATAAGAAGTAGGGATTGCAGTAATATGCAATTCCTCTTCTTCAATTCTTTTAGCTATTTCTTTAATAGCTAAATATGATGTAGAACCTGAGCCAAAACCTATTACATCTCCATCTTTAACTTTTTGAGCTATTTCTTTTGCTATTTTTTCTTTTTGTTCTTGGTTTGATATATTAGTTGGCTCAATTTCTTTTAAATTACTATTCATCCATTCCATAATTTTTCTCCTTAAACTTATTTTGCTTTTCCAATGTAGTAATTTTTCTTTCCTCTTTTTACAACAATGTATGTATTTTCTATAAACATATTTTGATCAATTGTTTTTTCTAGGTCTGTTACTTTTTCTCCATTTATAGAAATTGCACCTGATGAAATAAATTCTCTTGCTTCTCTCTTGCTTGATGCTATTCCCATATTTACAGCAAAGTCAACAATATTTGTATTTAGTTCAACTTCTTTGACTTCTTGTCCTTTAAATAACTCTTCAATATCTCTTTTAGATAGGTCATTGAATTTATTGTTAAATAAGTGATCTGCTAAATTTACTGCCTTTTCATATTCTTCTTTTCCATGTAAGAAAGTGATTATCTCTCTTGCTAAAGCTTTGTGTGCTTCTCTTAATTCTGGATGTTCTTTATTTTTTCTGTCCAATTCTTCAATTTCTTCTCTTGATAAGAATGTGTAGATTTTTAGGTAGTCTATAACCATTACATCTTCAACATTTACAAAGAATTGATATAATTCATAGCTTGAAGTTTTTTCTTTATCTAGCCATAAAGCATTTCCTTCACTCTTTCCAAATTTATTACCTTGTGAATCTGTTACAAGTGGCATTGTAAATCCATATACTTCGTCACCGGTAGATTTTCTTATTAAATCTATACCTGCTGTAATATTTCCCCATTGGTCTGAACCAGCACATTGTAAATCTACATTGTTATGCTCATGTAAGTATTTGAAATCAAGAGCTTGTAGTATCATGTATGAGAATTCTGTGTATGTAATACCTGCATCTAGTCTTCTTCTTACTATGTCTTTATCTAACATGTAATTGACATTAAAGAATTTACCGTAATCTCTTAGGAAGTCTAATGTATTTATGTCTTTAATCCAATCATAATTATTTACAACATCAAATCCAAATAATCTTTGTACTTGATTTTTAATTCCTTCAAAGTTTTTGTTTACTGCTTCTTTTGAAATCATTGCTCTTTCTTTTGTAGGTCTTGGGTCTCCTATTAATCCTGTTCCTCCGCCTACTAATAAGTATGGATGATGTCCTGCATCTTTTAATCTCTTTGAAATTAAGAAACTTGATAAATGTCCAACATGTAAGCTATCTGCTGTTGGGTCTGTTCCTATGTAGAAAGACATTCCACCTTTATTTAATTTTTCTTCTAATTCTGGGCTTGATATATCTTTTATAAGCCCTCTCCATTTTAAATCTTCAAAAACTGTCATTTTATTTTCCTCCTACCTTATTGCATTATATATTTTTTCTCTGCAATTTTCTGTTCTAAAAAAGAAATTGTTCATTCTCTTTTTATATTTTTCTTCTACCTCAAAATTGTTTTTTAGGTAATATTCTATTTTATCAATTAGTTCTTCTGAAGTATATACCACATCTCCAAACGCTTTTTCAAGTGGTAAATCTAGTTTTCTATAAGTGTGAAGTCCTGCATTAAACTCTTTTAGGTCTGGCACAAAATATACTATAGGGATTTGGTGTTTTATAAAGTCAAATTGAAATGATGAATAGTCTGTAATTAACATTCTATAGTTGCTTGGACTAATTTCTGCATTTCCCATACATATATTTTCACTGCATTTTTCCTCAAACATTTTTTTATAACAGTTAAAATTCGGATGTAATTTAAACTCAAATTTAACATTATATTGTTTTAATAATTTTTTTAATCTTTCTGAGGTTAGCACTTCTACATTCTTTTTATAAAAATCTGATTTTTCCATCTCAGTCAAATTTGCTTTTCTATTTCTCTTTAATAATTCCCCAACTAAGTACTTTCTCCAAGAAGGTGCATAAATAATTTTTCTTTCTTCACTTTTTTCAAATTTATTTGAATTATCTATATCAAATCGTGGCATTCCAGCACATATCAGGTCTTCTTCATTATATTTATAATTTTCTACTAGATTTTTCTTTTCAAACTCGGATGAAATTACAATTTTGTCTATTTCATTAAATTCTTTACCATACATTTGTAATAAGTTAGCATATAAAATTCCATGTTGTAAATAAATCAATTCATAATTTATAATGTCTCTATACCACTTTATACTCTTTCTAAATGGACAATAAACACTTAGTGATATATCAGACGATATAATTTTATCTGAGTTCAAAAAGTACAATCTATGTTTTAATGAACCATATTTTAATAAATGTCTTCTTTGTTTTGGCGTAAATTTTTCTTTCAATTTTTCATTCATTTTGTCATAAATATAGTATCTGTTTATCCCATCTTTTTTTTCTAAGTCATGTAGGAATTGATAATATCCATTATCATATACATTTGCCGAATCATAATATAGCCAAATATTTTTTTTATGTACTTTTTTGGCTAACCATCTATACATATTTATATGTGGGTCAAGCTTTTCATATATAAGCTTATTTTCTTTGTTTAACTGTTTTATTTTTTCTTTTGTAGTTTTATTTACAGTAAATGCATTTATTTCTCGATTATATTCTAAAATATATTTTTTGTTTTTAGTTAAAAATTTATATCTTTCTAGTGAATCATTAAATACAACTCGTCCACCAAATCTATATTCAGATGTCATTTTAGTATTTCCTATAGTGCTATAGAATTCAAATTTTTGTATGTCCTCTATATTTAACTCACATTCAAATTTATAAAATGTATTTGTTTTTATTGTTGATTGATAATGTGAAAGTCCTGCTTCTTCAAGCTTCATTTCTTTTATAATAATATCATTGTCATCTAACTTATATTTTAAAAATACTTTTGGTTTTGTAAATTCACATATAGGAGATTTTACACATCCTAATATATATATTTTTTTTGAATCTTTTATTTTTAGTCTTATAAAAGATATTTCAATTGTTTCACTGCTGAATATAACTTCATTACCACTCATAATAGCAAATGAATTATCACCATAATATGGCTTCATGTTTAATTCTTTAAGGTTGAATATGTAAAACTTATGGTAAATTGGCATATTTGGCATATTTAATATTGTACCATTTTCTATATATGATAAAATATTTTTTATTCTAGAAATTGCATTGTTAAATTCATTTTCCTCATAATGATATGGAAAGATTTCGTCTGTTTTTATTCTCCATCTTAAATTGTTTAATATAATTGCTTGAATATACTTAGGTATTCTTCCTTTTTCATCTTTGTAATTTTCTATTAAATCTTCATTGTATTTTGTTAAACTTTCAAATGTGTAATAAGGATTTGATTTGTTTTTAGTAACTGATCCTACATTTTTTCTATAAATATAAGTTGCTTCTTTGCAAAATCCTATCTTTTTCTTTTTCATTAATACTTTTGTGTTAAAAGCTTCGTCTTCTGAGTAATTCATATTTTTATCAAATAGAGTTTGATTTTGCCTTTCATTTTTTATCATTACATTAATAGTAGATTGTCCCAAATATGGTGATTCTTCTAAATCATATATTCCTGTTCCCTCTGTATAGAACCTATAACGATAATGGCTTGTAGCTCTTGCCTTTTCATTTGTGTAAATTTCCATTGGATATGTTACAAGGTCTATTTTGTCATTATTTTTTTCAAAAAAGTCAACTAGTCGCTCTATGCTATGTTTTTCTAACATATCATCAGAATCTAAAAATAGTATATATTTGCCTTCAGCCTTTTTCATGCCTTCATTTCTTGCTACTGATACACCAGAATTTTCTTGAGAAATGACAATAATATTGTTGTTTTCTTTTTCTAGTTCTTTGCATACTTTTAAGCTATTATCTTTAGATCCATCATTTATCAAAACAATTTGTATTTTATTAATGTCATATGTTTGCTTTTCTATAGATTGTATACATTCTGGTATATATTTTTCATTGTTGTAAACTGGTACAATAACTGATACCATATACTCTTTCATAAATCTACTCCTTTTAGTCTTTCATATTATTTAACACTAACTCTGCTAATTTTTTAGTTGCATTTTTTTCTATATTTTTTACATATTTTTGGCAGAAGTTTTTTTCTTTTTCTTTATCATATTTATTTTCTTCAATCATTTTCATGATTTCTTTAAAATCTTTGCATATTGGTCCCGGCATTTCACTCATATAATCAATATATGTTCCACGATTTATTTGGTATTCCTCATAATCATATGTGTAAAAATATATTGGTTTTTGTGTAATTGCTGCTTCATATACAATTGCCGAGTAATCTGTAATAATATAGTCTGCAACATGTAAAAGTTCCATACCTGTAAAGTTTGAAGTCTTCTCTATTTTTTTGCCTTTTACATATATTACTTCTGTTCCGTCATGTAACTTAGCAATAAAGTTATATTTATCAAGTGGAATATCTTTTACTATATTTTCTATTGGTATTTTTTGTCCTTTTCTATTTGTTGGACAATATAAAATATTTTGTTTTTTGTTATTAGTTTCTGGGTAAACTCCTACAAATCTTATTCTCATTTTTTCTTGCTCTTTTTCAGATTTTAGAAAGTCTACTCTAGGCAAATTCATTACTAGCATTTGTTCATCTCTAGCGTTAAACGCCTCTTTAAAGAACTTCTTAGACAGATTACTTGATGTTAAAATATATGTATAATTTCTGTGCATTTTCATTGCTTTTGCTAATTTGCTATTTCTTCCATCTTTCTTATCTAAACTTGAGTAACCAAATTTTTTAAGTGAGCCAAGTGCATGCCAAATTTGTATTACTACTAATTTTTTCTTTTGTTTCAATACACAAACTGGTATACAATAACTGTCTAATATTACCACCTTTGATGTTGCAATATTATACATCTGCTTTACCATATGAAAACAATACTTTACTTTTTCACTAAAACTAGTTCCTAGTTTTTTGCATAGAAAAACGATTTTTATATTTTCATTTTGTTGTTTTAGTTCTTTTGCTATCATTGTAAAATCTAATGATACTTCATTACTTTGCCTACTAATAAAAGTTACCTTATTTTTATTTATAGGAAACAATTTTATAAAAAAATATATTATGTTTAAGATAAAAATTCCTATTTTTATTAGTATTATTTTCATTCATGTGTTCCCTTCTAATCTAGCTTGTTTTCAAAAATCCATTTGTATGTTTTGGCAGTAGATTTACCATCACATGCATCCAAAAATTTTTGTTTAAATTTTGTTCTTTTTTCTTCTTCAAGATTTTCTTTTTTAATTGCCTCTATCAATTCATCATTTGTTATAGTAACTTCTCCATATACATAATCTTGAAATGGAAAATACATGCCTCTATCATTTTCATAATCTTTTAAATCATATGTGAAGTATATAATTGGCTTATTAGTAAAGAAATAATCAAATATAACTGATGAATAATCTGTAATCAATATATCTGTCACTAATAACAAGTCATTTATATCTCCTTCTGCTGATAAATCATAGTAGAAATTTGAATGTTCTTTATATTGATCATATCCACTTTTTAGTTTCATTCTAATGTTGTTAGCTAAAAATGGATGCCATTTGAAAATAAAAATATAATTTTGCTTTGATAATTCGTTATAAATCTTTTCTAAGTCCAATTTAGCTATATCATAATGAGCATCTCTAAATTGAGTTCCTCTATATGTTGGAGCAAATAAAATTACTTTTTTGCCTTTTATAAATGGATATTTTTTATATACTTCATCTATTTTTTGTTTTTTGCTTTGCTCATCAAAAAATAAATCTGTTCTTGGAAAACCTGTGGCTTGCACTTTATCTAAATTCATTCCAAATGCGTCTGCATAGCAATTTCTTATTTTACTTCCACTAACTATAGCTTTTGTATACCTTTTATAGCCTTTGTGAATATGTCCTTTCCCTAGGTCAGTAGTTGCTCTACTATATCCAAACTTTTTAAACGCTCCTGGGCCATGCCATAATTGAACTACTTCTTGTCCTTTTCTTACTTTTATATGTGAAGTAGCTTGAACCAAATCTTCTAATAAAATATATTTTGACGTAGACAAGTACTTTACTCTTTCTATAAAATGCTTTATCCCTAATTTTTCTCTTCTATCTACTTTTATTGATACTACTTTTTCGTATTTTTCAGGTAAGAAGTCATACATATATTTTAAATTTCCGCCTAATTCTTTTCTATTGTCAGATATAAACAATACCCTATTCTCTTGAAGTGGTATAGTTATAGTAAATATTCTATTTAAGATAATTATACATGCTTGTGTTATTATTATTTTAATCTTTTTTGCAAATTTCTTCATATTATAAATTCCATTTCATTACAGTTTTAAAATCATTATTTAAGTCTCTGTCAAAAGCCTCGTTAATGTCATTTAAACAATTTATCTCAATCTGTTCTGATATTATATTTTTTAGGTATGCTTGTGTTTGTTTATCTTGTTCTAATTCCACTGCTTTTTCAAAATCCTCATATCCACTTCTACTATTTCCTAATAGAGTTAACCCCTTCTCTAACACCATCCTCGTGTTGACATCCACAGGTTCTTCTGAAACTCCCATTAGTGAAATACATCCTTCTGGATTAATATGGTCAATTATTTGTTCTATTGCATCTTCAGATTTTATTCCACCAACGCATTCAAACGCATGGTCCACCATAAAGTCTGGTTCCAATTCTGTAATTAGTTTAACCTCATCAGCAAAAGAAAAATAATTTAGTTTTTCCATTCTTGTTCCTACTACTACTATTTTACTATCCGGGAAATAACTTTTTAAGAGCAATGTTGTGATGTATCCCATATTTCCACATCCCCAAACACCTATAACGTTTTTTCTTTTATGACTTTTCTTTATAAAGTTTTCTATAGCGTTAACTGCAACACTTGAAAGTTCTATAAATGCTCCTACCTCTTCATCTATATCACGAATAGGTATTATTCTTCCTCTATCCATATATACTACACTTTGCATAAAGCCATCTGCTGAACTTGAACGAAATTTAGAGCTTCTCAGATAGTTTTCTTTTATTATATCATCTTGTTCAGTTGGTGTATTAGGTATCATAACTACCTTTTCATTTTTCTTAAATTCGCCTTTGGCGTCATATATTACTCTTCCTACTCCCTCGTGAATCAAAGTTAAAGGTAACTTTTTATCTAAGACTTCCTTTTTTCTCTTTCCTTGATAATATCTTTGGTCTGCTGCACATATTGATAGATATGTTGGTCTAACTACAACCATATTATCATTATAATTTTCTTCTTGAAAAGAAATTTCTATATTTTTAGGGGTTACTAATTTTATAACTTCATTTATCATATCTCAATTATTCCTCATTCATATTATTAATCATTAGATTTGCCATTTTCAAGTCATATTTAGTAGTTATTTTTATGTTATATGATTCTCCCTCTACTAAAGCAACTTTTTTCTCTCTTATTACATATACTTTTGTTGCATCTGTTAGTATTGTTTTTTCACCTTCTGACAAACTATTATATACATTTATAAATTCATTTACTTTAAATGTTTGTGGAGTTTGTCCTTGGTACATTTCACTTCTAACAGGAATATCCGAAATAAATTGTCCATATTTAGCATGTACTATTGTATCTGTTGCTGGTATAACAGTATCTGCAGCACCATACTCTTTACACATTTCTATATTTTCTTTTATGATTCTTTGTGTTATAAAAGGTCTTACCGCATCATGTGTAACAACAATATTTTCTTCGTTTGGACTAATGTTTTGTATATAGTTACATACATTCATTATTGTTTCATTTCTAGTAGCTCCACCTTGAATAACATGGATTTTTTTGTCTTTACAATATCTATTAATTATATCTTCTGTATAACTAATCCAGTTTTGTGGTACAGCTACCACTATTTCATCAATATTTGTTGAAATCAAGAATTGTTCAATTGTATGAATAATAATTGGTTTTTGTCCTAATGATAAAAATTGTTTTGGTAAATCTGTTTTTCCCATTCTTGTTCCACTTCCACCTGCTAATATTCCTCCAAAATTCATTTTAAATTCCTCCTTATATTATTTTATTGAACTATTATATTTTTCTATTGCTTCTGCTATATTTCCATCAAATGTAATTACACCACTTTCCATTACCATTCCTCTTTTGCAGAACTCTTTTGCTACCCCTGTAGCATGTGTTACAAATAGCAATGTAACATTTTCATTTTTTATAATTTCATTTACTTTTTTTATACATTTATTTTTAAAAGCCTCATCACCAACGCTTAGCGCTTCGTCTACAATTAATATTTCTGGTCTTATATTAACATTTATTGAAAATCCTAATCTAGCTTTCATACCACTTGAATACGTTCTTACAGGTTGATCTATATAATCGCCTAATTGTGCAAATTCTATAATAACAGGCTCCAGCTCTTTTATTTCTTCGGTATCTAAGCCTAATAATTGACCTTTTAAATATATATTTTCCCTTCCTGTAAATTCTGGATCAAACCCTGATGTTAGTTCTAGAAGTGCACTTACTCTTCCATTTACCTTTATTTCTCCTGTAGTTGGAAATGCTACTTCTGTAATCATTTTTAATATAGTTGATTTTCCTGCACCGTTTCTACCAAAAAGTGCGACTGAGTCTCCTCTTTGAATTTTAAATGATACATTGTTTACTGCTCTTTTTTCTTTATATGGTGTTTTTTTCCAAATAATTGCTTTTAGTCTTTGTTTGTCACTTTTATACAATTTATATATTTTAGTAACATTTTTGAATTCAATTACTGTATCGTCCATCGTTTCCTCCTAGTTTATAATACATCCGGTATATCTTTTCTCAATTTTTTGTATGTTGCAATTGCTAAAATTAGCAAAATAGCTGTTATTATTAGGAAATATATAAGTCTTTTGGGTTGTTCCCAAAACCATATTTTATTTATAAAACAATTTCTAAATCCACTTACTAAAAATGTTACCGGGTTTAAATTTAAAAGTTTTCTTACAAGTTCATTTCCAATAGTATCTGGGTTCCACATAATTCCTGATAGCCAGAATAAAGCTGTTATAAAAGATTTTACTAAATTACTGTAATCCTTACTAATTACTCCTAATAGTGAAGAAAATAGTCCCCAAAAGTTCAAAAATAAAAATGCTAATAACATATATACTGGTAATTGTAGTAAATATATATCTGGCATATATCCCAATACCATAAATATTATAATTACTATTGCAATTAATAACACATGAATCGAAAATTTCGATATGTTTATAAATGTTGGTATTGTTGCAACTGGGAATTTCATTTTAGTTACTAAATAACTATACTTTCTAATACATTCTGTTCCACCTGTAATCATTTCACTAATATAAAACCATGGAACAACACCTGCTATTATCCACAAAAAGTATGGGAATCCATTAACCGATTTTCCTGCTCTCAATCCAATTGTAAAAGCAAACCAATAAACAAATATAGTTACTGCTGGTTTGATAATAGCCCACATCCAACCTAAAGCCGCACCTCTATATGTTTTAACTAAATCTGCTTTTGCAAGTTTAAATATTTGATTTTTATAACTTATATGTTCTTTTATAATTTGCACTAAAGTACTCATTTTTACTCCTATTGTTTAAATTATTTTTTCTCTCCATACTATATCACAAAATAATTTTTTTCTCAATAAAAAAGCTTATTTTATTGCATATTTTTATGAAAATTTGCCATAATAACAAATGAAAGTTTAATTTTATGGAGTAGTTATGAAAAAATATATTTTACCTATAATAATTTTAATTGCTTTTATAGTATTAATAGCATATTTCTATTTTAATAAATTTAATTTTAATGATGAAATTGACCACAATGCAAATAGATTAAGTACTGAAGTGGAAAATAGCACTGGTTTAAATAATGATATTTCAAAAGAACCTGTTGTTGTTGAAGAAGAAATTTCTAATTTTTCAACTAAGATAATAGATGATGACGATAATCGTGATACAAATATACGTATTACTTGTAATGAGATAAATGGTACAATAATAAAAGATGGTGAAGAATTTTCATTTAATAAAGTTGCTGGAAATCCTACTCCTGATAGAGGATATAAAAAGGCTGGAGTATTTATAGATGGTGAATTAAAAAAAAGGATATGGTGGTGGAAATTGCCAAGTGAGTACAACTATATATAATGCTGTAGATAAGATAGACGGTATTAAAGTTACTGAAAGGCACGAACACGGAAAAGAAGTTGGCTATATAAAAATGGGTAAAGACTCAACTGTTGCTTATGATGGTTTAGATTTAAAGTTTGAAAATAACACTGGTTATGATATAAAGCTTTATGCAGAATTAAGTGATAAAAAAATAAAGGTTAAAGTTAATAAATTGAAATAAGACGAGGAATATATCCTCGCCTTTGTATTTTATTCTACTGGAACTACTGCACGCACTCCAAATGCAACTTGATAAGATTTTTCATTTGAATTCCATGTATTATATGCTCTCACATATCCACCTTCTCTTACGCAAAAAGTATTAAACGAACAAACATCTAAATAAGTACCATTACCATGAGATGCTAGCCAGTATTTGTTTCCTGTTTTAGCTGCTGTTGCTGTTGAATCTCCAAATATCATCTTATACGCAGCACTAGTCTTTGATATTCCCTTGACTGTTCCTGTACCTTCTGTATTTGTCAAAGAATCTGGGTAATACCAGTAATGTGTACTTTTTATCGCTATAGAATCTACTCCGTTTTGTCCTAAAGTTCGTCCATCAGGGCATATAAATGTAGTTATAGTACCTGCTGTAGCCCCTGTGCTTGTGTTTGTAGCCCCATTAGCAGATGTTGCTCCACTTAGTTTGTATGTTACAGTATTTCCATATTCATAAGTATTTCCAACTTCATATTTAGTTCCAGTTCCTGTATTTGTCGGATCATATCCTGTTACTCTGTTTATATCTTCCACTGTGATGCTTCTTGAATTCTTTCCATATGTTGCACACATTGCATTCAATTTGCTTATTCCAGTATTGTAACCATCTTTTCCCGATAGAGTTAAGGTTCCTACATCTATTGTTGACATTATTAAAAGCTTTCCTTTTTCTGCTCCTAATACCTTCCATTTTCCTGTGTATCCTGAAACTCCACAGTCATATGTATAGTCATCTCCTACATTATATGTTTTAGTTCCACTTTTCATTTTTTTAGTAACTACTGTTTTATTTTGTACCCATGGATTCATTATTTCATCTAGCTCATTAATCATATTATTTACTTGTTCAGAGTTTTCTTCTATTGTAGCATTTGCACTTTCTGCAAATTGATTACTTTTATCCCATAACCCTTCATCACTAAATACTTCTGCTATTGTTACACCTGCTAATATTAATAGCACTGCAATTGTAATTACTAAGGCTATAAGTGTGACACCATTATCATTTTTAATCTTATCTCTATTTATCATTTATACTTCTCCTTATCTTTAGATTTTTCTAATTATTTTATATCATGTTCAAAATAAAAAGTAAATAGACAATATTTAATCTATCGGAACTACTGCACGAACACCACAACTATCACTATCAACGCCACGATTAGAGCGCCATAAACGGCAACCACCCATTCGCCCTTCAGGATATATACTGCGTATTCCAAAGCTCACTCCCTTATTGTCTGAGTAAACATATGAAGACGCAAGCCAATAGTTATTTCCACTACTAGCACTTGTATCTGTTGCTTTTCCAAATATCATTTCATATGCTGGTGAACTTGTTGGAATTCCTTTACATTCTCCTGTTGTACTATTGCTTGTTGTTAATAAATATGGATAATACGAATAGTATGTATTCTTTACTGTTATTGAAGTCACATTATTGACTCCTATTTTTTTTCCATCTATATGTTCATAGGTTATACTTCCTGTGTATGTATTTCCATTTGTCGTTGAGCTTCCACTAGCTGTGTAAGTCACTTTACTTCCATACTCCCAAAATTCTCCAACACCATAAATTGTCCCGTCTCCTTGATTAGTAGGATTATATCCTGTTACCCTATTTATATCTTCAACTGTTATACTTCTTGCATTTCTTCCATATGGTTCACACATTTCACTTAATTTGCTAATTCCATTGTTATATCCATTTTTCCCTTCTAAAGTTAATGTTCCTACATTCACTGTTGACATTATTAAAAGCTTACCATTTTCAGCCCCTAATACTTTCCAAGCACCTGTATATCCTTCAACTCCGCAATCATATGTATAGTTGTCTCCAACATTTAGTGTTACTGTCCCACTTTTTAATTTCTTAGTCACTTCTGTTTTATTTTGTACCCATGGGTTCATTACATAATCCAACTCATTAGTCATATTATTTAATTCTTGTGTATTCTGTTCTATAGATGTATTTGCACTCTCAGATAACTCATTAGTTCTACTCAATATTCCACTATCGTCCGTAATTGCTGTTATTGAAACACCTGCTAGTATTAAAAGTACCGCAATTGTAATTACCAAAGCTATAAGTGTAACACCCTTATCGCTTTTGCTTCTATTTAACATTCCTCTTTCTCCTTATCTTTAGATTCTCTCAATTATTTTATAGCATATTTCTAATAAAAAGTAAATGGAAGAATTTGAATTTCAAAAAATGTAATAGAACTGTAACATTTTTAGTTTATATATCATAAATCCTTCCTTTTCAAAATACAATTTATTAACTAATATTATGGAGGTTAATTATGTTGAAATATAAATGTAATTTACTTAAAATTATCTGTATCTTTATTATTGCAATTTTTCTATTTCCAACTATCTGTATTGCAAGTGAGTCTATATACACTTGGTCCAACAATGCAAAACCTTTGACTGAGACTATTCCAACAAATGCTACTACAAGTTTAAGTTTAAATGTTGGTAGTGCAGTTTTAATCGAACAAAATTCAGGGCAGGTTTTATATAACCAAAATATGCACGAAAAACTAAGACCTGCAAGTGTGACAAAAGTAATGACAATTTTACTTATCATGGAAGCAATTGATTCTGGAAAACTTTCATATACTGACAAAATTCCCTGCAGTGAAAAAGCTGCTGGTATGGGTGGCTCTCAAATATGGCTAGATGTTAGAGAAGAATTAACAGTTGATGAAATGCTAAAAGCAATTTGTGTCGTTTCTGCTAATGACTGTACTGTTGCTATGGCTGAATATTTAGCTGGCTCTGAGGAGGCTTTTGTTAATCAAATGAATGCAAAAGCTAAAGAACTTGGAATGAATGACACAACTTTTAAGAATTGCCATGGTATTGATGAAGATGGTCATGTAACTTCTGCATATGATATCGCTTTAATGTCTAGAGAATTGTTAACTAAGCATCCTTCAATTACTAAATACACCACAATTTATATGGACAGTTTAAGAGATGGCAAGTCTTCTTTAGTAAACACGAATAAATTAGTTAGAAATTACAAAGGAGCAACTGGTTTGAAAACTGGTTCTACATCTGTTGCTTTATATAATTTATCTGCAAGTGCAACTAGAAATGATTTGTCCTTAATTGCTGTTATTATGAAAGCTCCTACAAGCCCTATTCGTTTTGCAGAGGCTCAAAAGTTACTAGATTATGGTTTTAATAATTTCGAGTATAAAAAGCTTGCAAATGAAAATGATTTAATAAAAGAAATCTCTGTTGACAAAGGAATTGAAAATAGTGTTAATGCAATACTCGAAAATGATAGTGGAGTTCTAATTCAAAAAGGTCAAAATAAAGATATTGTTCAATCTGTTCAACTTACAGATAGTATAAACGCACCCGTTTATGCAGGTCAAGTTTTAGGTAATGTTACTTACAGTTTGAATGGTAACGAAATTGGAAAGGTAAATATTGTTGCTGAAAAATCTGTAGGAAATAATACAGCTTTTAATATGATTGAGCATGTGTTTTTCAATTGGCTTTCGCTATTGAGATATTCTAAATAATTATTAAAATAATTTACTTATAATATGTAATGTTAAAATCGCTTGTCCTTGGTGTCGAGCTTCCTTCCCTTGGATGTCACAAAAACAAATGAATTTGTTTTTGGACACTATCGGTTGGAACTCTCCAACCGTTACGCTTCGCTCCACCTTACGCGGACTGGCGCTTTCTTTTAACATTACATATTATAACTATTGCATATTTTAAATTTCAGGAGAAAGCGTGTATGTCGTCAATATCTATTCCAATTGAAAACAAAAGAAAAAGCAAAGTAAAAATTTGGGTATATTCTATAAAAAGAAACGGATTAGCTATTGTCTTTTGCTTGTTTTGTTTTGGGTTAGTCTTATTTTCCAAAACTAATTTAACAGCGACTAAAAATGGACTAATCTTGTGGGCAACCGCTGTTGTACCTTCTTTATTTCCATTTTTTGTGTCCACAGAATTACTAAGTTATACAAGTGTTATAAAATATTTAGGCAAATGGCTAAATCCAATAATGAGGCCATTATTTAATGTTCCCGGTGAAGGTGCTTTTGCTTTTCTAATGGGACTAATTAGTGGATATCCTGTTGGAGCAAAAATTGTTTCTATTTTTATGGAACAAGGTATTGTTACCAAACAAGAAGCCGAGAGATTACTTGCTTTTACCAATAATTCTGGTCCACTATTTATTATTGGTACTGTTGGTATAACTTTGTTTGGTAGTACCACTATAGGCTTACTTTTATTTGTTACTCATATGCTTGCTTGCATTACAGTAGGAATAGTTTTACGTTTCTTTGATAAGAGTAGTACTATTTCTAACAACTATCATTACAATTATTCAAATAAATCTGTATCCATTTCATCACTTGGAGAAGTGTTAGGAAAAAGCATTACAAACTCTATATCCACTATTTTAATGATTGGTGGTTTTGTAGTTATATTTTCTGTGGTTATATCTATATTAAACCAAAGTGGAATTTTGAGTGGTGTGTCTTTAATGCTCTCTCCTGTACTTTGTGCTATCGGCTTTCCTACAGAACTAATAAAGCCTGTCTTAGCCGGAATTGTTGAACTTACAAATGGTGTTAGTTTAGTAGCAAATACACACATAAAGGCAATATCAGTAAATATTGTATCAGCTAGTTTTTTGTTAGGTTTTGGTGGAATTTCTGTACTATTACAAGTTTTTAGTATTATTAGTAAAGCTGGACTTTCTATAAAAACATATGCCATTGGCAAGCTGTTGCAAGGCATATTTTCTGCCATTTATACATATATTGCAATATGTATAGTTCCATTTTTACAATTTAATTTACCTATTTAAGATTATTGAAGGGAGTTTTGTTTTATGGATAAAAATGATTCTAATTTTAATTTTCCACCTTATATGAATTATGATATTGGTTGTGACCCTATTATGGGAGATCCTAATATGTTTAACCCATGTATGCAGTATGAACAGGCATATATGTATTATAGATATATGACACAACAGATTGAATATAAGATAAAATGCAAAGAATATGAAAAAATGTGCAATTCTCGTTCTGAAAGAAAAATAGAATAAAAAAACGACTAGATATCTAGCCGTTTATGGTAGCGAGGGTGAGATTCGAACTCACGACCTATCGGGTATGAACCGATTGCTCTAGCCAACTGAGCTACCTCGCCATATGTTATTTGCTAACGTGATTTATATTATAATATGTGTTTTTATTTTTGTCAATAAAATAAGTTAAAAAAGTTGAGAAAGCCTCAACTTTTTCATTATTCTTCATTATTATCTTTCTTCTCCATCTTTTTCTACAACTGGTTGTTGTTTTTCTTGGGCTTCTTTTGCCATTGCTTTTACAGCTTTTGGATCAATAGCTACAGTTTCCACAACTTGTTGTTTTCCTGAATTTCCTTTTCCACCATTTTTGCTTGTAGAAGATTTTTTGAAAGCTTCTTCTCTTTGTTCAATTGATTGTAAAGATTCTAGTAATTCAGGATCTGTAATTACATTTTCTTCATCTGGACAATCTATTTGATTAATATATTGTTTTAAATCACTAAATACTGTTTTTACTCCATTAATAAATCCCATAATCTCTTCTTAAAATCTAAAATTTTAAGAATTTTCACCTCCATTTTTAAGGTTATTTTTCCGTAATACATATTTATTGTACCACATTATTCCATAAAAATCAAGCTTTTCAGCCAAAGTAATGCTAAAAGCTGGGCAAAAGTCCAGCTTTTTAATTGATTTTGGTTTAAATATAATCTTTTAATTCATATAGTCTCTTAGTTTTTTACTTCTACTTGGGTGTCTTAATTTTCTTAATGCTTTTGCTTCTATTTGTCTAATTCTCTCACGAGTAACCATAAATTCTCTTCCTACCTCTTCAAGAGTTCTAGCTTTTCCATCTTCTAACCCAAATCTTAATTTTAGCACTTTAGCTTCTCTTGGTGTTAGTGTTTCCATTACTTCTTCTAGTTGTTCTCTAAGTAATGTATATGCTGCTGAATCTTGTGGTGCTGGTGTATCTTCGTCTTGAATAAAATCTTCTAAGTGGCTATCATCCTCTTCTCCTATTGGTGTTTCCAAAGACACAGGGTCTTGTGCTATTTTTTGAATTTCCGCAACTCTTTCTACTGGAATTTCCATTTCTGCTGCAATTTCTTCCGGTGTTGGTTCTCTACCATTTTGTTGTAATAAATGTCTAGAAGTTCTAATCAATTTATTTATTGTTTCTACCATATGAACTGGTATACGTATAGTTCTAGCTTGATCTGCAATTGCCCTCGTAATCGCCTGTCTAATCCACCATGTTGCATAAGTACTAAATTTGTATCCTTTAGTGTAATCAAACTTTTCTACTGCTTTGATTAAGCCCATGTTTCCTTCTTGAATTAAGTCTAATAGTAGCATTCCTCTTCCAACATATTTTTTAGCTATACTCACTACCAATCTTAAGTTAGACTCTGTTAGTTTTTGTTTTGCACTTTCATCTCCATCCAAGATTCTTTGTGCTAACTCTAACTCTTGTTCATATGTTAACAAAGGAATTTTTCCAATTTCTCTTAGATACATTCTAACAGGATCATCAACACTTATTCCATCCATGTTTATTAAATCTATGTCATCTAATTTGATGTTCTCAACTTCTCTTAAGTCATCTAGATTTGGTTCTGTGTCTAGATCATCTTTTAAAACATCTACACCTAAGTCTTCGAAAGTATTAAATACTTCTTCTATTTGGTCTGGATTAGTGTTTTCTAATTCATTAGCAAGCTCACCATAAGTAATTTTTCCATTTTCTTTTGCTCTTTTTAGTATGTTTTCTACTTTTTCCTTGCTAACTTCCTCTAATTTCTTTACTTTTGGTTTTTCTTCTACAACATTTTCCTCTGTAAGTTTGCTTTCTTCCTTAACTTCTTCTTTATTCTCTTCTAGCTTTTGAGCCTTTTTAGGTTTCTTTTCAGTTTCTTTCTCAACTTTTTTCTCTATATCTTTTACTTCTTCAGTTGCTTTTTTAGTTTTCTTTTCTTTTTTATCTGCTTCTTCAACCTTTGGAGTTTTAGTTTTTTTTACTTTTTTAGGTGCTTCTGTTTTCACAACTTCAGCTTCTACTATTGGCTCATCTTCTTGCTTCTTTTTCATATATAAAACCTCCTATTTGATTTTAGCTAGTTTTAGAATAATATCGTTAAGCTCCTTTTCTAATTCTTTTACTTCTTCTGAACCTGCTTCAGAAACGCTTTCTAGCTTTTTCAAAATTTCATTTCTTCTATTTATCAACTTTTCTTTTTCATAAATACTAATCAAGTCGTCTATTGCCTTGTTAACATCAGTTATTTCGAAATCTCCAGCCATTATTTCTGTAATATGACTAATGACTTTTTCATCTTGAAACCAGTCTAATAATTGACTAGTATTACTATTTCCTTTTTCAAATTCTTCATACATTTTTTTGAGAATTTGTTTGTTTGTATCATCTTGAATATAGTTTAATGTAATTAAATTTTTTATTTTTTCATAACATTTAGAATATTCATTTATAAGTAAATATATTACTAAATTTTCTCTTTTTAGAACTGCATCAGAAACGCTATTTTCTTTTTCTTCTTTTGGTACCATTGTAACTACCCTTTTTTCTAGCTTTTTGCTTCCTTGGTTGTCTTTATACATAAGTTTATTTACTTCTGCATAAATAGCTTCTTTAGAGATTTTGTATTCTTTAGCAATTTTATCTACATAAATTTCTCTTTCCATTTGGTTTGTAACTTTTGCTAAAATTTTAGCAATTTCATTTAAAAATTTTATTTTGTCATTTGTATTTTCTATGTTTAATTCTTTTAATAAAACTTTTACTTTAAATTCTACTAAAGAAATTGCATTGTCTACACATTTTTGAAATCTCTCTGGTCCATATTTTAATACATATTCATCTGGATCTTTTGCTCCTTCTATTTGCAATACTCTAATATCACAACCTAAGTTTTGCAAAATTTCCATTCCTCTTAATATAGCTGCTTGTCCAGCTCCATCTGCATCATATCCTAAAATAACTTGTTCACTATATCTTCTAAGCAAACGTCCCTGTGCCTCTGTCATAGCAGTTCCAAGTGATGCAACAACATTTGTAATACCTCTCTGATATAACGAAATCGCATCCATATAGCCTTCTACTATAATAATCTTTCTGGTATCATGCTTTTTAGCTACATTAAGTCCAAATAAATTTCTGCCTTTGCTATATACTATATTTTCTGGTGAGTTTATGTATTTAGGTTTACTGTCATCTAATACTCTACCACCAAAAGCAATAACTCTTTCTCTAACATCTTGTATAGGAAACATTAGCCTCTTTCTGAAGCTATCCATATATCCACCATTTTCGGTTCTTTTAACTAAGCTTGATGCTAGCATTTCTTCTTCTGTGTAACCTTTTTGTTTTAGTAATAAATATAGTTCATTAAAATTTCCTGCATATCCTATTAAAAAGGCCTTTAATGTACGATTATCAAGTTTTCTTTTCTTAATATATTCTTGTGCTGTTTTTGATGCAGGTTTATATAAATTTTCATGATAAAATTCAGCCGCAATTTTATTTATTTCATATACTTTTGATTTTAATCTTGCTGTTTTATCATCTTCTAAATTATCTAAAGTTGGTAATTCTATATTTACTCTGTTTGCTAGTAATTCTAAAGTGTCTTTAAAATCTAAGCCTTCTATTTTTGATATAAAGTGAATGACATTTCCGCCTGCTCCACAACCAAAGCAATGAAATATTTGCTTATCTGGTGAAACAGCAAAAGAAGGAGATTTTTCTTTATGAAATGGACATAATCCGAAAAAGTTTCTCCCACTTCTTTTTAATGTTATGTATTTAGATATTACATCTACAATATCATTGCTTGACCTTATTTCTTCAATTAGTTCTTCACTATATCTTACCAATTTTTGACAACCTTTCTACATACTATTTATATTATTCGACATAAAGTGTTTAAATCCTTCTTTACTTTATGACAAATATTGAAACTTATTTTCCTAAAATTTTTTTAGTTTTTGCCATTTATTTAGAATAGAAAAAAGGCGATTTCTGTCGCCTTTTTAGTATTTTACAATTCTGTTGTATCATCAAATGGAATAAATTTGTTAACAGCACTTGCATTTAAATCAATGTTTGCTTGTGGTGCTCTATATTCATTAAACGATATATCTATTTTATTATTTATTAATTCTTCAACTTCATCTTGTGTAGCATGTTCTGCTAATACAAGTTCACTAACTAAAATTTGTTTTGCATTAGAAAGCATTTTCTTTTCACCTGTTGAAAGTCCTTTTTCTTTTTGTTTAAAGCTTAGGTTTCTAACTACCCCTGCGACCTCATATATGCTTCCACTTTTCATTTTTTCCATGTTATCTCTATATCTTTTATTCCAATTTTGAGACATTTCTGTTTCATCTTCTCCTAAAATTGAAATAACTTTTTCTGCCTCTTCTTTTCCTATTACATTTCTAACACCAATTTGTTCTGCTCTATCTGTTGGAACCATTACTTTAACTTCACCTGGCATTTTAATAACATAATAAGATTGGTTTTCTCCTAAAATATTTTTTTCTTCTATTGCATCAATTGTACCTGCTCCATGCATTGGGTATACAATTTTATCACCTACATTAAACATGTAAGACTCTCCTTTCTATTGCAAAATATTTGGTTTTTATTTAAGAAAGGTTTTTAGGCTCTTCTTTAAACCGCAAATATATTATACTACAAAATTTGGTAAAAGTCAAAATATTTTTCAAATTTTAGGTTATTATATGTTATTTTTGGGTATAAATTTTTTCCGTATTTTTTAGATTTAAATACTTTTTTTAATAAGAAACCTGGCTTTGCCATACGTGCATTTTGCTTTACAAATATGAACATTTCACGGTGACTTAACCTTGTTGTATAGCCAAAATAAAAGCCACGAAAAATTCGTGGCTTTTAAAAAGTCTTATTATTGGTTCCAGCTTTTTTCTGCTGCTTTCTTAGCTCTTTCTGCTCCTTTTTGATATTCTTCCAAAGTGAATCCATTATTATAATTCCAAGTTCCATCGTAGTGCCAAAATCTCGCCTTTGCATCTCTATGTATTCTGTTCAATTCTAACTGATTCTTTATTTGGTTAACATCGACAGCAATACGCTTTAATTCTTTAAACATTTTGTATGCATTCTCCTTTTACTCAACCTAATAGGTTGGCTTTGTTAAAGATAAAATCTTTAACGATGGTTAATATCTACAGATTATAAGACTTTTATTTCCTCCTTTATAATTATCCGGAGGTTTCAGCCTCCGAATAGTTTTTTATCGTTCGTCGGCTTACTAAAATATTATTATTTCGTTATTTTACTATATTTTTATATACTTTGTCAAACTAAGCTTATGCTCTTTGCCTCTATATTTTTATTGATAATTATTTACTTGTAGAGCCAAATCCACCTAATCTAGCGCCTTCTGCATTATCATTGTCAACTATTCCAAATTTTTGAAAAATTGCTTGTCCTATGCAGTCTCCTTTTTTTATTTCAATATCTTCTGCTTTTACATTAAAGAATGCAAACATTATATGTCCGTCATTATCTGGATTTCCATAATAATCTCCATCCACTATTCCAACACCATTTGATAATACTAATCCTTTTTTCTTTGGATTAGAGCTTCTATTGCAAAGCATTAAATATTCATCTTCTGGCATATATGCTTTTATTCCTGTTTTTACTAAAGTTGGTGCTTGTCCTGCTTTAAATGCTGGAACCACACAGTCTTCTGCTGCTTCTACATCATATCCTGCTGAATATTTTGTTTTACGCACCGGCATATTTATTCCTGCTTGTTCAAATCCTTTTGCTACTTCAAATCCTCTTACTCTTTCCATATTTTATTTCTCCTTACTTTTTTATTTATTGTAATTATATATCATATTTTTAAAATTGTCATTATATTTTTAATACTCATAGCCTTTTTCTACTAATGATTCGTCTATTTCGTTTATTCTTTTTATTGTAGATAATAGTATTTTTGATAAAATGATTTTCATATTTTTTATATTAAAGTTTATATTTTTAGCTTTACACGCCTCTTTCACTTCTCTATATTCTTTTTTTAATACTGGTATCATTGAAAGTGCAATACTTACTAATACTTCAATTTCTTCTGTGTTTATTTTAAATACTTCTAATGGTTTGCATATTGTTCTTACTGTTTTAGCAAGTTGTGCTACTGTAATTGTTCTTGAATAAATATATGTTGCATTACATACTAGTAATAATTTTGCTGCCATCCAAATTGCATTTATGTAGTTGTCTAATAATATATTGAATATAAAAGTAAATAATATAAATGGTAAGTACTTTGTTAGATTTATTATTGCCTTTTTAAAGTTAACTTTTATTATTATCATTAAAATCAAGTTTACTACTGCAAAACTTGCTAGCCAAATATTATTAGGCATAAAAAATATTAAAGTGGCATATGCAAGAAACACTAAAAATGTAATTGCATTTTTCATTTTGAACCACCTGCCTTAGCTGTCACTAAATAGTTGACTAGTTCTGGTATTGTGTAATCTTTAGCATTTACCTGTATTCCATTTTTTTGTAGCTCTACTAATATTTCTAAAATAGTTGGAAGCTTAATTTCATATTTTCTTAGTTCTTCAGCCTTTTCAACTAATTCTTCTCTTTTTATTTCTAATGCAATTTTGCCTTGTTCTAATACTAAAGTTCTATCTGCCAATAATATTTCGTCTGCTAAATTTGTAATACAAATAATTGTATAACCTTGCTGTTTTAAGTTTTTAATAATTTTATATATTTTTTCTTTTCCTATACTATCGATCATGGTTGTTGGCTCATCAAAGATAAGATATTTAGGATTTTTAGCAAGTATTTCTGCTATCATAATTCTTTGTTTTTGCCCTAATGATAGATTGTATAAGTCTTTATTTTTAAAATCTAGCATCTCTACTTTTTCTAATGCATCATTTATTCTTTTATCTACTTCTTGTTTAGATAAGCCTTTTAATGCAAATGATAATTCGTCTTCAATCGAATTGAAAATTATTTGATTTTCTGGATTTTGAAATACTATTCCAACTTTATCTCTAATTTCTTTTTGATGTTTTTTCATATTTAAATCGTCAATAAAGATATTGCCTTCTTTTAACCTTAAAATTCCTGCTATTAGTTTGCCTATAGTTGATTTTCCAGAGCCATTTTTTCCTACAATAGAAATAATCTCTCCGTCATGTACTTCAAAACTGATATTATCTAATATTTTGTTGCTTTCTTTATATTTAAATGAAACGTTTTCTAGTCTAATCATTTGAGCTCCTTACATATTTATCAAATGGTTTTCTTAATGCTTTTTCTAATGCAAAAATCACTATAACATGAATTGGAATCATAATAAGTTGTTTTACAATTCTAGTTACAAGTAATGCCCAAAAAGCTTTTCCTGTAGTTATACTTGTCCATAAAGTATTTAAGCCCATATTTACCACTATTGCTACTAATACAGTGGCAATTATAAGCCTTAAAAGTAATTGCTTATCATTGTAACTGTCTGGTTCTTTTTTGTATAGTATAAATCCATATATTGCTGCGGACACTGCTGTACTAATAGTGTACCCTATAAAAAATGCACCTGATGGGAATAGAGTTGCCCCTATAACATCTCCTAAAACATTTAATAGAATTGTCCATTTTGGTCCTAACCAAATTGCGCATAACATTGTTGGTACAAATGCAAAGCTTATTTTAGTAATTGGTGTTTTTATTGATAAAAACCTTGATAATACAATAAGCATTGCTAATAATATTGCTGTTAGTATAATTTTTTTATTTGTTCTCATAAGTTATTTCCCCCATTAAATCATAATCTTTTACTTCTTTTATTTTGCAATCCACCCAGTCGCCTAAATTTAATTGTTTTGTATTTTTTATATATACTACTCCATCAATTTCTGGTACATCCATATAGGTTCTGCCAACATAGTATTTTTGATTTTTGGTTATTCCATCAATTCTTGCTTTTTGTGTTGTACCAATTTTATTTTCTAAATTCTCTCTAGAAATCTCTTGTTGTAATTTCATTATTTTATTATATCTACTTTTCTTTGTAGCTGGATGAATTTGATTTGGCATTTTTTCTGCTCCTGTGCCTTCTTCTTTAGAATACATAAATGCTCCAAGTTTATCAAATTTAGCTTCTTTTAAAAAGTTATATAGTTCTTCAAAGTCTTCTTCAGTTTCACCCGGAAAACCAACCATTACAGTTGTTCTTAGTATAACATTTGGAATTTCTTTTCTTAATTTTTGTATTAGCTTTCTAATACTTTCTCCATTACTTTTTCTATTCATTCTTTTTAAAACACTGTCTGAAATATGTTGTATTGGAATATCAAAATAATTACATATTTTATTATTTTCTTTTATTACCTGAATTAGCTTGTCTGTAATAGTTTCAGGGTATGAATACAATATTCTAATCCATTTTATTTTGTCTATTTTACATATCTCCTGCATAAGCTCAGCAAGTTTTGGTTCACCATATATGTCTTGTCCATATCTTGTAGTATCTTGAGCTGTTAAAATTATTTCTTCATAACCTTGCTCTGCTAGCTTATTTGCTTCTTCTACAAGGCTTTCCATCGTTCTACTTTTTTGCATTCCACGAATTTTTGGAATTGCGCAGAATGTGCAACAATTGCTACAACCATCTGCTATTTTTATATATGCATAATTTTCGCCTGTTGTAATAACTCTATCTGTGAATTTTTCAAAGTCTACATTCCCTTTTTCATTAGATAATAGTTTTTCTATCTGCTCCCATAATGTACTATACTCACTATATTTTATATATAAATCTACTTCTGGAATAGATTTTTCAAGTTCCTTTTTATATCTTTCTACTAAGCATCCCATAGCTATTAGATATTTGCAATTTTGTTTTTTATACTCAGCCATTTCTAGTATTGTATTTATTGCTTCTTCTTTTGCAGACTCAATAAATCCACAAGTATTTATTATTATAACTTCTGCTTCTTCTGGGTTATTTACTATTTCGTATCCATGTTCTTTAAATAATGCTATTGTTTTTTCTGTATCTACTAAGTTTTTATTACATCCTAATGATATAAATCCTGCTTTCATTTTATTATCCCTTCTAGTTTTTTTAGTCCTTCTACTAATTTATTATATGTCTCTTTATTTACTATTTTTTTATTTCCTTCTGCATATGCTTTAGCTGTACCTTTCATATCAATTAACTCATACCTATTTTCTGCTTTTGTGCCTCTATCTAATACATAAATTGGCGTATAATCAACTTTGCTTAGTACTACTTCTCCTGTTTCTCCGCTTTTTCTAAGTTCAATATTAAGAACTAACTCTATTTTTGATATATCCATTGTTTCACCTGATATGTAGTTTCCTAAAGAATATGCAACAAGTACATTTTTTCCTTCTGGACTTTGCATAACTTCCATTTTTTGAACTGCTGATGCATGATTTCCTAAAATCATATCTGCCCCATTTTCTACTAAAAATTTAGCTATGTTTTGTTGTTCTTTATTAGGCTTTGTTGAATATGCATCTCCCCAATGCATAATTATTATGCTATAGTCTGCATTTTCTTTAGCATATTCTAAATCTTTTTTAGCAATTTCTGAATTGTATATATTTGCACTATCTAATTCCTCTTTTGTTTTACTATTTTGATTTTCAAAACCATATGTATATGACAAAAATGCAATCTTAGTATTTTTTATTGTCTTTATCTTTACTCTACTTTCCCCTAAGTTATCTCCTACTACATCATATCCTATTCCTTCTAGTGCTCTCTTAGTTTCTTGCAAGCCTTCTATTCCATAATCTAAACTATGATTTGTGCTTATACTAACTAAATCTATTCCTATATTTTTCAAAGCTTCTGCAAAAGAAATTGGACTATTACGTTGTCCATATCCAGAGTATTTATTGTCTGTATAATTAGTTTCCATAGTTCCTACTGTGATATCACTATCTGCAAAAAAAGTAGACATATTTTTAAACATTGACGTAAAATCATAATTTTGTGTACCTTTATCATATGCATCTTCTAGTATACTATTTTCACATAAAATATCTCCAACTGCTGATATTCTGATAATACTATCTCTTACAGTATTATTAGAATTAGCTATATTCTTTTCTGTTTCTTCAAATATTGCTTCAATATTTTTTTCTAACTCAGCTCTTTGCTCTGCCAATATTTTTTTCTCTTTGTTATTACGATAAAAGATAGTTACAGAACATATAACTATTATTATTGCTAATATTATAGTTAAAGTTATGAATGTTTTTGAGCTCATTACTTCTAATATACTTCTAGAGCTACGCTTATTTCTACGATTTCTTGACATTTGTATCACCTTATATAATTTATCACATTTTTTGCAATAAGTAAAGGTGGAAATTTACTTTCCACCTTCTAAATTATTTTACATATTCATTTAATGGTTTTACTCTGTAATTTAATTCTCCGAACTTATCTGTTGTTACATAACCTGGTGTGCTATTTATAACGTCTGGAATACGATTAACTATTGACGCACATGTTAGCTCTACTGTTGCAGGTCTTGCAACTACTATTGTTGTATCTGGCTCTCCATAGATTGTCCATTCGTTTTTGTCATAATCTTCATTAGAATATACCTTACCAATACATTCTGATTCAATAGTAATTCCTTCTTTAGTTGTTGTTGTAACAACTGCACTCATTCCTGTAGCATCTCCTGCTTTTACTGTCATTCCTAATGTTGAAGAATATATATCTTCTTTGTATGTTTGTGGTATTGTTTTTTGTGTTTGTCTTTCAACTGTTAGTCCAAGTTTAGAACATAACCATCCATTTACATTCCACATATATGATGGTAAATATTTTCCTGATTCAATAACTTTTTGTCTTTCTTCATCACTAATTTTATCTACTGAAGCTACTTGATCCTCAAATTCTTGCATTGTTAATCCTGAACCATGTGCTTTTGCTAAAGCTATTCCATAGTCTTCTACATTGTAGCTTGAGCTTCCTTTTATTTTTGTGATTTTATGTGTTGATCCTGCAATTGAACTAATTAATTGTCCCCAATAAATGTCTTGATATCCACTTCCTGTAATTGTACATCCTGTTTGTTTTGCCATTTCGTCTAATTCTTTTGTAGTTGCGGGGTTTGAATTTTCTGGATAAAATGCTTCTTCACATGTTGTAATTGCATTTATTCCTAATTTAGCACAAAGCATTAAAGCATCTCTAACATCTGCTATTAAGCTCATTGTAGTAACTATAGCAATATCTGGTTGAACTTGTTTTAACATTTCTTCTGCATTTTCTAAAGCTGTTACAGTTACACCTTTGTTTTCTCCTCCAATAATTTCTCCTATATCTTTGCCAATAACAGATGGGTTTACATCAATTGCTCCAACTATTTCTGCTCCTTTTTCATACACATAGCGCATTGTATAAACCGCCATTTTTCCTGTACCAAATTGTACAACTTTTACTTTTCTCTCCATAAATTTTCCTCCTTTGAAATTTTATACATAGATTATATACCAAATACTAAAAAATATTCAATGGATATTTTGTGAATTTTGATTGATTTTTTTATATCTTTTCTTATATAATACTAATATATTAATTTTAAGGAGGATTTTTTATGCCTATTCATTGTAATGCTAAAAAAGAAGATATTGCAAAAACTGTGCTTATGCCTGGTGACCCTTTACGTGCTAAATATATTGCAGAGAATTTTTTAGAGAATGCTAGATTAGTAAATACTGTTAGAAACATGCTTGCATATACTGGAACTTATAAAGGAAAAGAAATCACTGTGTTTTCTCATGGTATGGGTATGGCAAGTATGGGAATTTACTGCTATGAGTTATATAAATTTTACGATGTAGAAAATATTATTCGTATTGGTTCTTGTGGAGCTTATTCTGAAGATTTAAATATTTTTGATACTATATTAGTTGATAAGAGTTATACTGAAGGAAATTTTGCTTATGAATGGAATGAAAAAGATTGTCATTTAATTGAATCTAGTGAATTTTTAAATGAGATTATAGAAAGTACTGCGAAAGAAATAAATATTCCTTATATAAAAGGAAATACTTTATGTAGTGACTGTTTTGATGGTTATTTAGAGAGTATTCCAAATTTAATTAAAAGATTTCCTAAAGAGCTTAATATTATTGGTGCTGAAATGGAAGCTTTTGCTTTATTTTATATGGCTCATTATCTAGGTAGACAGGCTTCTTGCTTATTGACTGTAGTTGATTCTCATTACAAGAAACAAGAAATTAGTTCTGAAGAGAGAGAAAAGTCTTTAAATAATATGATAACTTTAGCTTTAGAAAGTGCTATAAAAATAGAAAATGCCAAAGGTTAGTCCTTTGACATTTTTTTAATTCTTATTTTGTTATTGATAAAACTTTATATTGCATTACTCCAGCTGGTGCTTGAACTTCTACAACTTGGTTCTTTTTTGCACCTAAAATAGCACTGCCTATTGGTGACTCATTTGAAATTTTATTTTGTGCTATATCTACCTCTGTAGATCCAACTATAGTATAGCTTACTTCTTCATCAAATTCTAAGTCTAACAATTTAACAGTATTTCCTACTTGAACTGTTTTTGTGTCTATTTCTGATTCATCTATAATTTTAGCATATCTGATTTTATTTTCTAATTCTGCAATTTTTGTTTCATTTTCTGCTTGAGCATTTTTTGCTTCGTCATATTCAGAATTTTCTGATAAATCTCCAAATCCTAAAGCCACTTTAATTCTTTCAGCTATCTCTACTCTTTTTACTGTTTTTAAATTTTCTAATTCTTGTTCTAGTTTGTCAAATCCTTCTTGTGTTAATAACACTTCTTTGTTTTCTTCCATTTGTCCTTCCTCCTTTGCTTTCACAATGAAAAAATTAATTGCAACAAACTATAAATAAATATAATTTGTTGCGACTTCTTTAATATACTAGATTTTTTGCCATTTGTCAAGAAAATTCATATAATTTTCACAAACTTCCATTTTTTCCGTACAACTTTGTTACTTTGATTTCGTCTTTTTTCATTTGTTGTTTTATTTGCGATAGTCCTTGTTTTTGATTTATTCTACTTTCGTACAATGCAGACAATTCGTTATCGTCTAGCAGATTATATTGCTCAAAGAAATCTTTAATTTCATTTGAGGCATCAATTCCTATTCTTCGTATTTGTATTCCATTAAAAGTATTGCTTTCATAAAAGCCTTTTTCGTCTATTGTTAGGATAACCGCTTCCCTATATATTATATACTTATTTATCTCATTTTCTTGTAAATCAAAGTTCACTATTACTTTGGCTTTTTTCAAGCTTTTCTTTTTATTGTTTGTAACCGTAATTATTATATTCTCGTTTTCTTCTATTTTATCAGCTACTCTCTGAAATTCCTTTATGTTTGGTGTTACTATGTTTATATTTTTAAAATATTTCATTAGATATATAATGTTCTCTATGTGTAATGGTTTGTTTTCTTTTACACAAATATATAAATCTTCTAATTCTGTTTTTGAGCCTTGTCTTTTTAGAATATTCTCTAAGGTTTCCTGTATTAAATATGGCATTATTCCTCTACCATCTAATATATGTATTTTTTTAGTCTCCGGCTCTATTATCTTCTTAAACTTTTCACTTTGTTTTAAATTATCTTCTGCTACCAGAGATTGTATGTTATATCTTTGCATTAAGATTTTTACTTTTTTTATGCATTTTTCCAATTTTGTATCTTTGCTTAAATCTGAAAATGGTAGTATAAATAGGTATGCATCATATATTTGTTTTACTGTGATTATATTCATATGATACTTTAGTTTTGCTATAAAGTTATAATAATATTTGCATATTGTATATTGCAATTTTGAAAATTTAGTTTGTTTTTGTTTTAGCTCTTCTAAGTAATTTGTTTCATATAATTCCTCGTCATTTGTTTTTAACTTCAAATATGCCAACATAAAAATCACCTCAATATATAGCTTGTTCTATATTATATTGAAGTGATTTTATATTTATTACTTATTTAATTTTACTTTCTATCAAATTCCAAATTGAGTTTGTTGCTCTGTCATATTCCCAGTAAGCAGCACCACCTAAGTTGTATTTTGATACTAAGTCTAGTTTTGCTTCAATTGATTTTTCGTCTTCAACCCAAATTTTATATGTTGCTCCACCTTTTTTGTATTCTACATAGTATTGTTGTAAATCTTCGTCCCATGTTTTTGTTGCATTACTTGGTATTAGATTATTCACATTGCCTATATTAACAACACTTGAAATTACATTTCCGTTGATTTCTTTCCAAACTCTTGTATAGAATGGAATTCCTAGAATTATCTTTTCAGCTTTTACTTCTTCTTGTCCTAAGAATTTTTTTACATTTGCTTCTACCCAATTATGCCCTGCTGTTGTTCCTGCTTTTGTTGCTGATACTCCATATTGATCATATGCCATAAACATTACATAGTCTGCAACTTTTCCTATAGTATATCTATCATAACATAAAGACCATTCTGGTGCGCCATCTGGTGCTGTTACATCCACTGATAATACTGCTCCTATTTCATTTAGTCTAGGTCTTATTTCAATTAGAAATCTTGAGAAATTATCTTTGTCTGTTTCATACATTCCTTCGAAATCAATGTTTATTCCATCTAAGTTATATTGTTTAATATATTTTATAATTTGATTTATTACATTCTCCCTTGATTTGTAGTCACTAAGCATTTTAGATGTTTCGCTCATATTTGAATTTGTAAACATTGGCCAAACTTGATAACCATTTCCATGTGCCCAGTTTACATATGCAATTCCTTCATTTCCTACATTTTCATATATATTTGTTGTACTGTATTTAGTCATATAGAAGAAACTTGGAGATACCACATTTACTCCTGTAATTTTTCCTGTTCTTGTTGGTGCTGAAACATATTCTGAATAATAGTCCCAAGCTAGGCTTATTGGTCCTTCTATTTTAGCTTTTTCTTCTGCCTTTTCTCTTATAGTTTTAAACTCATTTAATTTACCAGTTTGGATATATCCTAGAGTTCCATTTTTGGTTCTAACTCTTGTCCAACCATTAGGTACAGGGTAATCACTACGGTTTGCAATAGTTAATGTATCGCCTTGTTTTGCTTTTGCTAAAGTTGCTGAAATAATTGTTGGTTTGTATTTTATACTTGAGTCTTTTTTTAGTGTTGCTGTTTGTTGTTCTCTATCTAAAGAATCAATGTATACCAAATCTTCACTTTCAACATATGTTGTTTTTATATTATATACTTCATCTAATTCTGAAATTGGAACATATGCTACCTCGTCTAATATAATAGCTCCCGCCTTAATTGTTGTATTTGAACTGTTAACTTGAATTTGTTTACTATCTATTGGCAAACTTGCTATTTTTGTATTAGAAGTGGTAACTACTTGGTTGTAATTTTCATCATATATAATTGTATTATCAAAGAAGTTATATATATCTGGTTTTGATACATATACTACTCCATCTTTTATATATACATTATTTTTTAAACTTGAAGTTGCATTTGAATTGTTTATTATTAAGTTTGTTTGATTTATTTTGCTTACTATGTAATTACGTTTTATTACATAATATCCTCCAATTGCTCCTACTATTAAAACTAATGCAATTATGATTATTGCTATTATAATTCCTATTTTTGATTTTTTCTTTTCAATTTCACCCATATTTTATCTCCTAGTATAATATTATATTTCACACTATATCATATTTTCGAATTTAAGTGAATAAGTATTTTGAAATTTTAAGAAATTTTGTATATTTTTTATTTTTTGGGAAAAGATAGAAATAGCAAAAAATATATATTTGGAGGTTTTAAAATGGGAGTTGAAAAACATTTAAGAATTACAGGTACATCTACAGTATCTTGGAAAGATGCAATTGTACAAGCAGTTGCAGAGGCTTCAAAAACTATTGATTATTTGTCAAACGTAAAAATTATTGAACAACGTGCAAGAATTGATGGTAAAAAATTAGTAGAATATTTTGTTGATTTAGATTTATCTTTTGTTATTGATAGAGATAGAGATTAAAGGAGGCTATATAATGAAACCAATTGAAACAAAACAAGAATACAGTGATTATGTTGATAAAAAATCCCCTAATTCTCCTATTCTAAAAAATTGTTTTAATGCATTTTGGGTAGGCGGATTGATTTGTAGTATTGGGCAGATTATTATGGATTTCTGTAAGTACAAAGGTATGGACGAGGTTGCTTCTTCAACTGTTGTATCTATTACTTTGATTGCCATTGCTGCAATTTTAACAGGTTTGAATATATTTAATAAAATAGGAAAATTTGCAGGTGCAGGTTCTTTAGTGCCTATTACAGGTTTTGCAAACTCTATTGTCTCTCCTGCTATCGAATATAAATCAGAAGGATATGTAATGGGTGTTGGTGGCAAAATGTTTACAGTCGCAGGTCCAGTATTAGTTTTTGGAATTTCATCATCTGTAATTATTGGTATAATTGCTGCTCTATTTATTAAATAAGGAAGGAAGAATTTTATGACTCGTTTAGGTGAACAAACAATTAAATTAGATAATCCACCAACAATAACTGAAGTTGCTAGTATTGTTGGTCCTAAAGAAGGACAAGGTCCATTGGCTAAATATTTTGACCAATGTTTAGAAGATGAATTTTGGGGAGAAAAAACTTGGGAAAAGGCTGAAAGTAAGATTATAAAAGAAACTGTGAATTTGGCTATTACGAAATCTGGTGTTCCTGCAAGTGACATAGATTACTGTTTTGCAGGTGATTTGCTAAATCAATGTATTTCATCTAGCTTTGGTCTTAGAGAATTAAACATTCCGTTTTTTGGAATATTTGGTGCTTGTTCAACATTTGTTGAAGGTTTATGTTTAGGTAGCGTATTTTTAGATGGTGGTGCTGCCAATAATGTTTTGTGTGCTACTTCTAGTCATTTTTGTAGTGCTGAAAAACAATTCCGTTTTCCATTAGAATTAGGAAATCAAAGACCTCCTACTTCTCAATGGACAGTAACTGGTTCTGGTGCTGCTGTTTTATCAAAATCTGGTACAGGTCCATTTATTACGCATATTACACCTGGAAAAATTGTTGATATGGGAATAAAAGATGCAAACAATATGGGTGCTGCTATGGCTCCTGCTGCTTTAGATACTTTAATTACTCATTTAAGAGATACAGATAGAAAGCCTAGCTATTACGATGCAATTATCACAGGTGATTTAGGTCATATTGGTAAAGATATTGTAATAGAACTTGCTGAGACTAAAGGTTACAATATCAAGAGTATTTATAATGACTGTGGTGTTTTGATGTTTGATAAAAATACTCAAGATACTCATTCTGGCGGTAGTGGCTGTGCTTGTATAGGAACTGTATTTTCAGGATATTTTTTCAAACAATTAAAAGATAGAAAATTAAATAGAATTTTACTAATTGCAACTGGCGCTTTAACTAATGCAACCACTTCTCAACAAGGTGAAAGTATCCCTGGTATTGCACATGCTGTTGCTATTGAGAACTAGGTTTGGAGGTGAATTGTATGGAATTTATACAAAGTATTGATTTGATGGGTTTATTAAAATGTTTTGTTGTTGGAGGAATTATTTGTATAATAGGTCAGCTTTTAATTGATAAAACCAAATTGACTCCTGCTAGAATTTTAGTAATATATGTTACAGCTGGTGCCATACTTGGTGGACTTGGAATTTATAAATATATAATAGAATTTGCTGGTGCCGGTGCAACTGTACCATTAACTGGATTTGGTGCAAACCTAGCTAAAGGTGCTATTCAAGAAGTGCAAAGTTCTGGATTGTTGGGTGCTTTTACTGGTGGAGTTAAAGCTTCTGCTGGTGGAATTGCTGCTGCAGTATTCTTTGGATATTTAGCTTCACTTATTGCTAAACCTAAAATTAAGAAACAATAAAGCAAAAAAGATGGCTGTTGATTATAATAATCAACAGCCTAACTTTCTAATTCAGAAAGTTTTTTGAAAGGATTAGTCGCTCAGTTAATTTCTAGGATTATGATTTTAACCCTATTGCCATTTGCAACTTTGCACTCTCCTTCGAAGCCTACTTCCTTATGGAAGATGACTTTGCCAATAGGAGAATTCAAGGTGATTGTCGACCTCTCTTCTGTGGGAAGTGCAACCAGTTTGTATTCCATGGTAATGACTCTGTCATTTTCATAGTTTAGCTCAAGTTTCACACGATCTCCAACTTGAACAATTTGCTTGCTCTTGTGTGCAAGATTCTCCACTATTGATGCATTTTTTAACTGTGCATCCAGCTCTCGAATCTCATTCATGATTGCTCTTTCTTGGATTTCGGCTTGTTCAAGTCCGAAATTATCATGACGATTGTCACCAGGAGCTTGAGCAACTTGCTCTCCTTTTTCCCGTCTTACCTCATTCAGCTTTTCTCTTAGTTTTCTTATTTCTTCCTCTTTCTGCCGGCACGCCTCTCTTGTCAACAACATGTTGTTACCCTTCCTTTCAAATAATATATATAATACATAAAGTATTATCTAAAAGTATGTAATCACTATCTTGCCTCGTCTCGTTCTGTCATAATTCTATCTTTTATATGTAAAATTCCAAAATCTTTTATTGATAGTGTAGCTATTTCTATCGCTTTTTTCAATGCTACCTCATTTGAATATCCATTTGCAATTAAATTCATAAATACACCATTTAAACAATCGCCTGCTCCTGTTTTATCTACTACATTTTCAATAACAGTAGCATCAAATTTTTGCGCATGCTCTCTGTCTAGTAATATACATCCTGTTTTACCTAGCTTTATTACTTTTGTTTTAGATTTGCACTGTATTAAATTTGAAAATTCTTTATCTACAAAGGCAATATCTGCTAAATCAAATACTTCTCTTGTTTCATCTGAATTTGCATATTCTTCAAATGTATCTACACCTATTATTACATTTGGATTATGATTTCGTAATTTTTCTATAATTTGTTTTTGATTTTTTGGCAACATTGTAGAAATATAGAAATACTTTGCTTTCAAAAATTCCTTTGGTATATCATCAAAAGTTGCTGTTAGTCTTTCATTATATTCTGCCGCAATTTCTCTTTCCTGTCCATCTCTTGTTTTCAAGATATTATAAAACCTTGAAGTTTTTTCATCTTTACGTGTATGAAATCCTCTTAAATCTATATTGAATTTTTTTAATTTATCTACGTTAAAATCTTCTCCCGCATTGCTAACTAGTCCCACTCTGTAAAATAAACTAGCTGGTACACTGGAATATGTTCCTGCTCCTCCATAATTAGTTTTAAAAAAATGACTACCATCTTCACCAATAAATCTATTTGTATCATATGCAGAGTCTCCTATAATAACTAGTTTTGGTACTGTTATGTTTTCTTTCACTCTGTATATTTCACTCCGTCTATATATAGTTCATCAGCTCCACTTAGTTTATAAGTTTTTATAGCATCTTCCGGAGTATCAACTATCGGTTCACTAGCATCATTAAAAGATGTATTCATTAAAATTGGAGCTTTGCCAATTTCTTTTAATTTAATCAATATGTCATATATAATAGGATTATCCTCTTTAGTTACTGTTTGAACTCTAGTTGTTCCATCGAAGTGGACAATTGCTGGTGCTTCTTCTTTTGTAATATCTTTTGCTTTTGCACAGAAAGTCATATATGGTGAAGAATAATTTTGCTCAAAATATTCTGTAATAAACTCTTCTGGAATCATAGCTGCAACTGGTCTGTATGGCTCTCTTCTCTTTATCTTCTCACTAATCTTGACTCTCATTTCAACACTATCAGGAAGTCCAATAAAGCTTCTATGTCCTAATGCTCTTGCTCCTATTTCACTTCTTCCTTGGAACCAGGCTATTACTTTATGGTCTAAAATATCTTTTATAATTTGTTCATCATAGCTACTAACTTCACTTTTTCCTCTACCTAGGAATGGGTAGTCTACTTTTATATTTGGGTATCTATACAAAATAGCACCTAAAGACTGTCCCCCATCAGTAGATATTGGGCTTACATAAACATTGTCAAAAATCTTTTCATCTAATAATTTTGAGTTTAAAGAAATGTTTAATGAACATCCTCCAGACATACATATATTTTTTGAAAATTCACTATGCTTTCTTAATTTTTCTACATTAGTGTCAACCCAATAATTGTGTGCAGTATATGCTATGTTTTGTTTGTTTTCATCTTCCCATGCTTTTGCATAATAATCTGGTAGATTAAACAATGGTAATAAATGTTTGCATCCATTAACATATAACTGGTTTATTTCTTTTTCATTTTGTTTAATTATTTTCATTATGTTGTCATCATATTTTCCTAATGAACTTAATCCCATAAACTTGCCAACAGCTGATGTGTGTGCTCTGTCAAAATCAGGTTCTAATAATAATTGTGCCATAGTTCCATAAAATTGTCCTGTACAAGCTGAATCATTTAAATCTTCTGCTAACCATATTTTGTCTCCTTCTTTATAGTATACCTTTGTTGTTCCTTCTTCACTACCTCCATCTGAAATAAATATAACGCATTTTTCAAACTTTTTAGGTAATACAACTCCAATATGGTTTTCATGGTGATTAGTTAATATAGCATCAAACTCTCTGCCTAAAACACAGACTTTATTTCCATTGTATAGATTTTGCCATTCTGTCACCAATACCTCATCTACATCATCTATAGTCTTTCCTATGTAATCAAGTCCAATTTTTACTAGCTGGTCAACTTCCTCTAAACTAGTAAATTTCTTATGTTTTGCTCTAAAAATTCTTTCAGCTTCCAAATGTATAAGAACTTCTTCCTCATTTGCAAGAGTTATGCATGAATCATGAAAGCAAAATGAAATTGATAAAATTAATTTTTTATCTTTCATCCAATTCTTCCCCCTTAATTTTTTTAATCACTTTTTCTTCAATCTCTTGTACTATATCATCTATACTTTTTTCTTCTGTATCTATTACAATATGTGGCATATTGAATTTCTCTGCAAATTTAATCATTCCCTTATATCCATCTGCCTTTATAGCTTCATCTTGTAAATCTCTATCATTTTTATTTCTAGTATAAATTCTTTGGAGTCTAACTTCTGGCGAAGCATATAGAATAACACTCATGTCTGGTACTCCTATTAAAGATAATAATGTTTTATAAATTTCTATATTTTCTCTGGTACCATTTTGCTGAAAGTTTGACAATATATGTCTATCTACAACTATATTCTTATCTTTTACTTGGGTCGCTGTATATATATTTCCAAGTGAACATAACCAAGCTCTTAAAATATCATTTCCGCTCTCAAAAAACAACTGATTTTCTCTTCTTTTGAAGATTTTGTAATATTCACTTTCCTTATCTGTAGCGTCAAATACTTTATGTATTGCATCACCTATATATGTAAATTCATTTCTTTTTGCAAGTTCTTTGGCTATTGTACTCTTTCCAACTCCGTCCATTCCTTCTATGGCAATTTTCATATTAACCTCCTGAAATTTAATTATTATATTACAACTTCATTTGTTAATTTATAAATCTATATTTAGGTATGCATATTTGCTGTCTTCATAATGTTTTATATCCTCTATCAATTCTTTTCCTATTTGAGAGATATCACTTATTCTCCTTGCCTGTCCATCCTCACATACTACTAATGGATTTGTATATCTTTTCTTAACTTTTATTGATATACAATATTTATCTTTAACTTCTGTATCACTTCTTCCAACGTGTGTACTATTTGAAAAGATTTCAAAAGCATCTCTTATTTTTTTATTAGGACAATCTCTTATTTTATCAACTATTTCTTTTTCAGAATACAAGTATAAGTCTTCTTCTGTAATATAGTTTTCTTTTGCCATTTTTCTCAATATATCTGTCCAGAATTGCATAATCATGTTGTTTTCACTATTTCCACAAAACAAATGCCACATTATACTTGATCTTCTTAAATATTCTTCTGCTATATCTAGATTTTCAAATCCAATTTCATCTTCGCCTTGCTCATTTTTTAATATTTTTATATTGTTATATATTCTATCAATAGACTCTAAAGTAAATGCATCTTGTGTTACTAGACCATCACTTAGTGTATACTCTAATCTATCTGCAGATAATTTTGGACTATCATTATCTGCAATTGGATATATGTGATAATCTATGACTTCTTCCAATTTTATATTATCTCTATTTAATAGTTTCATTATGTCTTTTGAATTTTTTATGATTGTTTCTGTAAGCTCTTCTGTTGATTCTTGTTTTTCATAATCTCCATGTAAATAATCTACAACATGGCTGAAAGATGGTGTTGCTATATCATGATATAGCCCTGCTATTGCTTGTTTTTTATCCTTAGTAAAGTGCCAAACAATTAGCGCAACTCCTAAACTATGTTCATATCTAGTATGGAAAAATTTATATGGAATCAATTTAGTGTGTTCACATGCTGATACCATACTTATTCCCTTTAATCTTTGCATTTCTGGCACATTAGCATATTCTATTAAAAAAGCTGGAAATTCCTTCGATAAGATTTGTAAATATTTTTTTATTTCTTCATTTTCTAATTCCATTTGAATAAACTCCTATTAAATTTTATATATACAATTATAGATTACATTAAATAAAGTTTCAAGCAAAATATTTAGAAAATATTTTGCTTGAAATCCATTAGATTTTAGAAGTAAATACTTCTCAGTTGTTTGTTGCAAGACTCTCTAGACAACTTTCGTTGTGCCAGTTTCATCTTAAGCATCAAAAACTCCAAATCGTTTGTTTCAATTTCCTCCCAAAAATCAATAGCATCGTTACTGATTCTACAAAGAGGAAACCGTGCATCATGGTTTACGTACAAATCGTGCGTTTGCCTGCAGCATTCAATCGGCGAATCTGTTTCAACAGCCTTAGAACACGTACACTGTGTCAGAAAGACTCTGTGTCCTTCATTTTCATAGCACTCTGTTCTGTCATCCGTAGGAATATAGGTATAGCCCAATTCCTGCACCTGCTGTCGCAGTGTTTCAATTCTCACACAATCCTGCTGGTTATACGGGAAAAGTTCGGTGCATTTCACAGTTGCTTCAACCATTTTAGCATACGAAATCAAATTTCTGAATTCGTCAATGCTCCAACCGTTTTGCAAACACGGGGTTACGTTCAGCCTAATTTCCAACTCAGGATAAAGAGCTCTTACTGTCTTCAGGTTATTTTCAACCGCATACAGTTTTTCCCCGTCTCTTCCGATGATTGTCCCATACATTTGCGGGTCTGTAGTGTGAATAGAAACATTAATTCTTTTGATGTACTTGATAGCCGGAAGATGCCGGTCAAGCAATGCTCCATTTGTAACCACAGTTACCTGTGCTCCTGCCTCATAAAGGCGTTTGAGCAACTCGTCGATGTCCCGAAACAGGAACGGTTCTCCTCCAGACAGAGTAACACCATTCCATCCTTCAAGCTCAGAATAGAGATTGAAGAGAGTAATGTAATTCTCTACCGTCAGTTCATTCTTCCCTAATGTTCCACTTACACCTTCTGCGTGGCAAAAGTAGCAACCATAGTTGCAACTATTGGTGACCAAAAATCTAATGTCTTTCTTCATGATTCTACCTCCTCCATTTGTCAAAGGCATTAAAAAAGTATTTACTGTCATATTCAAATTTTACCATTTTTTCAAGTTGTTGTCAACATAATATGATTACGTTTTTATTGTTTTTCATAATTTTATATTGTTTTTTCGTTTTATTAATGTTATAATTATGTAAATTTTATAGGAGGTGCTTTAAATGATCAATATCTATAATTGGTCATACGAAATCGAAAAAAATCTTGTACGGATTGAATTTGGTTGCACTATAAAAACCAAAGTTCAAAACATCATCCAGCAATTCAATGGACAACAACTTTCTATAGCTATGGGAGAAAACGTACTAATTGTAAAATTTAAGAATGCAAAAGTTGCAAACGATTTTGTCAATTACGTTATTTCTCAATATCCCAATTCATTCCATCTAAATAATGAATGGGAAGCTTTCAAAAGTTCCGAAACAATGATTTCCTTCACTTCAATGCAAGGCAGTCAAAGATCACTGTTGTCACTATCCGAGACTATTGCTTCTCTTTTTGCAGATTCCATAACTATTTCTAATCTCACAAAGAGTAAAGTAGTAGGCATTCAAGTTAGTGCTGATGAGGATATGTGTTACTTAACCTTCAGTATTAACTTTAAGTCTTCTAATGACGTAGAGCAATTTCTCATTGATTTTCACAGATTCAAAGCATAATATTGTATTCTTAATAGAATATACAATTAAACAGAACCCAAAAGTTTAAACACTTTTTGGGTTCTGTTCTTCTATAAACATTTTATTTATTTGCTTGCTTTTTCAGCTACTTTTACTATTTCAGTAAATGCTTTTGGATCTGTTACTGCAAGTTCAGCTAACATTTTTCTGTTAACAACAACATTTGCTTTTTTTAGTCCTGCAACTAATTTACTGTATGTTGTTCCATTCATTCTAGCTGCTGCATTAATTCTTGCTATCCATAATTTTCTAAAATTACTCTTTTTGTCTTTTCTTCCTACATAAGCATATTTTCCAGATTTCATAACAGCTTGTTTAGCCATTCTAAATCTATAGTGTTTTGCACCATAATATCCTTTTGCTCTTTTTAATATTTTTTTATGTTTTTTACGAGTAATTATTGCTGTTTTTACTCTTGCCATTTTAATTCACCTTCCTCTATTCTTCTATTTTTAGTTTCCATATGGTAGCATTTTTTTGATTCCTGCTTCACATGTTTTATCTGCATAAGCATCTTGCACTTTTCCTCTAGATTTTGCTCTGCTTGTTTTTCTAGCTAAAATATGTCTTTTATTAGCCTTTGTTCTTTTAACTTTTCCAGTAGCTGTGTAAGAATATCTCTTTTTAGCTGCTTTGTTTGTTTTTAGTTTTGGCATAATTTATTCCTCCTTTAAATTTAATGCTTTTTGTATATATTACTTATCAGCTTTTTTAGCCAATATAATAAACATGTTTTTACCTTCTAAAAGTGGCTTTTTCTCTGGAACAGAAATATCTGATAAATCATCTATAAATTTTTGAAGAACTTCTTCTCCTAATTTAATATAGTTCATTTCTCTTCCTCTAAATTTTAATGTGATTTTTACTTTGTTGCCATCTTCTAAAAATTTTCTCGCATTTTTAGCTTTGAATTCAAAATCATGTGTATCAATATTTGGTGTGATACGAATTTCTTTTACTTCAAAACTTTTTTGCTTTTTACGAGCTTCTTTTTCTCTTTTAGATTGTTCAAATTTGTATTTGCCATAATTCATAATTTTACAAACTGGCATTTCTGGGTTTGGAGAAACCATAACTAAGTCTAATTTTTTTTCAAAAGCCATATCTAGAGCTTCACTAAGACTTACTACTCCTTTTTTTTCTCCATTTTCATCAATTAGTTGTACTTTACTTGCTCTAATTTGTTCATTGATTGGTAAATCTTGTTTTATAATAAAACACCTCCATAAAATTAAATCAAAAAAAGATTGATTTAAAAATCAATCCACACACAAAAATACCTAATAAATTAAGTAAAATATTTACCTTTTTGCCATCTGCTTAAGGTGAGCATGGATTGCTTCTTTAATTTACGTTTATTAGTATAACATATATTTTCCGTATTTGTCAACTAATTTGTGGAAATTTACCAAATTTTCAAAAAAGTCTTGTAATTTTTAAAATTATGTGTTAAACTTGTATTTAGTCAATTTTAGATTTCGCATAGGAGGTGCAGTTTAATGGCAAAATGTGATATTTGTGGAAAAACATTAGCTCATGGAAACAAAATAAGTATTGCTCGTTCTCACGTTAGTAGAAGAACAACTAGAACTTTTAAACCAAATTTAAGAAGAGTAAAAGCTGTTGTTAATGGTGAAACTCAAACAATTCATGCTTGTACAAAATGCTTACGTTCTGGAAAAGTTGCTAGAGCTTAATTAATGAGTTATTATAATAGATATACAAACCGAAAATAAAGGCTATATGAATAGCCTCTTTTTTCGTATCATTTTTCTTTTATTCCAAATAATAATTTTACAATTCCTCTTAAACATTTTGGAACTTTTTTTACAACAATAGTCATTTATTATTCACTCTCCTTTTTAACAAGATAACCACATTAAACCAACAATTACAATCACTAGTCCAATAGTAAATAGCCAGCCTGATATCGGAAGTAATAATACAAGCAATATTCCAAGTCCCAAACCTATAAGGCATACACCTAATGTTTTTTTCAATGCACATAACATATGTAAATTACCTCCCTAATTCTTTTGTATATTATATTAAGTTTTTTTCTTATCTGTTACTATTTTATGTTTTCTCTTGTTGAAAGTTCCTTTCTTTTGTGTTTTAATATATTTATGAGGTGATATTATGAATAAAAAACAAGCAGTTGAAATTTTTGAATTATTAAAAAAACAATATCCTGATGCAAAATGTAGTTTAGATTTTAATACTCCTTTTGAGATGATGGTTGCTGTAATGCTCTCTGCTCAATGCACTGATGAAAGAGTAAACAAAGTAACTGCCGAATTTTTTCCAAAATATAATACTCCTAAAGCTTTTGCAGATATGCCTTTGGAGGATATTGAAAACTTGATTCATTCTTGTGGATTTTATAAAAACAAGGCTAAAAACTTAAAACTTGCCTCTCAAAAAATCTTAACTGAATTTAATGGTGAAGTTCCTCAAACTATGGAAGAATTGATGTCTATTCCAGGTGTTGGTAGAAAAAGTGCTAATGTAATAATGCTTGAGGCTTTTAATAACCCTCAAGGAATTGCTGTTGATACTCATGCTAAGAGGATATCTAATCGTATTGGATTTTCAAATGCTAAAGAGCCTCAAAAAATAGAACAAGATTTATTAAAACTATTTCCTAAAGAATATTATTATGATGCTAACCATATTTTAATTTGGCATGGAAGAAATACTTGCAAATCTCAAAAACCCAATTGTGAAAATTGCTGTATTAAACATTTATGTAAATCGTGCAAATAGTTGACATTCTCCTTTTAATGGTATATATTTATATCAAATTTAAAAGGAGGTTTTTTTATGAAAAAAACATTTAAAATTTTAGCTTTATGTTTTGCTTTATTAGTAGTATTTTCTTCTGTTTGTTTCGCAACTGATGTAGTTACTACTAGTCAAGAAGGTGCAATGCCTATTGCTGAAAGTTCAGAAAAAAGTGAAACAACAACTATACTAAACACTAATGCTGCTGTTTACGAAGGTAACACTAATGTATTACTTAATGGTTATGTTAATGGTAACTCATTTTTAATGGGACAAAAAGTTACTATTTCTGGTTATGTAAAAGGTGACTTATTTGTAATGGCAAATTCATTGGTAATTGAGTCAGGTGCTGAAGTAACTGGTACTGTATTTGCTTTAGCCAAAGAAATGAAAATTTCAGGCAAGGTTAATGATGTTTATGCACTTTCACAAGAATTCACATTAGCTGAAAATGGTTTTGTTGCTAGAGATTTAAATTTATCAGTTAGTACAGCAACTTTCCAAGGTAAAGTTGGTAGGGATGTAAATTTATCAGCAAATACTCTTTCTTTTGATGAGGGTGCTAAAAATTTAATTGGTGGTGATTTAAATTATAGTACACCAAATGAAGTTACTATTCCTGAAGATGTAGTTATTGGAAAAGTTAATTTTGAAAAAATGACAGTTGAACAACCATCTACTGCTAAAATAATTTCAAATTATGTTACTAACTTCTTTATTGTTGTGTTATATGCTACTCTAGTTATTATTTTAGCTACATTTGTTACACCAAACTTTGCAAAGAAAGCAACTTACAGTATGACTAAAAAGCCATTCATATCAGCATTAATTGGTATTGGTGCGATAATATTTGTTCCAATAGCATCACTTATATTAGCTCTTACTGGTATTTTTGTTTATGCTAGCTGCGCTCTAATTGTTGTATATCTTTTAGTTCTTTCGATTACTATAGCTATTTTAGGTATGGCAATTGGAAACTATTTTGCAAATAAGTTGAAAAATATAACTAAAACTAAATTTATATTACTTTCTATTGCTTCAGTTGCAGTATTATGGCTATTACAACAAGTACCATTTGTTGGAGGATATATCTCAATATTCACTGTAGTTTTCGGATTAGGAATATTTGTATATTCACTATTTACTAAAAAAGCTTTAGAAGAAGTTAAAGAATAAAATTATGGCTCTAGTTAACCTAGAGCCTTTTTAATTTCATCTAAATTTTTAATTACACTTTGATACCCGTACTCATAACATTTGTCTAGTTTTTCAATATCTAATAAACCTACTTTATCAGTATACACATTTAAAATATAATCACTTGTTTTCAGGCCTTCTTCAGATATCTTACTTCCCATAATATCAATTGTCTTCATAGCAATGTCCATTATGTTACTATCTTTTTCTATTTGATCAGCATCAAATTTTACAGCTAGAACTCTTTCGGCTCCTTGGTTTCTTACTTCTTGTACTGGCACATTATCTAATACTCCGCCATCCATAAATGCATAATCTTTTATTCTGCAAGGCATAAATACTGCTGGAAAACTACTACTAGCTCTTACCGCTTTTCCAACTGTTATATCTTTAATATATTTGCTTTTGTCCTCTGCATTTATTGGAATATTGTTGGTAAATATATATTCTCTTGGATTCATAATATCTACAGTTGGAATTACCAAAGGCATTTGAATTTGACTTATTTTTTCTATACCTTGCTCTTTAGCTACTTTATCATATATTTTTTCAATTGCTTCTCCATTATTAAAACCTGTTAGTGTAATCTTTTTACTAAAAGAGAAATGTAATAACTTAGATACAAGTGGCAAATGCTTTGTCCCTATTATTTCTTTAGCATATTTTTTAAATAGTTCATGTATTTGTTCTGGTTCAAAGCCCATAGCATATAGGCTTGCCACCATTCCTCCTGCACTTGTTCCACCTATTATATCAACTTTTATATTATTCTCTTTTAAAGCTTTTAACACTCCTGCATGTGCAATTCCACGTATTCCACCACCAGATAGGGCAACTCCAATTTTCATAATATTCTCCTGATTTTCTATATTATTTTATTGAAATTATTCCCCATCTGCTACAAATTTAAACAAAAAAAATACACTCTTTCGAGTGTATTTAATATTATTCTGCTGTGTATGGTAATACAGCTATTTGTCTAGCTCTTTTAACAGCTAGTGTAATGTCTCTTTGATGAATTGCACATGCACCAGTTGCTCTTCTTGGAAGTATTTTTCCTTTTTCATTAACGAATTTTCTCAATTGGTCTGCATTTTTATAATCTAGTTTCAAGTTTTTGTCTGCACATAGTGGGCATACTTTTTTTCTTGCTTTTCTAAATTTAGGATTATAATCTTCATCGTTGTTTCTCATATTTCTTTTATTGTTCTTTTTGTCTGCCATTTTTCTTTCCCCCTATTCTAATTAAAATGGTAGGTCATCTCCTGAAGAGATTTCGAAATCTGAACTAGAGTCTGTAGAAGGCATTGTCCCAAATGTTGCATCAAAGTTATTTGCTGCTCCATCTCCTTCTCTTTTGCTATCTGCAAAATATGCTTCTTCTGCAATTACTTCTGTTATGTAACGTTTTTGACCTTGTTCATCATCCCAAGTTCTTGTTTGTATTCTTCCTATTATACCAACTTGTTGACCTTTTTTAAAATATTTGCTACAGAATTCACCAAGTTTGCTCCATGCAACTATATTGATAAAGTCTGCTTGTCTTTCTTCTCCTGGTCTAGCAAATCTACGATTAACTGCTAAACTAAAAGAAGCTACTAATGTGTTGTTTGTTTGTGTGTATCTTACTTCTGGATCTCTTGTTAAGCGCCCCATTAAAATTACTTTGTTCATTTTTACACCTCACATTTTAAATTATTCTGCTCTTACTGTAATGAATTTTATTACTTCATCCATAATTCTGTAATTTCTTTCTAGTTCAGAAATTAATTCTGGATTTGCTTCGAAGTTGATAACAACATAGTATCCTTCTTTGTTTTTCTTTACTTCATAAGCTAGTCTTTTTTTACCAAGTTCTTCAACTTTTTCAACTTTTCCATCATTATTGATTATGTCTGTAAATTTTTGAGATAGTTCTTTAACTTTCTCTTCTGCTACAGCTGGATCAATAATGACAACACTCTCGTATTTGTTCATTATATTCACCTCCTCATGGATATAACCTGCAAATAAATTGCAAGTAAGGAATTTTTTCCTTTTTAACGTTACTATTATACTATGGTTTACCATAAATTTCAAGGGGTTGAACAAAATTTTCTTCTTCTTGTATGTTTTCATATACTTTTTTCTTTAATCTATATGTTTTTTCGTTTTGTATATTCAGGTACCACAAATATGCAAGTATTATTATGAAAGCTATGTTGTGTATGTATAAAATTGTTATTGAGGTTAGTATTGTTAGCAAAATTACTGTTATCATTGAAACTTTATTTATTATTTTATATGCCTTTTTTCTTCCGCTTCTTAATTGCTACTATTTCTTTTAGTATTCTTCCTCCATCTAAAGGATATATTGGTAGTAAGTTAAACATTGTAAGCATTAGGTTTGCATATATTAAAGTTTCTTTTGATATTGCCATGTTTTGTGGCATAAAAAAAGCAATTATTGCAATAAATATGTTTACTAGTGGTCCTGCAAATGCAATTACTATTTTCTTTATGCAAACTTCATTACCTTTTTGTACTTTTGTGTTATAGTCTTGTATGTAATTTTTAAATAGTATTTGAAATCCTACTGGTGTTATTTTTATACTGCTTGGTTTTAATCCTAAGCATATTCCACATACCATATGTCCACATTCATGTATTAGTGCTAATATCATTAACAGTGCATATATTTCAATTTGCTTTGTAAGCCAAAATATAATTGCAAATAAAAAAATTTTCAAATCAATTTTTATGCTCATCTTCCACTCCTCATATTAAAAAAATATATTCTAACGGTGATGAGAGTAATATAATACTTTTCGTAGTGAGGCTGTGGGGACCAGCAAGCTAGAAGATGTTGCTAAATTTTTTCAAATCATTATTAATGTTTGCAAAAAATTGTTGTTACATCTTCTTGCGATGCTGGGATGGAACGGAGAAAAGTTTTCATATTACTCCCATCACTTCTATTGTTTTTATGACTTTTGACAACGCAAGATGCTGATTATTTTAAAAATTCAAAACTAGCGCTGGGTTAATAGTTCTATTATCCCTCCTAATCTCAAAATGCAAATGCGGACCTGTAGTATTTCCTGTATTTCCTGATAAAGCTATTTTCTGTCCTTTTTTAATCTTAGCATCTTTTTTTACTAAAATCTTACTGCAATGTGCATAAATAGTTGTGACATCTTTATTTACAATTTTAACATGTGTGCCATATTCCCCTTCATTTGACACTACTGTAACTGTCCCTTCCATCGCAGCTAGCACTGTTGTTCCAACAACTACTCCTAAATCTATCCCAGAGTGGTCTGCAGATACAATTTCGTCTGATTCTCTTTTTCCATAAGCAGAAGTCACTTTTGCTTTTACAGGCAATTGAAGTTCAAAGTTCTTTTTTATGTATTCAGCATCAATTTCCATTTGACTTTTTTTAGTATTTTCATCAACTTGATTATTTTCTGTAGAGCTTGACCCACCTATTCCTGTGGTTTCATTATTTGCTTGTTCATTTTGGCTAGTATTATTTTCTGTGTTTTGCTCATTGTTTTCAGTATTTTGATTAATATTTTCAACATTTGTATTCTGCTCATTATTTACGTTTTGTTTTTCATTGTTTGTAAAAATACTAAATTTGTCTTTATTATTTTGCAAAAATTCATTTACTCTTGAGGATATAACTTCAAAATTTATATCTTGACTTAAAAATTCCTTTGTTTTGCTTATTACATTTTCTGAAAATAAATAGTTTGCCTCTTTAATTAAAGAAAAGACTAAATAAATTAGCACACATAACAATATTTGTATAGCCATTTTTCTATACAAAGAGAACTGCCTTTTTTCAGTTTTATCTCTTACCTGAGAACTAGGCATTCTAACATCACTATTATTCAATTTTCTGCGATAGTATATTTCCTCTGCTCTTCTTATTCTTTCTTCTTGTGATAATGTTCTTTCCAAAAAAATACACCTCTTCCTTTGTGGTTTATGTTTCATTTATATGTGAGGAAAAAGTGTTTTATTCTTAAAATATGAAATTTATCAAAAGGCTAATTGCTAAGCCAACTAATAAGGCTTGATTTACTGTTTTTAACCTTTTACATTTTTTATTTAGTTTTTGTATTGATTGATTTTCTTTTTTGTTTTTGCTTTCAATTTTTGAAATATATTCTGAAATTAGCATTTGTGCTTCTTTAATTATATAATCTTTGGAATTTTTAATTTTCTGTGGCTCTGAGTTACTTTCTTTTTTGTCTGTTGATGCAGGTTCCAATTTTGGTATTTTTTGATTTTCCTTTAACACAACTATTGCCTCTTCTACCAAATTAGAAGGCAAATCTTTTAACACCACAATATTTTTTAAATTACCTGTATTCATCTTCTCTTATCCTTTCTTATGTTTATAACTCAATTTTTTCCATTTTATAATTTTTTATACAGGTAACTCAAAAACAATTTTGATAATTTTACTAGCAACTTCATTTGCCAAATTTTCTATTTGATTCACACTATAATTTGGCATATATCCCTTTGCTCCAATTATAGTTTTTATATTTATGTTTGCTGGGAAATATATGCTTTGGTTGAAAGCTTTGCCTATCTCCATTCCGCCTCTATTTACATATGTGTTTCCTATGTCTTCTCTTTTTCCAATAGCTGAATCAATTAAAATTATTTGTTTTTTATTTTCTAGTTCTTCTAAAAAGTAAGTAGCATTTTTCAAATGTACTGGACTTTGCATTGTTCCATAAACGCTTATTTCTGGGCTTGAATAAAAGACCTGTTTGAGTTTGTCTCCAACTCTAGGTCCAAATGAATCTGGCACTATTTTATTTGTTCCGATACACACAAAAGTATAGCTCATATTTTTCATACTCTATTTTTATTAGTCTTTATCTAAAGAAATTACTATTTTTATATCTTTACTCTTTTGATATTTTTTTATAATATCTTCTGAAAAACCAGCAACCTCATTTGAAATAACTATTGTGTCATAATCGTTTTTTATTAGTTCTTTCATTTTATTATCTGTTTGTTCTAAATCTGACAAATAAAAAACATCAAAACCTAAGGCTTCTGGCAAACGAAAACTTTTTTTATCTTGCTCATATTTAAGCCATGATATTTTCATTTCAATCACCATTACTTATTGTTTGATGTTTATATTTAAATTATTCATTTTTCTGGTTCATTGAACCAGTGGTCAGTGCTACTTTACATAAAGTAGGGGACGCAGACCACCATGGCTGTCACTGTTAGTCATGCCAGCGTAGTCGCGGTAAGACGAGTAAGTGCGGGCTTCGCCATAACCTGTGTTGTAATACCCTCCACGAATAACACAAGGGCAGAAGCGTCTAGGGTCAGAGTAGGTAGAGTATTCTGTGGTACATTCATATGCATTTCCTGACATATCCCATATATTACAATATTTGTCATTATTTTTTCCTGTTGCTGTAAATGCTTTCGTTGTTTTACTTTCATTATGACTTGCGTAGTCTGTTTTCCCTGAGTATGTTTGTATAAATATTATTGCTGTATCCCATGCATAACTATTTACTAAATCACTTGCATATACCAATTTATTATTTTCTTTTATTTCTCCATACATTTCTCTTGCTGCTTTTGCTGCATTTGGTTGTGTTATATTACCTAATACTGTTTGATTATATTTTGAAGTTATTTTTGATGCTGTTCCACTTGCTTCAAATCGTGCTATATAATATCCTCCATTTGCTAATGTTGTTGATATGAATTCTGATAAATTTCTTGCTGTTGCATTTTGAGCTGTTGAATCTGTTGCTGTGTTTCCACTTCTAAATTCTGTTAATTCTTTATAATCAACAGTTATTCCACCAACTTCCGGAGCAGTCTTTATTACCTTTACATCATTAAACATTCCTTCTAATTGAATTGCTTTATTTATTTTCATTGTACTTTCTTTTTCGTTTTCTAATTCTAATCTTGCAATTGTATAGTTTTGGTTTTGTGTACTTCCAGTTGTTATTACTGTTTCTTGTGTATAATTTTCTGCAGTTTGAGCAGGCACATAATTTCCGTTTTGTTTTGTAAAATTACTATATCTTCCAAGTGTTATTGTACTTGTTGTTCCTCTAGAATCTCCTGATTTATTATTTATTGTTCCTACTGGTACCCATACAAATTGATTTTTATCCTCTCCGTTTTCTATTACTATTCCGTCTTGTACTGCTGGAATATTATCTCCACTATAAGTATAGGTTGCTGAACCTGCTTCAGTTCCATGTGCCAATACTTTAAATCCTTTTGGTATTGTTATTTTATTTCCATATGCATCTTCTGCTTTTGTATTTTTGTCTACTACTGTTCCTACTAATGTTGAGATTTTAGATGTTGTTGGTGGATTATTAACTTCTCCTGTGCTTCCATTTGTTTTGCTGTCTAACCAATTACTTAATTCATTTATTCCTTTTTGGTCATTTTCTACTGCTTGGTCCATTTTGTTTTGGGCATCTTGTGCTTTTTTAATTATTCCACTATCTCCAAATAGTGCATTTAAGCTTACTCCTGCTAAGATTAGCAATACCACTATAGTTACTACTAGTGCTATCAGAGTAATACCTGTTTGATTTGAGTAAACCTTTCTTTTTAATTTTTCGTTTGTTTTAGTTTTTTTCATTTCTCTTTTCCTCCTACTTCTTCTGTATTTTAGTCCTCTTTCTATTCCGTATTTTTAATATGTACACTTTTTCATTTTTTATGCAAAGAGAAAACGAGATACTTGTACATATTTTACTTAAGAATACCATAACTTTTTTTTACTTTCAATACTTTCCTTTAATTTCTATCCACTTTTTTCGACATTTATTTTTATTATACAATTAAATATTTTTTTCACACAAAATTTACTTCAATGTATATTTTCCATATTTTCTTACATAATAACTTATTAGTATAAACATTTTATAAATATGTGTTAATGTTAACGCTTAGGTATCTGTTAAGTTTGTCGATTAAATGCTATATATTACTTATAAATAGGTTATGGAGGAGATGTAACATGGCACTTGATTATAATATCATTGGGGAAAGATTGAAAAAAGCAAGAGTTGAGAAAAATATGACTCAAGAGAAACTAGCTGAACAATTAGATGTTTCAATTGCATTTTTAAGTAGAATTGAAAGAGGTAGTTCTCATATTAATTTAAAAAGATTAACTCAAATTTGTGAAATTTTAGGTGTTTCTGAAGGCTCTATATTAAATGGAGTTTCTAGTAATTCAAATAATTACTTAACATCTGAATTTAATGAAATTTTAAACTCAGTATCTAGTGACAAACAAAAATTAATTTATAAAATAGCTAAAGTCATTAGCGAAGAAGAATAATTTTTAAGGTTTTAAACCATACTAAAAGCAAGAGATTTTGTTCTCTTGCTTTTATTTTTTTGTCAAAAAATGTTGATAAAGATGTTTTATTATATTATAATAATATGTGCAAAATTATTTTACAAGGAGGTATTTTTTATGGAATTTAAACAATGGGAAGGATTTAATACACAAGGCGAATGGACTAAAGAAATAGATGTTAGAGGCTTTATTCAAGCTAATTACACACCTTATGAAGGAAATGATGCTTTCTTAGCAGGTGCAACTGAAAAAACTCAAAAGCTATGGAATAACGTTACAGACTTATACAAACAAGAAAGAGAAAATGGAGATGTTTTAGATGTTGATGTTAAAACTCCATCTGGAATAAATGCTTATGCCCCTGGCTATATAAATAAAGAGCTAGAAGAAATAGTTGGTCTTCAAACAGATGCCCCATTAAAAAGAGCTATTATGCCAAATGGTGGTATTAGAATAGTGGAAAAATCTTGCGAGAGCTATGGATATAAAGTTGATGAAAATATCGAATATATTTATCACAACTTAAGAAGAACACATAATGATGGTGTTTTTGCTTTATATACACCAGAAATAAGAGCTGCTAGAAGCTCACACTTAATTACAGGTCTTCCTGATGGATATGGTCGTGGAAGAATTATTGGTGATTACAGAAGAGTTGCTTTATATGGTGTTGATGTTTTAATTAAAGAAAAACAAGAAGAATTTTCTTTATTAGATTCTGATGAAATGACAGATGAGTTAATTCGTCAAAGAGAAGAAATGCACGACCAAATTGCTGCATTAAATGAATTAAAAGCAATGGCTACAAGTTATGGATATGATATTTCTGAACCTGCAACAACTGCAAAAGAAGCAATTCAATGGCTATACTTTGGATATCTAGCTGCTGTTAAAGATCAAAATGGTGCTGCTATGAGTTTAGGTAGAACATCTACATTCTTAGATATATATATTGAAAGAGATATGAAAAATGGTACTTTAACAGAAGAACAAGCTCAAGAATTAATTGATCAATTTGTTATAAAATTAAGACTAGTTCGTTTCTTAAGAACTCCTGAATACAACTCTCTATTTACAGGTGACCCTGTTTGGGTAACCGAGAGTATTGGTGGTATGGGTATTGATGGAAGAACATTAGTAACCAAGAACTCTTTTAGAATACTACACACATTAGTAAACTTAGGACCTGCTCCAGAACCAAACTTAACTGTATTATGGTCTAAAAATTTACCAGAAGGATTTAAAAAGTTCTGTGCTGATATTTCTATTAAAACCTCATCTATTCAATATGAAAATGATGATTTAATGAGAGTTACTTTAGGTGATGATTATGGTATTGCATGCTGTGTATCAGCTATGAAAATTGGTAAACAAATGCAATTCTTTGGTGCAAGAGCAAACTTAGCAAAAGCACTTCTATATGCTATTAATGGTGGTAAAGATGAAAAATCCGGAAAACAAGTTACTCCAGAATTTGCCCCTATCACTTCAGAATATTTAGATTATGACGAAGTTATGAGAAAATTTGATAACATGATGGAATATTTGGCTAAAACATATATTAAAGCTTTAAATATGATTCATTATATGCATGACAAATATTCTTATGAAGCATTAGAAATGGCTTTACATGATAAAGAAAGAGACATTTTAAGAACAATGGCTTGTGGTATAGCTGGTTTATCAGTTGTTGCTGATTCTTTATCTGCAATAAAATATGCAAAAGTTAAGGTAATTAGAGATGAAACTGGATTAGCTGTTGATTATAAAGTTGAAGGTAATTTCCCTAAATACGGAAATGACGACGATAGAGTCGATGAGATTGCAGTTAATATAGTAAAATCATTTATGAAAAAACTAGAAAAACATCATACTTACAAGAATTCAAGAGCTACATTATCAGTTTTAACTATTACATCAAATGTAGTATATGGTAAAAATACTGGTAATACTCCTGATGGAAGAAGAGATGGCGAACCATTTGGACCTGGTGCTAACCCACTACATGGAAGAGATGTAAATGGAGCTTTAGCTGTTATGAATACAATTGCTAAACTACCTTATGAATATTCTGAAGATGGTATTTCATACACATTCTCTATCTCTCCTGCTACTCTTGGAAAAGATGAAGATTCAAAGGTAAATAACTTAGTAAGTATGTTAGATGGTTTCTTTATTCAAACAGGACATCATATAAATGTTAACGTATTTGATAGAGATTTATTGCTTGATGCAATGGATCACCCTGAAAAATATCCACAATTAACAATTCGTGTTTCTGGATATGCCGTTAACTTTATAAAATTAACTAGAGAACAACAATTAGAAGTAATTCATAGAACAATACATGAAAAAATTTAGTTCTCGTGCATAAAATATGTTTTCTTCTGTCTTGCTGTCGTCGTTCGTGGGCAAGCCTCCGAGCTAAACGCGGGTCTTGGCTCACTCCTTCAACTGCGCGACAGGTGCGAAAACATATTTTTATGCTACTAAATATAAATTTTAGGAGGAAATATGAAAGGTAGAATACACTCATTTGAATCTTTTGGAACAGTTGACGGACCTGGTATAAGGTTCGTAATTTTCATGCAAGGATGCAATTTGCAGTGTAAATTTTGCCAAAACAGAGACACTTGGGATGTTTGTGGTGGTATGGAATATACTGTTCCAGAATTATTAGCAAAAATTGAAAGATATAAAAGTTATTTTGTACCTTCTGGCGGTGGTGTTACAATTAGTGGTGGAGAACCATTAGTTCAACAAGATTTTTTAATAGAACTATTAACTGCTTTAAAAGCTGATGGTATTCATACAGCTATTGATACTGCTGGAAGCTTTGATATAACAGATAAGATAAAACAAATAATTGATTTAGCAGATTTATTTTTATTAGATATAAAATGTATAAATGATGATATTTGTAAATATCTAACTAGTGTTTCTAATAAAAAAGAATTGGCTTTTGCAGAATATTTAAGTAGTATAAATAAACCAATGTGGATTAGACAAGTATTAGTTCCTGGAATTACAGATAAAGAAGAAGATTTACTTAAATTAAAGGATTTTATACATAGTTTAAATTCTGTTCAAAAAGTTGAAATTCTTCCTTATCATGACTTAGGACGTTTCAAATGGGAAGAACTAGGATTAAAATATGAGCTTGCTGGAGTTTCTCCTGCTACTCCAGAGGACGTATCAAGAGCAAAGAAAATATTAAGTTTGTAAAGAAAAAACTGAAGTGGTTTTGCCACTTCAGTTTTATTCTTTTATTCTCTTTTTTAGTCCAAATGTTATAAAGTATATCAAACCTGATATCAGCACTATCATTGGACCTGTTGGTATGTTCCAATAATATGAAATAATTAAGCCGGTGATTCCTGAAAATAATGAAAATATTACAGCAAACAAATGGTATGTTCTCATATTTTTAGCTACATTTCTACTAGAGGCTGCTGGTAATATAAGTAATGAATTTATTAGTAAAATACCAATAAATCTAATTGAAATCATTACAATTATAGCTATTAACACTGCAAATACATTATCAATTGTTTTGGTATTTACTCCCCTACTTCTTGCTAATGTTGTGTTTATACTTGTTACATTTAATTTATTAAATGTAAAGTACCAAAATGCAATTACAGCAATAAATGCTAAAAATAAGTATAATATTTCTTTATTACTAATGCTTAATATATCTCCCACTAAATAGCTTGAATATTTATTGAAGTTTCCACTTTGTGCTAACATTGCAAGTCCTAGTGCTATTGCTACTGATGAAAATACACTTATTATTGTATCTGCTCCATAGTTTGTTTTATTTTTTACATAGTTTAATAACAATGCAAATACTACAGCAAATAATATCATTGAAATATTCATATTTGATATTCCTAAAACCATTCCTAATGCAATTCCTGTTAATGCTGAATGTCCTAATGCATCTGAGAAAAATGCCATTTTGTTGTTTACTATCATAGTACCTAAAATAGCAAATACTGGTGTTACTAAAATAATTGCAATTAGTGCATTTTTCATAAATGCATAATCTATAAATTCAAATGGTATTAGTGCTTCTAATATACTATATATTACTCCCATTATATATTCTCCTCTTATATTTCTCCAAAATAACTTTTAAATTCTAAGCTTTCAAATACTTCTTCTGGTGTTCCCTCTTTTACAACCTGTTTGTCTAGTAAGATTACTCTATCAGCATATTTTTTAACTAAATCTAAATCATGTGATACAAGTAAAATTGACATATCATATTTTGTTTTTAATTCATTTACTAATTGATAAAAATCTCTTGTTCCATTTTTATCAATTCCCGATACCGGCTCATCTAGTATCAATAAATTTGGTGTTGGTTTTGTTGCTATTGCAAGTAATACTCTTTGCAATTCTCCACCAGATAAATCTCCTATACTTTTATCTATTAGCTTTTCTGCTCCAAATATTTTTAGCTGTTCTTTTATTTCACTATATATCTTTTTATCTTTTTTCAAAAATACTGGTATATGGCAAATACATGATGCAAATAGATCATATACTGTTGTTGGCATGTGTTTTTCTATATTTATAGTTTGTGGCACATATCCTATTTTTATTCTTTTTGCAATGTTATCTTTCATATCCACAAAGCTTATGTTTCCAGTATGCTCTACTTCTCCTAAAATAGCTTTTAATAATGTAGATTTTCCTGCACCATTCCTACCTATTATTACAGTTAACTCTCCACAATGCACATGGATATTTACATTTTTTAATACTTGTTCTTTTCCAAATTTTACACTTATGTTATTTATTTTTGTGCAGTGTAAGCCACATGCTCCTTTTTCACCCATTTTCTACTCCTGTTCTACATCATAGATTCTAAAACTAAAAAATTTGCTTCTAACTTGTCTATATATGCGTTGTTGTTTGTTTCCCCTGTTAGCCCTGAATCTAGTTTATATATTTTTGCTCCTGTTTCGTTTGCTAATGTTTCAGCATTTTTTATATTGTCATCTTTATCTACTACAATGATTTTTATGTTTTCATTTTTCATTTTTTCAATTAGGTTTTTTAGTGTTTCTGCTGACATTGTACTTTCTTCATGATTTGTTTCTACTTGTGTTACTTGCATTTTAAGTTCTTGTAATAAATATTCTAGCCCCTCATTTAAGCAAATGGCCTTTGCTCCATTTAGTTTTTGAAGTTGATTTTCATATTTTTGTTTTTCTTGATTTATTTTCTGTAAATAACTTTCACAATTTACTTTATATGTTTCAGCATTTTTATTGTCATATTCACATAGTTTTTGGCATATTGTTTCTACCTGTTTGATATAGTTTTCTATGCTTGTCCAAATATGAGGATTCGTCTCATTTTCATCTTGTATCTTATTTGATATATCAGCACTAGTATCTATTACCTTTAATTCTGGATATGCTGAAATTATTTTATCCATAAAGCTCTCTAAACCTAATCCATTTTGAATATATATATCAGCTTTTTCTATCTTTTTCATATCAGTTGTAGATATTGTATAGTCATGTAAGCAACCAACATTGGCTTCTGTCATATTTACAAGTTCCACGTTTGGTATGTTTTGTGTTATATTAGCTGTCATAACATGGATGGGATAAAATGATGTTACAATTTTCAAATCATCATTTTTTACTTCTTCATGTTTTCTAGTTGTTACCCAAATGGCTATTCCTATAGCAACTGCTATTATTAACATTATTATTAAAATCTTCTTTTTCAAATTTCTTACCTCTCAACATATTGATAGTATGGTACTATAATAACATATTATATCATGATTTTCAATATCAAAACCTGTATTACGAAAATCTTGTAAATTACATTCTTATTAAAAAAATTTATTTTTTTAATAATGAAGTGCACCCGAAATGTTAAATCTTTGTCTAACATTTTTGGTGCACTTCATTACTTAAAAACTACATTTTATCTTAAATTACATTGAATCACAAATAGGTATTATTATTCCATTTGCTTCTTTCATTTTAAACTCTATTATCTTATTCTCTTTATCTATTTTTTCCGGGAAAATGTATTCGCATACAATATCCTTATTTCTTTTGCTGAAATATAATATTGCAATTCCCTCCATATCATCTGTCACCTCTGGATAACATAATTCTATTGTGTACATTCCATTTGAATCTTTTCCTTCATAATTTATAGCTTCGATTTGATATGCAGTTTTAATTTTCATAGTATATTCACATCGTTCAACAACTTCTGGATTTGAACAATATTTAGATAATATAACTTCAAGCGAACTATTCTTCATATCTTCTTTAATTTCATTAGAATAGCTTCCATCAATTTCTTCTGTAAAAGTATAATTCCATTCACAATCTTTTCCCACCAAGTATGGGTCCTTAATTCTCTCTGCGTTATTGCTTGAAAAATAGATTTCCTTTCTAGCTTCTCTTATATTGCCTGCTTTATCTTTAACTGTAGCCTTTATTGTATATTTTTTGCCGCTAGTTAATCCTGTAATCTCTTTAGTTGAATCTGTTCCTTCATAATCTACAACATATTTTTCGTCACTCTCTAATGTTATTTTATGTGATATTGTAACTTTATTGTTTACCTCTATACCACTTCCTGTATCAGAAATATTTCTTGTTTTCCACGTTATACCAGTTGTACTCTTTTGTGCATAAAATCCCATAGTTGGTTTTGTAGTATCTCTTTTTATCGAATAACCTTCTGTTTTTTTCTTTACATTACCAGATTCATCCACAGTCCTAAAATAGTACATTTTATCTTGATCCGAATTAATTGTCAGACTTTCATTGCAATCAGCCCATGTTTTATTGTCATTACTATATTGATACTTTGTATTTCCAGATTTTCCTGTTAGAGTTACAATAATATCTTTATTAGTCCAATTACCTGGAACATATCCATTCATATTTGCTTTCAATGGAGTTCTAGCATCTAATATGTCACCTAATTTATCTGATAATTTATTTACATTCTCCTTATCTTGCTTTGTTGAATTATCGGTTACATTCTGTGCCTCTTTTGCCTTGTTTACTATACCATTATCTCCCAAGATTGCATTTATGCTTACACCTGCTAATATTAAAAGTACCACTATAGTTACTACTAATACAATTAAAGTTATTCCTCTTTGTTCAAAAAAATTTTTAAATTTCATTTTTATCTACCTCTTTCCTCTAAAATTATTCCCAAATATGAATTTTTTAGCACACAAAAAAAGTTATTAAGCATTATTTTGTTAATAACTTGTTTAAACACATTTAATAAAGCTAAATTTCTTAGCTTTATTATTTATTAATAATAGCTCTCTCTCTCTCTCTCTCTCTCTACTCCTGCAACGGTTTTATCTTTTTTCATATTTTGTACTTCTTTCTTATTTCTCTTTGGATTTTTTATGTAATAATAATATCATTTTCTTTTTTATTAGTCAATATTCTTTATCCTTTTAATTTAATAATAATTTCTTTATAGTCTTCAGCATTGATAATTGCACTTCCTGATACTAACATATCAGCTCCCGCTTCTCTTACTATATTAGCATTTTCTGTGTTTATTCCACCATCTGCTTCAATATCTACTTCAAAATTATTTTCATCAATATATTTTTTTAGCTCTTTTATTTTTTCTATTGTATTTGGTAATAGTTTTTGTCCACCTTCTCCAGGTTCCACTGTCATTACTAATACTAAATGCACAAATGGTAAATATTCATAAATTTCTTCTACTTTTGTGTTTGGCTTTATTGAAATTCCAACTCTTATGTTGTTTTCATTTAATATTTTAATCCATTTAAGTATTTCTTTTTTGCTCTTTCCTGCTTCTAAGTGAAATGTTATAATATTAGGATCAAATATTGCAAAGCTTTTTATATAACTTTCTACATCTTCTACCATCAAGTGAACATCTAATGGTAAATTTGAAATCTGATTTAAATATTCGCTAAATTCTAGCATTTTATTTGTTGTATCATTTTTTACAAACTTTCCATCCATTACATCTATATGGAAGTAATTTATTCCTGATGTTTCTAGGTTATATAATGTTTGAATTGCTTTGTCATCTTTTACATTTAATATTGAAACTGACACTTCTACCATTTTTCTTTCCCTCTTTTATTAATTTTATATTAATGATAACAATATAAGGTACTTTTCTACGTTCATCCCCTACTACGCAAGAAGATGTAACAACAATTTTTTGCAAACATTAATAATGATTTGAAAAAATTTAGTAACATCTTCTAGCTTGTCGGTCCCCACAGCATTCACTACGAAAAGTACCTTATCTTGCTATCACTTATTCATACAATAATTTAATACTTTTAACATTATCACAAATTATTATAAATTTTTATATAGTTATCATATCTTTGTGAAGAAATTTTGCCAGCCTCTAAAGCTTCTTTTACTCCACAATTTTCTTCCTTTATATGACTGCAACCTTGAAATTCGCATTTATCTAAATAAGGTACAAACTCCACAAAATAGTGACATAAATCTTCTTTTGGAATTTCATTTATTTCAAATGTTGAAAATCCCGGTGTATCTGCTATATATGAATTTTCTTTATATTTATACAAAGTAGTACTTGTAGTGGTATTTTTTCCTCTTTGATTTTTATCACTAATATCTCCCTCTTGAGTTAACTCTTGTTCAAATATCGAATTTATCAAAGTAGATTTTCCTACTCCTGAGTTTCCTGCAAATGCTGTAGTTTCTCCTTCAAGTAAAGCTGTTATTTCTTCTACCTTTATTCCCTCTTTTGCATTTGTTTGTATAATTTTATATCCTATATCTTCATACAATTTAGCAATTCTGTCTATCTCTTCTTTATCTTCTAAATCAACCTTATTTAGCACTATAGTTGCTTTTAATCCCATAAATTCTGCAAATACCAATTGTTTATCTAATAATAATAAATCTGGGCTTGGCATTTTCATAGATACTACTAAAATCAATTGAGTTAGATTAGCCATTTTAGGTCTTTTTAGTTCGTTTTTGCGAGGAAGAATTTGCTCTATTACTCCTTCTTGCTTTTCTGAATTTGTAATAGTAAATTCCACCTCATCTCCAACTAATGGGCTAATTTTTTCTTTTTTGAATTTTCCTCTTGCTAGGCATTTATATACTTTTTCACCTTCTGCTACTTGATATACATTTGAACTAGTACAAATAATTATTCCTTTTGGCATTTATTCCCCTCATTAATTAAAACTAATTACTGGATCTTCATCTGTTAAGGTTAGTTGTTTCATTCCATACATTTGATCTCCAATCCATACTTTTACTGTTACGGTATGTTTTCCATGTACTTCAACTACTAATGAAGTTTCATCTTTACGTTTTTCTTCTTCATATTGATTGTCTCCATCAACAGTAACCTTTACTTTTACTGTTGGATTTATTTCATTACCAGTTTCATCCCTTTTAATTACTGCTTTATCTCCTAATAAAGATTGTACATTTATTTTTACTATTCCAGTTTTTATTTCTTCTATTCTATTTACAGTAATTGTAACTTTTGTTTTTTCTTCAACTGTTGTTCCAGCTTCAATGCTTTGTTTCAATACTTTTCCATCTGCCTTTGACATATCTTCTTCATATGCAACTATTACTGTTAAATCAGCTAATTTCTTTTTAGCTTCTGCCTCTGTATCTCCTATTACATATGGCATAGCCACATCTTTAAGACCTGTTCCTATACTTACTGTTAGAGTTACAGTCTCTCCAACTTTAATTTGTTTTCCTTCTGCAATGTCTTGTTTTATAACTATATCTTTTTCTACCGTCTTACTTGTTTCTTCTTTTCTTTCTACATTTAAGTGCAATTCATCTTTTAATTTTTGCTCAGCTTCTTCATATGTCATTCCTACTACTTTAATCATCTCTACCATTTCTGAGCCTTTGCTTATTTTCAATTTAACAGTGGTATTTTCTTTTACTGTTGCACCTTCTGAATATGGTGGTTCTTGTGAAATGATTTTTCCTGCTTCCACTTCATCATCAAATACTTCTTCTGTTTCTAAGGTTAATTTTGTTTTTCCTAATGTTACTTTTGCTTCTTCTAATGTTTGACCTACAAAGTTAGGTAGGTTAACATCTTTTGGTAGTCCTGCTTTTAATAATGCTTGAACTCCAAAGAATCCCGCTAATGGGATTAAAATTACTAACACTGCAATTATTACTGTTATCCATACTTTTTTAGCTGTTGGATGTTCTTCAAAATATTTAGCTAATTTTCCTTTTTTACCATCTTTTTTTACTTCTACTTGTGGTTCTTCTCCTAAAACTGGAACTCTTTGGGTATATTGAAGTTTTTCTGCATTACTCTTTACAAATCCACCTTCTGGATCTTTTAATGCCATACTTAAATCTTTTAGCATTTCAGTAGCATTTTGATATCTTAAACTTGGCTCTTTTTCCATTGCTTTCATTATTATTTTGTTTATTGCAAATGGAATAGATGGATTTAATTTCATTGGTTCTACTGGTTTTTCTTGCATATGTTTTAAAGCTATAGATACTGGTGTATCTGCATCAAATGGTACCCTACCAGTTAGCATTTCATACATTACTACACCTAATGAATAGATATCTGATTTTGCATCAGTATATCCACCTCTAGCATGTTCAGGTGAAAAATAATGAACTGAACCAATTGTTGTTCCAAAGGCAGTAATTGTTGAATTTGATACAGCTTTCGCTATTCCAAAGTCTGTTACTTTGGCAATTCCATCTTCTGTTATTATTATATTGTGTGGTTTAATATCTCTATGTACTATATTGTTTTTGTGTGCTGTTTCTAATGCTGATGCTACTTGTATCGCAATATTTACAGACCATTTCCAAGGTAATACTCCATCTTCGTTTATAATTTCTTTTAGAGTTTTGCCTTGTACAAGTTCCATAACAATATAATAAACATTGTCTTCATGTCCTACATCAAATATTGATACAATATTTGGATGTGTAAGGCTTGCTGCAGCTTGTGCTTCTGTGTTAAATCTTCTAATAAATTCTTCATCTGTTGTAAATTCTTCTCTTAGTACTTTTACAGCTACATATCTTTTTAAAATATTACATCTGGCTTTGTATACTGTGGCCATACCACCTTCACCAATTTTTTCAAGCATTTCATATCTATTTCCTATTACTTTACCTACTAAATTCATAATTTTATCTCCCCTATATTATAGTTATAACTGTTATGTTGTCATATCCACCAGCATTATTTGCTAAATTTACTAATATCTCTGGCGCTTTTTCTTTATTTTCTCTAACTACTTCATATATTTTACTTTCTTCTACCATATTAGTTAGTCCATCTGAACACATTAATAATATATCGTCTTTTTCTAAGTTTCTCGCTCTTATATCTGGTTCCACATAAGAGGTACATCCTAATGCCTTTAATAGCATATTCTTTTTGGGATGGTGCTCTGCTTCTTCTCTAGTAATTTTTTTATCTTCTACTAATTGTTGAACATAGCTGTGGTCTTTGGTTATCTTTCTAGCTATGTCTTTTTTTATTAAGTATATTCTACTATCTCCTACATGTCCTATATATATCTTACTATTATATATGAAGCATACATCTAAAGTAGTACCCATTCCTTGCAAGTTTTCATCTTTTTTTGATTCTTCATATACTACCATATTAGCATATTCCATTGCATCCTTTACTAACTTTAATATTGCTTCTTTATCATGTTCTATTTTTTTAAAATTGTTTTGAATATAATTTTTTGTTGTTTCTGCTGCTAGCCTGCTTGCTATTTCTCCTCCGTTATATCCGCCCATTCCATCTGCTAGAATGTATAATTGCAAGTCACTTTCAGAAGAAGGAATACTGTAATAGTCTTGATTCATTTCTCTTGCTTTGCCAACATCAGTTTTAGCAAAACCTTTCATCTATTTTCCTCCTATGTTTTTAAATTTTTTCTTCTTAATTGACCACATGCTGCATCTATGTCACTGCCTAGCTCTCTTCTAATTGTTGCCACAATTCCATGGTCATTTAAGTAATCTCTAAATTTTATAATATTATCATTACTGCTTTTAGTAAATTTTCCGTTTTCAATTTTGTTTATTGGTATTAAGTTCACATGACAAAGCATTCCTTTTAATAAGTTTACCAATGCTTTTGCATCTTCTAAATTGTCATTGTTATCTTTTGCCAATGCATATTCAAATGATATTCTCTTATTAGTTTTTGCAATGTAGTATTTGCAAGCCTCCATAAGTTCTTCAATTGAATATAGATTATTTACTGGCATCATTGCACTTCTTTTGGTATTATCTGTTGCATGTAGCGAAATAGATAATGTACATTGCAAATCTTCATTTGCAAAATCATAAATTCTTGGAACTAGCCCGGATGTTGAAACGCTAATATGTCTTGCTCCTATATTTAAACCTTTTTGATTATTTATAATTCTAATTGCATGCATTACATTATCATAATTGTCAAAAGGTTCTCCTATTCCCATAAATACTATATTTGAAATATGCTCTCCAATGTCTTGTTCCACTGCCAATATTTGTTCAACTATCTCGCCTGATGTAAGACCTCTAACAAATGCTATTCCTGTTGATGCACAAAACTTACATCCCATTTTGCATCCAATTTGTGAAGATACACAAATTGTTTTTCCATGATGATATTGCATTAAAACCGTTTCTATTGCATTTCCATCTAATACATCAAATAAGTATTTTTTTGTTCCGTCTGAAGATTCTTGTTTACTAAGTATTTCAAAGTTACACATTGTATAGTTTTGTTTTAGTTTTTCTCTTAGTTCTAATGATAAATTAGTCATATCGTCAAAACTTTTTACTTTTTCTACATAAAGCCAGTTAAATATTTGCTCTGCTCTATATCCTTTTTCTCCTAGGGAAATAAGTTCTTGCTTTAATTCGTCTAGGTTATATTCTTTTATATTTTTCATTATTGTTCCTTTTTATCTATTATTACATATAATTTATATCATAATATCTATTTTTTTTCAATATGTAAAGCAAAAAAATCAGCCATCCTTACGGCTGATTAATTTTTTAGTTTTTGCTTTGTAATTCTTTAAACTTTTTTAGTCTAATATTGTATGCTTCTATTACTTCTTTTTCAAATGCAAGTTTTGGATTTTCTACTCCCATCATTTTTAATAGTTTTAACGTAAAGTATGGGTTTAATATTAATATTGGTCCAATTATATATGTTGCTAAGAAGTTATTTTTATGGATTCCTTCTAATTTAGTTTGCTCATTTATTCCTATTCCCATTTCTGCTTTTGCAAAATAGTTATTCTCGTTGTTTCCATATAACATTGTAAATTGACCTCTAAATCCTAGAATTTCTATATCTTCATATGTTCCTAAAAAGAAACTGTTATGTCTGTTTAACATATTTCTTTTAGCATATATATCAAAAATTCCAAGTGCTTCTATTTTGCTTCCATCTTCATTTTCAATATATTTTCCTAATATTTCTAAACTATTGCCTAGAAACAAAAATAGTTGATTATTATCTATTTTCTGTTTAATTTGCTCTGTATATGGTTTTAATTTTTCTATTATAATTTCTTGTGACTTTTCAGTTGATGTTCCCATATATACTAAAGAAATATCGCCTTGGTCAATAAATTTTGGTTTTTCATTTATTGTGGTTTCTAATATTTCTATTTCTGGTACGCATTTTTTTAAGTACCTTATATTTCCCATATCTCCATTTAAATTACATAGTTCTGGGTATAAAATTTCAATTTTCATTAACCGTTCTCCCCATCTATAATTTCTTTTACTTTTTGCTTTATTTGTTTTGTTTCATTTAATGAATACAAGTCGTGTAAAATAAATATTTTTTCAATTCCATCTAGTTTTAACTCGCTTGTTGCTTCAATAATATCACATTTGTGTACTATTTTTTCTTCTGGAATGTCTGCCATTAAAAGTCTTACATATGCATCCATATATCGAGGTCCTGCAATAATAATTTGCTTGATTCCTTTATCATTTAGGAACTCATAATCTGTATCATATAACCATGCAGTATTTTCAGAACCATGAGCTTCTTGATGCAAATCATCCAATATTACTATTACTGCTTTATTTCCTGGTTGTTTTCTTGTATAGTCAAATGCTAGTGAACATGCAATTGGATTCATTCCTTTAGCCAATTGTGTTACAATTTCATATCCTTTATATTCTTCTTTACTATATCTAGTCTCTACAATTTTAATATTTTTTAGCGGTGTATTTATTTGTTCATATGTCAAATTCAATTGTTTTAGTGCAATTATTGCAGCTAACGTATTATATATGTTTATTATATTATCACTGATTAAATCATATGTTTCTTCATTGTTTTTTGACTTGATTGTCATCTTTTTATTTGGTAAGTCTAAGTTATTTAGTACATAATCTGCTTCTGGTGTTTTAAAATCACAATTAGGGCAATGTGCTTTTCCAATGTGATGGTATCTTACATATTCATATTCTAGAGTAGTATAGCATTTTGGACATACTCTAATATCTCTTGTAAGGTTTTCACAATGGTCTGAATCTGTTGGTAATCTGTCTATACTAAAATATATTTTCTTGTTGTTTTCTGCAATTTGACTAGAAATTAAATCGTCTGCATTTTCTATCATTATTGTTTCTTTAGGAATGTACTTGCTTAATATTTCTGAAATATACTCTGTATGTGCATGTCTCATTAATGAATCTCTAAAGATGTTGGTACATACTAGGTATGTTGGTGTAATATATGGAAATATTTTTCTTGTGCTTCTTTCATCTATTTCAAGTATTGCTAAATCTTTTTTTGCCTTTCCTAATATTGTTGACCCTTGAATAAGTGTGGTGGCAACTCCTCTATCTATATTAGATCCATATTTGTTATTTATAAAGTCAAATTTGTTTGCTGTTAATATGTCATTTATTATATTGCAAACTGTTGTCTTACCGTTGGTTCCTGTTACTCCTATAATAGTTTTAGGCTTTTCTAATCTTCCTAAAAAGTCTGGACATATTCTGATAGCTATTTTTCCTGGTAAACTTGTGGCATTTCTACCTGTTAGTTTTAATATGAATGATACACCTTTAGCCACCCAAAGTGCTGTATAAAATCTAAATGTTTTTTTATTGTTCATAAATTTTTTCTCCTAATTTTTTCTATATTTATTTTATATTTATTTTTCATATTTATCAAGTGCTTTTGTCAAAAAAAATATGCCATTGGGGACGGAGAATTTTGGCACGCTTTTAAGATTTAATTTATTTTTAATTTAAATTAGTCTTAAAGCGTGCCAAAATTCTCCGTCCCCAATGGCATATTTTTAGTATGTCTTTTTTCTTTCTTTTAAAGTCTGTTCAATACTTGATAGTCGCCTTTCAAATATTTGATTTGTCATATCTGAAATTTGGTCGAACTCTCTAAGTACATGCAATTGCTGCATTGTCGCCTTATGATGTTTGTCTAATTTTGTTAGTATGTCATCTTGTTCGTTTTTTAGTTCATATAAAAGTTCTTGTATTGCTGCGATTAGTGATTCTAAAGACTGATTTTCGTTAGTCTTCATTGGCATATTACCACCTCTTTCGCATTTTATTTACGTATTCTATTATACTACACAGTAAATCTCTAGTCAATATTTTTACGAAAATTTGTTTTTATAGTTGAGCAGGCTCCCTGAAAATTTACACGAAATTATTATACCAATTTTTCTACTTCTTCTTTTGTTAATCCTGTAATTTCAATAATATCCGATACATTCATTCCTTTTTTTAACATATTTTTTGCTATTTGTAATTCTTTTTCTTTTGCGCCTTGCTCAATTCCTTCTTTTTTGCCATCTCTTCTTGCTTCATACATCATTTGTTCATTATCCATTCGTTCTAGTTCTGCTTTAAATGCCATTCTTCTCAGCACATCATCTTGACTAATTCTATCTAGTTCTTCTTTAGCTTCCTTGATATTTTCGTTCTCTTCCATTATCTTCGTTACCTCCATATCTTCTGGATTTTCCAGGAACATCATCCACTGCAATGCTCCATCTTCTTTATTTGTTTTATACTCTCTTATTGCTTTTGGTAATTCTATTATAATGATCTCAAAATAACTTGTCAAGATTATGCTTTTGTATTCTTCTTCTCGTATTTGCCAATTGGTTTGTGCTTTCTTTATCGCCTTAAATTCTGGTAATTCTTTATCTACTATTATTATGCTTATTGTTCTTCTTAATTGTTCATATTTTTCGCCTACTTGTAAGTTTGCACTATACATTTTCGCCCAATATAGTAAAAATCTAGGTAACATTTTTTCATGTATTGATAATTGCACCTCTATGTCACATTCTATATTGTCATTTACTACCGCTCTTAAATCTAGTCTTCCATTTTTATCTCTTTTATTATCATTTAATAAATCTTTACTTTTGTCTAATTCTATTGAATGTATTTTCATTTTTAAAATTTTCTCTAATAAATCTTTTGTAATTTTTTCTTTTCCTCTTGTGAATAACGCTTGAAAAACAACATCATTTTTCGGTTTTAATAGTCCATCATTTTCAATTTCATTTTTTGTCATAATTTTTGTCTCCTTTTAATTTTATATATTTTAGTCACATTTTTTCGTCAATAATACACCTCTCTTTCTTGCTAATTTATATTTTCTTTGTTTGTGGAAATTTTAAGATTTAAATTTTTTAGATTTAATAGTATAAAAAAACATTAAGAATTTAAAATATTATTGGTCTAAAATACTTTTGATTTTAAATAATACTAATTCGGGATAATTACATTGAGATTAAAATTTAATAATTAAAAACTTTAAATTTAGAAAATAGTTAAAATATTGTTTTGAAAATAATTATTGCATTGCATATGTAAATTTATTAGATTTTACTGCACTCCAAAAATGCAACTAAGTTAGTATTGTTATACTATACTTAATTGCATTTTGCAAATAAAATCGTATGTCAAATTTCGACAATTTTGTCATCTTTTTTTGAACGCCTTTTCTATTAAAAACCATTATTCAGTAACTTTATAGCTTGCTTCTTCCCATCAGAAAATCTATTGCACTTATTTGTTGTATTCCATCATACACGTTAGTGTCATAGTCTAGTGTTATTAAATATTTAAGGTAATGGACTTTTAGTTCTCCAGATAACATACACAAATTTGAACCTGTTTTATATTTGTAAAGTTTTTTCAGTCAAATGAAAAAACTGTCTAAAATTCGACAGTTTCTTCATTTGATTTTATTTTTCTTTTTCTACAATTCTAATATGAACATCCCTTAATTGTTGTTCATGTACTCTACTTGGTGCTCTCATAAGTAAGTCTCTTGCCTTTTTATTTTTAGGGAAGGCAATTACTTCACGAATGTTTTTGCTGTCAGCTACAAGCATTACCATTCTATCTAATCCAGGAGCAGCACCAGCATGTGGTGGTGTTCCGTATTGGAATGCATTATATAATGCACCAAATCTTGTTTTTACTTCTTCTTCGCTATATCCTGCAATTTCAAATGCTTTTACCATTAGCTCTGGGCTGTGGTTTCTAACAGCTCCTGAAGCTACTTCATATCCATTACATACAACATCATATTGATATGCTAGTATTTCTAGTGGATTTTTTGTCATTAATGCTTCCATTCCACCTTGTGGCATTGAGAATGGATTATGGTTGAAGTCAACTTTTCCTTCGTCTGATAATTCATACATTGGGAAATCCACTATATAGCATAAACGATATACATTTTTCTCTAATAAATCTAATCTATTTCCTAATTCAATACGAACAGCTCCTGCTATTTTTTGAACTGTTTTGAATTCGTCTGCTATAAAGAATACAGCTGAGTTTTTCTTCATTCCTATTTTTTCTTCTAATTCTTTTTGAACTTCTGGTGTTATGTATTTTGCTACTCCACCTGATAATACATTTTCATTGTCAACTTTAACCCAACCTAACATTTTTGCGCCAGCTTCAGTTGTAGCAAAGTCTGACATTCCATCAAAGAATTTTCTGCTTTGTTCTGCTGCACCATCTACTACAATTGCTTTAACTGTTTTGTCTTTAAATGGTGTAAAATCAACATTTTTAAATATTTCTGTAACATCTTGAATTATAAGTGGGTTTCTTAAGTCTGGTTTGTCACTTCCGTATTTTTCCATAGCTTCTAAATATGGAATACGTTTAAATGGCATTTCATCTACTTCCCAGTCTGTATGTGTTTTGAAAACTGTTGTAAATATTTCACCTAATACTTTTAATACATCATCTTGTTCTGCAAAACTCATTTCAAAGTCTAGTTGGTAGAACTCTCCTGGTGCTCTATCTGCTCTAGGATCTTCATCTCTAAAACATGGTGCTATTTGATAGTATTTATCAAAACCTGATACCATTAACAATTGTTTAAATTGTTGTGGTGCTTGTGGAAGTGCATAAAATTCGCCTGGATGAATTCTACTTGGTACTAAGTAGTCTCTTGCTCCTTCTGGTGAAGAGTTTGCTAATATTGGTGTTTGAATTTCTGTAAATCCCATTTCATCCATTTTTTTACGAAGTGTTTTCATTACTTCATTACGAAGTAATATTGTTTTATGTAATTTATCATTTCTTAAATCTAGGAAACGGTATTCTAGTCTTAAGTCTTCTTTTACTTCTCCTGTTTTATCTGAGTTAACTTCAAATGGTAATATAGTTTTACATTTTCCTAATATTTCTATTTTTTCAGCTTCTACTTCGATTTCTCCTGTTGGAATTTTAGTATTTTTGTTGCTTCTTTCAATTACTTTTCCAACTACTTGAATAACACATTCTGAAACTATATCTGTTAATTGTTCTTTGTTATCAGCTGATACTACTATTTGTGTAATTCCAAATTGATCACGTAAATCTATAAATACCATTGAGCCTAGGTTTCTAATTTTTTGTACCCAGCCAGCTATTGTTACTGTTTCTCCTACGTTTTTTATTGTTAATTCTCCACAATTGTGATCTCTATACATATTTCCATCTCCTTTTTACGTTTGGTACCTATTATATACCATTTTTGTTTGTGTTTCAATATTGTCGCTTAATTTATTTAACAAAAATTGAGCGAATTCCATTCCATATTCCTTTAAATATTCCAAGTATTATATCTACTATAACTTGTATTACCGTGTTTGACTCATAAAATTCCATTATTATTTTGTGTGTTGGTGGGAAAAACCACAAAATTACTAATATTATTAGTGTTATTAAAAGTGTTTTCAATAAGTCTTTAACTCTATTCCATGTCCATTTATATTTTATCTTATATCCTAAACTTCTTAAATAATTTTCATAAGCCTTTTGATATTTCTGCTGATATTGTTGCTGCATATTTCTTTGAATTTCTTCTTGTTGTCTTCTATATTCTTCTGCCATTTTAGCATTCATATACTCATTATTTACTTTTGCTTGGTTTGAACCACCTGAATTTTGTTTGTTACTATTTGCTTGCTGATAATAATTTTGTTGATTATTATTCATGTTTGGTTGTTGGTAATATTGTTGTTGATTATATGAATTATTGCTAAACTTATTGCTTTCTTCTCTTTGTCTCTTTTCGGCTAACTCTTCATCATATTTCTTTCTTTTAACTTCATCATTTAAAGTATCATATGCTTCATTTATTTTTTTCATCATTTCTTCTGCTTTTTCTTTGTCAGCAGTTTCTTGTAAATCAGGATGATATTTTTTAGCTAATGTTTTATATGCTTTTTCTATTATTTCTTTTGAAGCTGTTTCACTTACTTCTAATATTTCATATAGAGTTTTCATTTTTCCCCCTTATACTACTATATTTTACGGTATATTTTTCCATTTGTAAAGTTTTTTATTTTTTTACTATTTATTTTTTTAATAATTTAGTATACAATGTAGTCATTGGAGGAAATTATGAGCGAAAAAGACTTAAGAGAAATTTTGGAAAGTTCAAATGATAAATTAAGTGTATTTGCAGATAGAGACACTTTAGCTAGTTGTGATAATTTAACTGAAAAGGATTTAATTTCTTTGATTGATAATTATCTAAATGATAGCCAAAAGTTGGATTTACTCAATTTTGAACATTTTAGAAAATTACGTGGACAAGTACGAGTTGATATTGCAATGTCTATTTCTGATAGTAATTTAAGACTTCAATTATTGCTAACTCCAGACGGTCCATTCTCAGATCTTTATACTTATCAGTTTAATGACTTACTAGAATCATTAGATAGTTCTTGTAAGTTAAAACTACTTAAAAACTCACATTCACTTCAAAGTTTAAAACTTGGCAAGGACTCTATAGAATCTATGGCAAAGTCTTTGTCTGATAGTGATAAATTCACTTTTTTAAGTGATATTGATTATTTAAATGAAGAGTTAAAATTAAGTGAATATTCAATTTCTAGGATTATTTGTAGTGTTAACGATGAAAAGGTCAAATTGCACTTATTAGATGTTATGCCTCTTGATAACTATTACAAAACCGATATTCTTACAACTATATCTGATACAACAAAGGCATCTATAATATTAAACAATACCTATGATCTAAAACCTCATGAAGCATCTCAAGTTTTGGGCTCAATGGATACTGACTTTTTCATTGATTACGTCAATGAACACACTGACTTCTTTTCTAAAAACGGGATTTCTATTCAAAGTGTGGTTAGATATTTTCCTATGAAAGAACAAATATCTTTTGCTAACAAAATTTATAACATTAATATATCTGTTCGGTGAAAAAAGAAAGCTTTTTGCTACTTTACCTCAAGAAATCAAGGATAGAATGGATTTATCAGCTTTACCACCAGAATATACTTCTGCAATTGCATTAACTTGCAAAAATGGATTTATTAGACCTGATTTAAGTGCAAGTGATTTTGAAGCATATAAGGGGCTTGATGAGTCTATTCATATAAATCCTATGGAAATTTCAGATACTGAAAGAGAGGGACTAAAAAAGTTATGTGAAGTTTGCCCTCAAATGGATATAAGTGATAATATAGGAATATCTTATTCAACTGCGGAAGAATATTTACATGGAGAAGCATGGATAGATCAACTTATTCAAAGTTTAAATCCTGAATGGAGTAATATAGAAAAAGTAGCATTTATTGATAATGCTATTGGTAAGCAAATAAGTTATTCTCCTGATTTTAATACTGAGGTATCAGATGCTGGTGTTGCTCGTGCATTGTGGAAAATCATAGATTCTGGTTATGGAGTATGTAACGGAATTGCGCAGGTTGAGCAATATATTCTTGGAAGAATTGGAGTAGAAACACAAAGGATATCTGGAAAACATCATTCATTTTTGAAATTAATTAATATGGAATTTCCTACTCAAGATGGAGGCACTGTTACAGGTAATACTATTTTGGATCCAACTTGGAATTTAGCTGCACAAAGATTTGGTGGTAGACCAAATAACTTTTGTAGAAGTTATGAGGAGATAAGAAAACATGATATAAAAAGTAATGGTGAGGATACTAGAGCTCATGAGAATGACGATGAATTGTCAGATGCCACATTCAATATGTCTGAATCTGTTTTGAGACAAATTTATACTAATATTGGTATTGCTGATAAAGAAGGAAACTTTCCAATAAAGAATTTAATGGAAAAATCTAAACAAATTGACGATTTTGGTTTATCTGCCGAAAAAAGCATCGAGATGCAATTTAAATTATTACAGAGATATTGTCCAGAATTTGCCACTTGTATTAATTCAACATCTGCAATCCTAGAAGATGTACTTTTAGCAAATCGTAATCTTCATTTCAACAAATGTGTTGTTAATAGAGTATATTCTAAGACTGACAATTTGCAAAGACCTGTATTATATGTATATGCAAATCTTCCTAAGGTAGGAAACAAGTTTTACTTTGCAGATAAAGAAAGCGGACAATTTATTGAACTTTCTCAAAAGGAGTTCGAAGAAAAATTTGAGTGTTATGAGGATGATTTAAGTTTAACAAATGGCGTAAGACCATGGGAAAGTGATAAAGTTGAAGAGATAGTAGAAGATTTAACTAAAAGCTCTGGAAGAATAGATGCTGCTCAAAAGGAGGAAAGATAATATGAAGTTTTTTAAAAATATATTTTCGTTTTTCAGAAACCTTCTTTCAAAAAAAGAACCTGTAAAAATGCTCGAAGCAGCTCAGTCTAACAATGTTTCAAAAGAAAAAACTGATTTTGTTAATTCATTAAAAATCTCTACTCCTAAACATAAAAACCCTGATATTGAAGGTCCAACTTGTATAGGAGATGGACTTGGAATTCAACCCAAAATTGGCTTTTAAATTTTTCTTATAGTTAATATAGCATTTTACATTTATATATGGTATAATTCAAATATCATGCATTTGATAGGAGTTGAAACAATTGAAATTAACACAAGACGGAGAAGTATTAGCAGAAAATAAAGTTTTAATTTTATATATTTTAAATAAAATGGAAAATCCCATTACTAATGATGGGCTATTAAGGTTAGTATTAGCTGTTATGGATATGAACTATTTTTATTTTCAACAGTTCTTGCTTGATTTAATAGAAAGAAATTATATTGTTTGCTTTAATAAAGATGGCAAAAATGTATATCAAATTACAGACCTTGGAAAGGCTACTTTGGACCTTACTCATGATATGATTCCAGGCATAATAAAATTGAAGGTTGATACCTCATTTTCGGGAGAATTAAAAGAAACTGCTCAAAAAGAATCTATTACTGCTGAATATACTCCTAAAAGTGAAAATGAATATACTGTTACTTGTAAGATAAATGAAAACAATAGCTGTATTTTTGAAATTAGCGTTTTTGCTGGTTCTCGTGAAGAAGCAAAAAGAATTGTAGATAATTGGAAAGAAAATGCTTACAGAATTTATCCAGAAATTTTAAATTCACTTTCTAATTAATTTTATGAATTTTTTCAAAAATTTGACATATAATAAAATTAGTGTTATAATAACACTAGCTAGCGAAAGTTGTAGTCGAAAGCAACAGTAAATCGCACGAGATATGTTGACCACATATCTCTTTTTTATGCAAAAAAACGAGTAGTTGACCAGACTACTCGTTGGTATTTCTACCTCATTTTGTTGTTATCTTTTCCCCATTGTTTGCCAAATAGCAATACAATTAGAAAAAAGATAATGTCGAAAGCTGTCACAATAAATCGCCTCCTTCCTCAAAGATTTCCTTTGAAAAGGATGAATATATTATATACAATTTTCTTTAATAATTCAATTGATTTTTACAATAATTTACAATTTCTTCAATTGCTATATCTGTGTTTTCACTCTCTGCTCTTTTCTTTAGCTCAACTTTGCCTTCATTTACTTTTTTACCAACTGTAATTCTAAGTGGAATTCCTATTAAGTCCATATCATTAAACTTAACACCTGGTCTTTCATTTCTGTCATCTAATATAGTATCAATTCCCATAGAATTTAGAGTGTTATATAAGTCATTGGCAACTTTTGATTGTTCTTCATTTTTAGGATCTATTAACACTATTGCAACTTTATATGGAGCAATACTCATTGGCCAAATTATTCCTTTGTCATCATGGTTTTGCTCAACGACTGCTGCAATCATTCTTTCTACACCAATTCCATAGCTTCCCATAACTACAGGTTTTAGCTCGTTATTTTCGTCCAAATAATTTAGTCCTAAACTTTCAGAATACTTTGTTCCAAGTTTAAATGTGTTTCCTACCTCTATACCTTTTTTAAATACTAAATGTCCTTCATGACAGTTTGGACATACATCTCCTTGTTGTACATTTACTATATCTCCAACAACATCATATTTGAAGTCTTTTACATTTGCATTTATGTAGTGATAGCCTTCTTTATTGGCTCCACAGCAGAAGTTTTTCATTTTTAGTACTTCATCGTCTATTACTATTTTTGCATTTAGTCCAACTGGGCCTGTGCAACCTGGTACTGCATTTGATGTTGCAATTAGTTCATCATCTGCAAAACCTATTTCCATTCCTTTTAGTAGTTTTAGAGCTTTTACTTCATTTAACTCTTTGTCTCCTCTTACGAAAAATACTACTAATTTATTATCTACATTCATAAGTAATGCTTTTACTGTTTTCTTTATATCTAGTTTTAAAAGTTCGCATACTTCTTCAATTGTATGGCAGTTTCCTGTTTCTACTAGTTCTATTGTTTTTTCTTCTTCATTATCTACTTCATTGCATACATAAGGAGTTATTTCAATATTGGAAGCATAGTCACAATGGTCACATAGTACAAGAATATCTTCTCCAACATCTGTAACAGCTTGGAATTCCTCTGAAAGTAGTCCTCCCATAACACCAGTATCTGCTCTAACAACTACATAGTTTAACCCTACTCTTTGGCAAATTTTATGATATGCTGCAAATTGTTTTTGATAAGATTTATCTAGGTTTTCTAGGTTTGTATCAAAGCTGTATGCATCTTTCATTGTAAATTCTCTAGTTCTAATTAAACCTAATCTAGGTCTTACTTCATCTCTATATTTGTTTCCAATTTGGTATAAAGTGTATGGTAAGTCTTTATATGAATGTGACTTCATTGATGCAGCTAGTGCAAAAAATTCTTCATGTGTTGGACCTAATACGTATGGTCTATCATATCTATCATTTAATTTAAATATTGATGGTCCAAATGCTGCATATCTTCCTGATTTTTCAAATAAATCTACTGGTAGAAGCATTGGCATTGTAACTTCTTTTGCACCTGCATTATTCATTTCTTCTCTAATAATTTTTTCTACATTTTGAGCTACTTTTTTTCCTAATGGCATTTTCATATAAATACCATTTCCTACTTTTTTAAACATTCCGCTCTTAACAAGTAAGTTTCCGCTAACTGACTCTTCATCTTTTAGGTCTTCTCTTAAAGTATAAAAAAAGTTTTCACTTAATTTCATTTTTATTTCATCCTTTCTATTTTTGTTCTTCCTGTTCTTCTTTACTTGTCTCCCTTTCGGGCATTGGAGCCTCATTTAGTTCTTCAGTATTTTGTTCTTCTTTTTCTTCAATAATATCGTCAATTACTATTTGTTGATTTTCGTCTAATTTATATCGTGGTAAATCTGGAAGTTCATTTAAGTTGTTAAATCCAAATATTCTTAAAAATTCTGATGTTACTCCATATGTGCCTGGTCTGCCTGGCGCATCAAGCTTTCCAGTTTCCTCTATTAAATTATAGTCTAATAATTTATATATTGTACCATCTGAATTAACACCACGAATAGCTTCAATTTCTGCTCTTGTAATTTTAGGGTTATATGCAATAATTGCAAGAGTTTCTATTGCTGCCTGTGATAAATTTGGTTTATTTCTTTTATCAAAAATAGTATATAAATATTCATAATACTCTTGTTTTGTGCATAATTGGTAAGCTTCGCCAACATTCACAATTTGCAAGCCTCTGTTTTCGTTCTTATAATCTTCCTTCATACTTTCTACAAGTGTAATTACTTCTTCTGAGCTCGCTTCTAAAGCTGACATAAGTTCAGTTATTTTAACTTCTCTACCAGCTGCAAAAAGTATTGCTTCAATTACTCCTTTTGATTTGTTTATCTCCATTTATTTTCACGATTCCTTTAAATTTTTTACCTATATATTATCACACGAATTGTGCTTTATGTCAAGAAATGTTGACATTGTTTTTTTGTTATGATAACATACACATAGTGAGGTGGGTTTGATGGAAGAAAATAACCAAGTAGATGAAATAAAAGAGCCAAAAAAAATAGAGGTGGTTACAGGTGATGGTAATTTAAATATCTCTCCTGTTTATGAACATATAGAAGTGGAAAAGCCTAGGCCTAAGGATACTAGAGAAGTTATTATTCCTGAGGTCAAGGATAATGTTACAAAAAAAGATGATGAAGAGTAAAAAGTGGTTTCCAGTTATTTGGAAACCACCTTTTTTTATTTTAAAATCTTATATAGCTTCTTGATTTTCTTCTTTGCTTTCTTCACTATTATCTTCTTGATTTGCTACTTCTAGGCTAGCTACTGATACTTCGTATGCTACTTTTTTCTCTACTGTTCCATCTTCATGTTTTTTCTCATACTCTCTTGATTGTACTCTACCTACAATTCTTACTTCTGTTCCAACTGCAACATTTTCACAGAATCTAGCATTTCTTCCCCATGCAATACATGGAATATAGTCTGATTTATTATATGCTCTATTAACTGCTAGCAAAATGTCTGAAATTTCTCTACCAAATGGTGTTTTTCTGTAAATTGGTTTTTTACAAATATATCCGTCAAGAATAACTTCATTTGAAACAACGTCTCTTCTAGCTTCTTCTTCCTCTTCTTGATTTTCTTCTAAGAATTGAACATCTTTTACAAACACAGTTAATATTAATTTATTTTTTTCATTATCATAGCTGTTGTATGATCTAAATTGACCATCAATTTGTAATTTTGCTCCAATAAAAACATCTTGTGTTGTTAATAATCTTTCTGATATTGTTACTGGAATAACGTCTGCATTTCCACTTAAACGAGGTACGCTTAAGTCAAATATGTAAAATTTTTCTCCATAAATTTCATGACTAAATCTTTTGTCACTTGTTACCTTTCCAACCAATGTTAAATGGTTATTATCTTCATAATTTGTATTCAATTTAATTTCCTCCCTACATTTGTTTCTTAATCTAGTTTATTCATAAGACGTAAAATTTAGACTAATTGCTAGTCACATTTTCTATTATACCACGCTTTTTTGGTTTTGTCTACATAAAATGTTAAATTTTTCTTTTATTTTAAAGTCTTTATACTTAAATATACCACATTTGGTAAGTTTTATACATTATTATCAATATAATAACTGTCTTTATATATAAGGTTTGATACTGTTACTATGTCATAGCCTTTTGATTTTATGTTTTTTATAAGCATATCTAAGCTATCTGCTGTGTGTTTTGTTCCATTATGCATTAAAATAATACTTCCACCACTTAGTTTATTTTCTAATCTTTTCCACATTTCATCTCCAGTAATTCCTGTATAGTCTACAGTGTCTAAGTTCCATTGTATTGGCACATGACTTGCAGATTTTGCTGAGCGAATAAAGGCTTCGTGGCCAGCATCTGAAATCTTTTTTACTGCTTCTGGAAATTTATCTACCCAGTCCCCAACCATAAAGAAAGTTATTTTTACATTGTTGTCTTTTAATGTTTTCAAAATACTATCTATATCATCTGCATTCCAAGCGCAATTCATAGTAAGTGAAATTTTATTTTCTTTTGTATCAACATTATATATTGGCAATTCTCTTGCTGTGGCTGATGTAATTATGCTACTATCTGTTGTTACTGTAAATGCTATTGCAAACAGAATAATTACTGTGCTAAAAGAAACTAAATATGAATATATTTTTCGTTTATTAAAAACAATGAACATATTGCTACCTCCAATTTGTGTTAGTAACAATATATTCATTGCTTGTATTTTTATGATTTAATTAACTTAAAAATTCTATTTCTTCTTTAACTTGTTTGGCTTTTACTTCTGTTCCTAATAGCTTACTTGCTACTTCATTAAATTTGCATTCTGTTTCTGTAAGGTATGTATCTATTCTCTGCTCCTTATGTTCTGCCATTTGGTCGTTGTTCTTTAAAATTGCTTTTGCTTCTTTTGCTACATGTTCTCCAATATTTATAATCTCTACTTTTTTACCAATTTGCTTTTTTATTACATTAGTTAATAAAGGATAATGTGTACAACCTAAAATTATTGCATCTATTTTATTAAAAGGTTTTAGATATTCTTTTATTGCTAGTTCTGCAATTTTATTATCATACCATCCTTCTTCAACCATTGGAGCTAAAAGTGGACATGCAATGCTTTGGACCTTTGCAGTTTGAAGCTCTTTTAATATTGCCTTTTCCCAGCCTTTGCTTCTAATTGTACCTGCTGTAGCTATTACTCCAATTTGTTTTTTATTAATCTCTTTTATGTATTTTACTGTAGGTTCTATAACGCCTATTATTGGTATATTATATAAAGGTCGTACTTCTTCTAGTGCTTGGCTTGTAGCTGTTCCACATGCAATTACTATTAGCTTTACTCCTTTATTTATTAAAAATTCCACTCCATCTTTGGTTAGTTCTATTATACTTTTCTTTGATTTGCTTCCATATGGAAATCTTTTTGTATCTCCTAAATATATAAAATTTTCATTAGGCAACTGCTTTGCTAGTTCTTTTAAAACAGTCATTCCGCCTACTCCTGAGTCAAATACTCCTATTGGTCTATTGTCCATTTTTTATTCCTTTCTTTTTGCTTTATACATTATACTCTAACATTTAAAATTTTACCATATTTTTTCATCAATTGCACATTTTGTCGATTTTTTTCATATTATATATAAAAAAGAAAGGAATGAATATAATTATGGAATTTGATAAGAATGTATGCCCAGTTTTAAATGTAGATGGTGTTATGGCTACAGGAAAACAATATGACTTAGAAATCAATTTACCAGAAGATAACAGAACTGTTATTTATGGAATTATTAAAGATTGTTACCAAGAGCCTGTTTGTGACGCTGTTGTTAAGTTAGTTGAGGTTGTTTGTGAACATGGTATGGATGAAAGAAGACCAGTTTCTCATACTTTTACAGATAAAAATGGAGAATTCGTTTTTGGACCTCTATGTGCTAACCGTGTATATGAAATCGAAGTATGGGTTGACAGAGTAAAACATTGTAAAGTATGTACTTCATGTAAACATGAAGGAAAATGCTTAAAAGGTGTTGAATTAAAATGTCCACCATGCCAAGAAAAACCATGTGAAAGACCATGTGAACCACCTTGTAACAAACCTTGTAGATAACAATAATTAAGGAGCTTAGCATTTTCTAAGCTCCATTTTTAATCTTATAGTATTCCCATCCTTCTTGCTAGTTTTTTACCCTTTTTTATCATTTTTCTTTTGTTATCGCCCATAGCCTCTGAATACATCATTGCAACACCTGCAGTTACTATTCCACCTATTAACATACCTTTTACAAACTTCATTTATCTTCATCCTTTCACTAAATATTACTATCTAGCTTTATTATGTCCTTTTTGTTTCTTTATATACATATTAAACCAAGAATATATTTCATATATTGCAATTATTAGTAAAAACGCTCCAAACATTTTTCTTAATAAGTTTACATTTAAATTACTGCTTATATTAGCACTTATTATTGCCCCAACTATCCCTGAGACCACTATCACCCAAGCTTCTTTTACGTTTATATTTTTGTTTTTTATTCCTATAATAACTGAGGTTATTGCTGTTGGAATAAAAAATATTAAATTTGTTGCTTGTGCTACATGCTGATCTAGGTTCATAAAGATAGAAAGGAGAAGAATCAATATTGTTCCTCCTCCCATTCCCATTCCGGCTAACAATTCCTGAAATAAAACCTATTAGTATCTCAAACATTTTTCATACATCCTTATTTAAAACAACATATTCCATCCTGCATATATTAAAAATATAGCAAATGCAAGTTTTAAGTATTTATCTGGTATTTTATTTAATAATTTGGCACCTGTAAATCCACCAATTATTCCACCTATTGCACATAATATGCCTGTATTCCAATTAATCAAATTGTTTTTTGAATAAAAAAAGGCTGTTGTAATTACCATTGGCAATATGCAAAAAATAGAAGTTGCCCTTGCCTTTTTTGGTTCCATTTTTAACATATACATAAATGCAGGAACTAATATTAATCCACCTCCTGCTGTAAATAAACCACTAATAACACCTGCCATAAATCCTATAAATATTTTTTTTAAATTGTTGTTTAATCTTTTCATTTGTATTAGTATGTATTTTTAATAAAAAATTATACTTGTTTATTTTCTTTTGCTTTTTGAATTTCACTTTCTGCAATTTCCGTTAAAACCAAATCACATTTAAGCATTCGTCCGATAATGTGTCTTTGTAATTCTTTATCTTTTATGCTATCAGTTGCATCTAAAAATTTTTGCAAATTAGTTAAATATTTTTCGTTTTTTTCTTTCCATCCTCTGTTATTAGCGAGTTGCTCGTTTTCTATAGAATTATTTTTCAGCTTCATAAATGCACCTCTTTCTTTTGATTACTTCTGTATGTGTTTAAATTACTTTTGTCGTTATGTTTATTTTATAATATGTAATTTTAATACATCTCGTGGTAAAATACAAGTACTCGACAAAATATGACTAAATTTGTCATAAAATATTATAGAAAGGTTGTATTATTTCATGATCAAAATAAAATTATCTGATTTACTTGGAAAACATAAAATGACACAGAAATCTTTAGCAGATGCAACTCATATTAGACCAGCTACAATTTCAAAAATGTATTATGAAGAGACTAAAAGAGTTGATATCAAACAATTAAATAACATTTGCAAAGCGTTTAATTGTGAGATTTCTGATTTATTAGAATATATACCAGATTCCAAAGAAAAATAATATCATTAAACTTTACTAATAAGTTTAATTTAATTATACCAAAAAATACTAGCAAAAGCTAGTATTTTTTTTGAATAATATCTGTTAGACTATCCACTAAGAATTCTACATCTTGTTTTGTGTTGTCTTTTCCAAAAGTAGTTCTTAGAGTTCCCTCTGATAAATTTCTGTCTAAACCTATTGCAACTAATACATGTGAAGGTTCCGGATTTCCAGTACTACAAGCTGAACCTGCTGAAGCACATATTCCTTTTTCATCTAATTCCAATAGTAATTTTTGTGCATTTATATTTGAAAATGAAAAATTTGCGTTTCCTGGTAACCTACTTCTTCTATCTCCATTTAACTTTGCAGTTGGTATTTTCTGCTCTATTTGAGCTATATAAAAATCTCTTAAATTTTGTAAGTGCTCGTTATATCTTTCATAATTAGCATATACATCTTCAATTGCCTTTCCTAACCCCACAATTTCAGCGACATTCTCTGTTCCTGCACGTTTATCCTTCTCTTGATGTCCACCGTCTTGTATTTTTTCAAACTTTACTCCTTCTCGTACATACAAAGCTCCTATTCCTTTTGGTGCATAAAATTTATGTCCTGACATTGATAAGCTGTCTATATTTAATTTATTTACATCTATCCTTACATTGCCTATTGCTTGAACCGCATCTGTGTGGAATATAATATTATTAGCTCTAGCAATTTTCCCTATTTTTTGTATTGGTTCTATAGTGCCTATTTCATTATTTGCGAACATTATTGATATTAAAATTGTTGTTGATCTTATTGAATTTATTAGTTGATTAATATCTATAAAACCATTTTCATCCACATTTAAATATGTTACTTCAAGTCCTTGTTTTTCAAGAGTTTTACAAGTATTTAATACCGCATGATGTTCTATTTTACTAGTAATTATATGGTTTCCTCTATTTCTATTAGCATATGCTATACCCTTTATTGCTAAATTATCACTTTCGCTTCCACAAGAAGTAAAATAAATTTCACTTTGCTTAGCGTTTATGGCATTTGCTACTCTTTTTCTTGCTTGTTCAATGGCTCTTTTAGATTGTCTACCTAATGCGTACATTGCAGAAGCATTGCCATATTGATGCTCAAAATATGGTAGCATTTCAGCTAACACTTGCTCACTTACTGGTGTTGTTGCAGCATGGTCAAAATATAGTGTTTTCATATTCTCCCTTCTTTCTTTATATACGAAATATCCTATATTTATTATATGTTTATTTTTCTATATTATTTACTATTTCTAGCAAAAAAAATAGAGTTTCTAAATTGAAACTCCATTATTTTTTTATTAAATTTTCATCACTCCATCTGGTTACTCTAACATTTTGATATGCTTGTAACACTTCTGAATATTTTCTATATTCATCTTCCCATACAATTGAAGGAATTTTATCATATGCATCAAAAACTTTTTCTGCTTCTGCCAAAAATATTATCTGTTCTTGTGGACTCATAAGTTTATATCTTTTTGAAAATCTATATAACTTATCTAGCATTTGGTTTGCTTGTATAAAACCCCAAAAGTCTTTAATTTTTATTCCAGCCATTCTAATTTGCAAGATAGCTGACCCAACCAAAGCAAATACTAAAAACACTAGTAAGTAAATTATTGTTAATGTTTCCATTTCACTCTTCCTTTTTCTTAAGTTTCCTTAATTGTATCATTATTTATTTTTTTGTGCAATACTATTTTGCATAGAATATTTAATTTGCATTGTGCTTGGTTCAATTTTATTAAATGCCTTTTGTATTTCCATTATTACTAATGGTAATATTGATATTCCAAAAGTATACATCCATTGTACTTGTGTTAATGGTACAAGTTTAAATACTTCTGCTACAGATGGAATTACAACCACTACAATTTGTAATATAACACCTAAGATAAATGCACCCATTAAATATTTATTTTCGAACAAGCCCACTTTGAATATTGATTCTTCACTTTTTATATTAAAGCTATGTACTAGTTCTAATAAGCCCAAACTTACAAATGCCATTGTTCTTCCTACTTCTATGTCATACAAGTAATTGCCTACACTAAATGCTACTAAAGTTAAAATTCCTAACATTGTTCCTTCTGTAATTATTCTTTGCCATAGTCCATCTGCAAAAATTCCTTTTTTACTGTCTCTTGGTTTTTTATCCATAATATCCGCTTCTGGCTTTTCTAATCCTAATGCAATTGCTGGAAGTGAGTCAGTTACTAGATTTATCCATAAAAGTTGAATAGCTAAGAGTGGAGATTTTAAGCCTAATACCAAACCTAAAAATATTGTTACAATTTCTCCAATATTTGTTGCTATTAAAAAATGTACTGCCTTTTTTATATTATCAAATATATTTCTTCCTTGTTTAACAGCTTCAACAATTGTAACAAAATTATCATCTGTTAAAACCATATCTGCTGCATTTTTAGCAACATCTGTACCGTTTTTACCCATTGCAATTCCAATGTCGGCATTTTTCAAGGCTGGTGCGTCATTTACGCCATCTCCTGTCATTGCAACTACTGCATCTGTTGACTGATATGCTTTAACTATTCTAACTTTGTGTTCTGGTGTTACTCTTGCAAAAACAGAATAGTTCATGATGTTTTTTTGTAATATTCTTTGCGGTATTTTATCTAGTTCTTCACCTGTAATTGCTAAATCACTGCCTCTTAATATGCCTAAATCTTTTGCAATTGCTTTTGCTGTTATTATATGATCTCCTGTAATCATTACAGTTTTTATTCCTGCCTTTTTACAAGTTGCAACAGCCTCTTTCACACCTTCTCTTGGTGGATCTATCATTCCTATTAATCCAATAAAGATTAGGTTCTTTTCCACTGTTTCTGTGTCTATTTTACTTGGTAAACTTGGTATGTCTAAATATGCTATTGCTAATACTCTTAAAGCTTCATCTGCCATTTTGTTATTTTGATTTTCTATCAGTTTAGTTTTTGAATAATCTAATGTAGTTACATTTCCATTGTCATATACTTTGTTACATCTTTTTAACAATACATCTGGTGCACCTTTTGTTATAACTCTATATCCATTTGGCATTTTATGAATTGTTGTCATCATTTTTCTACTTGAATCAAATGGGATATCTTTTACACGCCTCATTACATTATATAACTCATTTTTATTTTGGCCCTCATCTAAAGCTTTGCTGACAATTGCTTTTTCAGTAGGTTCCCCTGTTAGTTCTATTTTTCCATTTTCTCTTGATATTTCCACATCTGTACACATTGTAGCCATTCCCATTAGCCATTTTATGTACTCTTTATCATTAGTTTCTCCATTTATATTTGCTATTTTAGTAACTTGCATTTTATTTTGTGTTAAAGTTCCTGTTTTGTCTGAGCATATAACACTACTGCTACCTAAAGTTTCAACTGCTGGTAGTTTTCTAATTATGCTGTTTTTCTTTGCCATTTTTGTTACACCAATTGATAGCATAATTGTTACTATTGCTGGTAGCCCTTCTGGTATTGCTGCTACAGCTAGGCCTACTGAAGTCATAAACATTTCTATTGGCTCAATTTTCTTTAAAATTCCAATTACAAATATCAATAGGCAAATTCCTAAGCATGCAATTCCTAACGCCTTTCCTACTTCTTCCAATTTCTTTTGAATTGGTGTTTCAGGAGCTTCATTTGTAATAATCATTTTTGCGATTTTACCTACTTTTGTATTCATACCTATATCTGTTACAATTGCTTCTCCATGTCCATTAACTACTATTGTAGTTGAAAATGCCATATTTACCATATCTCCTAAAGCTGTTTTTTCTTTTAATATGCTGTTAGCTTCTTTTAAAACTGGTACAGTTTCACCTGTTAAACTAGACTCCTCTATTTTTAAGTTAGAACTTGAAATCAGTCTGCAATCTGCTGGGACATAATTTCCCGCTTCTAATAGTACAATATCACCCGGAACTATTTGCTCACTTTTTATTGTAGATATTTTGCCATTTCTTTTTACTCTACAAGTTGGAGCCGTCATTTTCTTAAGTGCCTCTAATGATTTTTCTGCTTTTGCTTCTTGTACTAGTCCCATAATAGCATTGAATACTACAATTGCTATTATTATAATGGAATCAAAATAATCATTGCTTCCTTCTAGTCTTGCTACCACTGCTGAAATAATCGAGGCAATTATTAATATAATTATCATAAAATCATTAAATTGCTTTATGAATTTTATAACTATACTCTCTTTCTTTTTTTCTTCTAGTTTATTCAGTCCAAACTTGTTTTGCTTGTCCTCTACTTGCTTTTCATTTAAGCCAAACTCAATATTAGTTTGCATTTGTTTTTCTACTTCTTTTGTAGACAATGTGTACCACATAATTATCCTCCTTTGTTTTAAGTTAGTTAATTATATGATGCTTGTACCTAGTTTATGTAAAAAATACAAATTTTAAAAATTTCTATACAGTTCAAACTGTTAGAAATTCTAATATATCGCGTATTTGTCTTCTACAAAAAAATAAATGCAAACACTTTTGTATTTACATTTATTTCTATAATTTTATTTACAGTCTTCCACTTTTTCTATGTTTTCTTCTAATAGCTCTGGCTTTTTTAGGTATTTGTTAAATAACTTTACAGAGTTTGCAAAATAGTATCCGTCACAAATTCTTTCATCACACACAAAGGCAAGTGATATACATTTTTCCTCTTTAAAAGTATCATCATCATATATGTAGCTTTTTTTCTTTTTCCCCATTGCTAAAAATATTCCTGTAGTTCCAAAGTCATATAAATGGTGATATATTGCATCAATTCCAAGTGATGCAACATTTGTTAAAAATGCACTTGTATGGAATGGGCTTGCTTTTATTACAGCTTTAGGTAACATTCCATGTTTATCTAAAAACATTATAGTATTTATAGCAAACTTTAAAAGAAAATTTGGTATTATTGACAATGTTGTAGCTAATATGTCTGTTTCGTTATTTTTCTTAACACTTTTATTTTCATTAATAACATTCCCTAGTTTTTCTTTTATTTCAAAAATATTTTCTTTACCGGTAAATGGTAATTTTATTGTGGTTTCTATTCCATCGTCAATTAAACTCTTTTTTATGGCTAGTGAAATAAATATTTCATTTCTAGCAAAAGTTCTTCCATTCATAACAAATCTATTAAGCCTTGGTCTTTGTGCCATAAGCCTTACTAATGCTGAATATACTATGTCCATGTATGAAATTTTAATGTTTTCTTCAGCTTTTTTATCAATATAATTATCAATTTCTTTTATAGGCATATCATAAGTATAATAAACCTGTGAGTCACTCCTTGTCCTCATTACTTGCGGAATAATCTTAAAAAATGGCGAAATATCCCTTAACTTTCTTCCGTCTGATCTGTATCCAAACATAAATGTCCTCCCTATTTTCGTTTATTATTATATACCGTAATCAGACAAATTTCAACAAATTTTTATACAGTTTTAAACTTCTTTAATTTAAATTTTACGTAAATTGATAAGAATATTTTGTATTTATTACTTCATCTGGTTTGACTGTTTGTAGTCCTTGTTTTGTATTATAACCTAAAATATCTCCTCCATTACTTATTCTACTTTCACCTATTGTTATTGTTCCAATAGTATTATATTTTGATTCAATCCATTGTCTCCATGTCATTCCCTCTTCTGCTTGATATGTGGTACTATTAATTGTGAAGCTTATTATTTTTGCCCCTTTTTCTACTCCATTCACTTGATTTTCTAGCCAACTGTCTAATTCATCTAATTGTGCTAAGTCACTTTGTTGTGCTTCATTCATTTTATTTTGTGCATCCTGTGCCTTTTTTATTAGCCCATTTTCGTTAAATACTGCATTTATGCTCACTCCTGCAAGAATTAGCAAAACTACAATAGTAACTACTAAGGCTATTAAAGTGATACCATTTTCTTGTTTAATTTTTTTGTTTCTTAACTTCATTTTTCTTTCACCTTTTGCATGATATATTTCGTCATGCACCTTTCTTTTATTTTATGTTTTGCTGTAATACTATTATTTTTACATCATCCCCTCCTTTATTTCTAGACACATCAAAAAGACAGATATTAAATATTTTCATATTTAATATCTGTCTTTAATATGCTTAATAAAGCTAATTTCTTAGCTTGGTTGTTATTTGTTAATGTTGTGGCTCTCTCTCTCTCTCTCTCTCTCTACTCTCACAAAGGTTTTAGCTTTTTTCATATTCTGTGCCTCTTTCTTACTTTTCTTTTGGATTTTTACTTTTATTATAATAATATAAGTTACGATATTTTTCAAGAGTTTTATTGCATTTTGCCGTATTTTGATATAAAATATTAGCAAATTTATATAGATGGGAGAAATATTATGGAGCCAAAAGTTTTAATTGTCGGAACAGATATAAATGCCTATTATATGGCAAGATGTTATCATGAAATTTATCATAAAAAAGTTGATTTGATTGGTAGAGTTGCAATGAGCTTTACCTCACTTAGCACTATTACTAATGTTAATATTATACCTAATTTAATTGAAGGAGACACATTTGTTAATTCTTTAATTGAATATGCAGAAAAGCAAAATTTAAATAAAGATGAAAAGATTTTGCTAATTGGAACTAATGACTGTTATGTTAGTCTTATTGCAGAAAATAAAGATGCTTTAAGTAAATATTATGTTTTCAATTATTCTTCAAAAGAGCTTATGGATACACTTTTGGTGAAAGAAACATTTTATGATATATACAAAGATAGTGGACTTGATTTTCCATGCACATATATTTACCCTTGTGATGGTTCAGGTTCTATTGAAAGTGTAAAAGCACATTTTCAAAATTATCCTTTGATTATAAAGCCTAGTGATGGTGTTACTTATCACGAAATTGATGGACTAGCTAAGGTGTATAAACTATATGATGAGCAACAATTAGAAGATACTATTAAAAAGATCGAAAATGCAGGTTATAAAGGAAATTTAATCATTCAAGAATTCATTCCTGGTGATGATACTGCACTACATGATTGTTTATTTTATTGTGGTAAAGACAAAAAAGCAAAACTTGCTACTTTTGCACAAATAGGACTTCAAGAACATACTCCTACTGGAATTGGAAATTGTACTGTACTTGTTAATGGTTATTCAGAATATGGTTATCCAGAAGAGTTAATTTACAAACTAAAAGACTTTTTGGAATCTATTGGATACCAAGGATTTGCTGAATTTGACTTAAAATATGATATACGTGATAAAAAGTATAAAGTTTTTGAGGTTAATCCAAGGCAGTCTAGAAGTGGTTATTACTTCTGTGCTTGTGGTCATAACTTAGTTAAATTGTTAATTGATGATTTGTTTTACAATAGCTTAGATAATAACAAATTTGAACTTGTAAAAAACAATGTAGTTTTAAGTTTTGTTCCTAAGTCAGTTATCAAAAAATATGTAACAAGTGATAATTTAAAAGCTGAAATTAAGAGAATTGGCAATATTGTTAGACCTCTTCGTTATGCTGAAGATATGCCATTTAGTAGAAGAAAATATCTTTTTATGAGAGATAGAAATTATGTTAAAAAATACAGAAAATATACTTTTTAATTTGAGAGGATAGTTTTATGAAACGTTATTTATTAAAGGATTATATTGATATCTTAAAAAAAGAAAATTTAGTGGAAGATGTTTGCTTATGTGATAGTATATTAAATACTTCAATTGAAAAGCTAGAACATAATTCAAAAGAAGTTGCTAATAACACTTTATATATTTGTAAAGGTTTAAATTATAAACCTGAATACTTAAATGAAGCAATTGTAAGAGGTGCTACTGCATATATTTCAGAACCTGAAAATGTAACAGACCCAGATTTTCCACATATTGTTGTAAATGATATAAGAAAAGCTTTAGCTGCCGTTTCTTGTATGTATTATGATTTTCCAGCTGATAAAATAAATATGATTGGTCTTACTGGTACAAAAGGAAAGTCAACAACTGCTTATTACATAAAAAGCATTTTAGACGATTATATGAAAGAACACAATTTGCCAGATACTGCAATTGTTTCTTCAATTGATACTTATGATGGTAAAGAATGTAAAGAATCATTAATTACCAGCCCTGAATCTATTGATTTGCAAGAACATATTTCAAATGCTGTTGATTGTAAAATGCAAAATTTAGTTATGGAAGTTAGTAGTCAAGCATTAAAGTTGGACAGAGTTCATGATGTTTTATATAAAGTTGGAGTATTTCTAAATATTTCAGAAGACCATATTAGTACAATTGAGCATCCTAATTTTGAAGACTATTTTGCTTCTAAATTAAAGTTTTTTGATCAAGTTGAAAATGCTTGTGTAAATTTAGATTCAGACTATATTGACCGTATTTTAGAAAATGCTCAAAAATCTAAAAAGATTATTACATTTAGCACCAAAAACGAAAAAGCTGATGTATTTGCTTATGATATTAAAAAATTAACTCACACATCAATTTCTTTTAGAGTTAAAACATCTAAATTTGATGAAGAAATATTACTAACGATGCCAGGATTATTTAATGTAGAAAATGCTTTAGCTGCAATTGCTACTGCAATGGTTCTAGACATTCCATTTAAAAACATTTACAATGGTTTAAAAGTCGCTAGAGCCAGTGGTAGAATGGAAGCACATGTTAGTAAAGATGGAAATATTATTGTTATTGTTGATTATGCGCATAATAAATTAAGTTTCCAAAAGTTGTATGAGTCTACTAAGCAAGAATACCCTGATAAAAATATAATTACAGTATTTGGTTGCCCTGGTGGAAAAGCTCAACTTCGTAGAAGGGATTTAGGTACTCTTTCTGGTATTCATTCAAAAGTTAGTTACTTAACTGCTGAGGATCCAGGTCCAGAAGAGGCTGTTGATATTTGTAAAGAAATTGCTGAGTACGTTGCTAAAGAACATGGAAACTACAAAATTATTGAAGACCGTGGAGAAGCTATAAAAGAAGCTATTTTAGATAATCCAAATAGTGTTGTTTTAATTACTGGAAAAGGTAATGAAACTAGACAAAAAATCGGCAAAAAATTTATGCCTTGTTTGACAGATACTCAATATGCATTAGAAGCCTTAGAAGAATATAATAAAAAAATAGGATAATACCTAAAAAAAGAATGTCATTTTTCAAAAATGGCATTCTTCTTTATTTTATTTTAATTTAATCGATAATAACTTACTTATTCCGTTTTCTTCCATAGTTACACCATATACTGAATCTCCTGCTTCCATTGTTCCTTTTCTGTGTGTTATTACTAAGAATTGTGTTTGTTTGCAGAATTTCTTTAAATACTCTGCAAATCTGTATACATTAACATCATCTAATGCTGCTTCAATTTCGTCTAGTATGCAGAATGGTGCTGGATTTATTTTTAATATTGCAAATAATAGCGCTATGGCTGTAAATGCCTTTTCCCCACCTGATAATAACATCATGTTTTGAAGTTTTTTGCCTGGTGGTTGAACTCTAATATCAATTCCACATTCTAAAATATTTTCTTCATTTTCTAATATTAACTCTGCTTTTCCACCATTAAATAATTCTGTAAATACTTCATTAAAGTTTTTATTTATAAGCTCAAACTTTTCTTTAAATTGATTTTGCATTGTTGTTGTCATATCGCCTATAATTTTTCTTAGTTTAGACGCTGTATTTTCCAAATCTAAGCGTTGTTCAGACATGAAGTCATATCTTTCCTTAGTCTTTTTATATTCTTCAATAGAATCGATATTTATGCTTCCTAAGTCTTTTATTTTATTACGCAAACTATTTACTTGTTTTTGTGCTGTTGCTACATTATTAGGCTTTTGATATTCTTCTGTACTATTTGGTGTTAGTTCATATTCATTCCATAAACTTTCAACTACTTGTTGTAAATCTTGCTCTAATTTTGTTTTCTTAACATCAAGTTTTATAATTTGCTCTTTCAAACTTTCTAATGTAGAAAATTGACTTTGAATTTCATTTTCTGTATTTACTAATTTTTCATTTTTAGCAATTCTTTCTTGTTTTAGCTCTTCAACTTTAGTTCCACTATTGGTTACTTCTTGTTTGATTTGTTCTATTTGATTATTATACTCTGTAATAGTTTGTTCTAATTTAGTATTTTCTTCAGTTATTGCCAATATATTTTGATTTTTGTTTTCAATACTTTGCTCATTATTTTTAATATCTTGTGAAATTCTTTCAACCATTTCTTCAATTGAGCTTTCGCTTTCATCAAAAGATGTAACAGATATTTTTAAATTTGTAATATCAAAATTCAAATCATCAATATATTTTTGATTATCTTTGTTATTTAATGCAAATTCCTCTATCACCTTTTTTAATTCTTCCATTTGTTCTGTTAGAGTTTGTATTTCCGCTTCTTTTTGCTCTTTTAAAAGTCTATTTTCCTCTTTTTGCTTTTCTGTTTGTGTAACTTCTTCTTTTAATTTAGCTAGCCTATTTTCCAAACGAGTAATATTTTCTTCAACTGCAACCATTTTTTGTTTTTCTGTTGCATATACTATTTCAATTTCTTGTAATTCTTTTTCAAGTTTGGCAGTCTCTTCAATGCTATCTCCAATAGATGATGCATACTCTTCTTTTTCTGCTGTTTTGTCAGCAATTTGCTTTTCTAGTTTTTTGAGTTCTTTTTCTAAGTCTTCAATTTCTCTACTTCTTCCTAAAATATTTACTGTTTTAGTTTGTACACTTCCTCCTGAAATAGAACCACTAGAACTTATAATGTCACCTTTTAGAGTTACTATTCTAAATGAATATTTATCTTTTTTAGCAAGTGCAATAGCTGTATCCATATCTTCAACAACTACTGTTCGTCCTAATAAGCTTAAAATTATTTGCTCATATTCTTTTTTACATTTTACTAAATCTGAGGCAATTCCAATTACTCCATCCATTTTTGTTAGTTTGTCTAACTTTTTGCCTTGAACAGAAGCTATTGGTAAAAATGATGCTCTTCCTAAACTGTTTGTCCTTAAATATTCAATCATTTTTTTAGCATCTTGTTCTGTTGATGTTACAATATTTTGTAGTGATTGTCCTAAACACATTTCAATTGCTGTTTCATATTCTTTTTCAACTGAAATTAAGTTTGCTAAAACACCATGAATTCCTTTATTTAAATTTGAGTCTTTATCACATGCTACTAATAAAGATTTAACTGTTTTATTATATCCTTCTTTTTCTTTTTCAGTTTCAATTAAGAATTGATGTCTTGCTTGTTTCATTCTTTGTGTATATGTAAGTTTTGAAATTTCTTCTTCATATTGTTTTAGTTTTTGCATATTTTGTTCTTTTGCTTGAACACTCTTCTCTAGATTTTCTACTGCAATATTTCTTTTTGATTCTATATCATAAAATCCTTTTGAAATTTCATTTTTACCATATCTTGTAGAATCTAGCTCAGATATAACTGAATCAATTTCATTTTTTAATTGCTTTTTACGTTTTTCTAAGTTCTCATAATTAACATCTTGTGTATTTATTTCTGCTGCCAATTCATATTTTTTGTCTATATTATCTTGAACAATTTGCTTCTTGCCTTCTATTTCTAATTCTTTAGCAGATAATTTTTTTGATAATTCTGCAAGTTCTGCCTCTTTTTCTGCTAACTCTTTCTCAAATTTTTCTTTATTTGATGTTAAATTTGTTTTCTTTTCTAATTTTTGTTTTTGTTCCTCTTTTAGTTCCTCTATTCTGCTTTTTACTTCTAATATTTCAGCTTCAAGTCTTTGCTTATTTGCACTATTATTTTGTATTCTTTCATTTGATATTCCTATTTCAGAGTTTATTTTTTCTATTTTATTTGAACTTTCAAACCCTATATTTTGCATATTTTCAATTTGAGCTGTAATATCATCTACAACTTGTCTTAATTCTTCTTTAGAAGCTTGTAGAGCTTCCATCTTGCTATCTTCCGCTTCTTTTTGAGAAGTAATAATATCTTCATCTTTTACAAGTTGTTCTAGCTTTTCTTTATATGTATTGATATTATATATAAACAAGCCAACCTCAATAGATTTAAGTTCTTCTCTTAAATCTAAAAATTGTTTTGCTTTATCTGATTGCAATTTCAAAGGCTCAATATTTGCTTCAATTTCTGCTAATATATCATTTATACGAAGTAAATTTAATTTCGTCTGCTCTAGCTTTTTCTCTGATTCTTGCTTTCTAGTTCTATATTTAACTATTCCAGCTGCCTCTTCAAAAATGTGTCTTCTATCTTCTGATTTATTACTTAAAATTTCGTCAATTTTACCTTGTCCTATTATGCTATAACCATCTTTCCCAATACCAGTATCCATAAATAGTTCTAAAATATCTTTTAAACGGCAAGGAACTTTGTTTATAAAATAGCCTGTTTCACCGCTACGATATATTTTTCTTGTAACTGTTACCTCTGAGTATTCAATAGGAAGTTTGTTATCATTGTTATCAATTACAATTGATACTTCTGCAAAGCCTAATGATTTTCTTGCTTGTGTTCCTGCAAAAATGATATCTTCAGATTTTGCGCCTCTTAAAGACTTCATGCTTTGCTCTCCTAATACCCAACGGATTGCATCTGATATATTACTTTTTCCAGAACCATTTGGCCCAATTACTGTTGTAATTCCTGGTTTAAATTCTAATACTGTTTTATCTGCAAAAGACTTAAATCCTTGCATTTCTATTCTTTTTAAATACATTTGTTACTTCACCTTTTCTTAAGTTTTGTTATCTTTGTTTTTCATCTACCAATATTTTATTTAGATATACCGGTATATTACCACTATTAGTCTTTCCAATTAGTATTTGACTTGCATTTATGCCTTCCATTTTCATTGCTGTCTTCAAGGTTTCATATTCTGCTTCTCTTTCTTCAAGGCTCTTCTCTGATGATAACATTCTTCTCGCTAAGTCACCTAGTCTAGCAGCTTTTATTTGCCTTTTCAACAATTGAACTTGTCTCATTTCTTCGTCACTTGGACTTTTAAAGCTCATTTCACATATAGCCAAAGCTCTACCATATTCTTTTCTCTCAATAAAGTTCTGAGTCACTATGGTAACAGCCTGTATTGAATCTGCTCCACCTAATTCAATTAACCCCTTTATTGCTTTTGATGGACTTTTAATAATATACTCATCAGCTTTTTCTCTTAGTGCTGTATGTATTTGTATTAAGATTTGTCTTCTTTGTCCATCTAATGTTAAGCCAAACTTGCTTCCTTTAGAGCTTTCAACCTTTCTTCTTGCTTCTGCTTCAACCGCCTCATTTGCACATTGAATATCTATTTCTCCATTTGCAAGATCTTCAATAATTTTCTCAATATCTGCCGAAATATTATTTCTAATATTATCCATTAGTGTTTGTTGTTGTATTCTCGCTATCTTATTTCTAATATATCCTTCAGCACTTCCTACACCATATATTTTTGTAGGTATTTTTGCCGATAATTCTTTTAATTCTTCAATACTTTCTGCCCTGTATGCTTTTTTCATAAGATCATCTTCTATTAGTCTTCTATAAGCATTTATTACTTTTTCTAGTTCTACTCTTTTTGGGTTTTTGGGTAAGTTTCCCATATTTTTTAGTCTGCCTATTAATAAATTCATTTTTTGTATAGCATTTTCAAACTCTTTTTCACTCAACTCTCCTTTTGAAGTTTCAGACTGAGCTTCTTTAATTTGCTCACCAAAAATCTTTTGATACTTTTTAAGCATACCTTGAATTTCTTTTCTCGACGTAGATATTTCTTTACTTTTTTTCTGTATAATTTCAGGTTCTGTCTTAGTTTTTTTGTTTCCAGTTTCTTTTTGTTTAGGTTGTTTTTCTTGTTCAATTTGTCTTTTTAACTTTTCTACTTCCTCGATTGGTATTTTAAAACCTGTTGCTATACTTTCTAAACTAAACCCATATTTAATTAATTCTTTAACTTCTAATACTTGTTCTTTGTCCATATATTCTCCTTTTCTATTATATATGTCTTCTTTCGTATATTATAAAAGTTAAATCTCTGTAATTACGTACAACAAAATTACAGTATAATTGTATCATAAATCTGTTCGTATTTAAATAGTTTAGGCGATTTTTTTAGCAATTTTTGACAAAATTGACCATTTTTCTATATAATAAAAAACTACTACTAGTCAGCCTAGTAGCAGTTATATTCTATTTACTCAATCTCTCTAATATTTGATTACATTTATTTACAACCTCTTTAACATCTATATTCTTTATCTCTCTGTTTTCCATTAGTATATTTCCTTTTACAATTGTAGTATCTACATTTCTTCCAGATGTGTTATACACTAAATTTGCTATTTCATTTAAATTTGGAAGCATTGTAATATTATCTAATTTTTCTTCTATATTAACTAGAATTATATCTGCATCTTTTCCAACTTTAATACTACCTATTTTATTATCTAGTTGTAATAATTTAGCTCCATTAATTGTTGCCATTTTAACTGCATCTTTAGCTGTAATTCTTTCTTCATTTTCATGTATTCCACCTTGCGCTAAGCATGCAACTCTCATAGCTTCAAACATATCCATATTACTGCCTGAACCTTGTCCATCTGTACCAAGTGCCACATTTAAACCTTGTTTTAAATATTTAGTAGTATCAGCTATTTTACAACCTAATCTTAAATTTGATATAGGATTATGTGCGATTCCACAGTCCATTGTTTTTAAAATTTCGATATCTTCATCTGTTAATTTTACGCAATGTGCTAGTATTGTATGTACATCACTAAAATAATCCTTTAATACTTGTATTGCAGGTCTACCATGCTTATTTTTTATATCTTCTATTTCATCAATACTTTCCAAAAAATGTGTATGTATTGGTAAGTTATATTCTTTTGCTAAGTCTGCACAAGCCTCTAGTGCTTTATCTGAGCAAGTATATAAAGAATGTGGTGCAACTGAATATGTAATTAAATCATTCCTTTCATCTCTTGATTCATAAAAATTTCTAAACTCATTTATTCTTTCTTGTAAATCTCCACTCATATCAACAATTGGTCTTGTGATTACTGCTCTTGCTCCAGATTTTACAGCTGCCTCTCTAATTTGTTCTGGCATAAAATATTGATCATTTACACAAGTAGTTCCTGTACTAATCATTTCAATATATGAGAGCATACTAGCCCAATATATGTCTTCCCTTGTTAGTTTATCTTCTATTGGCCAAATTTTATCATTTAGCCATTCATATAGTTTGCATCCTTCTGTAGTTTCTCTAAATATACTCATTGGTATATGAGCGTGTGTGTTTATTAGTCCTGGCATAACAATATGATTTTGTGCATTAATAATCTTATCAACTTGCTCTTCTATTTTATCCTCTATTTTTATTATTTTTCCATTATCTATTAAGATATCTTTTTTTTCAGTTATTACATCATTATCTCTAAAAATCAACACTTTTCCATTTTTAATTAAAATACTATTCATTATTTTCCCTCTTTCTTTGGCAATTATATCACACCACTTAATTTTTGTGCAAGGAAAAAATACTCCCATATGATATTTATTCTATCTTATGAGAGTATTCTATTGGTCTTTATTAATGATTAATTTTAAAATCTTCCTATCGCAAAATAATATGAAGTATTATTAACTATCTTTTCAGTTCCTAGTACTGCTTTTCCTGTATCAGTATACGCCACATAGCAATCCTTCAGACTCGTCCTACGCATTCCACTTGTTCCTGCATCATATATATCTATTGTATTATAAGCAGATTCTGCCCATTGACTCCATGTCATTCCCTCTTCTGCTTGATATGTAACATTATCAATTGTAAATGATATTTTTGTAGATTCATCTGGTGTATCTACACTTTCAGTTCCATTAACATGATTCTCTATCCAATTACTTAACTCGTTTATTTCCCTCTGATCATTTTCTGTTGCTTTATTCATTTTGTTTTGGGCATCTTGTGCTTTTTGTATTATCCCACTATTTCCAAATAGTGCATTTACACTCACTCCTGCTAAAATTAATAAAACTACAATTGTAACGACTAAAGCTATTAAAGTAATGCCTATTTCTTGTTTAATTTTTGTTCTCATAATTTTCTTACCTCCTTCTTTTAATTTCATTTGTTTTTTTCTTAATTTCTCCAAATTCATATCTCATGTTCACCTCCTTCTAAGCTTCTCTTTCGCATAAGAAACACAAAAAGACAGGCTTACTAAACATTCTTATGTTTAGTGCCTGTCTTAAATATGCTTAATAAAGCTAATTGCTTAGCTTGGTTGTTATTTATTAATGTTGTGGCTCTCTCTCTCTCTCTCTCTCTCTACTCCTGCAACGTTTTCTGCTTTTATCATGTTTTGTGCTCCTTTTGTGTTTTTCTTTTGGATTTATTATGTAATTATAATAATATAACTTTTTATTTTTTTCAATAGGTTTGCTTAAATTTATAGCTAAAAATTTTATGCATAAAAAAACAGTATAGCCTATAACTATACCATTCTTTATCTTATTATGTATTAGGCAACATGCTCTCTTATGTATTCGACAACATCACCAACTGTAACTATTTTTTCTGCATCAGCATCTGGAATTTCCATATCAAATTCCTCCTCTAATGCCATAATTAGTTCAACTATATCTAATGAATCAGCTCCTAAATCATCTATAAAAGATGCTTCTGTAGTAACTGCTGTATCAGCAACTCCTAATTGCTCTATAATTGTTTCTTTTACTTTTTCAAAAACTTCCTCTGAACTCATGATAATTAAGTCACCTCCTTTATATTCTGCTTATACTTCTTTACCTAAAAGATAATACAAGTATCAATAATTGTCAAGCACTTTTTTAAAATATTTTATTTTTATTGTTTTTCTTCTTCTAGCTCTTTTGTAAATTGTTCTTTTAATTTTTCAACTGCTTTATTTTTTACAAATTGTTCTGCTTGTTTTATTGTAAATTCAAATACTTTTGCATCACTACTTCCATGTGCTTTTACAACAGGTTGTTTTACACCCAAGAACAAGGCTCCACCATATTCTTTGTAATCTACACTTTTAGCAAACCTTTTAATTGCTGGCATACTTGGAAGTGCTGCTATTTTAGATATTAAGTTCTTCTTTAAGCTTTCTGATAGTGTTCTTTTTACAAATTTTCCCAATCCTTCAACTGCTTTCAAGAAGTTATTTCCTGTAAACCCATCTGTTACAACAATATCAACATTTCCTGAAAATGCATCTCTTCCTTCAACATTTCCAATAAAATTAACTCCTAGCTCCTTGCTTTGCTCTTTTAAAAGTTTATATGATTCTTTCATTAACTCATTGCCTTTTGTCTCTTCTGTTCCGATATTTAATAGCCCTACTCTTGGATTCTTTACACCAATTGTAGTTTCTAAATAAATACTAGCCATTTGTGCAAATTGTAGAAGATTAATTGGCTTGCAGTTTGTATTTGCTCCACAGTCCATTAAAACCAATCTACTTTTATATGCTGGCAAAATTCCTGCTAATGCTGGTCTATCTACACCTTTTATTCTTCCTACTAAAAGGGTTGCTCCTGTAAGTAGGGCTCCCGAATTTCCAGCTGAGATAAACACATCTCCTTTACCTTCTTTTAGTAAGTTAAATCCTACAACCATTGAGGAATCTTTTTTATGTTTTATAGCTACTGTAGGAGTATCTTCCATTTCTATCATTTCTGTTGTATGATGTACTTTTATTCTTGGAGATACCTCTGATATATCATTTTTTCCGTAAAATTCCTTTACTTTTTGATTTATAACTTCTGTATTACCTACTAATAAAATATCTGCTTCAATTTGATTTATTGCCCTTACAGCGCCTTTTATTGTTGCATCAGGTGCATTATCTCCACCCATTGCATCTAATATTATTATCATTTTATTTTTCTCCTTTTGCATTTTATCTCAAACACTTTGTTGTATTGTTAAAATATATGAATGCTTTTATATTTTATAACTTATATTTACTAAAGTCAAGAAAGCATATAAAAAAATAAACCTATAATGTCTATAGGTTTATTTTTGTTTATCGTATAGTATAAAACTATGCTAATTCTACTGTAGCGCCAACTTCTTCAAATTTAGCTTTTAATTCTTCAGCTTCTTCTTTAGCTACGTTCTCTTTAACTGTTTTTGGAGCTCCGTCAACTAAATCTTTAGCTTCTTTTAATCCTAAACCTGTAGCATCTCTAACTACTTTAATTACTTGGATTTTGTTTGCTCCAGCTTCTTTTAATACTACATTAAATGAAGTTTTTTCTTCAGCTGCTCCAGCTGCTGCTCCAGCTACTGGTGCTGCAACTGCTGCTGCAGATACTCCATATTTTTCTTCAATTCCTTTTACTAATTCTGCTAATTCAACAACTGTTAAAGTGTCGATAGTCTCTAATAATTCATCAATTTTTGCCATTTTAAAATGACCTCCTTCTTTATTTTAATTTTAATAATTTTTTATTTTAATCAACTTAGAATAATCATATTCTAAACTTTATAATTTTAATCAAAAACAAGTATTGCTAGAAAAGCTAGCTAAAAATCTTGAGATTATACTGGTGTATATCGATGCTGAGGCTGTTAAGGCTCTGCCTGTTACAGCGTCAATATGCAAAGCTGAGATTTTTATGCGACGCTTGACAACGCAAGACGAAGTTTTTCATTAAAATTAAGCGTTAGCTTTTTGCTCCCTAACTGCATCAAGTGCAACAGCCAACTTGGTAATATTTCCAAGTAAAGCTCCAGCCAATTTTGCCATAAGTTCTTGTCTTGATGGTAATTTTGCTAAAGTTATAATTTCTTCAGCTGTCATTACTTTTCCGTCTATAATTCCACCTTTAATTTTGTAGAATTCGTTATTTTTAGAGAAGTTGTAAATTACTTTAGATGGTTCTAAATAATCTTCAGTTCCAATTACTAATGCTGTTGGTCCTTCTAATAAATCATCTAATCCACTTTCTCCATTTGCATCTAATGCTCTTTTTATAATGTTGTTTTTAATAACTTTGTATTCACTGTTTGCATTTCTTAAATCTGTTCTTAATTTAGTTACATCCGCAACATTTATTCCTCTGTAATCTGTTAAAAGAATTACCTTTGCTTCTTTAAGTTTTTCAGCTAGTTTTTTTACTTCTTCTTCTTTTTGCTTTAGAACGTTTTCACTTGCCATGTTTTCACCTCCCAAATTAAATAAAAATCCAATCAATAATGCCTATTCTTACTAAGACAAAGATTGATTGGATAAATCCGTTTTCTCTTTACCTCGGTAAGACTTAAGTGTATGCTTACTTTCTTCGGCAATATTTATTATTTTTGATCAATATACATACTTGGTCCCATTGTAGTAGATATTGCTACACTTCTAATGTATTGACCTTTTGCAGCTGCTGGTTTTGCTTTTATAATAGCATTCATAACAGTTTCATAGTTTTCTAATAGCTTATCTGCTCCAAATGATACCTTTCCAAAACCTAGGTGAACAATGTTACTTTTGTCAAGTCTGTATTCAACTTTTCCTGATTTAATTTCTTGGATTGCTTTTGTAACATCCATTGTTACTGTTCCTGATTTAGGGTTTGGCATTAAACCTTTTGGTCCTAATACTTTACCTAATCTACCTACAACACCCATCATGTCTGGAGTTGCAACGATAACATCATATTCAAACCAGTTTTCTTTTTCAATTTTTGGTATTAATTCTTCTGCACCAACAAAGTCAGCTCCTGCTTTAACAGCTTCGTCTGCTTTTGGCCCTTTAGCAAATACTAATACTCTTTGAGTTTTACCAGTACCATTTGGAAGTACTGTTGTTCCTCTTACTTGTTGATCAGCTTGTTTTGAATCTACACCCAATTTTACGTGTAATTCCACTGTTTCATCAAACTTTGTTTTTGGCATTTTTTCAATTGTTTCTAATGCTTCTTTAGCACTATACAATTTTTTTCTATCAACTAGCTTTTCAGCTTCTTGATATCTCTTTCCTTTTTTCATTTTTACCTCCTTTGGTTCAAACGAAGATTTTAATCTTCTCCCAATTTATTTTTTAGTCTTCTACGACTACACCCATAGATCTTGCAGTTCCTGCTACCATGCTCATTGCTGCTTCTAATGATGCTGCATTTAAGTCTGGCATTTTCTTTTTAGCAATTTCTTCAACTTGTGCTTTGTTGATTTTTGCTACTTTATCTCTATTAGGTTTTCCAGAACCTTTTTCTATTTTTGCAGCTTGTTTAATTAAAACTGCCATAGGTGGTTCTTTAGTAATAAATTCAAATGTTTTGTCTTTATAAACAGTTATAACAACTGGAATTATAGTTCCTGCCATTTGTGCTGTTCTATCATTGAATTGTTTTACAAAATCCATTATGTTTATTCCACTTCCTCCGATTGCTGGACCTACTGGTGGAGCTGGTGAAGCCTTTCCTCCTGGAATTTGTAATTTAATTATATTACTTACTTCCTTTTCTGCCATTGTTATAGCACCTCCTTTTTGTGTTTTGTAATATGTATATTAATCTAGAATTTTAATTTATAACGCTTACATTTGCTTTTTTGCATTAACATAATTGCCATAAATCAAAATTTAAATTACAAACTATTATAATTTTAATTTAGAACAAGTAGTACGAGGCAACCGAGCAAAATTTTCTGAAACTATACTGGTGTATGTTGAAGAAAATTTTGTGATGGTTAACAAAGTAATACGAAGTTATAAATTAAAATTAGATTTTTTGGACTTGAGAAAACTCCAACTCAACCGGCGTCTCTCTTCCAAACATAGAAACTAATACTTTTACTTTATGTTTTTCTTTATTGATTTCTGTAACAGTTCCTGTGAAATCTGTTAAAGGACCATCCATTATGCGAACAGTATCATTAACATTGTAATCCACATTAACTTCAACTTGTTCAAATCCCATTTTTCTAATTTCTTCATCAGTTAATGGAATAGGGTCTGTACCAGAACCAACAAATCCTGTAACACCTCTAGTATTTCTAACTATATACCATGTTTTTTCTGTTACAATCATTTTCACTAAAACATAACCAGGAAAAACTTTTTTTAGATTTGTTTTTCTTTGTCCTTCTTTAATTTCTATTTGCTCTTCCATTGGAACTATAATATCAAAGAAGTATTCTTCTAACTCTCTATTTTTTATAGTTTTTTCTAAGTCTGTTTTTACCTTGTTTTCATACCCTGAATATGTATGTACTACATACCATCTTGGCACTAATTCTTCTTTTTGAGACATATTTTTAGCCTCCTTATTATTCATTTACTGTATTGTTTTTAGTTTCATTATTGTTAGATTCTTCATTTAGAATATTATTTACAGCATTTTGTGCATCTTGATTAGTATTTTCTGTTTGTTCACTATGAGACTCTACGAATTTCTTTATTCTGTTGACTCCTTGTTTGTTTGCAAATTCAAATACTAAGTCTAACACAAATACAATAGCAGCTGTAATAAGTACAATTACAATAACTGCAATAGTATTATTAACAAGTTGCTTTGGTGTTGGCCAAATTACTCTTTTTAATTCTGCCTTAAAATCTTTAAAAAAGTGTTTGTTTTCTTTCTTCTCTTTTTTATCGTTTTTAGATACTTCTTTTTTAGGCATCTTAATTTCCCCCTTAAAAGGCTTATTTTGTTTCTTTATGTGTTGTACGTTTTTTGCAGAATTTGCAATACTTAACAACTTCTAATCTATCTGTATTGTTCTTTTTGTTTTTTTCTGTTAAATAATTTCTTCTTTTACATTCTGTACATTCTAATGTAATTGGTTCTCTTGCTCCTTTTGTAGCCATCTAAAACACCTCCAGCTTTATGCTTTTTTGAATTTCATTTTTTTAAGCGTATGTTTCTTACATACGCTTAAATATCATACCATGTTTTTCTAAATATGTCAACTATTATGGCACATTTTCTTGATTTTCTTGAGTATTTTTTTGTTATACTATATTTTTATAGAGTCATATTTAATTTTCTTCCTAATATGTTGGTCTTATACCATAATATTACTTAATTACGTCTTTTTTTCTTTTGTACTGAATATCCAAATTTCCCAACTTGCTTTCCTAAAGTGAAATATTTTCCATTAGCATATGTGATTAAATCACATTTTGTTATATCAAATGCTCCTTTATTATCTATATACTTTTCATCTGCATCAATTGATAATATTTCTGCCATAAACATATCATGAGATCCTAGCTCTTTTATTTCAACCACTTTGCATTCAATAGATACTGGACTTTCTTTTATAAGTGGACATTTTACAAATTTTCCTTTCTCTTTTGTCAAATGCATCTCTTTAAACTTATCTACTTTTGCTCCTGTTCTTACTCCACACCAGTCTGTTGCATAAGTCAGTTGTTTATTAGTTAAATTTATAACAAATTCCTTGTTTTTAGCTATTATATCATGAGAATATCTTTCTTTTCTAACTGATATATAACACATGGGTTTGTCTGTATTTACTATTCCTGTCCACGCAACTGTTATGATGTTACTCTTATTCATATCACCACAAGAAACCATTACTACTGGTAATGGATATATAAAAGTTCCTGGTTTCCATATCACTTTACTCATAATTTATTTCCTTCTTTGCTCTATTAATTTCAACGTATTTTCTACTCAAAATCATACTTTCTATTTTTTATTCACATTCACTATATTCCTTAGTTGTCTTCTGCATCAATTTTATCTTATATTTCTTATTTGCCTTTTTGCTTCTTCATATCCTCTTTTATATAAATATTTCATTTTACTTGCATCTAGTAAAGAAACGTCTTCTGTATGTATTTTTAGCAAATAATCTGCTCCTTCTAGTTCATAGTTTGAAAGTTCATGTCCCATAATATCAATAGAACCTCCAATAACATCTAATATGTTTTTCTTTGTCTTGTATTTTATATCTTTGGTAAATACTACTGAAATTACTACATCTACGCCATTTTCTTTTAACTCTTTCCATGGAACATTTTCTCTAATCCCTCCATCTACTAATACTGTTTCTTTATATGGACATGGTGAAAATACTCCCGGATAACTACAACTTGCTCTTACTGCTTTGCCAATTTCAATATTGTTTATATACCTTATTTTATCTGAATATCCTCTATTTTCGTTTATTGATGAGAAGAAATATACTGCTCCTGTATTTAAGTCAATACTTGGTATTAATAAGTTTTTGTTAATATCTCTTATATTTGTTATTCCTTTAGCCTTACATGCTTGATTAACTATATTTTCAATTACTTTTCCACTATTAAGACCGTCGATACAGATTTTTCTAGTTATTATTAGCCCACCAATTAGTTTTAATATATTTCGCCAATCTACATATTTTATTTTCTTAGCATAAATTTCAAACAAATCATATATTTCATCTGCTGTATATCCACATGCATAAAGAGTAGCAACTATACTTCCTGATGATGCTCCTGATATATAGTCAAATTGTATGTTTTCCTCTTCTAGAGCCTTTAGTACGCCTATATGTGCCGCTCCTTTAATTCCTCCTCCGTGCTAAACATAAACCTAATTTCATATAATCACCTATTTAATAATATGAAATTAATGTAATAATATTATCTTTTATATAATATAATTTCACATGGTTCGTATCACTGTTTTATCAGTTTAGCATTTCTTATTTAATATTTTACAATAACTAATATAATTTATTCATCTCACTCTTGTCATCTTTCAAAATTCACTTGCTCTGCGTGTGATGATCTAATTTAAATTCTTTTAATATTGGTAGTATTTGTTCTTCAAACTCCGGATAGAATTTATATAAAGTATCATAGGCATTTAAAGGTTTATCTGGCTTAGTAAATCTTGCACATTCCCAATCTATTATCATATCAATATAATCATTTCTAGTCTTTTTCAAATTATTCTTATGATGTCTTGCTGTTTTTCTGTGAAAACTTTTAACTTTTTCAAAAGGTAAGAAATTATATAATATAACCTTATCTAAGTCATGTACTAAACTTCTCCAAGTATTATGCCCCAATAATTGTTTTTCCACACTTTTATATGACTTTCTGTGTGCTTTTGTATAGTTTATTGCATTTAGATTTTCTTTTCTATGTTTTAACATTTATATGACCTCTCTATATACAAATTTTGTACTATTATCTTTCTTCTTTATCTCTAGCTTCAAAATCTTTCTTTTTTTCATTTTGATATATCATAACTGCTGTCATATCTTCTGCATCATATTCAATTGAATACTCATCTGAAAGCTTATATGTGTACACTCCTGCTTCCAATTCTTCCTCACCTATTCTTAATGCATTTTTTTGTTTTGATATTGCTCCAACATATCCATTTGATTTTGAACGAGCTATATTTTCTTCTCCTAACAATCCTGATAATACTGCATTTCTATAATTTGGATCATGCATACATACTATTAGAATGTTTGAAAAAACTTCTTCAGATTTCTCAGGTGAGTTTTCACCTTGTCTATTAATTATATATTTATTTACATTTTTCATAACTCCAAATGCAGTTCTATAATATAGTCCACCAACATTTTTAATAGTTACAACTTTTCCGTCATCTCCTGTAAATTCATACGTTAGAGCTTCAGGTTCATTTGATTTATAATGTATATTTTTCTTATTGCTTGTCCTTACGGTTTCAATTAAATCGTCATTAAATAATTCTGTTACATCCTCTTCTTTTCTTTGAGCTCCTAATATTCTATAAGCATACTTTTCCATTAGTTCATTTTTTCCAAGTCCAGAGTTTACTATTAGTTCTCTTGTTTCTGGGTCCGAAAACATTTTATAAACTCTATCTAATATATCATAAAAATCCTTGATTTCTTCTGATCTATCCATTGATACTTTTGACTGATTTTCCAACAATGTCTTATATCCATCATAAACCTTATCGATATAATCTTGTGCTTGTTCACCTTTTTTGCTTCTATGTAAAAAATCTCTCAATATATGTTCTAAAAAAACATTCTTATCTAAATTTGTTGTATTATTCATCATCTTTTTTTCCTTTCCTCTCCTAGTAATATCTATATTATACTATAATAACAAAAAAATACAAGTTTAAAATTATAATCTTATAAATGACTATTATAATTTTAAACTTGTATTTTTTATATAAGATATCTTTCAAGTCATTTTTTATATAAAAATGAAAACTTTATATAAAAAATAAAAAAACTGGCGACAACCTATTTTCTCAGCAGGGTAACCCGCAAATATCGTCGGCACATTGGAGCTTGACTTCTGTGTTCGGTATGGGAACAGGTATTTCCTCCATGTAATCATCACCAGAAATACTTAGTATACTTTTAGTACACTCAAAAATATATAGAGAAAGTCTTCCTTGACTTCTTTCTTCTTCGTCGTCTTTTCCTTCTTTTTCAGTAAACTTTCCAACCATCCAATATACTTTCTTAACCTTGCTTGCTTATATATATATTAGTGGTTAAGCCCTCGATTTATTAGTATTGGTCAGCTCAATACATTGCTGTACTTACACCTCCAACCTATCAACCACATAGTCTTTATGGAATCTTACTATCTTACGATATGAGATATCTTATCTTGAGGTGGGCTTCACACTTAGATGCTTTCAGCGTTTATCCCTTCCATACTTGGCTACTCAGCCGTGCCACTGGTGTGACAACTGATACACCATCGGTATGTCCATCCTGGTCCTCTCGTACTAAGGACAGCTCCTCTCAAATATCTTCCGCCTGCGACAGATAAGGACCGAACTGTCTCACGACGTTCTGAACCCAGCTCGCGTACCGCTTTAATGGGC